>Ga0247609_10000847_pt1 | contig 39494 bp, 38 predicted proteins | sample 172DNAGHGlowgp2_FD_193487 | JGI IMG/M metagenome (GOLD analysis project Ga0247609, IMG submission 193487) | Sheep rumen microbial communities from Palmerston North, Manawatu-Wanganui, New Zealand - 1728 DNA GHGlow gp2 | ecosystem: Host-associated > Mammals > Digestive system > Stomach > Rumen ... | reverse complement strand
ACTGTTGTAGTGGAACTATTAAATGCCGCTCCCGCGGCATCAACAGTCAGAGTCATTTTGCCCTCCGTTTTGTTCCTTCGCGCCACTAGATTTTATTTTATTATTTATAATGCGGAAGCCCTTGGAATATGAGTTGAACAGGAGTCCCTCATTGCCCCCACCTTAAAAATATGATAGTATCATCGTATAAAAGATTCCCGGGTTAAGCCCGACAATCTCATATTAGGAGACATTACATGAAACAAACCGGCGCACAGATTATTGTAAAATTGCTTGAGATGTACGGCATTGAGACTGTGGCAGGAATTCCTGGAGGAATGATTCTGCCTTTGTATGATGAATTGAACAAGTCTAAGATCCGTCACGTCCTTGTGCGCCAGGAACAGGCTGCCGGATTTATTGCTCAGGGAATTGCCCGTTCTACAGGTAATGTTGCTGTTTGTATGGCAACAAGCGGTCCGGGGGCAATGAACCTTCTTACTGCAATTGCGGATGCTCGTGCCGACTCTGTTCCTATTATAGCAATCACAGGTCAGGTAAATACAACTCAAATTGGTACCGATGCTTTTCAGGAAGCAGATACCTTTGGACTTTCTTTCCCAATTACAAAGCATTCTATTCTTGTAAAAAGTCCGGAAGAACTTCTTGATGCTGTTCCTCGCGCTTTTGAAATTGCTTTGAATGGTCGCCCGGGGCCTGTTCTTATTGATGTTCCCCGCGATGTTCAGCTTAAGGAATGTGAGTTTAAAGAATGGCCGGATATTTCAAAAATCCGCGTTCATGATATCCGCTTTCATACACCAATTGATGAATATGCAGAAAAAATGGGTCAGATTTCTGAGCTCCTTTCTAAAGCTAAAAGACCAGTGCTTCTTTGTGGAGGTGGCTGTAATTCAAGCGAAGCTGCAACCGGTGTTCAGAACTTTGTAAATAATTATCCTCTGCCTGTTGTTACAAGTCTTATGGGACTTGGCTGTATTCCAGAGGATTCTCCTTCTTTTATAGGAATGATTGGAATGCACGGCAACTATGCGGCAAACGTAGCAGTTCATGATTCAGATTTGATTATTGCTGCAGGTATCCGCTTTGATGACCGTGCAACCGGTCTTGTAAAAAGCTTCTGTCCTGATGCCAGAATAGTTCACATTGATGTTGATGCTGCCGAAGTTGATAAAATCCTTGCTTCTACGGTTTCTGTTGTTGCCGATGTTGAATCTGTTTTCCCTGTGATAGCACAGCTTATTTCCGAAAAGAACATTAAGGCCGATAGCGCCTGGCTCAAAAAAATCCAGAAGCTCAAGGCAGAAAATCTTTCTATTGAATGTGGAAGACCTGAAAACGAAAAACTTACAAATCCTCGTGAACTTATTTCGAAGCTTCCGGAATATGCTGCTTATTCAGGACTAACTTCTGATGATCTTATTATTACTACAGATGTTGGTCAGCATCAGATGTGGGCCGCTCAATATTATCCTGTTGAACGTCCTCGTTCTTTCTTAACATCAGGCTCTCTGGGAACTATGGGCTTTGGACTTCCTGCTGCTATTGGTGCTGCAATTGCTAATACAGATAAACGTGTTGTATGTATCAGCGGTGATGGTTCGATTATGATGAATATCCAGGAACTTGCAACTCTTGCAGAATTAAATCTGCCTGTTACAGTTATTATTTTTGTAAATGGAACTCTTGGTATGGTTTACCAGCAGCAGAAATATCTCTTTGACAAAAATTACAGCGCTTCTGTTTTTGCAAGCAGTCCTGATTTTGTAACAATTGCACGTGGTTTTGGAATTGAAGCCGTAGATGCCGATACAGATTCTGAATGGTATAAAAAAGCCTTTGATGCAAAACGTGCTAACAAGCCGTGTCTTGTAAAGGTTAGTGTAGATTCAGAAGAAAATGTATTGCCATTTGTTCCGGGTGGCAAAGCAAATATTGATGCAATCAGGAATTAACTTCAATAATAAAAAAGCTTATCTCGCTCTTCCAGTCAAACACTGTTTTGTCGCAGGCCGAAATTAAAAGATTTACGATTTTTTGTAAGTCTGCGCTTCCAAGTGCACTGCACATTTTTGCACCATAAGCAGAGGTGTCTTGGGTAAACCACTTTTCAATTTCGGCAGGACTTACACGTCGTTTTTCTTTAAGTTCCTGAGTTGCAATTTTTACATTGAAGCCTTTTTTACGGAAGGTGTTTGCAATAAAAAGTCCATCCCATGAAAAAAGCGGATTATCTCTGTCGCCAAAGAATTCCTGTTCTGCTTCTTCCATCTTATTAAGGATTGCTGCAAAGGGCTCAATGCTTTCCGGGGTAAGAATCTGCTTGCGTACAAGCTCACTTATATGTTGACCCTTGCAGGGAATCTTCTGCGAAATAATAATTTTAAATCCCGGTGCCAGCGGAGATTCATATGTAAAATCTTCATCCTGTTTGCGAGCTGCAGACTGGGCATCTTCTGTTATATCATTATTTTCACTTTCTGCTTCTTCATATTTTTGAGGAGTAAGAACTGCATTTGCAGCCTCTGCAAGAGCAATAATCGAAGGTTCACTTGCAAAGGGATCTGTAAAGAAAATCCTGTCAAAAATTGCACCCTTATACTGGAAATTTACAAGCACATTATAAAAATCCTTTTGGGTTAAAAAGTCTGTGCTAAAGGATTCTCCTCGGGTTTGCAAAATAGGCTTGTCCAGGTCTCCAAGAGTACGTCCATACTGTTCAAGAATCTGCTTGCCTTTTTCGGTTTTACATACACCGCAGGTTACGCCTTCCGGAGTTTTACGGGCAATGTCCCAGAGCAGCAAGCCGGAATCTGCATTCCATACAAGGCTTCGGTGGTGGCGCATAAGCTGTGCCATAGAAATCATTGTGTCGCGGATTTTAAGAAGAATATCTGCTCTGTTAGAATCAAGCCTCTGGCGCCAGAAACGTTCTGCCCTGTCAAAAACAAGTTCATTTGCTGCATTCACTGGACTAAAAGTAAGGTTTTCTTCTTTCTTTACTTCGCCGTTTTTGAAGTGCTCGTTTACCCACCATTCACTTATAGGAGAAACACCAAACTCTGATTTTTCTTTAGCTTCCGGCTTTTTGTAAACATTTATTGAACCTGTTGTTTCCGGTGAGGTTGCAAGCTCTTCGCTTGTATAATCTTCAGTGCTCTGCGATTTTTCAAGAATCTGTGCAATTTGAATTTCCCTGCGTGATAAAACTCCCTCGCGGATTGTTGCTTCGTAGCCTTGGGTACTTGGTGTGTAAAAAACACGACCCATAAGAGTGTCGGGTAAATACTGCTGGGCAACCCAGTGGTCTCGATAGGCATGAGGGTAGAGATAACCCGCTCCATGTCCAAAGCCTTCTGCATCACGGCTATTGTCGCGCAGGTGATTTGGAACTTCGGCATCTTCTTTTTCAACAGCAGAAAGTGCATCAAAAAATGCCATGCTGCTGTTTGATTTTGGTGCAGTAGAAAGATAGAGGGCGGCATGTGCTAAAAAGTATCGTCCTTCGGGAAGTCCAACGCGGTCAAAGGCCTGGGCGCAGGAGTTTACTACTGTAATTGCATTTGGGTCTGCAAGTCCTGTATCTTCGCAGGCAGAAATAAGCATGCGGCGGAAAATAAAATGAGGATCTTCTCCGGCTGCAACCATTCTTGCAAGCCAGTAACAGGCAGCATCAGGGTCACGGCCACGCAGGGATTTTATAAAGGCCGAAATAATATCGTAATGATAGTCGCCGTCGCGGTCATATAATACAACTTTTTTTTGAATGGATTCTTCGGCCGCTTCCTTGCTTATATAAATTTTTGAACCGTAAGCAGGAATCGGCGGCTGATCATGAGGCTTCCATTGTTCCGGAGTTGTTTCAATTGCAAGCTCAAGTGCATTCAAAAGGGAACGGGCGTCGCCATTTGCTGTTTCAATCAAATGCTCAAGGGCACCTTCTTCAAATTCAACATCCCAGTGACCGTAACCACGTTCTGTGTCTTTAATTGCCATGTTTGCGGCTTTATACAAATCATCATAAGTGAGCGGTTTTAGCTGGAAAACACGTGAACGCGAAACAAGAGCTTTGTTTACTTCAAAAAACGGATTTTCTGTAGTTGCACCAATAAGAATGATTGTTCCGTTTTCTACCCAGGGCAAAAGTGCATCCTGCTGGCTTTTATTCCAGCGGTGAACTTCATCAACAAAAAGAATTGTACGCTTTCCATAAAGCTTGTAATAATCTTCTGCCTGCTTAATTGAATTACGTATATCTTGAACGCCTGTAAGAACTGCATTTAGAGTAAGAAAATGTGAGCGGGTATGATTTGCAATAACACGGGCCAGTGTTGTTTTACCGCTTCCCGGAGGTCCATAAAAAATTACAGATGTAAGCTGGTCTGCGGCAATTGCACGGCGGAGCAGACGGCCTTTTCCTACAATATGATCCTGACCAATATATTCATCAAGATTGCGGGGCCTCATTCTGGCAGCAAGAGGTTCTGTTTCGTTTTTTACCTGTTCAAATAAAGTATCCAATTTTTTTTGCGCTGCCTTTCCCACCCAACGCTTTTATTCTCTGTTCCAGTTTCCTCGTGTAGGGTAGTATGACCAAAGACCAACGTTGCTGTATGAAGCCGAAGAAGATGTGCTTGCACCTCTATAAGAAACCGCTGCATAGAGGGTTGCTTCTTCTTCGTTTTTTGCAGGGTCACTACAAAGTAAGGCTAGAACAATATAAGATGTTGTAATCTGATACTGTGCATTGTTTGTAAAACTTATTATTTCTTTTTCTGGCAGGTTGTTTGTAATAAGAACTCTTTCAACTCCACCGGTAGAAGTGTATGTTTCGCCATAGCTTCCTTTACCGATGATAAGAGAGTCTGCTGTTATTGCAAGAGAAGCAATTGGAGAACTTGCAGAAATTTTTTCTTCCTTATTGAGGACCCCGGATGTGAGAATATACAAATCGGAGGTTGTATAATAATTTGATTTCATTCCTGCAAGACAAGCAAATGTCGAATTATCATCCTTGGTTTCATTTGTTATAACAACAAGCGAATCCGAAAAATATAAATCACTTCCAAGGTAGAAGGCAGAATTTATCTTTGTTGATTTATCGTAAACCTGAATCTTATTAGCATCAGTTATTGAAGAAGTGCATTCAAGAGGATCTGCAGCACCATTGAGTTCGTAATACTTAAAATCATCAGAATCTTTTACGGCAAGATAAGCTTTTCTGTGTGCCTGTTTTGGAGTGTTTGTAAAGAAGAAAGAAAAATCAAGTTCAACTTCTGTTTCTTTAACATTCAGGCTGAAGTCAAAATAGTCTTCGTGTGTTTCAACAATATCTTTCCATCCAACGGATTCGTCAAAAATTGAATCAAGAGCTTTTGTCCACAAATGGAATGATTTTGGCATAACAACACCATACTGATCATTCTGTTCAAAGTCTGCTGTAAAAATATAAATATTTGAAGCGTCTGCAAGTACCCGGTGAACAAGTTCTCCCTGATGTCCAATGCCTTCGCTGCTTGTTGCATAATAATTATAATGATGAAGTTTGAAAGGAAGCTTTATACCATCAGATTCCCATTCTCCATGCTTTGAAGACTCAAGTGGTTTATACTGAAGTGCACCACCGTTTGAAAGAAAAAGGTATTCTTGAGAATTAATAGTACATCGAACAATAGAAGTGATGTTTCCGTTTACTAAAGCTGCTTCCGGTACAACATCATGAATAATACCATAAAAAACAGGCTCATGGGCGCAGGAAATAAAAGGAAGCGCTGTAAATGCAAGGAGAAGTCCAAGTGCAATATTCTTAATTGATTTTTTCATATCTGTTTTCTCCCTGTTATCCTAGAAATGATATCTGAGACCGATTTCTGCTGTCTGGAATAATCCGTTGTAATTCATAGAAGAATCTTTGAACCATTGCGGAATCCATAAAAACTCTGAACTAAGTCCAAAAGAAATTGTATCTGTAATTCTGTAATATGCTCCGGCAGAAATCTTTGTAACTAAAGAAGGGAAGCACTCCATGTTTTGCCATGTTGTGTTTGCCATACCAATTTCGGTATAAATCGGGAACTCAAATTTTCCAATATAAGGCTGAAACATTGCACCAAGGGTGATTGGAAGCATTACAAGAATTTTTTCACCAATTGAAACACTGTAAGTAGCAGAAATTTCACCGCCTACAGCTATGTTTTCTGTAAGAAATCTATAAAATCCTAAAGTGGCCTTTCCACCCGGTTTTAATTGTCCATGAAAATTGAGTGGAAAAATTGCTCCAAGGTTTAATTTAAGGAACTGATCTCCGGCTCCGTTTTGTGAATAAACATATACATCATCATAGTATTGATCATCATCAAAATAATCATCTTCTTCTGCAAAAAGACACATTGAAAATGTAATGAAAATTAATAACAAAGAAATAAAGCGTTTCATATTGCTCCAAGTGTGTTTTTATAATATTCTTTATACGTGGACCCTGAGATTGTTGAAGGGGTGCAACTACGTAAATAATACAGTTTTTTGGACTGTTTATCAATAAAAACGAAAGAAATAACAAGAGGTTACAGAATGAGCGCAGTTATAATTGACGGAAAGCAGATTGCCGCAGATGTTCGTGCAGAGGTTGCCGCAAAGGTTAGCCAATTAAAGGAAAAGGGCATTTTACCATGTTTAGCAGTAATTCTGGTTGGTGAAAATCCTGCAAGTGTTTCTTATGTAACCGGTAAACGCAAGGCTCTGGCGGAAGTTGGTATGGCAGACAGGTCTATTCAGCTGCCGGAAAGCACCAGCGAAGCCGAATTGCTTGAGCTTATTGCTTCTTTGAATGCAGACGCATCTGTTCACGGAATCCTTGTACAGCTGCCTCTTCCAAAACATATTGATGAAGACAAGGTTATTATGGCAATTGACCCTTCAAAAGACGTAGACGGCTTTCACCCTGTAAGCGTAGGAAACCTCATGATTGGCCGTCCGGGATTTTTGCCATGTACACCTCACGGAATTATTGTTTTATTGAAGAAAATGGGAATTGAAACCAGCGGCAAACACGCAGTTGTAATTGGTCGCTCAAATATAGTTGGTAAGCCTGTAAGCATTCTTCTTGCCCGCAAAGATGTAAACTGTACAGTTACAATGTGTCATACCGGAACAAAAAACATGGCAGAAATTACCCGCCAGGCAGATATTATTGTAGTTGCTTCCGGCCATCCTCATACTTTGACAGGCGATATGGTTCGCGAAGGTGCTGTTGTAATTGACGTTGGTGTAAACAGAATACCTGATGCCAGCAAGAAGTCCGGCTTCCGTTTAATCGGCGACTGCGATTTTGATGATTTAGTAGAAAAAACTTCGTTTATTACACCAGTTCCAGGTGGCGTTGGCCCAATGACAATTGCCATGCTCATGCAGAATACGCTGGAAAGTGCTTTAACGAGGTGCTAGGTTCCAGGTTTTAGGTTCCAGGGGCGTTGCGGGGATGTGCCCCGCTTAGGGGGTAGTGGACAAGACCACAGCGCAGCGAGGACTTGGGAGCGAAGGGGGCTTCCCCCTCCTGGAACCTGGAACCTAACACCTATTATACTCCGTATACGCATACGCATTATGAAAATGTATGCTTTCTTCATTCTCGGCCTCAACGCTGAACCATTTAAAATTATGCTTGCTTAAGGCTGTGTAAACTTCACGTACAACATCTTCTACAAAGCGTGGGTTGTCGTAGGCGTGCTCGGTAACATATTTTTCATCCTGACGTTTGAGAAGGGAATAGAGTGGTGAAGAGGCACATTTTTCTATAAGTTCAATAATATCTTCAATCCAGAAAAATTCAGAATAGAGAAGCTTTACTTTTACCTTGCCGCGCTGGTTGTGGGCGCCATATTCACTGATTGCTTTTGAACATGGGCAGAGAGTTGTAACTGGAACTTCAATTGTAATATAAAACTTGCGTTCGTCTGCGCTTACAGTGCCTTCAAAAGAACAGTTATATTCCATAATTCCGGCGGCTTGCGAAACAGGGGCTTTTTTTTCTATAAAGTAAGGAAAGCTTACAGTTCCAAAGGCCTGCTGGGCGTCCAGTTTTTTGCGCATTTCTTCAAGCATATCTAAAAAGTGCTGCATCGTAATATCCTGATGATATTTATGAAACACTTCAATAAAGCGCGACATATGTGTTCCCTTAAAATTGTGGGGCAGGTTTACAAAAAGGTCTACGGTGGCAGTTGTCTGCTGTTCTTTGTGATTTTTATCAAGGACTGTAACCGGGTAACGAACGCCCTTTACACCAACTCTCTGTAATGGAATTTTTCTTGTGTCTGTTTCGTTTTGAATGTCGCGCATGGGGTTATTATAGAATAAATATGGGAAATGATATAGAGGGCCTATGGGTGACTCAATCCACAAGATGAATTAATTCGGTACAACAATGAAAAAACTAGGGATTGTATAAATAGTGTCTTTTTTACGTGAGTTTTGAGAGAAAGGTGGTAAAACTCACGTAATTGTTAAATAAAATTATTGGAATTAATTTTCTATTACGTGAGGATTTGTCTGTTCGGGCTCAAACTCACGTAATTTTTTTTATGTTCTTAATAATAGAAACAATTATACTTCTGAATTTATGAAAAGCTGTTGTTTTTACGTGAGTATTGAACCAGAATAGTAAAATCTCACGTAAATTGAAAAGTGAATAATATCAGAGGTTATTTGTTTACGTGATTTTTCATACTAAACAGCAAATCTTCACGTAAATTGAAAAGTGAATAATATCAGAGATTGTCTGTTTACGTGAGTTTGCATTTTTTTTATTAAATACTCACGTAAATTCGCCTGGAAAATAGGTAAAAAACTTTCCAGATTACGCGAAAAATTACCAAAAAATATAAAAATTTACTTGACTTAACTGTTATACTGTTATATAAACAGTTATATACAGAGGTTAACCAAAAGTAACATACAAGGAGGCGTTGTGAAAATACTTCAAAATTCATCTGAGCCAATTTACAAACAGATTGCATCGCAATACCGCGAGCAGATTCTTTCGGGGAAAATGCCGCCACAAAGTTTTTTGCCTTCTATTCGTGAACTGGCGCAGGAGCTTAAAATCAGTGTTATTACAACAATGAAGGCGTACGAGATTCTTGCAGAAGAGGGCCTCGTAACTGCTGTTCAGGGAAAAGGATATTTTGTAAATCCGCAGAATCTTGAGCTTGTGCGCGAGCAGCATCTGCGTCTTATAGAAAGGGAATTACAAAATGCAATTAATTCAGCAAAGGTCGCTGGTATTTCAGATGATGAATTAAAAGAAATGTTAGCAACTCTTTTACAGACAGGAGAATAAAAAATGGAACGTAACGGACTAACAATACAACCCGCAGTTAAAATCGATGGATACGAAAAACATTATGAAAGCTTTGACTTAGGCCCTCTGAACCTTGAAATTCCACAGGGCTTTACAACTGCAATTGTCGGCGAAAACGGGGCGGGAAAATCAACCCTGCTCGATGCTCTTGGCGGAATTACAAGCAGCAAGGGCAAAATAACCTGGCTTGAAAAATACACCGACTTGGATCAGGACAAGGGCGCGCCAAGAAACCAGGTTGCCTGGTGTGCCGCAAACAGATATTTTCCAATCAGCTGGACAATTAAAAATGTAAAGAAATCTTTGCCGCTTGCTTTTGATAATTTTTCTATGGAAAAGTTTGAAAGCATTTGCCGCGATTTTGGTTTGAGTTACGAGTTTGATGCCGCCAAGCCTAAAAAGCTTTCGGAATATTCAGATGGTAACCGTGCCCGCCTTGTAATTGCATCTCTTCTTGCACGTGACACAAAGCTCATGATTCTTGATGAACCTGATGCCGCTTTGGATCCTGTAATCCGCGATGTGCTTAATTCAAAGTTCCGCGAATATATAAATAAGGGTAACGGAGAAACAAGCATTCTTTTTTCTACCCACAACATTGCCGACATGGAAAGCGTTGTTGATTATGTTGTTTTCCTTGCTCATGGCCGCGTTCTTGCCCAGGGCTTTGTAGAAGATTTACGCGAACAGTATCGTTATGTTCACGGGCCACGTGCTTTTGCAGAGGGAGTTATGCCGCTTCTGGAACATTATTATTTTGATGATGAAACAGGTGGAGAAGAAACTGTAGAAGGTCTTTGTCTTACACAAAATTCAGATAAGTTTGATGATCATTTTGCAGTAGAAGTTCCAACTCTACAGCAGCTTGCAATTTTGATTTTACGAAGCGGTGAATAGGATATCTGGAGGCGCGATTATGAAAAATAATTTTATAAACAATTACAAAATCGTTACTGGCAAAAGCATTTTATTTCCAATTACAATCGGATTAATCTGGCTTGTTGCCTTGCTTATTGTTTTTCGTATAAGTGTAACGGGAATTAACTCCAGCGTGGATGCACTTTCTTTGGAGCAGTCTTTTTTTACAACAAAAACATCGCTGTTTGCAAGCGGAATTGGTGTTGGATTTTTGTTTATTCCAGTCACATTCGGAAGCAAGTTGTTGACCCTTAGAAAAATGGACTGCTACTTTTTGACAGTAAAAGAAAGATTCAATACATATAAATCGTTCTATCTATTTTCGTATATTGTGTATTGTTCGTTTGCAGTTTTGTTTATTGCGTTAGTTTATCTGTTGCACTTCTTGATGATCGGTAAACTTTCGTCCCAGACACTTTTGCTTTTTATTGCTGATGAAGAATGTATTCTTTTTGTGTTTGCGCTTTTACCTTTTGCTTTGCCAAGTAAAATGATGCCGGCACTTTTTTTCAAAGGTGCGTTTCTTATGATTATTCATAATGCTTTGAACATTTTTATTATGCGTGCAAACAGCCTGTACCTTGTAATCTGTCTTGCTTTTGCAATTCCGGGGCTCATGTTTCTTTCAAATTACCGCTGGCTCAAAATTGTAAAAGCTGCATTTGATTCAGAGGAGGAGCAAAAATGAAAGAGTCAAAATTAAAAAAAGAAATTGCAGCATGGAAAATCATGATGGATTCAAGAAATAATCCTGGGGTAAATACTTTCATTGTGCTTGTTTTTATTGTTGATACTGTATGTTTTTTATTGGTTTGCCTTAAACGCTTGTGCCAGTATAAAAATGTTTTTCCTGCTTATCCCGTTTGTGCCTGGCTTTTTTCGATGGTAACTTGTAATGCATTTTTCTTCAGAATGTTTTTTAACAGAACTTCACCATGCTTTGTAAAAACGCTGCCTTTCAGTAAATCAATTTATACAGCTAAGATTTCCTTCCTATTTGAAAGCATCTACACTTTATTTATTTTGATTATTATGGCTGGTTCTTTTATCTGCTTTGGCAAAGGATATAATTCGAGCATGTTTTATCTCGTGATTATCTTTTTTCTCTTCATATATTTTACGATTTCGATAATGTTTCCTTTGACTGCAAAATTTTTCAATAATGAAAATAGGATTTACTTTTCAAATTTCAGGGGAAGGATTTCTATTCAGGCTTTGAACTGGAGCTGCTTCTTTGTTTTCCAGATTCTTCCAATGATATTAGTAAGCTTTTTTGCAAAACCTCTGGCAGATTTGTTTGAGCCATTAAGTTTGCATGGACTAACAATAATGGCGGGTGTTGCACTTGTGGTTATGATTACTTCCTGGATTTTGAATTATTTTATGTTCAAGAAAGCCTACAAACAACGGTGACTTGCCCCCGCATTTGCCTATCTGTATAATAGATTGTATGACTTATTATTTTGAAACATACGGCTGCGAGATGAATATTGCAGAATCTGCTTCGATGGAACAGCTTTTGATTGCGCGTGGGTGGACTGCTGCGGCTTCTGCCCAGGTTGCAGATTTGATGGTTGTAAATACCTGTTCTATCAGAAAGTCAGCCGAAGAAAGAATCGAGGGCCGTCTTGGCTGGATAAACGGGCTCAAGGCTGTACGTGAAAAAAAGACTGGTGCTAAAACTAAGCTTTTAGATGAAGCTGTTGAATATGTAAAGGATGGGGCAAAGCCTCTTACTGTTGTTGTAACGGGTTGTATGGCAGAGCGCCTGCTTCCAAAATTCCGCGAGCTTTATCCTTTTGTTGATTTTGTTGTGGGAACATATGCCAAACATCATTTTGGAAAAATAATCGAAGCGGTAGAAGAAGGTCGTGTTGGAGACGATGGTCTTGTTGCTTCTGTACCGGATGATTCGGGAGCTTACCAGTTTGCCGCTGTTTCTGCAGAGCCAGGTGCATTTTCTACTTTTGTCCCAATCATGCATGGCTGTAATAACTTTTGTACTTACTGTATTGTTCCCTATGTTCGTGGCCGTGAAATAAGTCGTCCTGTTGAACAAATCCTTCAGGAACTTGATATTCTTAAAAAACTCAAGGTCCGCGAAATCACACTTATTGGTCAGAACGTAAACAGTTATCAGGGGCAGGGGCTTGATGGTGCCACAGTAAACTTTGCGGGGCTCCTTCGTATTATTGCAGAGCATCTTCGTAATACTGAATCTACAATCCGCTGGGTACGCTTTATGTCTTCGCATCCAAAGGATTTTACTGATGATGTAATTGATGTAATTGCCTCGGAACCTGCGATCTGCCGTCATATTCATTTGCCGGTACAAAACGGGTCAACTCCTGTTCTCAAAGCAATGAACCGTCGTTACACCCGCGAGCAGTATCTGGAGCTTGTTGCAAAAATCAAATCAAAAATCCCTGAAGTTTCTTTAACCACAGACATCATGATGGGCTTTCCCGGCGAAACAGAAGAAGATGTTGAACAGACTCTGGACCTTATGCGCACTGTAAAATACGAAAGTGCAATGATGTATTTTTATAATCCGAGAGAAGGAACTCCTGCTGCAAAGATGGAACAGATTCCGGAAGAGATTCGTAAGGAGCGGCTGCAGCGTGTAATAGATCTTCAGCTGCAGCACACCCAGGAAAGAATGCGAGAAAGAGTAGGAGGTATAGCCCTTGTACTTGCAGAAGGGGTAAGTCGCGATAATAAAGAAGAACTTTTGGGGCAGACAGAGCAGCACGAAAAAATAGTATTCAAGGCCGATAAAAAGTTGATAGGTTCCTTTGTTAATGTTAAAATAACAGAGTTAAACGGAAATACTTTTAAAGGAATGGTGGTAAACTAATATGGTAGCAGCTTTAATTCTTATTCTTTTAGTTTGTATTTTTCTTGCATTCTTTGTAGGAAAAAATATTACTAACTTGTGCACTTTCTGGTTGTTCAAGACATACACAGATTTATCAGTAACAGTTATTGTTTTTATTGCCTTTGCTGCAGGAATTGTTTTTTCACTTTTATGTTATCTTGCCGCAAGACTTATGAAATCTTCACGTAAACCAGAAACTGATGATGCAAATAAAGCTTCAAAAACTCCGCAGAAAAAGCAGGGGCGCTTTGATTTTAAAATGGATAAATTTAAGCTGGGAAAAGGCAAAAAGTCTGATTCTCAGGAAAAATCCGACGATGCTCCAAAAGCTGATAAAAAAGCAGAAAATGATGATAATAAAAAATCAGATGTTGATTCTTCTTCAAAAACATCCGATAAAGAAAATGATTAATGAATAAAAAACTTTTTCTTATAGCATTATTTTTTCTTTCATTTTCCCTGATTTTTGCCCAGACTAAAGCAAAAGATATTAAGGCTCAGGCAGTTCGTAAATCAACTGTTGAAGAATCTGTTGCCTATGTAAAAGATCAGATTAAAGGTCTTACTCTTGCTACAGAAAAACGTGCTGTTTATGTGTTTCTGGCTTCTTTGCAGGAACAGCTTTCCCTTTATGGAGATGCTCAGAAAAGCTACGCAACTGCTGCAGGAATTGCCGCAGGCGACGCCGAAGATATGCCTAAAAAAACAAACGAACAGCTTGTTATTGATGCTGTCCGCTGTGCTTTGTGCTGTGGTGATTATCCTACTGCCGACAGTTATTTGAATTCTGCTGTCCGCAATTCTAAAGACGCCGGAATTCAGTCTTACATAAAATTATATACCCAGTGGAGCGCACTTTGCCGTGCCGAAAATGTTGATGATTTAAATGAGCCGCTGGAACTTTTAAAAGCCTACCTTAAGGTTCAGTCAATGAGCTCTGTTCATCCTGTAATTCTTTTAACTTTATGGTATGTAACAGGTGATAAGTCCTGGTCGTCACAAATTGTAAAAAATTATCCTGCCTCAACCGAAGCCGCAATTGTAAATGGTGACGTTCAGCTTTTGCCAACACCCTTCTGGTTCTTTGTTCCAAAAAGTGGTGTTGCAGAGCAGGGGACCGGAACCTTTAAAGAAGATATTTCTGTAGAACCCGCAGCAGCTCAAACAGCAGCTGCCACTCCAAATAAAAACACAAAATGGCAGCTTGGCCTTTTCAAAACAGAATCGAATGCCAAACTTTTGTGCGAAGAAGTAAAACAAAAAGGCTTCAACGCCTACGTCACCAACGAAACCCGTTCCAGCGGCACCACCTATTTTATAGTGCTTGTAAAAGACGACGGCACCGGCACCGCCGACAAACTCCGCAGCGCCGGCTATGATTGTTATCCTGTGGAATAATTGTTTAATACTCTATTGTAAAAGTCCGGTCTTCATAATTAATGTGCTGTTTGAACTTCCCTGCTAACAAGGAAACTCTGAGTTTCCGCAAAATGCTTTTATATTCGTTGATATTTTTGCGTGAATATAGATAGCTCTTAAATGCAAAGAGGAAGCTGCGGCTTCCTCTTTTTTTTGTTATTAGTTTTGTTAGAGCTTGTATTTACGATACTTCTTTAAGAATTTCTTCTAATTCTGTTATAGGTAAATTTAGTGATTTTGAGATTATGTCTTTGGAGACTCCATTTGCATAAAGGCTGCGAGCATTTTGGATGGTAGCTTGTTTAAGACCTTCCTCTCTGGCTTCTTCCCTTTGAACTTCCAAATCAAGTTTGTAATCGTAACCGTCTAAAAACATGTTTATTACCTCCGTGGCTTTTCTTGTAAGGTAATCAGAAAGAATTTTCTTTTTAATGCATTCACGAATGGCTGCTTCTAGTGCATTGAGTTTATCTTCATCTGTACATTCAGAAGGTAATAAGGCTTCTTTCATGTGCAGAATTTCCATGAATTCACAATACTGTTTAAGCATAACACAACTTTTTACAATCGGCAACTTTAAACCTTCGTGTCCTCCTATGTTTATGACCTTTGCTTTTAGTTCACACAGTGGTAAATCCTGTTGAACAATAAAAGCATCTGAAAGTCTTAGTTCACTTTCACGGGCAAGCTTTGTTTCACCGTTGTAAAATACATAAAATTCAGGAGTGGGGATTTTGTATAACTTTTTCCTATACCTCGCTCTGGCCGGAACAATTCCATAAAGAATATGTACAAAGTATTCAAGAAAACGTAAGGGCATATTTTTATTGATTGTACTCTGATGTTCGATAAATACAATTAACTTTCCGTTTATCTCCATACTCACGTCATTGTTAAAAGTATTTACTAAACTCTGCGGTATAGTTTTGCGTTCAATCGGAGTTTCTTCATACTTTAGATTTGTTCCGTGAATTGCGTTATATAGCGAAAGAAAATTTTTCTTCCCCACCAACTCATCGTCACCGAAAAGATCGGCGAATACGCTTGATTTAATCTCGCGATTTGTTTCCATAAAAACTCCTTAAAAAAATCTCTACAGTTAATATGGAAATAAAAGTGGACTTCTTACAAAAATTTGAGAAAAAAAATGAAAAAAATCTTAAAAATCTTTCGCCATTTGCTATTATAGAAGAAAATCACTATAATAGCCTCTATGAGTAACGAAAATCAGAATAACAATCAGAATGAAAAGAGAGATCCATTGCTCTGTCACTGGGCAGATCAGATGGCAAATCAGATTATCCGCGAAAAGGGAGATCTTGATTCTTATACCTGTGCATCAGGAATTACACCAAGTGGAACAGTTCACCTTGGAAACTTCCGCGAAATTATTACTGTAGATTTAGTAGTGCGTGCCCTGCGTGACCGTGGTAAGAAAGTACGCTTTATTTATTCATGGGACGACTACGATGTTTTCCGCAAGGTCCCTGCTAACATGCCGGATCCTGATATTCTTGAAAAATATCTTCGCTATCCAATTACCGAAGTACCTGATACAACAGGCCGCAACGAAAACTATGCCCGCCATCACGAAGTTGATATTGAAACTCAGCTTCCACGCGTTGGTATTGCTCCTGAGTTCCTTTATCAGGCAAGCCGCTACCGTGCAAACCGTTATGCAGAAGGAATGCGCAAGGCCATGCAGAACCGCGATGTTATCAAGGAATGTTTGAATGAATACCGCGATGACGTCCACAAAATGAAGCCTGAAGATGTATACTGGCCTGTTTCTATTTTCTGCGGCAAGTGTAACAAGGATACAACCGAAATTACAGATTACGACGGTGAATATGGAATTACCTACAAGTGCGAATGCGGCAACTGCGAAACTGCAGATATCCGTGTTTTCAAGGGTGCTAAGCTTGGCTGGCGTGTTGACTGGCCAATGAGATGGAACGAAGAAAAAGTAGTTTTTGAACCGGGTGGAAAAGACCATATTTCTCCGGGCGGTTCCTACGACACTGCAAAACTTGTTTCTAAGCGCATTTACAATTGGGACGCTCCAGTTACTATGCGCTATGACTTTGTAAATCTCAAGGGTGTTCCAGGAAAGATGTCTTCTTCTAAGGGTAAGGTTATTGCTTTGCCTGACGCACTTGATGTTTACCAGGCAGAAGTTCTGCGCTACCTTTTTGCAGGCACCCGTCCAAATACAGAATTTGCCATCAGCTTTGATATGGATGTTCTTAAGGTTTACGAAGATTACGACAAGACAGAACGTATTGTTTACGGAATTGATAAGGCAAAGAGCGACGATCACTTTAATAAAGAAAAGCGTATTTATATGCTCAGCCAGATTGACGGAAAGATTCCTGAAGTTATGCCATACCAGATTACAATTCGCCAGCTTACAACCTTGCTCCAGATTTATTCAGGCGACATTGATGCAGTAATCAAGGCACTTGGAGATGTAAAACCTGAACAGGAAGAACGCCTGCGCCGACGAATTGAATGTGCATGGTTCTGGGTAAAGCATTCTGCTCCTGACTGCGCACCTGACTTCTGTTTTGAACTTCGCAATGACGGAAGCAAGGCAGACTTGAGCGGGGATATTTTGAAGGCCGTAATCCGTGTACGCGATGAAGTACTTCCAAAGCTCGACACCTTCCAGATGGACAAGGAATGCCAGCAGGCCATGTACGACATTGCAACCGAGATGGGCCTTGAATCAAAAGCCCTCTTTACAGCCCTTTACCAGGCCCTCATCGCAAAGGAGCAGGGACCAAGACTTGGCAGCTTCTTCCGCATTATTGGAAAGGAACGCCTGACCCAGATTTTGAGTGTATACTAGGAAATAAATATGGCAGATGCAAAAGAAACCTGCCGCACAATAATCGCTGCGGCACTTAATGATTTTATAAAAGAAAAAGACCCGTCGGCAGCTGCTGTTGACGCAGCTTCAATTGTTGTGCAGAACGCACCTAACCCGGAAATGGGCGACCTTGGTGCACCAATGTTTGCTTTTGCAAAAGCCCTGCGCATGGCTCCTCCTCAGATTGCAGCCGGTGTAGTTGCAAAAATCACAGATAAATCTCTGGGCGAGTTTCTTGCTGTGGGGCCATACGTAAACGTAAAACTCGATAAGTCCGGTGCCGCAGCTCCAATCCTCAAGGCAATCAAAGCTCAGGGCGACGGCTACGGTTCCCTTAACTCAGACGGCAAAAAGCCACTTGAAGGCCGTCGTGTAATGATAGAATTTTCTTCTCCAAATACAAACAAGCCTCTTCACCTGGGGCACGTAAGAAACGACGCCCTTGGTGAATCTGTTAGCCGCATCCTCAAGGCAGCCGGTGCCGATGTTTACAAGGTAGACCTCATCAATAACCGCGGTGTTCATATCTGTAAATCTATGCTTGCCTATAAGCTTTTCCACGAAGCTAAGGGCGACACTCCGGAATCACTCGGTATGAAAGGTGACCACTTCGTTGGTCAGTGCTACGTAGAGTTTGACAAATATCTTAAAGGCGAAAAAGACAAACCCGAAACCGCTCACCCCGAAGCAAATCAGATGGCAGAAGATATGCTCATTAAATGGGAAGCCGGTGACCCAGAAGTTCACGCCCTCTGGGAAAAAATGAACGGCTGGACCTTTGATGGAATGATGGCAACTTACAAGCGCACCGGAATCAGCTTTGATAAATATTATTTTGAAAGCGAAACTTACCTCAAAGGCAAGGACGAAATCCTCAAAGGCCTGGACAAGGGAGTATTCTTTAAAGCTCCGGATGGTTCAGTCCGAATAGACGTAACAGACGTAGTAGGTAAGGGAAAAGACGAAGATAACCACGAAAAAGTACTCCTCCGCAAGGATGGAACTTCAGTATATATCACTCAGGATATTGGTACTGCCATCAGCCGTCACAACGACTGGGCCTTTAACCAGCTTGTATACGTTGTAGCAAGCGAGCAGAACTACCATTTCAAAATCCTTTTCCACATTTTAAAGAAGCTGGGCTTTGACTGGGCAGACAAGCTCTATCACTTAAGTTACGGTCTTGTAAACCTTCCAAGCGGACGTATGAAGAGCCGCGAAGGAACTGTAGTAGACGCCGACGACCTTATAGACTCCCTGCACGCAGACGCACTTGCTGCAATTAAAGAACGTGGCCGCGACAGCGAAGTAGGAGATGCAGACGAGGTTGCAGAAAAGGTTGCACTTGGAGCTTTGCATTACTACATGCTTCAGGCAACACCAATTAAAGACATGCTCTTTAATCCTGAGGAATCACTCAGCTTTAATGGAAACACAGGTCCGTACCTTCAGTACATGGGCGCACGTATAAACTCAATTTTAGGTAAAGCCGCAGACGCAGGTCTTACACAGGATGATTCCGACGCTGCTGTAGCACTTTTGACATCAGAAGATGAATGGGCACTCATCCGTTTGCTCGGCGATTACCCTTCAGTTATTGCTAAAGCCGCAGAAGGCCTGAACCCAAGCGAAGTTGCAGCATACGTTTACGAAGTTGCAAAAGCCTTCAGCAAGTTCTATCAGAATTGTCCGATTGTAAACGCAGAAGACAAGACTTTAGCCGGTGCCAGACTTTACCTTGCAGCCTGTACACTTCAGGTAATCAAAAACGCAATGAAGCTTGTACTCGTGCCATATCTGGAAAAGATGTAATTTAGTTATTCCATTTTTTCTTTCTGGTCTTCCTGCGCTTTTCGTCTTTGTTCCAGTAAATAATCCTCTTTAAGTTTGTTGATTAACTGTTTGTATTGAAAAATTCTTTTTGCAAGATAGATAGTTGAGCAGGTAAATCCCAGAAAGCCTATTAAAAAGAAGATTGAACCTAAACCAGGAACAACAGAAAGAGTAAAAAAGATTATAATTGAAAGAACACATGTAATTGAAAGATTGAAAATATCATTTATATACTTTTCAGCTTTTATTCTGGCAGGTTCATTGCCTTCATATAAATAATCATTTTTACCGGGTTTAGGATTGTCTTCTTTCATATCTCACTCCATCCTCTTCTTCTGCTTATAACAATAAATTTACCATCTTTGAAGACATTTGTATATGTAATTTTGGCTTTTTGGGTGTATAATATTATAGAAAATTTTGATAGTTTTTTAGGGGAGTTTTACCGATAATAGAAGTAGGATAATTCCGTTATGAAGTTAAGAAGTAAATTTGTCTTAATTACTATTCTCTCTGTAGTTCAGGTTGCTGCTCTTTCTATACTTTCTTTAAAGGGCTTAAAAACAATACAAGTTTCAAAGGATTATCAGTTAGTTCAATCTCAAACACAAAAACAGCTTAGCGAAATAGTAAACTATCTTAACGCCATGGAATATTGGGGTTTTAATACTCAGACTGCATACGATAACTGGCAGGAAATCCTTTCTGGCCTTGATGAAAACATTCAGGGTTATTTTGAAGATCCTGTTGTTGATACATTTACCGATGAATATCGTATTAATCTTGTTCAGGCAAAACAGTATTTTACAGCTTTTTCCCGAGGTCTTGATAGTGTAGGCAGTAAGCTTGAAAAAATGCAGTCGATTGTGCTGGATTCAGAGCCTTCCAGCGCAGTTCGTTCGGTTGGAATTAAAGAAGCATACAAAGAGTTTACAGATGACAGCTCTGTTTCTGCTTTGATGGAACTTGCCCAAAGTGCCAGCAGCGATGTTCAAATCCTTCAAAGTTATTACACCCTGCTTACTTTGGAAGTAGATAAGTCTTTCGAAATTATCAATGCAGATGTAGAGAAAAAAGAAAAGTCTACAGAAATTCTGGTTCTGATTATTGCAATTTTCTCCTGTATTTCAATTTCATTTATTATTCTCTTTGTTACAACCAACGTTTCTAAGAGAATTATCCATGTTCAGGATATGACAAAAACTCTCGCCGACAAGGATTTTACAGGCAGCATAAGGCCCCGCGGTAGTAATGAAATGGTTTCTCTTATGCAGAATATCAATATCATGGTTGAGCAGATTAATGAATTCTTTACTGTTGTAAAAGTAACTGCTGCCCGTGCAATTTCTTCGGGTTATACAATTAATGATGCTGCAAACTCTACTGCCGCTGCAACTGCCGCAATTGATGAAAATATTCAGAAAATCATGACTCAGTTTGATCAGATGATTGGAACTGTTGGAAAAGCTGTTTCTGTTATTTCTGATATGAACGTACAGGTAGATACCCTTGTAAATAATAATGAAACTCAGGCAATTGCAATAGAAGAAAGTTCAAAAGCTGTAAATGAAGCTGCCGGAACTCTTGAGCATATCAAAAATATGGCAACCGAACGTTCTTCAATGGCACAGGAAATGCACGACCTGATTTCTGATGGTGATGAAAAAATTTCCAGTACAAATGACCTGCTTGAAATTATTTCGGCTCAGCTTGATCAGGTAAAAGAAGTAATTGATATTATTGATAACGTTGCAGAACAGACAGACCTTCTTTCAATGAATGCTGCAATTGAGTCTGCACATGCTGGCGAAGCCGGAAAAGGATTTGCTGTTGTTGCAGAAGAAATCAGAAACCTTGCCGAAAATACTTCCGAAAATGCTGCAACAATTGCTGAAGTTATAAATGGAATTATTGAATCTGTAAAGAAGGCAAATACAACAAGTAAAGATGCTTCTGTTGCCTTTAAGAAAATCAGTACAAATGCCGACAGCGTTATTACCGGACTTAAAGACATTACAAGCGGTATTGAAAGTATTGATACACAGATGCAGCAGATAAAAGTAAAGAGTGAAGAAGAATTTGCTGCAGCCGACAAAATCAACAGTTATTGTAAGAATCTTGCAGAACAGCAAAGACTCGTTTCTCATGATGTTGATGCAATGAATGATAAGTTCTTTGAAGCAACAAGTGCCATTAAAGAAATCAAGAGCGGAACTACCGATATTGTTGAGCGAATGATGGGTGTAAGCGTAGCAAGTAAAGAAAGCTACAAAAATATGACAGAGCTTGAAAATATCCTTGAAGAATTTAAGACAAAAGAAGACAATGCAGTAAAGCAGGCAGAAGAAGAAAGCGTTATAGAAAATGCAGTTTCAAAGGAACTTCTTGAACAAACCGCAGAAGCTTTTACTCAGGCACTCGAACCGGAACAGCATGAAGATGATTCTGTTGAATTTAATATTGAAGAAGTAGAAGAATACAAGCCGGAATAATAAGTCTGGCGGAAGCAACCAAAAGTTATTTTCTTATTACAACAAGTCCCAGCGTAACAATATATGGCAAGGCCAGTACCACAGAAGAAGGGATAGCCGGAATAAAGCTTTGTATATAAACAGCAGCAAAATCTACAGCACAAAAAATCAGGGCGTAAAGAGATATTACTGGAAGCTTGCGTTTTCCCATAAATACAGCGGCTAGTGCTAACCATCCCTTTCCGCTTGCAAGATTTGGTACAAAAGAAGAAATTCTTATGGCAAGAAAGCTTCCCGCAAAGCATGCAAATAAGGCGGCTACTCCCCAGGAAGCTATTCTGTAAATGCCGGGTGAAACTCCGCGTACAAGAAGAACATCTGCATTGCTGCCCGTAATTCTAAAATAAATCCCACCTTTTGTTTTTTTAAGATATAAGATTGCGGTGGCCATAAGAATTATTGTGATTATTACAGTGGTGATGTTAGCAGACACTAACGAAAATAAAAAAGCCGATGTTGTGAGTACTCCCCGTGTTCCAAAAATCAGCCAGGAAAAAAGAGATGTGAAGGAAGAGAACAAAAGATTTATAGCAATTGCAGCAATAAAATAATTTGCGTGAGTTTTTTCTACTATAAAAGCAAATAGAAGGCAAATAGCAATACAAGTAAGGGCGCAAAGTCCTGTGCCCAGAATAACTGAGCCTGTGGTTACGGTAAAAGCATAAGTTAAAAATCCTGCAAAGGAAATTAATCCATCCATAAAAAGGGCAAGGCAGCCTGTGTATTCACTGAATAAAGCGCCGGTTGCTGCAAGTAAAAGAGGGCAGCAAAAACCTAAAAAGTTAAGCATTGTGAGACCTCCTTTTGTGGGGAGAATATAAAAGGGCAATCATAAAAAGAATTACAGCCTGTATGAGCATGTTTACATCAAAGTCTAAGTTTGAATATAAGGCGTAGCGTCCTGAATAGGTCATGAGGGCCGAAATAATAATAGAAACAGGAATAACAAGTGCCGGTCTTGTTTTTGCAATCATCGCAATAGAAAGGGCATTCCAGCCAAGTCCTGCGTAAAAGCTTGTGTGGCAGGTAAAGTAAATTCCACAGATTGAAGCAGCTCCCGCAAGTGCATGCAGGCCTCCGCAAACTCCGGCTGCTGTAAAAGTTATTTTCTTGCAGTCAAAGCCTGAATACATGGAAAATTGCGGGCTTATTCCGTAGATTTGAGTTTGTTTTCCAAAACGGGTTTTTGTAAAGAAAAGCTCCAGCAAAATACAAAGGGGGACTGCAAAAAAGATGGAGGCGTTGAGGGGAGAGGGCTTTAGAATACTTGAAAATCTGTATTGAGGCAAAATGTATGGTGTTGCGAGCAGGTTTCCTGTTTTAGTTCTGAAGGGGCCGGATATGAGTCCATCAATCAAGGGGATTATTGCCGAAGAAGTGATGAAAGTTGTTAATAAAAAATCGGCATGTTTGAATTTGTAAAGGAATTCGCAGAAAATAAGAACGAGTGCACCTGCTGCTGCGCTGATTGTAAATGAAAGAGTGATTGCAAAAAAAGCGGGCATTTTTACCCTGGCAAAAAGGTCCAGCATAATTGCGCATAAAAATCCGCCAAGATAGATGAGGCCTTCACCTGCAAGATTGATTCTTCCTGTTTTTAGAGAAAAAGCAGCTCCGGAACCTGCTATCATGTATATGGCCGAAAGACTGAGCATAAGTCCAAAGTAATACATTACATAGCCTCCAGGTGGCCGTTTGAAAGCCTGTATTTGATATCGCTGTATTCAGATGGAAATGCACCGTAAGAGAGTATAAGAATATATGCTCCATTTTGAGCAGCCTTGTGTATTCTAAGACAGATTTTTTTACAGGTTTCTACATCCAGTCCCTGCAAAGGATTACATAAAATTAAAAAGTCGGGATTGTCATAAAACTCGCGTTCCAGCATAAGCTTTTGAAGCATTCCTCCTGAAAGACAGAAACATTTTTCCCAGGCTTCAATATTTACACCGCTGTTTTTAATCATCTGCAGTGCAAGATCCGCTTTTTGACTTTCCGGAATTTTTAGCGCAGATGTGAGCATTTGCTCAATTGTAAGGTTTGGGTTAGAGCCTGTGAATTTTCTGTCTGTTGGAATAATGCCAAGTTTTTTATCATTCAGCCATTGTGGTCCCTGAGCCTGTCGAAGGGCCCTTAAGCCAATCAATTTTTTTTCAAGTTGGTCAAGTCCGTCTTCTGCAAGGCCCCTTACAAGCGTGATTTTTCCTTTCTGCACGGTGATTCCCATTATGTTAAAATCCTCAGAGTCACTAGCGGTCTGTTTCTGCTTATTTAATTCTTCTACAGAAAGAGTGTGTTCTAATGGAGCGTAATCTTTTACAAGCCTTCCATCTTCAAGAAAATCAATTGTATCGCAATACTTTTGTGCTTCATCATAATTGTGAGTGATGATAATAATGTTCATTCCGTCCTTTGCGAGGGCACGCAGGTTTTCAAATAAAAAAGTACGCTGCTTATCATCAAGAAGGGCAGAAGGTTCGTCTAAAATTAAAAGTTCGGGTGATTTTATGAGGGCACTTGTGAGTGCAATAAAAAAGCGGGTATCGGCGCCGTAATCTTTTACCAGAGAATTAAGCTTGATTTCCGGCAGCCATTTTTTTGACTGAGGAAGAAGCCTTTCTTTTTGTTCTTTCTTTAATCCTAAAAGTAGATTTTCTTTTACTGTAATATAATCAGCTAGCAAAGGACGTTGATGAACATAAGAGATACCTTTTTGAATTGCGTCCTTTGGTGAACGAAATGACTGGGGTTTCCCATCTAAAAGAAGGTCCCCTTTATCTGGCCTTAGCTCGCCGCAAATGATATTTGCCGTAGTAGATTTTCCGGCTCCGTTTTCGCCAAGAAGTGCGTGAATCTGCCCTCCCGCAAAGGTTAAGGTCAAGTTATCGAGAACAATTTTCTTTGAATAGCGAAGGCAAATATCACGAAGTTCCAGGGTCATATAATAACAGATCCCCGGGTCAAGCCCGAGGATGACATATTTATTGTATTATGGTTTTTCCGCTCTTAATATCATCTACAAGAGCAGCCATTTTTGCACGAACTTCTTGAGGTACAGTTTCTATATAAAGCGGATCATCCTGAACAAAATCAACAAAACCATCTTTTACACCAAGCATTTTTGCATTGCCCCATTCTGTTTTTCCGTTTAAGAAATTTGTTGTCATAATTGACGAAAGTTCCTGCTGCTGCATAACGGTACTTGAAATTATATTTCCGGGAGCTTTATCAAAACCGTTGTTATCAAACCAGGTTATATAAAAATTATTATTTACAGCAGATGTAATAACTCCCTGAGCGGCTCCTCCGCAGATTGGAAGAACTACATCTACACCTTCGCCATAAAGAATGTCTGCAAGCATGGCGCCTTTATTTGCATCATACCAGTTTCCAACAATTCTAAAGGCAACAGTAGAAGATGTATTTGCATCTTTTGCACCTTTTTCGAAATATGGATAAATGATGTTGTTCATAACAGGATATTCCTGAGCTGCAACGAGACCAAGCTTGTTTGATTTTGACATAAGTCCGCCTATGTAGCCGGTAAGGTAGGCCTGTTCATACTGATTGTAGCAGACTGTACAGATGTTATTGTTTCCGCTGTATTCTGCATCCATGAGGATGAACTTCTGCTGTGGGAACTGTTCAATGATTGGAAGAACAATTTCTGGTAGAGAAGGGTTAGAAGAAATAATAACATCATATTTTTGTTCTGCAGCAAGAGCTGTAATTTTTGCAGGCCATTCAGACTGATTTGTTCCGGCTTCGAGAACATAAAGCTTTGCGCTTTGTTCAAGGGTTTTTCCTTCGTTCCAACTATCTACGGCCTGTGTTACGCCGTCACGAAGCATTGCGTAGGTTGGACTGTCGGCACAGATGCCGGGGATGAAAACTGCGATGGAAAGTTGTTTGGGAGCAACAGCTTTACATCCAAACGAAAGAATTGAAAATAATAGTGATATTATAAATATTGATTTTTTCATAGTAGCAATATAATAGTTTTATATAAAACTATTGTCAATAGAAAATGCCTGTATGTATAAAAAAAAAATGGCTTCCGCCGAATTCCAGATTCCAAAACCGGCGGTTCACCGCCTATGCGCTACACTGCCTTGTAATTATTTACGTTGCCGCTTTGCGGCAGCAGTGTAGAGCATTTTTGGAATCTGTAATTCGGCTTCCGCCATTTTTTTTAGCATGCAATCATTAGCTATTTTCAGAGGTTTTATAAAGGAAACGATTATAATATTTCTTGGAAATTAATATTTATACTATCTAAAATTACTTTCAATTCTTTCTAAGAAGCCCTGGAATTGGGAGATTTCTTCGGGAGAAAAATCTTTGTAAAAGGTGGAGAGGAGTTCTTGGGAGAGGGTTTTTATCAGGGTGTTGTAGGCGGTGCCTTTGGGGGTTAGTTTTAGGAATTTGTTGCGGCGGTCGGTGGGGGAGGGGGTGGTGGTTACAAGGCCCTCCTGTTCCAGTTTGCGGACAAGGACTGTGGTGGTTGATTTGTCGCGGTTTATTTTGGCGGCAAGCTCTTTCATTGTGATTTCATTATTTACACTCAACTGGAAAAGGATGTTTCCGTGGGAAGAAGAAAAATCTTCAAATCCGTTCTGGGCCAGACGTTTTTTTAAGAAATCGGCTGTGAGTGAGTGAATATGAGAAACCTGCGAAATACTCAAGTTTGCCATATTGGTTTATTCTTCCTTCCAAGGGAAAAGGAAAGACTTGAATTTGCGTGGACCAAGGGCTTCGCGATCTTCGTAAATCAGTTCTTCCCATGGAATCTTACGGCGTTCTTTCATGGTTTTGAGTTCAGGATGTTCTTCAAGATAATCATATTTGTACATGCGCAGGCGGAAGGCATTGTGCTTTGAAATAGAAATACCTGCTACAGAAGGGAAAAATCCGATTGGCAGAATTGAAAGTGCCAGTAATAAAAGATTATAAATTCCCATTATGATAGAAAATCCTGTGTTGTCCATAGAAATTATAAAGCACTTTTTGAGACACTTAAAAAACTTATTGTGGAAGGTGTTGCGAATAGGTACAAACCACTGGAGTGAAAGGGCAATAAAAATATCAATCCAAAAGAGCAGGGCTCCTACAAAAAGACTTATAAGTGACTGCTGCTGGATAATGTAAAAATGCAAACTGTATGCCGAAACAAAAACAATCACAATTATGAGGATTGAAAAAAGAAGTGCGTCTAAAAGTACTCCGGGAATTCTTTTGAAAAAATCAAGAAGGTGGATGCCTTCAAAATTTGCAATTTTCTGAGCAAGTTCACCGTAGGCAAAATCAAAAATATTAAAAATGAAAATACCTAAAAAGAGAATGCCTGTCTGTATAAGATAAAAAGCCATGTCTGTAGTATTCTCGCCAAGATGTGAAGTTACAAAGGAACTTAAAAGAATAATACCAACCATGCTTACCAGAAAAAGCACATTAGTTACAACAACCGAAAACAGGTTATCCCACCCGTCACAAAAATTTTTCTTAAATAAAAATCCGTACATTCACGCGGTCCCTGAGCCTGTCGAAGGGCTCCTATAAAAAAAAAGTGGTGGTTTCGACAAGCTCAACCACCACTTCATTATAGATTAAAATAAACTACTTTGTAAACAACAATGTCTTTGCATCAAGATTAGCTTTTCCATCACCGTTCTTAAGAATTGTGAGAGAAAGAGCGTTACCGCTTGCTGCAAGGTGTCCTACTGTTGTAAAGTCTGTAAGTTTGTCAGCATCAAGAGTTCCCTTGAGATCTGCAGCTTCATTTGTATAGCTGAACCATGCAGTCATTTTTTCTGCCTTTACAAAAGTTGCAAAGCAGTCAAGGTCGGCTTTAGATGTTTTTGAAAGATCAAGACCATCAACTACAACACAACCAAGAGCAATACCGCCAACTTTAAGAGCGTTGAGTGTATTTACAACCTTTGGAAGTGTGAATGTTTCCTGATTGAAGTTCAAGATTGTTCTGTTGCGAACAATTTCTTCACTAACTTCATCAAGATTGAAGTTCTTTTTCTTAGCAACTTCGGCCATTACGCTTGAGTACCAGGCAATAACGTTAGAAGACTGCTGATCAAAAGAAACGTGAACAAGAGCCTTATCGTTCAAAAGAGCGTCAATTCCAAACTGAACAAGAATAGAAGTTTTTCCAAGACCCTTTTTTGCAGTAATAAGACCCATTTCTCCGTCTTTAAGACCTGCAGAAGTTGCATTGTCAAAGTAGCGTACAGGACTGTGAGCGATTAAATCTTTCTTTTCCATGGACTTACTCCTTATTTCTTAGCAGCGGCAGCCTTTGCACGCTCTTCCTTGTATTTAGCCTGAAGTTCTTCAGAAACATTGTTTGGAACCTTACCATATTTTTCAAATTCCATTGTGAATTCACCCTTACCCTGAGTAGAAGAACGGAGGATAGTAGAGAATCCGAACATTTCTGAAAGTGGAACTTCTGCGTTTACAGTAGAAGTATTGTTTTCATCTGTTGAATCGATAATTACACCACGGCGCTGGTTGATAAGACCAAAGAGGTTACCCTGGAATTCTGTAGGTGCAGTCATCTGTACCTTCATGATTGGTTCAAGAATAACCGGCTTAGCCTTTGCATAACCTTCACGGAAAGCACCAATAGCAGCCTGCTGGAATGCGTTATCGTTAGAGTCTACAGGGTGTGACTGACCATCATTGATTGTAATCTTAACACCAACGATTGGAGCACCAATCAAAGAACCTTCCTGAATAGCCTTGCGGAAACCTTTATCACAAGAAGGGATGAATTCGTTAGGAATAGCACCACCCTTGATTGCGTCTACGAACTCGTAGTCTTTTTCTGAATCTGGTTCCATGAAACCGGCAACACGACCGTACTGACCAGAACCACCAGTCTGTTTCTTATGTGTATAGTTGAAGTCACCCTGAGTTGTGATAGATTCGCGGTAAGCAACCTGTGGAGCACCAGTTGTAACTTCACAGTTGTATTCACGCTTCATACGTTCAACGTATACTGCAAGGTGAAGCTCACCCATACCCTTGATGATTGTTTCACCAGATTCTGGATCTGTATATGTCTGGAATGTTGGGTCTTCTTTTGTAAAGCGGTTAAGAGCTTTACCCATCTGCATTTCTGCATTCTTGTCTTTTGGAGTGATAGAAAGAGAAATTACAGGCTCTGGAACGTACATAGAAGCCATTGAGTAGTTGATTCCGCCGTTTACGAATGTATCACCAGAAGCACAGTCAACACCAAAGAGTGCTACGATATCACCTGCACATCCTTCTGTAATATCTTCCATCTGAGCAGAGTTCATTCGTACAAGACGTCCAACCTTAAAGCGCTTCTTTGAGCGTGTGTTGTAAAGTTCTTCACCCTTCTTGATTTTTCCCTGATATACACGAGTATATGTAAGCTGACCATACTGACCATCATCAAGTTTGAATGCAAGAGCAACACAAGGTTTTGTATCAACTGATTCGAGAGTAACTTCTTCTTCGTTCTTATCAAGATCATAAGCTGTGTTAACAACTTCTGTAGGATTTGGAAGGTAGCGTACAACTGCGTCGAGCAATGGCTGGATACCCTTGTTTACGTGAGCAGAACCACAGAATACACCAACAAACTGTTCTGCCAAAGTACCCTTACGAATAGCAGCAATTACTTTTTCTTCTGCAACACCGTCGTAACCATTTTCCATGATTTCTTCCATCAAAGAATCATCGAACATAGAAGCAGCATCCAAAAGCTCTTCACGATATTTGTCTGCATCTGCTTTCATAGCAGCTGGGATTTCTGCAACACGAACATCTTCACCGTTTGGTCCGTCAAAGTAGATTGCCTTCATACCAACAAGGTCAACTACACCTTCGAGTTTGTCTTCAAGACCAATTGGAAGTTCCATCATGTAAGCATTCAAACCAAGCTTTTCGCGAAGCTGCATGCGAACACGAATAGGATTTGCACCCTGACGGTCACACTTGTTTACAAATGCAACGCGTGGTACATGATAGCGTTTAAGCTGGCGGTCTACAGTAATTGACTGAGACTGAACACCTGCTACAGCACACAAAATCATAATAGCACCGTCGAGTACGCGGAGAGAGCGTTCAACTTCTACAGTAAAGTCTACGTGTCCCGGTGTGTCGATAAGGTTGATAGTGTAGTCTTTCCACTGTACCTGAGTAGCAGCAGACTGGATTGTAATACCACGTTCACGTTCCAGTTCCATGTTATCCATTACAGCACCAACACCGTCCTTACCACGAACTTCGTGAATAGCATGAATCTTGTTACAGTAGAACAAGATACGTTCTGAAGTTGTTGTTTTACCTGAGTCAATGTGGGCACTGATACCGATATTTCTTACTTTTGAAATATCCCAAGCCATATTAATACCTCTTTAAAAATAAAATTGTTTCGAAATTTAGTGTCCTTCTATTTTAATGAAAAAATGTCTTCTATTCAACCATATAAAGTAAAAAAATGGTGATGCCCAAAAAAGGAAAAATGCTCACGCGGAGAACCGTATTTTGCTCCACTAAACGAAGAGGACGTTCCGCAAAATACGAACCTCCGCTCCGCATTTTTTCTTTTTTGGGAATTAATATTTCAAGCTAAACATCTCCTCTTCAGTAACATGTGCGGCCGAGGGACTTGTTTTGAAAAAGAAATTGTGTTCGATGTGGCCCCGGTTTTGTTGTTGCAGGTCGTAACGCAAGGCGTTGTATTTGCGTTCAAAGGCGGGATCTGTAGAGAGGTCTTTGTTTATAAGACAGTATGCTTCTATGTAAAATTCTTCAGAGTCAATAAATGTGGCAGCGTCGTTGTAATAGTTTACTTCATAAGAAAGAGAATGTGCCCAATAACTTTGGGTTGGTTTTATTGCAATTTTGTATGATTGATTTTTAACAAAGTCGGCAAGTATTGGCTGGTAAGCTTCTTCTATGGAGGCGAGGATTTCATCTGCATATTTTACGTAATAATAATCTGTGTAGATGTTTTCATATACAAATGGGATTGTTGTTCTGGCTGCCTCTACAGCACTTCGGTCATAGCTGTAGGATTGCCAGGCACATACTGTTTTACCTGGGAGGTTGTCTGCTTCGAGGTATACGGTAATGCGTTTGTAATCTTTTTTTTCTACATATTTTGAATTTTTTAATGTAAAGGTTGAACCAAAGTTAAGATTGTTCATGTAGTCTGTGAGTTCCTGTGCAGAATAACAGGTGTATTTGTTAATGTCTTCTCCTAAAAAGGGGCAGCCTGTAACACAAAAGAGAATAAATAATGTGATAATTGAAAATGTTGCGTAATGAAGTTTTTTCATTCTTATTCCTCCTTTGTAATATCATCAAGTGTGAATTTTGAAAGAGAACAATAGTCATCTTTCATTTTATACTTATAAGCAAATGTTTTGTCTGCTTGTTTGAGTGCTTCAAAAAGGTTATCAAAGTTTGTTTTAGAAAAATCAGGATTGCCTGAGTTAGCACTGGAGCTTCGGCTTTGAGGTGTAGAAATAAAAAAATAAGTTGAATTGGCATTGTACCAGTATGTATCAGATTTGTATGAATCATAAATGCGCCAGGAAAGAGAGTGAAGACGTTCATCTAATTCTGCCGTTTCCTGTTCTGTTGCATTTATGATGACGTATTTATCTGTCCGTAAAAAATCAGTTTTATTTTGTTTTTCAAATTCTGCTGCAGAAATATGATTTTCTTTTTCGGTATCCCATGAAAAAACAAAATCTAAATCATAAATAACAAAGGACTGGGAAAAATCCTTGTCTACATATTCTTTAAGGGGATTTATTTTTGATTCATATTTTCTATAAAAATAATTGCTTTTGAAGGATGGAATTTTTTTTGTTCCTGAATAAAAGTATTCCTGCATAACAACAATATCTTTCTGAAGTGTCGAAGAATAATATTTTATATATGTTGAATCATCGTAATTATGTGGGTTTGTGATTTTTCTGGCGTTTGTAAATTCTCCCGGGAAATTTCTTTCAAGATATTCACGTGGAGTTTTTGGTTCATCTTCATTAAAAGGAAATCCTGGACAGGAGGTTAAGAGGGTACAGAAGATACAGAGTAAGATTAATTGAATCCTGAAAAACTTTGAAGTCATATAAATATTGTAACACAAATGTAGGGATTTTGCGAATAAGAACGGGGGTTTTAGGGGGCTGTAAGCCACCTAGGCGAAGGGGTAGGGCGCAACGTAGTGCGGCCGAGGGATTTATTATCGTACAAATCAGAAAAAATAGTCCACTGGACTGTTTTTTCTGATTTGTTCAATCCATAAAATCCTCCTTATTTTACCTGTATTTCATTATCTTTAAATGTTGCAAATTTTGTGTAGCCCTGTTTTTCCAGCATGTCGTATTGTGGACCCGGCTTTTTTGCTTTTTTAAGGATTGCAACATTGTATGAGTTGCGGAGTTTTTTTGCTGCAGAAAGAACACAGGTAAAGTCTATTGAGTCATCATAAAGGAGGGCACATTTTTCTTTTGCGCCTGGAATAGAAAATCCTATGTCGAGCAAAATAGAACAGATGCGTTCAAAGCCGATTGAAAATCCTACTGCCGGAACCTGCTGACCGATGAACTTGCCTATAAGGTTGTCATAGCGGCCGCCACCACCAACTGCACCAGAGAAGGATGTGCTTGCAATTTCAAAAACTACGCCTGTGTAGTAGCCCTGACCACGAACAAGGTTCGGGCAATATTTAATTTTGTATTCGCCGCCAGAGATTTTTTCTACGGTTGCGATAATATATTTTAAGTCATCAGCAATTGAAGGATCTGCACATTTGCTTACAACATCATCAATACTAATGCCATCAGGGGTGCCTGCTGCTGCAGAACAGAAATCGGCAAGTGCTTTTACTGCGGCCTGAGGAAGTTCTTTTTCTGTAAGTTCTGCACGAACCCCTTCCACTCCAATCTTATCCAGCTTGTCAAAGGTAATACAAACCGAATCTAATGTTTCCGGAGCGAAGCCCATATTCTGAAGCATGTTGCGCAAAATGCGGCGGTCATTAATATTGATTGTAAAATTCTTAAAGCGTTCATCACTGCAGCCAATGTTCAGGAGGGCACGGGCAGTTACATCAATAAGTTCAACTTCGGCATTTGGAGAAGAGTCACCAAGAATATCAATATCACACTGAACAAATTCGCGGCTGCGGCCTTTTTGAGGACGCTCTGCACGGAATACTCTGTCTGTCTGAATTACTTTGAATGGAAACTGAAGTTCGTTTCTGTTTGCAGCAAAAAATCTTGTAAGAGGAAGGGTAAGGTCATAACGAAGGCCCATGTCAGAAAGAGCTTTTTCTTCTACAGGATTTGCAGCAAGGGCAGACTCAAGTTTTTCGCCACGTTTCAGGACTTTAAAAATGAGGTTCAGGTTGTCGCCGCCATCGGACTTATCAAGATTTTCGGCATCTTCGAGCATAGGAGTTGAAATGCGTTCAAAGCCGGATGCTCTGTAAGTTTCAAGAATCTTTGACTGAACGTAATCGCGAAGTCTCTGCTCCTGAGGTAAAATATCTTTCATTCCTTTTAAAGCGTTTGTCTTCATAACTACTTCCTCTCAAATATGAATAATTAATTGGTATAATAACGAAAAATAAGTGATTTTACAATAAAGAGCTTATTTAAAAACTTATGGAGTTGAAACAAAATAATAAATTTTATTTGATGGCCACCAGTTGGGATTTTTACTACAGGCAGAGTCTATTCTCCAGATACATTCAAATTCAAAATCAGGAATTAATATTGGGCTGGTAAAGTCTCCTGGAAAAATCTGCTTCTCATTATAGTTGCCTTTAGAATAAATTATGCAGATATATATACTTACCTTCCAGTTCACAAAGGTCTTCCGATGTTAGTGAATCAAAACTGTCGTCATCTATTATGTATACAAAATAAACAATTGGAGAAGAGTAGTCCTGCTGCATATCATACAAAACTGCTTTGACTTTTGCTTCAATCTGATTTTTTACTTCTTCATCCCTTGCGTCTATTGCAACTATAAATCCTATTCGATAAACGTCTTCAAGATATTCATCAAGAGTTTTTAGTTGTTTTGGGGAACTCATTATCCAGTAGCTGTCTGTAGTTTCTTCGCAGGTGATTTTATAATTAAAGTCGGCAAACTTTGTTTTTATAAAATTATCGGCATTTTTATTAACTTGATTTTTATAAAGCAGATAGTTGTAATTTGTAGAAAAGTGCTGACTCCAGGCCATTTCTCCGTTTGTGTAACCTTGTTCTGTAATTACAATTTCTTCTGGAAAAAGTGTGCAGGTCATAAAGACAGTAGTTGATTTTTCACTGCGGGTATCCTCACTTTTACTGTCGTTTATTGTAAAATCGCCATCAAAATTTTCATTCATATAGTCACAGATTTCCTGTGCAGTCCATACCGGCATTGTTATGGGGTTATAAGGGCAACCCCATAAAAGAAATAAAAAGGGAATTATAAAAATAAGGTACAGTTTGTTTTTTTCTGTTGCTTTCATTCGTCTGCTTCCCCGTTTGTAGGATTAGTTGTTGTGTTCTTATATGAATATCCTTGTAAACTGGCTTTTGCTTCAAAGTTGGTCTTGTAAGAATCGTCTATATTTTTTACTAAATAAAAATCTCCTGCAAGCTGTAAATACTCTTCTTTTAAATCAACAAGACTTGCTTTAAGTCTATCTTGCCAACTGATGTATTTATCTTTTTGAGCTTCTATGGCAAGAACAGTTATAAAATTTTTAGAGTTGTCCAGCTTGTCTGTTAGAAAGGAAATGTAATTGTTGAAATCTGCTTTGGCATAAGTAAAATTTGCCATATAGCGATTTTCATTGTTTATGATAACCTTGCTTTGTGAAAAATAATTATTGAAAATTTTCTGATAGTAGGTTTCTTCCTCTTCTTTAAATTTCTGCGGGATGTAATTTGAGCTTATGTTATATGATACAGAAAAGGCTTTTAGCTCAGTAATATCAATTTTGACATTTACATTTTTGTTTTCAAGATTTGCTGCTTTAAAGGTTACGATTTTTTGATTTTTGGAATTTGTTTTTTGTGTTTTTACAAAGGTGTAGCTGCCGCCATAATTTTCCTGCAGATAGCTTTTTGCATCTTCGATAGCTTCGTCATCAGTGTAATTCATCAGACAGGACTGTAAAAAAAATGCAAGGAAGAGATATGAAAGGAGAAATAATCTTTTATATATTAGCAAGCCTTTTTTCATTATTTTAAGAATAATCCTGATTTACTGATTTGTCAAATTTTCAACAAAAAGGTCACTCTGATTAAACAACAAAAAAGCCGCTCTGATTTTCAGAACGGCTTTAAAAAATGATGGTCTTATTTAGATTAGAACCAGAAGCGGAGACCTAAGTTGATTGGGAAAGCTCCTTTTGTAATTACAGGTGTAACTCCACCGTTATGGATGCTTACGCCTGGTTGCCATGCTGCCTGAAGGTAAAGTTCAATGAAGTTATTGAGAAGGAAGATATTTGTACCTATCAATGCTCTACCACCGGCAAAAATAGCACCTGCATTTTCACCTACAGTAACAGATCCTGCAAGACCAAGTCCGTAGAAATAGCCCCATGTACCTTCGATTTTAGGATTAGCAACCCACCAGTCAGCTGTAACACCAAGTGCAACAGGTTCTGTGAAATCAGCAGTAATTGCAAATACACAAGGAAGTGAATCAACCTTGAGAGTAAGAGCTCCACTTGGGGCACCCTGAACTGCGTATCCACCCTGTGGACCAATACCAAGTGCAAATACATTTACTGTTCCAAGAACGAAAAGAACAGCCAATACAGAAAAAAGTTTTTTCATAAGAAAACCTCTTAAAATAAAATTATTAATAAACTCTCCAAACATTTTTCTATTTTAAAACATTTTTTCTATTTTTAGGATTTTATCAAATATGGCAGAATGTTGCAAGAAAATTGAATAAATAGTATTCACACGTCTTGACATGTTTGTAGAAAATCAATAATATAATAGGACATTCATCAGAATGCGATGGGCTACTAGCTCAGTAGGTAGAGCAACGCCCTTTTAAGGCGTGGGTCACTGGTTCGAATCCAGTGTAGCTCATTACTACGCGGGGGTGGTGGAATTGGTAGACACGCAAGCTTGAGGTGCTTGTGGCGTAAGTCGTGGCCGTTCAAGTCGGCTCCTCCGCAACAAAGGGAATTGCAGTAATGCAGTTCCCTTTTTTTATGAGGTAAAAAATGTTAGCTGTTTTTGTAAACTGTGGTACTGTTATTCTTGGTTCAATTTTCGGACTTTTGTTTTCCAAAAAATTTACAGACGAACTTTCTGATATGATTCAGACAGCCTGTGGTGTTATAAGCGTTGTTATAGGACTGCAGATGGCTTTTAAATATGAAAGTATTGTTTACCTTGCGTTGTCTCTTATTATTGGTGCAATCATTGGTTATGCAATTGATATAGATGGAGCAATCCTTCGTCTTGGTGGCTGGCTGCAGAAGGTTACAAGTCCAAAGAAAAAAACAGCCGTAGAAGGCGATCTTTTTGGTTCAGACATTGCCCTTGATGAACAGAAAAAACACAACTTTGCCTATGCCTTTTTGAATGCCAGTGTTTTGTTCTGCGTTGGAGCAATGACAATAATTGGTTCTTTCGAAGCCGGTGTAAATCACAATTATACAATCATCTTTACAAAATCGATCCTCGACGGTTTTATGGCAATTTCTTTTGCAGCAGCAATGGGAGTTGGAACTGCTTTTTCTGCAATCCTTATTCTGCTTTATCAGGGTGCGCTTACTCTTCTTTCCGGAGTTTTGCAGCCTTATGTAACAGATAATCTGCTCAACGAAATTTCTGCCTGTGGCGGTGCCATCATCGTTATGATTGGTATAAATCTTTTGGGTCTAAAAAAGATCAAAACCGCAAACTTTTTACCAGCGCTTGTGATTGAAGTTTTGTTTGTTATCTGTGTGCCGCTGGTAAAAGGATTGTTTGCCGGATTTTAATTATTTATCAAAATGTCCATAAAATGCCGTGAAGGTCTTTGTCAGGTAAGGCCAAAAACCGTATTTTTCAAGAAATTTATCGGACAGTTTTTTTATCTGTGTTTTTGAATCCTTCAAAGAAATTTTTTCAAGGCATGCATCCCTGTGTAATGCCTCAATTTCTTTGATAAGATTCTTGACTTCAACTTCTTCATCACCCTTAAAATCTTCAATAGAAGCTAAAACAGAATTTACTGTTTCTTCATCAAGGTATAAATCTGGGGTTGCATCTGGTGAATAATATTTATCAGTTTTTTCATTATATTTACGCATTTTCTTCTGCCTCTCTTCCTGAGTTTTTATAATCTTTTGCAAATGCGGCTGTGTTAGGCAGAGAAAGCCGTGATTTTAAGCATCGATTTTCAAGAGACAAATTGAGGTTTTCGTCCTGAAGAGCGATGACTTTTTCATGTTCATTCTTATAAAGAGATGTTAAGCCGTTGTTGATTTTGCAAAGTTCTGCGTTGACCATATCCTTTTTTGCCAGTTGTTTCTGATATGAGTTGCGGGTTTCTTGCGAATTTTTGAGGCCGCTGTTTTTAATTTTTTTGACCATATGGTAACATCCGGCGCCTACAATAATGGTACCTGCAATTCCGCCAACAATTGCTAATGCGTTTCCTTTTTCTGCCATTATGATACCTCCTGTATCGTCAAAATTTTTCTGTAGCTTTCTAAGATGCGCAGCATTTCGTTAGAATCTGCCGCGAATTCGAGATTTTTCATCTGCTCAAAACTATAGCAGATTGCCTGGTAAAGCTTGTCGTCGTTTTCTGCAAGAATTCTATCATTTTCTGCCAACTCTTCCTCCCGTCTTGCTAGAATTTCGGATTCCACTTTTTAATTTTTGTAAATCTTGCGGGAAAAATGAATGAGGATTGGAATTGAGTTGAGGTTTGCTGAACGGATATTAACGGGAACAATTAGTCCTGTTAAAAAAGCGATAGCATTGGCTGCAAAAAACATGTAGGCCTCTGACAACTCATTCATTCTGTCTTTTCTACACTTCAAATATGTATTGAGTAACAGATTTGTAACGCCAGAACCTGTAATATCACGAGCTTTTATAGTTCCAAAAACCTGTAAAAATGCACGAACCTGAGGATCAGAAAAATTACAGAAAAGACGAAGAATCGAATTTCCGGGAAGAGGAAGTCCTTCTGTAGAAAAAGTATCCTGGAAAAGGTGTCGGAGCCAGTAGAAGTAGGCTTTGAGATGAACAGGTATTTTGGTTCCGCTTTGTTTGGCCAAATTAATGTAGAAATCCCAGTCAACTTCAAAAGGGTTTAGAATGTCATGTCCATGTTTCCATCGATGACCGAAGCCTCCGGGCATACTGTTGCCGGGAACAATATCGATCTCTTCTCCTGAATGACCGCCTTTAAGTGTCGCTTTTTTTCCAAAATGATCGTGGATTTCGGCAAAAAAGTTTTTCAATGCTACTGCCGTTAGTGTGCCAAGGAAACCTGAAACAAGCATCATGAGTAAATCAAGCACTGTGAATTGTACATCATAATCACTGGCACAGGTTTCGAGAGGAACCAGCGGCAGAAGTTCGGATGAAGCTGTTGTAGTTTCAGCCGGTAAAAGTTTTTCCATAGGCGAATGCCTCCTTGTAATAATTATATTGTATTCGGAGAACCGAATACAATATAAAATAAACCTAATTTTGTAAAAAGTCAAGTTTTTTTTATAGACAAGAAAGATTTTATATTGTAAACTTATAATATGCACAAATCAGATTATTCAGAAGAACAGAAAAATAATATTATTACAATGAAAACTCATCTAAAATCACTGCGTTTAATAGCTGGCTGGACTCCTAAAGAGTTAGCGGCTATCCTTGGTTTATCACAGCAGACTATTTTAGGATTTGAAGATCAGTCAAAAAATGAAAAAGATGAATATAACTATAAAATGAGTTATGTTCAATATATAGCATTATTATCTGTATTTGAGCAGAAAGCAGAAGAAGATAAAAATGAATCTTTAGAGGCTCTTTTGAATTTGTTGTTCTATAAAACTGATGAGTATAAGAAAAATAAGGAAAAAATAGATAAAGAAATACCAATTCTTGCTGGAGCAGCAGGGGCCGCTCTTACAGGAACTGCTGTTGGTACAAGCATTGCTTCGACAATACTTCCTTTTGCTACAACAATGTTAGCACCTATTGGAGGAGGAATTGCTGCTCTTACTGGACTTGGTGTTTCATTAATTGCAAAGACTGTTTTAAAAAATAAGAACGATACAATTGTTGAGAAAAAATCTAAGAAATAGAGAAGCCTTTTTCAAAATGCATTACTTTTCCAGATACCGGATGTTTAAACTCCAGTTCAAAAGCATGAAGCATAAGTCTTTCACCCGGGGCACAGTGGCCATATAAAGTGTCTCCAACAATAGGAATTCCAAATCCATGAGGGTCGCTTGCGGCAAGACGCAGCTGGTGGGTGCGGCCTGTTTTTGGGGTAAAGATTATTTTTGTGGTGCGGTGTTTGCTGCCATCCGGGGCGGTGTATAAAACGGTACCTTCTTTTTTCCATTCTGTTATTCCAAGCTTGCCGTATTCTTCGTCGTAAATTTGATGTGGGCGATTGTTTACGTCAAGGCGGAACTTTAATTGCAACTGACCC
>Ga0247609_10000846_pt1 | contig 39500 bp, 70 predicted proteins | sample 172DNAGHGlowgp2_FD_193487 | JGI IMG/M metagenome (GOLD analysis project Ga0247609, IMG submission 193487) | Sheep rumen microbial communities from Palmerston North, Manawatu-Wanganui, New Zealand - 1728 DNA GHGlow gp2 | ecosystem: Host-associated > Mammals > Digestive system > Stomach > Rumen ... | reverse complement strand
CACCACACGACAGATACTCACCGTTCTCGGTGATATTGACGTATTTAACGAAATCCAAAAGGCAAAAATGGCTGACGATTTTCAGCGGATAGACGAACCACAGACAGAGGAGTGATATAAATGCCCGATAAAGGACACATGGAGACAGAAGCCCTTTTGAGGGCATTAGAAAAGCGTATAGCGGCTGAATACCGCAAGGCTAATAGGGAGATAACCCGAAAAGTCAACGCTTATATGAGCGAATTTAAGCGCAAGGACAAAGAATGGCGTGAAAAGCTTGAAAACGGTGATATCACCGAGGCTGAGTATAAAGCATGGCAGACAGGACAGGTAATGATTGGCAAGCGGTGGGAAGAAATGCGGCATACGCTTGCACAGGATTATGCCAATACCAATGACCTTGCAAAGCAAATGGCTTTTGACAGTATGCCAGATGTATACGCTCTTAATCATAACTATGCGACATTTGAGGTTGAAAAGGGCGGCAAGGTAGACACTTCATATACGTTGTATGACCGTCCGACTGTTGAACGGCTTATTCGTGACGATCCGAAGCTGTTACCAGATCCACGCCCCGGCTCTCCTTTGGCTCAGAAGCTTGCAAAGCACAAAGAGCTGCGCTGGGAAGAACAGCACGTCCAGTCTGTTGTATTGCAGAGTATATTACAGGGCGAAAGCCTTGAACAGACTGCAAAGCGGTTCTCTCAGCTCACTGAGATGAATTATCGTCAATCGGTAAGATATGCCAGAACAGCCACAACAGGCGCACAGAACGCAGGCAGAGTTGACGGCTACAAGAGGGCAGAGAAGCTCGGCGTTAATATGAAGCAAGTGTGGCTTGCAACTCTTGACGGTAGAACCCGACACGAACACAGAGTGCTTGACGGACAGGAAGTTGATGTTGGTGAACCGTTTATCATGGACGGTTTTAAAATCAAATATCCGGGTGACCCTGCCGCCCCTGCGCACTTGCTGTTCAACTGCCGATGCACTGTTATAGCCAAAGTCAAAGGTGTTGACTTCGATGTGTCAGACAAAACTCAGCGTGATGATAAGATAGGCGATATGTCCTATGAGGAGTGGAAGGGCGAACACAAGACAGCTCCGAAACCGCCCGATAACGTGCCTAAGGGTAAGGCTGTTGAAGTTAAGGTTGACAAGCCTGCAAAGGGCGAGTATAAGGAAGAGCCTATAAAGCCAAAATTCACGCCTGCAAAGACGAAAGAAGAAGCCGAGAAATACGCTCATAAGTTTGCAAAAGATGTTAATTACAAGGGATTATCTGTTGAGAATGCAAATATAATCAACGAGGCACTCACAGATTTAACATTCAACTATCCTATAAACACATTGGATAAAATCGAAGCTAACACAAGACTAAAAAGGGCAAAAGCGAAGTCTTATTATGGTGGTATTGAAATAAATCCAAAAATTAAATCTATGGTGGTAGATGATGAAGCACTCTTTGAGGAATACAAAACACTAATTGCAACATATCAAGAGAAGAAAAAAACTGCTTCTCCGGATATGCGTAAAAGGTATGACAGAGCTATTAAACAAATGGAAGAAAGCCTTAAATATAATCGTTGGAGTGTTTCTTCTGAGGGCAGTCAATCCGATGTAAGAAAAACAATTATTCACGAATACGGACATATTATAGCAGATCAGTACTTCGGACAATTGAATTATTCAAGGGCAAACCCTAATTTTAATAGTCCTGAGGCATATAAACTAAAAAAATCTGTTGATATGGCTTACAAAAAAGCCAAAGAAACAGGCGATATTTATAAAATTAGCCAATATGCAGCTTCAAACACAGAAGAATTTTTTGCTGAAGCCTTTTCAATGTACCATTTAGGTGAAGAACTGCCCGATTATGTATCAGAAATGGTGAAGGGAGTTGTAACACATGGCATTGTGTGATACTTGTGCATTCTATAACAAGCAAATAGACGAATTCAGACAGCAGTATGATGATACTATCATCGAGAACGCTGACAGCCGTCAGAAGCATTACTGCCCTATGTATGATGACAATATCCCTCTTGACATATCGTATAACAACGGTGATTGCCCGTATTACCAGAAAGACGGTGATTAAATGCCCAATATCAACGTAACATTTGAGGACAACAGTGGCGAAGTTCTCAGAGAGCTTGAACGGATAACAGCCAAAACGCTTGAAGAATTAGGGCTGACAGCAGAAGCCTATGCAAAGCTTAACACTCCTGTTGGTACTCCTGAGAGTACAGGCGTTGAGGGTTACGGTCCGGGCGGTACGCTCAGAAACAGCATAGCACACGCAAGCAAGGACGGTGTGGCTTATATCGGCACTAATACCGAATATGCACCTTATGTTGAGTTAGGCACTGGCTTACACGCTGAGGGCGGCAAAGGACGTAAAACACCTTGGGTATGGATTGACAAAAACGGCAAGCCTCATAAGACTTACGGTATGAAGCCGAGACACTTCCTCAAAAAGGCTGTGCAGGATCATCAGAAGGAATACAAGGCAATAATTGAAAATAACCTTAAAAATGGTTAATAGTTTACGAACCGGGGGCAGAAATTCAAAATATAATTATATTAAGAATAACTTAGGGTAGCACCCGTAACAGCGAAAGGAAGTTATCAGGTATGGCAGATTTTGAAAAAATTATCGGTGAGTATGCCGATACAGACGGCAATATCCCAAAGGCAGCTATTGGCACAGTGGTTACAGCTATCAAGCAGGCTGTTGGCAATGAGTTCGTTGACAAATCCCGTTATAAGGCAAAGCTTGACGAGATAGACGAACTGAAAACAGCAAAGCAGACCGCCGAGGACACTGCAACAACCGCAGGCAAGTGGGAAACCAAGTACAAAGAGCTGAAAAAGGATTTTGACGATTACAAAACCGCTCAGAACGTCAAGGAGACCAGAGCCACAAAGACAGAGGCATTCAAAAAGCTTCTGACTGAGTGCGGTATCCCTGAGAAGCGACAGGCGGCTATCATCAAGGTATCTGAGAGCGAGATAGATGCTATCAAGCTTAGCTCTGACGGCGCTATTGAGGGCGCTGACAAGCTCACTGAGAGCGTTAAGGCTGACTGGAGCGACTTTATTACAACAACAGTCAAGCAGGGCGCAGATGTTCAGAAACCTGCCGTAACAGGAGCAATAGGCAGCAGTATGACAGTGGACGATATCATGAAGATATCAGACCCGACAGCACGTCAGATGGCTATTGCTCAGAATTCAGACTTATTCACTTGAAAGGAGTAATACTATGGCAGTTACAAACGTAACCAATGCAGCTGAGACCAATGTCGTCACAACTTCTGATATGGTCCGTGCAAGAGAAATTGACCTTGTGTATCAGTTCACACACAGCTCACTGAATAAACTTATTCAGGCTCTCGGCGTTACAAGGAAAATCTCACAGCCTGCCGGCACAACACTGTATGTTTACAAGACAACAGGCACACTGGAAAGCGGCGTTGTACCTGAGGGCGAGATTATCCCTCTTTCACACTATGCAAGAGAGAAAGAAGCAGTCGGCGAAATCACACTGAAAAAGTGGAGAAAGGCTACAACTGCTGAGGCTATCCAGAAGTCAGGCAGAGCAGAAGCAATCGTGGAGACTGACAAGGCACTTATATCTGATATTCAGAAGGGCATTCGTTCAGACTTCTTCACAAATCTGGCTACATTCGGCGCAGCAGGCACAAATGCAGAGGGCGTTGATCTTCAGGACACACTTGCAAAGTGCTGGGGCAAGCTTCAGGTGCTTTTCGAGGACGATACAGCACAGTCTGTATACTTCGTAAATCCTGAGGATATTGCAACATACCTCGGAGCAGCTCAGATCACAACACAGACTGCATTCGGTCTCAACTACATCGAGAACTTCCTCGGTCTTGGTACTGTTATCATCACTTCGAGAGTAACAAAGGGTACAGTTATTGCAACAGCAAAGGACAATCTTATCCTTTACTACATCAGCATGAACGGCGGTGATCTCCCGACTGAGTTCAGTCTCACATCAGATCAGCTCGGTTATATCGGCGTTCACAGCTTCATCACCAACGAGAGAGCGCAGTCTGAAATGCTCGCAATGAGCGGTATTCAGTTCCTCGTTGAGTACGGTGACGGCGTTGTACTGGGCGAAATAAACCCTACATAAGCCTCACGGTAGAGTCCGATTCCGATGAGGCGACATATCCTTGGACGGACAAAACACCTGCTGACTTCCAGAGCGATGTTACAGTTACAGGTGATAAAATCACAGGTACTTTAACATTCATTGAGGGCGGTCTTGCAGAAACTGGGCCTCTTAGTGGTGACGGCTATTTCTTAGCGCTTAAATGGAGTGACCCTGCCGAGGGCGTTACAAGCCTTAAGGTCGGCTTAATACCGAGTGAGGGCGCTGGACTTGTTGAGTGTATTGATGATACCGACAGAAACGCCGTATTCAAGATCACTGACAAGAACAAGCAGAAACTTGTACTTATTCAGAGTGGCAATGGCAGAGAAAACGTTCAGAACTTCGACTTGTCAGGGCTTGTCCTTGCTGAGGGTGTCTAATGTACAAAGTTACTGAAAAATTTATAGATCTGCAGGATAATAATCATAGCTACAACGTGGGAGATATTTACCCACGTTCTGGCTATGGTGTACCTGAGGGACGTATTGAAGAGCTGGCAAGTTCTGATAATCTCCGTGGCAGACCTGTAATAGAACGTATCCCCGATGAAGTCGCCGAAGAGACAGTCGAGGGAAAACCCCGAAAGAAGAAGGGGCGTGGTAAAAATGCTGACAGAGATATGTCAGAGGATTAAGAACTGGTTTGACCTCAAAGCAGACCACACACCTTACGGGCATTACAGCGGCACTATAACGATATCTGATAGCAGTATATCGGTGAACGGTGAGCCGCTTGATATACCGACAGAACATTTTAGACTGATAGACAGCTTTAAGAATAACGGCGTTCACAAGGTAGGCGATGAACTTACAGACGAAACGTTCACGGGTGCATTATGGCTCATGGTTATCCCTGCCGAAGTCATAGCACTTGCGGCTGATATGTCGCAGTGGGTGACGGACTACGGAAACGCTTCAAAAGCCCCTTTTTCAAGCGAGAGCCACAAGGGATATAGTTATACTAAAGCAGTCGGCAGCGGCAATTCTGGTGCAAATATGAGCGTATGGGACGCATTTGAGAGCGAACTAAGCGCATGGAGGAAAATAATATAATGGCATTCGGACTTTTTCAAGAGGCATTACAAGAATGCGTGATGATGAACCGTGCCGTTATAGATAATCCTTACGGCGGCACAACAGAAACATACACCGAGGGTGCACACTTCCAAGCTTCTGTGTATCTCAGCAATTCACTGGAGATGCAGAGAGCGGAGCAGGACGGTGTGAAAGGCTTATATCAGATAACAACTGATAAATCAATCAGGCTTCGTTATCATGATGTATTCAAACGCCTTGCAGACCCCGTGAACGGTGATGATGAAATAATTCTCAGAGTAACAAGCAAGGACGATAACTCAACCCCGAATTCGTCACTGCTTAATCAGAGAGTTGTCAACGCCGAAGAATACGAACTGCCATGAATAAGTGGTTAGCACTTAATCAGTGGTTTAATTCATTCGGGGTAAAGGCATATCAGGAGCAGACAGTCAGTGAAACGGCTGTTTTGCCATATATTGCCTATGAGCTAGCATTCGGAGATATAGACAACTCGCCGCTTGCGTTGACGTTCTCTTATTTTGAGAGGTCCACAAACTGGCAGGGCTGTTATAATATGTCCGAAACAATCTCCGCAGATATTGGACGATACGGCAAGAAGCTTGTTGTTGACGGTGGATATATCATTATTCAGCGTGGCTCTGTATTCTCTCAGCCGCTTGACGATATGGACGGAGACAAGGATATCAGAAGAATGGTTTTTAATATAGACGTATTCTTCTTCACATCAAATTGAAAGGAGCGTAAATAATGGGTATTGACCTTTCAAATCTCGAATATTTAACGCCTGAGCAGATAGGTGATATTCAGTTCGATGCAGGCGTTCTGGTTAAGAACTTCGACCTCGAGAACTTTGAGGAAAGTCTCCTTGAAGGACAGGTAGGCAAGGTTACAAAGGACAGCTTTTCGATAAACGTAACAAGAGACACCGTAAATATCCTTGACGATATAAACGGCGTACACTTCGATTATTCCGAAGGACTTGTAACGACCAAGATAACCGCAAGCATAGGCTTCACACTGGCTTCAATGAGCGCCGAGGATCTGACAATGGCACTCGGTTCTGCAACGTATGACAGTACAACAGGTAAGATAACAGTCGGGTATGAGATCAAGAACACTGACTTCATCAATGTGGCACTTGTCCTGCCGCTTGTGGACGGTTCATTTGTTATCGCAGAGCTGCCGAGAGCATATAACACAGGCGGTCTCAGTATTACCACAAGCAAGGCTGCAACAGGTGGCTTGAACTGCACAATGACAGGATATAAGACACTTGCTGATAAGACAATACAGCCTGTCAACCTGTATAAGATACCAAATCTTAGCGTTGAGCTGAACAAGCATACTGAGACAGTTGCAGTCGGCAGCACAAAGACACTGACAGCAACAACAACTCCGGCAGGCTCAACGGTAATATGGACCAGTGATAATGAGGCTATTGCAACAGTTAGCGGTGGTACTGTAACAGGTGTTGCAGCAGGATCAACAGTAATAACTGCAAAGGTGCAGGGCGGCGGCTATGATAAGTGCGTTGTTACAGTATCGGCAGGAGTGTAAAAATCGAATAAAAACCGAATAAGCCCCGAGTTTATCGGGGCTTTCTTGTTAGGAGGATATCAATGAAAACCCTTAGAGACTATGAAGGAGCAGAGGGCGTTGCAAAGTTCGCAGAAATAGAGCCTTACGTTTCCGAGATCATCAAAGACAGCAATATAAAATTCGCAGAACTGGGCAGCTTTCAGGTAGGAGCAAAGGCACTGGAACTTCACCCGGAGGAATGTGAGGGCATATTCAAGGCATTTGGCGGCGTTCCTGCCAGCCCACAGGGTAAGGTTGCAGCAATAGCTTCTGTGTTGCTTGATATCCTCACAGACAAGGATATGATTGATTTTTTCATCTTATCAGGCAAGATAACGGAGAAGAAATAGCCATTATCTGCCTGATAGAACATGAATTTTCAAATATCAAGCAGTATCTGCGGTATGTTAAGGCAAAATACAGCCTGCATCTGCATGATATGAGCTATAAAGTCTATGTCACCGATGCGCTAAAGGGTATTATTGAGGTATCGGGCAAATGCAAGGTATCGGCACGGTGGGTTGATATACTTAATCCCCCCGAAGAAGATACACGGACCTGTGCAGAGGTAACAAATGACATTATAGCAGGCTTGAAAAAAATCCTCAGGAAGGAGGAGAATGATTGAACGTCTACAAATTAGAAGCCGCTATCGGCTTAAACTCTACGGAATACCAAAAGGGGCTTAAATCCGCAGGCGATAGCATGGCGGCAATGGGCGATAAGATAAAGGCAGGCGCTGCGGCTATCGGTAAAGCAACAGCGGCAGGCATGGCGGCTGGAGCGGCAGGCGTTGCGGCTCTTACAAAGTCGGCTGTTGCAGCTTATGCGGATTATGAACAGCTTGTCGGCGGTGTTGAGAAGCTTTTCGGTGAATCCTCCGACTTGCTTATGATGTACGCCAAAGATGCTGCGAATACTGCTGGAATGTCATATAATCAGTACATGGAGACAGCCACAAGCTTTGCGGCGGCTCTTACAACGTCAGTACAGGCGGCAGGCGGCAGCATGGACGAGGCTGTTGAACTAGCTGATACAGCTATGCGTGATATGTCCGACAATGCAAATGTATTCGGCAGTGACTTATCTTCGATACAGGCAGCATATCAGGGCTTTGCGAAGCAGAACTATACAATGCTTGACAACCTTAAACTTGGCTATGGCGGTACTAAGACGGAAATGGAACGTCTTATTGAAGATGCCAATGAGCTGAGACACGCACAGGGCATTAATAACGATCTGACAATTGAAAGCTATGCCGATGTTATCACGGCTATCCATGAAGTCCAGACACAGATGAACATCACAGGTACAACAGCCCGTGAAGCATCAAAGACAATCTCTGGCAGTATAGGAGCTGTCAAGGCGGCATGGACTAATCTTACCATAGAAATGGCGAAAGATGATGGCGATATAGATGGTGCATTCCAAGTCCTTGGTGAGAATGTCGGTGCAGTTGTTGACAATATGCTTCCAAGAGTTGAGAAAGCAATTGGCGGTATCGGTACGATGATATCAAAGGCAGCTCCACAGATAACAAACGGCTTAAAACAGCTCCTGCCAAGGGTACTGCCTACACTGCTTTCAACAGCAGGCACACTTGTTTCAAGCGTAAGTACAGCCGTTATGGATTCTCTCCCTGAATTAATGGATATCGGCGGCGGCTTGATTGACAGCTTCACAGGCAATTCAAAATACATTTTTCAGTCAGCGCAGAAGATGATATCAAACTTTGCAGATCAGCTCCTTAATGTTGATTATGGCAAGCTTGGTAATAATATCTCAACAATATTTGCAAACGCTATAAACTCAATCACTGATTTTGTTAAGAGCATTGATTTTTACAAGGTCGGTGAAAATATCGCAGACTTCCTCAATAATATTGACTGGCAAATGGTAGCAAACAGCCTGTTTGACTTGATAGCCGCTGGCATAAAGGCAATACCTGATATAGCGGTTTCGTTTTTTGCAAAGGCGGACCTTGGAAACCTCATGACAATGATAGGTCTTATGGGAGCACCAAAGCTCCTCGGCGGTATTACCGACTTTACAGGCGGCGAGGAGGGACAGGAACTTGGAAAAGCAGCAGGGCAGAGCTGGAGCGGTGCGTTTATGGCAGGCGTAAAGGCGTTTGGATTAGGCTGGGCGCTGGGAACATACATCAGAGATGAGCTTGTCGAGAAATACGGAGAGGAAAAAGTCAATGATGTTATAGGCGGTGGTGCCTTTGGCGTTCTCGGACTTTCACAAGAAATGAAGATAGCGCAGGAAAAAGCCAACTCATACACATATACAAACCGATACGGTCAGAAAGTAACTATTCCGATGTACGACGAACACGCTAACTACACGGAAGCTTACAAGAAAGTCGCTATGCAAGGTCCGAGAAAGCCCGAAAACAATGCAATCGGTAATTATATCACACAGCCCACACTTACATGGGCGGCTGAGAAAGAACCCGAATACATCATACCAGAAAGCAAGATGGACAAGGTATTCTCCCGTGAGGGCGTGACGATCAACATCAACGTGAGCGGCGCAGACTTAGTGGCAAGCGATACAGTGGCACAGAAAATAGCTGAAACGCTTGCAAATCTCAGCATAAGACAGCAAAGAGCAGTAGGAGGTACAGCATGGTAAATAACTTTGTATCAGATACCGAGAAATTCACGCTTGACAGCGTTTCAAGCGATACTCTCGGACTGTTTGTTGACTTCCTTGCCCCTGTTCCTCTTGCAGAACAGAGATACACCGACTTTAACACGGGAGCTGACGAACAGGGTACAACGCCCGATGATGTATTCAATAATATTCAGTATCAGATACGTTTTTACACGTTTCTTCCCGATGACTACAACGATACAGCGATAAAGGCTTTCTGTTATGGTAAATCGGTTCTTACGCTGTCACGTTTCCCAGATTACTACTTCAAAATCAAGAAAACGAGCTTGCAGGCGGCAGACGGTTCAGGGTACGGAAAGAGGATAGATTATATCCTCACCCTTACCCTTGCACCTTTCCGATACACCGTAGATAATGAGCAGATAACCCTTGCAAGCGGTGACAGCATAGTTAATAGCCATACACGATACAGCAAACCCGAATTCGAGATAATAGGCACGGGAGATATAACACTCACCGTAAACGGCGCAGAATTTGCCGTAAAAGGACTTGAAACAAACCAGACTATTATTATTGACAGCGCTCGGCACGTCACTTACAGCGGCGATACGCTGCTGATAGGCAAGACAGAGGGCAAATATCCGCTCTTAGATGTCGGTAGCAATACCGTATCATGGACAGGGACAGTGAGCAGCGTGAAGTATAGAGGAAACTGGAGGGATTACTAATGGCAATAAGCGGCAGCGGAACACAGGATAATCCCTATATCGTTGATAACTGGGCTGATTTTATCACTTGTCTCGGACGTAATAACGCATATATTAAATGGGCTGATATCGCTGTGAAAAGACTCCCAGAAGTCGTGGTATCAACAGAAATATCCGCTCTTGCAAAGTCAGTAGACTTTAACGGCTGGACAATTGAAAGCCTGTTTATCACGAAAACTTTTAACAGAAATCGCCCGTATATCGTTAACGTGGCTAATATATCAGTCTATAACTTAACCGTTGAATATATGAGCTGGAATGACCCACGTCACACCTTGATATCTGGAATTGCTTACCTTTACAACTGCTTTTTTGACAATATCACGGCACAAAAGTTACCTAATAATAGCTATTGGTGGACAAACGGGCAGTCGGAAACACGCAGAGGAACGCAGACGGGTATTTTCAACGGCGTTGCATTGTACAACTCAATTGTTTATCTCAACTCTCAGGACGCTAATATCATCATTCCTCGTGGTGAGTTTTACAGCTGTGAGGTCTACTGCAATTACAAGTATACTCTTAACAATGCAGTAGAGCCTACACACGGTGTCTTCATGCGTGGTTCGGCGTTCCATAATTGCTATGTCAGTGGCAAGATAGACATTTCCGAGGGTACAGGACATTTTGACGTTGTAAGAGCAGACGGTACGGTGGAGTTACAAGACGGCGGAGTTACCGTAAATAATACTATCATCAATCTGGAAACTAAGATAAGTGACCCCGATTGCTATGTATCGGAAACCCATGCCCGTACATGGGCAATATTCGGCACGGGCAAGAGTTTTTTTGTAACTAACAACGGCAACAATTACACATACTATAACGGCACTATCTCAGACCTTGCCAAAGGTTTGTTATCGGACTTACGCAACAGTGATGAGCTTATCCGTGAGGGCGTTGTGTTTATGGAAGACGATGAAACTCGTTATCCTCAGTACGCACTTGACAACTCCACAAAGGACTGGACTTTCAGAAAGAGCGTTAATATTAACACAGGAATACCGTTCTTGCCGTTTTGGAAATACCCCACGTCACAGCCTCCAACGCCGACGGGCGGTGAGGTTTACGAAAACCCATATCTTACTGTGTATGATATGGAGACAAAGCAGGATAACTTTGATAATCACGGCTTGGCTATCCTCTGCCCTACTTCTGGCAGAATTGTCGAGGAGCTTAACGGAGAATATTCACTCAGCTTTACACACCCGAGAGATACTGATAACAAGTGGCAGTATGTGCTTGAAATGAACGTTGTAAAGGCGCTCGGACAGCTCTTTGTTATCCAAAAGGTTGATGAAGTGCAGAGCGGCGGCAGCGGATACGTTACAGCGTATGCAGAGCATATCACCTATACACTCAATGATAAGTGGATATTTCCGCCCGTTACCATTGCTGGTTATAACGGGCAGACGCTTATTGACAGCATAATGCAACAGGCAACGGACTTAGGCTATGACTGGCAGACCACCTATGACTTTGACATCACCACAGACTTAAATGCTCCCGAAGGTTTTAGAGACTGGTACGAAATGTCTGAGGGCGTAACTCCATATGAAATGCTGATAGGCGGCAACGGTTTTGTTGCCAAGATAGGCGGTGAGCTATACCGTGATAACTTCCATATGAGTATTAACAGTCGTATGGAAGGTGCAAGGGATAACGCTTTTGAACTTGCTATCGGCTACAATCTCACAGGTATCAAGAGAACCGTTGACTTGACAACATTCTGCACTTATCTGAGAGGCTATGACATAAGCAACGGCGATTATGATAACTGGTTCGCCGTAGGCTGGGACCCGTCAACACTTCCAAGACCATATCCCCGTGAAGTGGTAAGAAGTACAAATTTTTACTACGACCACCCCGAATATGCCGAGGAAGGGCAGCTTGTCCGTGATACAATGCTGTTCTTCAACCAGAACTGCGCTCCCCTTGTATCGTATGAGCTTAACGTTGTGGACTTACGGAGAAATCCCGATTACAAGATGTTTTCAAACAACTATCGCTTTAAGGTCGGTGATAAAGGCAGAGTATGGGACGAAAGGTTGAAAGCGTGGCTTGAACTGGAAATCACCAGAACGGAGCATGATATCATCACAGGCGATTGCGTAAAGGTCGTTATCGGTACGCAGAGGAGCTTCACACGTCCCGTAGGATATCAACCTGTTATATCAAGGGGTATTATCATACCAGACGCAGAAAAGGTTCTGGAGGGCGTACCGCCTTTATACTTCAACAGTGCAGAAAATAAGCTGAGAGATTGGATAATCTACGGCACAGAGGGCGGTGTCGGCAAACAATCAGAAAATATGTGGCATGGTTCACTGATTAACGGAACATTCGGCACAGAGGGTGAAATTTTTCCTTATTCCGCCAGTGTGGTAAATGAGACATATTTCGATGTATCTCAGTATAACAATGTTACTATTAACATCAATGAAGCATCTCTGATAGACGTATCTGTTGCATTATACGACAGCAATAAAAGCTTCTTAGGCGTAACTGGTTGGCAGTCAATCCCCTATGTTATCACGACTGATAACTGCGACTATATAAGACTGGTATTTCGATATAAGACAGATGAGGATATTTTACCAGAAGATGTATCAGATATAATGCTCAATGCAGGGACAACCCCCAAGCCTTATGAGCCTTATGGATATTATATACCAGTTACAGTATCGCACTCAGAACCCATATACTATGCAACGGGAAACGGTGATAGATACGGCACACAAGAGGGTATGTACCGACTTGCAGATGATACACAGTCTCAGACGGTATCAATCCCCATAGACCACCCGTTGGAAGATGGTGAGAGTATCAGCCTTGCGGACACAGGCGTTGATATTCCGACATATATTGGTGATAATACCCTTGACGTTGATACTACAGTAAAACCAAGAGTAAAGATAACCTACAAGGAGGGCTAACGATGGACACAGCAAATGTTATATCAATATTATCTCTGATAGGAACGCTTACAGGCAGCTTTGGCGGTATTTTGGTAAGTTCAAAGCTCACCAACTATCGCATAGAACAGCTTGAAAAGAAGGTTGACAGACATAACAGCTTTGCGGAGCGTATGCCTGTTGTTGAAGAAAAGCTCAAAGAGCATGACCGTAGATTGGAGGCGGTGGAGCATGAAGTTTAAAGACAGACTGGCAAAGCTCATAGACGTGAAAACGCTTGTAACCTTTGCACTTACAGCAGCATTTGTGTATCTCTCAGTGATTGAGAAGATACAGCCCGAAATATTCATGACCATTTATACTATGGTTATCGGCTTTTATTTCGGCACACAGCACGAAAAGAATAGAAAGGAGTGATATTATGGCTGATTATATCAGCCCCGTATTCAGCACGGGTGAGGAAGTTGACGAAGCTCTCACAGCTGGACTGCAAAGCAAGGCAGCTCTTGTAGAGCTTATCGACGGCGGAGCGAAAAACCGTCTGCCGATAACATCTGTTGATAGTCTCAAGCAGTTGAATATCTATGGTACATGGGAGAACAATGTCTACACTCACTCAAGAGGAGTCGTATTCACAGTAAATGAAGATATGTCAATTACAGTAAACGGCACAGCTTCGGGAGCAAATGCAGCTTTCATTCTTTCAATGCGGGGAGGCTTTTCGATTGAAGAAGGAGAATGGGTGCTGTCAGGCTGTCCCGTAGGTGGCAGTGACACAACTTATAATATAACTATCGCAGGAACGGCCAGCGATACAGGTACGACGGATAGCTTTACCTCGTGCAGCAAAGTCCTTGTGAGAATATACGTTATTAACGGTACAAGCATTTCAAACGCGGTATTTCGCCCCATGGTATGCAGTAAAGCCGTGTGGGATATCTCACAGGCATATCAGCCATACAGACCGAGTTATCAGGAGCTTTATGAACGCATACTGGCTCTTGAAGGCAGTGGTACGGCAAGCCTCAGTATGGCAAGCCCACAGTCAATCGAGGAAAGCCTTGATACCGCTGAAACCCCCGAAGAAAGGAGTGATATGTAATGGAAGCCGTAACACATCTGGAAAAGGTAATTGTCGGTGAAGTCTCAGCCGTGACACACCTTGAAAAAGTCATAGCTGGCGAAACATCAGCCGTGACGTACACAGAAAAGGTTATCACTGGTGAAGCACCACCGATAACGCACTTGCAGAGAGTTATCGCAGGCGTTGAAAGCCCCGTGACACATCTTGAATATATCTGGGCTGGCGGCTCACCTACACCCACAGAGCATGAGTATACAGGCGTTGTACCGTATACATTCATCGCTAACGGCTCGCCGCTTATGGCATGGAGAATAAGCGGCAACACAGTTCAGAACGGCACACCTACCCCCGACAACCCGATTATGCCAGAGGGTACAGGGGAGAGGACGGGGAATTTGTTTGATAAAGATAACGCGGTTATCGGTGAAAGAGTTCTTCAAAATAGCGTAATAACAGATGCAGATATGGCTCATTCTGACTACATAGATGTAACTGGAATAAGCACAATTACAGTAAATAAAAAGTATAAAGCAACAAATTTCTATTTTTATGCTGATAAGACAAGTAATTCTATTGGATATGTCAACGTTTTTACCGCAAACGTACCAACAGGAGCGAAATATTGCAGAATAAACGTACTAAAAGACGATGTTGACACAATAATGCTCAACACAGGCTCAACACCCCTCCCCTACGAACCATACGGCTATAAAATCCCGATTTCATCAGCCAACACCACAACGCCTGTATATTTGGGTGAAGTGGAGACAACGAGGCAGATTAAAAAGTTTGTGCTTGACGGTACAGAGAAATGGAACGAAGGAACGTCAAACTACTATATTTTTATCGATGTTCAGGGCAGGGGCGAAGGTGTTCCCAATTCAAATGCACTATGTACTCATGCAGAAAATGGCGTTGTAGTTAATAATAATGGTACGGCGTTATTTTTCAAGAAATCAGTAATTGTTCAGTCATCACTTGCAGACTTCAAAACCTATCTCCAACAGCAATACGCCGCAGGAACTCCAGTTTGTGTCTGGTACGTCCTCACAACTCCCGAAACCGCAGTTGTAAACGAGCCACTTATGCGGATTGGCGATTATGCCGATGAAGTCTCCAACGTGGCTACAATCCCCACAGTCAATGGCTCAAATACTTTCGACGTTGACACTACGGTAAAACCGTCAGAGGTATATATTAAATACAAAGGAGTGTGATAATCATGAAAAAAGTCATAGACATATCCGAGTGGCAGGGCCATATATCTGATAGCCAATGGAATGAAATCAAGTCAAAAGTTGATGGAGTTATCATACGCTTGGGATATCGTGGTTATGGCAGCGGCCAGCTCAAAGTTGACTATGAGTTCATAAGCAACCTAAATGCTTGTAAACGCTTGGGAATACCTTATGGCGTGTACTTTTTCACACAGGCCGTAAATATTGCAGAGGCGCAGAATGAGGTTGCTATGATATGCCAGTATATTGATGTAAAAGCCGCAGAGCTGGGCGTGTGGTGCGACAGTGAGACTTCTAATGACGGTAAGGGACGTGGTGACGTTCTCACCCGTGAACAGCGTACCATTGCCAATAAAGCCTTTATCGACTGTGTAAACGCAAAAGGCGGTAACGGTGGCTTATACTGTAACTTCTACTGGCTGAGGGATAACCTCAACGCTGACATATTCAAGCAGTATCCTTTCTGGCTTGCCTGCTATGGGTCAAAGCCCCTTTACAGCGGCGATAATCTGTACTTATGGCAGTTTACGTCCCTCAATGGATTTAATATCAAGGGCTTCGGAAAGTCTCTTGACTGCAATTGGCAGTATAAAGGCTTCGGCTCACAGCCTGCACAGCCCGTCAAAAAGTCCGTTGAAGAACTTGCACAGGAAGTTATGAACGGCAAATGGGGCAATGGCATGGACAGAGTAAAGAAGCTCACAGCCGCAGGCTATGACTATGCCAAAGTCCAGAAGCTTGTCAATCAGAACGTGGCAGAGCGTGACAAGAAAAAGGCTATCACTTACACAGTGCAGCGTGGTGATACTCTTTCAGCAATCGCCCGTAAGTATGGCACGACAGTTTCAAGAATCGTCAAGGATAACGGCATAAAAAATCCGAACCTCATCTATCCGGGACAGAAACTCACCATAAACAAATAATATCACTACTATAACGGACTAAGATACTATGAATAGATTTGCAAACATATCTAATACTCATTTGACAGCAATCATTGATGAATGGATCAAAAATGAACGTGACAGAAATCTCATGAAAAGGCGGCTTATTGACGGCATAAGCCTTGAACGGCTTGCAGAAGAATTTGAGTTGTCACCAAAACAGGCATACCGTATAACAAATAAATACTATGACTATTTATATGACTTATGTACCGAATGGGCTACAATAAGTCTATAAAATGTCCGAAAAAAGGCTTTCTAACGTCATTGTTGGATAGCCTTTTTTCTTTTACAATAATGTTAGGTGATATAAATGTTCGTGAAATTCTGCAACAATCCCCGAGGAAACCTCAGAGCCGGGGACTGCGTTATCCGTGCGATATGTGCCGCAACAGGCGATACATGGGAGAAAATATACACAGAATTATCGGCAGAGGGCTATTATCAAGGTGACTGGGCAAATAATAACGGTGTGTGGGACAGCTATCTCAGACAAAGAGGCTACAAGCGGTATATCTGCCCGAATGACTGCCCGAGCTGCTATTCGGTGGCTGACTTTGCCGCAGATCACCCACAGGGTATATTCATTCTCGGTACAGGACACCACGCCGTCACCGTAAAGCATGGGGACTGGCTGGATAGCTGGGACAGTGGAGCAGAATGTCCTATATACTACTACACAAAGGAGTGATATTCAATGCCTTTTCCATACTATGGCTTTAATTCGTACCCTACACAGTATCAGCCGCCACAGAATAACGGCGGTATAACATGGGTGCAGGGCGTTGAGGCGATGAAAAGCTATCCCGTGCAGGCAGGGCAGAGTGCTTTGCTCATGGATACCGAGACAAACTGCTTTGGTATAAAAACAGTTGATACAAGCGGTATGCCTTTACCTCTCAGACTATTCGATTACAAGGAGCGCACACAGAACGTTCCACAATCGCCTGTAACGCCCGTTACAGATCCCTCAGCATTTATTACCCGTGAGGAGTTTGAAAGCCGTTTAGCGGCAATTACAGCAGCCACAGAAAGGATTGAAAGCGATGCCGAGTGAAGTATACAAAAATTTAGGAAATAATCAGCCTGTACAGCAGAACCCGAAGGAGCAGGCGTTGAACCTCATGAAGCAACAGGGTATAGACGTGCCGCAGGGTATGGAGAACAACCCGCAGGCAATTATACAGCACCTTATGCAGAGCGGCAGAGTTCCTCAGAACCGCTTGACTATGGCTCAGCAGATCATGGGGAGAATGTTCAGACGATAAAAAAGAAGGACTGATTAAATCAGCCCTTCGTGTTTCAGCTTGTATTCGATTAGTTTCTCGATGTACTCAGCAGGCTTTCTTCTACCTGCTTCCCAATCTTCAATGGTTCGCTTCGGAATACCGAAGTATTCCGAGAACTCTTTCTGCGTCATATCGCAGGCTGTACGGAGTTCCTTGATTGTCATATCACTCCACCTCTTCAATGACGATCAGGTTCATATCAAGCATTTCTTTGACACTGTAATATGTTGTAAGTTTACCGTTCATATTGGCGTAAAGTTTTGAAAACTCCTTTACAGCTGGGAAGAAGTCACTAAGTCTGCATCTTGCAACATCACCGTTTTTAAAGCTTAAATCAATCTTGGTGTCAGCAGTAAAGCCTTTTGTTTTCATTTCCTTAAGAATATCAATAATTGTCATAATTTCCTCCTTGCCTTTTCGGCGGTCTTGTGTTTTCCTTGATTATAGTATATCACGCTTTGCGTGATAAGTCAATACCTTTTTGAGAATTATTCACGCTTTGCGTGATATTTGTATAGTTGCACAAATAACATAAATCTACTTTATATATTTTAAACATGGTATCACAGCTTCGGCTTTGATATAAATTTTACCGGCTATCACAAAACTTAGGAGATAGCCGCTTACCCTCATAGTTCGAGGGAGAAAGGAGTGCAATATGGCACTTACAGATGAAGGAATGGGCACAACAATGCTCATGCAGCCTGCTTATGGTGCGCCTTATGGTAATAACGGCGGCTTTGGCTTTGGCGGAGATTTTATGTCGTGGATACTCTTAGTTCTGCTTCTCGGGGGAGGCTTCGGTGGCTTTGGCTTCGGTGGCGGTTACGGTGCAATGATGGGTATGGGTATGATGGACGGCTTCGGTCTCTATCCTTGGCTTAACAACAGTCAGAACATCAATGACGGTTTCAGAGATCAGATGCTTAACAGCAATGTAACCTCTATCCGTGACGGTGTACAGGGCTTATCTACACAGCTTTGTCAGTACTGTGGTGATATGCGCTATGATATGAGCAACGGCTTCAACGGCGTGAATAACTCTATCTTTGGCGCTCAGACTGCTATCTCTCAGCAGCTTAACTCCAATGAGCTTGCTTCACTCAACCGTTCATTTGCAGAACAGACAGCAAATATGCAGGGCTTCAACGGCGTTCAGTCAGGCATTGCAGACCTCAGATATACCGAAGCAACAGAGGCTTGCGCTACAAGAAACGCCTCAGCTCAGAACACAAGAGATATCATTGACAGCCAGACAAGAGGAACACAGGCTATCCTTGATAAGCTCTGCGCCCTTGAACTTGACGGCGTAAAGGGACAGCTCGCACAGGCTCAGCGTGAGAATGTGGCTCTCCAGAACGCAGTGAACATGGCTACAATGCAGGCTTCACAGGTACAGCAGACCGCTGACATTATCAACGGAACGTACACACGCCTTTCACAGTGCCCCGTGAGCAGCACTCCCGTATACGGCAATCAGCCTATATTCACTTGCCCTCAGACAGTAGCAACTAATAACTGCGGCTGCGGTTGCGGTAACAACTTCTAAGGCGGTGATTATATGTCCGCAGAATACAGCATAATCACTCCGCAGATAGTGCAGCCTAATCAGCCTGCCGTATTCCTTGACAGTCCCTGCCCTTGTGCAGAGGGTTTCATCTTCAAGAAGTCGGGCGGTGTGTTCCTTCTGGCAAGCAACGCCCCGGATAATACTTGTAGATGTGGCTGCGGTTGCAGGCGTATATACACAACGAATTATGAAGTTGAGGTACACGCTAACATCGAGATCCCCACAGGCGGCACGGTTGAGGAAATACAGCTTGCTATTGCCGTTGATGGTGTTATAGACCCGGCAAGCATTATGAGCTTTACGCCTGCCGCTGTTGAGGTTGCAGGCAATGTCGGTACAAGTATCATAGTATCAGTACCGAGTATATGCGGCTGTGACAGCGTAGCGGTAGTAAATGCAAGCACTCAGCCTATTACAGTCAACAACGCTTCGCTTGTGTTCGACTATGCAGGCGTTCAGAGACTGAGATAAGGAGATAAATCATGGATAAACTGTGTAAATACATTGATAAGGAGCTTGACGAACTTGAAAACAAGGTAGGCATGGGCGGTAAGCTTAGCCGTGCCGATATCGAGGACGGAAAGAACCTTGCAAAGTTCAAAATGGCTCTGCTCACAAACGAAGCTATGGAAAATGACGGCGAATATTCAAACAACTATATGCAGGGCGGCAACTCTTACGGATATAACAGAGGCGCTTCTTATCGTGGGCGCAAACGTGACAGCATGGGACGTTATAGCCGTGAGTATAATCGTGGTGAGTACAGCCGTGCAGAAGCTGAGGACGAATTCAGGGAGCATCTTGAAGAAGCTATGCAGTCAGCTCCTGACGAACACAAGCGCAAGAAAATCGAAAGAATGTTAAACGAGATGTAAGGACGGTGAAGCCGCTGTGATAACAGAACACGATCTTAAAGCGGCTATCGCTGAAATGCAAGGGGAACGCTCCCCAAATGCTAATACTTGCATTAAACTTGCAGCTTATTACACTATACTGAACGAACTAAAAAAAGATGAAGCACCGAGCGGCGTATCTTATGCCGCCCCTCCCTCAGAGGAAATACAGTATCAGTCCGATACAGATTTTTACAAGGCAATCAAAGATAAACCGCTTGACTTCACCTTGTCGCTGTTCGATGAGCTTATGACAGTTCTTCAAGCTGTCTATCCTCGTTTGTATAGTGGTGTAATGAGCAAAATATGACACAAAATATGTCACAAAATAATTAAGCCGCCTAAAATAGGCGGCTTTTTGGTGGAGGCGAGGGGAATTGAACCCCTTTTGCATATATATCCGTTATCGGCTATAATTCGTCTTTGGTGCGATTTATAGCCGATTTATATTATGTTTTCTTTTCTGCTCATTAAGAATATTTAATGCAGAATTAAGTATTTTTGCATGAAATATGACACGAAAATATGACACGAAATCAAAGGCTCTCTACCATAGCATTGAAGTATTCATCTATGCGTTTGTCAACTTCGGTTTGCTCCTCCGAGAACGTGTGCTGATAGACTGACTGCATGATGTGAGGAGAGGACCAGCCGCCACGCTCCATGGCGTACTTATCGGGAATACCAAGCAGAACCATCACAGAAGCATTCATGTGCCTTAGTTCATGGAATGTCATATGCTCAATATGGTTGTCCTCTAACAGCCTTGAAAATCGCTTGTAAAGGGCGTTGCCGCTTAGGGTGGTAAGATATAGCTGTTCATCTGGGAGGGCGTTTATAAGGCGTTGTAAACGTTCTGGGAGGGATATTTGACGGGTGCTGTCAATTGTTTTGGTACTGTGCTTCTCAATGTGTTCACCGTCAACTGTGACTATGGTATCATGTATCGTTAGTATGCCGTCTTTGATATCTGTTTTCTTCGCTCCTCTTATCTCTGACATACGCAGACCGAGCCACATTGCAAGGAGACAGGGCAGCTCTATTTCTGAGCCGATAACTGCCCTGAGAACATCTTGGACAGGCGGCAGTTGCTTTATTTTCTTTGGGACTTTCGGGAGCGTGACGTTGAGCCGCAGATCAGGAGCGTGAACATTCAGCGCAGCTGTCAGCAGTCCGTAAGCGTTCTTAACTGTTTTTGGGGACTTCGTGGCAGCTATGCCGTTTATAAAAAGCTGTACCTGCTCCGAGTTCAGCGCTGATACTTCATAATCACATATTTCTGCAAGGTTATTTTTTCGGCTTCGAATATATCCGTCAATCGTGGACGGACTAAGAATATTCCTCTTGCTGTCTATGTATTTATCAATGCACTCACCGACTGTCAGACGTTTTCGGGGAGCTGAACGGCGTTCAAGCTGAAACTGCCGTGCCATTAGTTCAGCTTCTGCCTTGCCACGCTTGCCGGGAAGCTGTGATGTGAAGCTGACATATTTACCTGTTGTTTTGTCATACACTCTGCATCGCCAAGAGCCAGACGGGAGCTGCTTTGCTGTTGCCATAGTATCACCTCTTAAAAATCCCCTCTGGATAGAGGGGATAGTTGTTATAAAATGAAAAATAGTAGAGCTGCAACGCCTGCTTTGATAGCATATACAGCCCACGGGTAACCATCAAGCAAGTTAATTCTTATCTGTGGAATGAATACGCAGGCAGCAAGGCAAAGAGCAACGCCTTTGTATGCTTCGAAATCCTCACCACCATTGAATGCGTGAAGTCCTAAGTAGATACCATAGATCAATAATATCGCAAAAGACAGCCATGATACAGCTATATATGCAGGCGGTAAAGGCTTCGGCGGCTGATATATGGGGCGCTGCTGTACGGGACGTTGTGGCTGTCCCTGCGGTGCTCCGCAAGAATTACAAAACGTGCTTCCATCAGGTATAGGCTTACCACATCTATTACAATACATACTCAATCCCCCTTTATACATCAATGACTTTTTTCAAAAGTCGTTCAATAACTTCATCTTTGCGCTCAATAACTCTTTCTCTGAACATCAAATGTTCATCGAGCTTGTTGATTTGTTTTTGCAGATGTTCTATGCGCTTCTCATAGTCCGCTTTACGTTCTTCATCACGGGCAATAAGAATATTTATCATCTTGTTTTTATCATGTAGCATAGCTTTAAGAGCTTCAACATCTTCTGAACCGCTCTTGTCGCTGTACATATCAAGGAGTACATCAGCCAACGGAGCTATGGTGTCACGATACTTGAAAGAAACAGGATCCGAGTTTTCTGAAAAAAGACGTTTCACTGTAGGCTCTGAAACATAACAGCCTTTAACTTCGAGCATATCCATTATCTTTGGGATAGTCAAATCATGCTGCTTTTTAACCTCTCTCAGCCTTGCGACCGTCTTTTTCTTGATTTCTTCAATTTCCATTGACATCAACTCCTTTATACTTGAATTATTCGCAAATGATACGGCTTTTATCTTGCAATTATCCCCATTTATCTGCTATACTATACACATAAAGCCGCCAACATCTATCACATACATACTATATCTGTTCTCATACCTCAGCAGATACGTTCTACAGTCTCACCACTGGCGGCTTAAATTAATAATAAGGGTGATAAGATATGAGTAAAGAGGAAAAAATAATTAAAATATTAGAAATATTTGATAAATACGCAGAAATGTGGAAGAATAAAGCTATTTAAGCTTGCTATATAAATCGTCAATTTCTTTTTCTGTCATATTTTCAAGCATATTTGAAAGAGCTTCTCGCTTATCTGTAAGCGAGGGGCTTTTTTCGTTTTCTCCAAGAATATCCAGAGGGCTGACATTCAGAACGATTGAGAGCTGTGCTACCATTTTTCTTGGTACGTCTCTTTCACCTTTTTCAATCTTATTGATAGTGGAGCGTGACTTGTAACCGAGCAGATGTGCAAGCTCCTCCTGTGATAATCCTTTTTCTTGCCTATACTGTGCTATACGTTCACCGATTGTCATAATACTCACCTCCCTGTATATATTATTATATCATTTTGTAGACGTTTTGTCAATATAATATTAAACAGTCTGCATTATAAAATATATACAAAAATATTGCTGTTGATTGTACAAATCAACAGTATTTTATTTTTTTGCAAACAAGTGTTGACATTTCGCCTACAAAGTGATATACTGTCATTGTAGGCAAAACGTCTACCACATAACGAAAGAAGGTGAAGTAATTGAACGGTATCAATCTTACATTATTAGCTGAGAAAATCGAACAGTCAGGAATGAAGCGCAAGGCAATAGCTGAAAAAATGAACCTCACGCCCATGGGATTAGCGAACAAGCTAAAGGGTAAGAGGGACTTCAACGCTACGGAGATAAAAAGCATTGCCAGCGCCATAAATCTGACGGGTGACGATATTCTCAGCATTTTTTTTGCTGACAATGTAGGCAAAATGTCAACGAACTGAAAGGAGAATGGTTATGCAGAAGATAATTGTGAACGGCAGAGAAACAGCTATCGAGGATTTTATCAGCCTGTTTGAGCATGATGATGAATTTGATGCTGACGGCTTCGACATACTCGATGTTTAAGTAAAGGAGGTTTCATATCATGCCTAAGATAACCCTAACAGAGCGACAGAAAGACAGAGAGCGATTAGCTCACAACTTACAGCTATTACAGCACAGCCGCTCTTACACTTGCGAGGACATGGGAAAGATAATCGGCAAATCAGCTCCGACATATCTCAGCCGCCTCAGAAACCCCGATAATCTTACGTTTGGGGAAATATCCTCACTGTGCAGATACTTCAAGATTGAGCCTGAGCGGTTCGTTTGTGGCACTCTGGGGGTGATGTGATGGCAGGCTGGACGTGAATACGGGAGAGATACAAAAACGATCCCGAATACCTTGCAATCATGGCAGAGGAAAGAAGAACAAAGGACCGTGAACGCTACGCACGGAAAAAGGAGAAGATGAAAAATGCTGATACTGGCAGGAATACTGATAACCGCACTCCTCGGGACTGAGGTGTACTGCGGTTGGTATATCAGAGAATACTTGAAAGAACGCTCAGAGCAGCGGACAGCGGCTCGGAGGGCGGCTTACAGACACAAGGCATATACGGAAATGAACAAGCGCTATGACCTCAGAAAGAGCCGTGAAGCGCTATGGAATACGATAACGAAAGGGTGATAAACAATGACAAGAGAGGACACAAAGAAGATCTTTGACAAGGTTCTGGATATGGGTAAAACTAATCTGCACCACGTCACAGCAGATTTCTCAACATGGGAAAAGGGTTACAAGTTCATGATATTCATACACTTCGATGCACCGACTTATTCAGTCTACAATTCGGCAGTATGTGATGCAAAGCTTATCTTTGCAACAGACGATGCACAGCCCGTTATTAACTGGCTTGATGTATGGGCTGAGATATTCAGAAAGGAGCGTGAACTTGATGAAACTGACGGACATTGACGGCATTATAGTTGATATTGATGCCGATGTTATCATAGGTATGCAGACTAAGCGCAAGGCAGGCGGTATCTGCACAGAAATCTCAGTCCCGGGCGGCGGCTTCTGCGTGAAGGAAACGCCTGCGGAGATAATCAAACGTATCAGGGAGGAGAAGAACAATGACTGACTATATGAAAGCTGTCAAGCTGCTTGCTTGTCTGGCTTCAATTCATCGTCCTGCAGCACTCCTCAACGTTGATGATATACTCAGCAAGACAACTCCCGAGGAGCTTGACTTCTATTACAGGTGGTGTTGCTGCCGTGTGTAATGAGTGTCACAGACCTATATGCCCTGCACAGTGTCCGAATTATCAGCCGAAAGTATACGGGGAATGTTTCTCCTGCGGCTCGGAGATATATGACGGTGACACGGCGTACAACATAGACGGTACGCTGTACTGTGAGGACTGTATCAGCAATGCAATATTCACAGCGGAGGTGGAGGACGATGCCGAACTTTGAAAGCGGTGTAAGCTCATACATCAAAGGGCGGTGCATGGTGGAAGTCAACTTTCCCGTAGATGCCCGAGGAAATGCAGATGTAAGCTGCAATCAATGCCCCTACTACGGCAGAACAAGCAGAACTTGTCAGCTTAACAAGCAGACAGTTAATTATCCTGAGAAGTACATCGGTGCGAGTTGCCCACTGACTTTTACGGGAGAAATAGAAGGAGAAGATGAAGATGTGTAAATTCCGAGATCTGACAGCAGAGGAGATTGACTGCCGTGTTGCAACGTGCAATGAGAACGGCGTTTCACTTCTGCTCTACAAAGATGCAAGATGTGATATGAACATCTTAGATGAAACAGTCGGTTCGATGAACTGGCAGCGCAGACATACCAGAGACAATGCAAACTGTATCGTTGAGATATGGGACGATGCCAAGAAGCAGTGGATAGCCAAAGAGGACACAGGCACAGAGAGCTATACCGAGAAGGAAAAAGGACAGGCTTCTGACAGCTTCAAAAGAGCTTGCTTCAACTGGGGTATCGGCAGAGAGCTTTACACAGCCCCGTTTATCTGGGTAAACGGTTCTGACTGCAACATGAGACAGTTTAACGGCAAGTGGACAACAAACGATAAATTCAAGGTTGTGGAGATAACCATTGACGAGAAGCGCATAACCGCCCTTTCTATCAAGAATACAAAGACAGGTAAGATAGTCTATACCTTTGGCAATACAAAGGCAAAAAAGGCTAATTCTGATAAGCCTATCGTACAGGACAGCGAGGTAAAATGTCCGAAGTGCGGCAAGGTTATGAAGCCAATCAAGAAAACAGACGGCAAAACAGCAATGCCTGCCGATATTCTCAAAGGCTGCGGCGGTGTGTGCTATGACTGTTACCAGAAAGCAAAGTCATGAAAGAGATACGTTTCAAGAAGTCCGATACCGTCAAGGTGATAGCTGAGCTTGCAAGCTACATTGACAGCTTAGACGATGCCAAAGAGTATAAGCTTGAAGTCAAAGAGTACAGGCAAAAGAGAAGTCTAAACGCTAATTCTTACGCATGGACACTGCTTGACAAGCTTGCTGAAAAGCTCCACATGGTTAAGACTGATATTTACCGCTCTTACATCAAAGAGATAGGCGGTAATAATTACCTTGTATGCAGTATCAATGAGGCTGTTTCAGATCTTTGCCGGGACTGGGAGAGTAAAGGTATTGGCTGGCTCACAGAGCTTGAAGAAAGCAAGCTTGACGGTTGCACAAACGTCCGCTTGTATTACGGTTCAAGTCAGTATGATACCGCACAAATGAGCCGATTAATTGAGCTTATAGTGCAAGACTGCAAGGAAAATGACATTGAGACTTTGACACCTGAGGAGCTTGACAGAATGAATGAAGAATGGGGGCGGTGATATGAGCGATTATAGGACTTGCTTTTTATGCAAGCGTACAGAAACAGCCTACAATCGGCTGGAAGTCCACCACATTTTTCAAAATGCCAATAGAAACAAATCAGACTATTACGGCTTAACAGTTCTATTATGTGCAGACTGTCACCGTGAAAAACCGTGGGCGGCGCATCAATCCGGCAAGACTATGGACTATCTCCACAAGTATGGACAGCGCAAAGCAATGAAAGAACAAAACTGGACTGTTGAACAGTTCAGAGAGGTATTCGGTGCAAATTATCTTGACGAGGAGGAAAATCAATGATTGATATTATAAACGGTTGGTATTACGAATATGACGGTACACAGTATATCTTGTATCACGAAGTCGAAAGAGAAATCCGTAATGTCAAAACAAAAGAAACAAGAATCGGTACTGTGAGAGAAACGATAGGTTATTTTTCAAGCTTATCAACAATGCTTATTAAAATGACACGGCTCATGGCAAAAGAGAAAATTGACAGCGGCGAAATAACAACCATAGAAAAACACATCGAAGAGCTGGATAATATTAAAAATCAGCTTTTTGACATAATCAATCCTTTTTAAATGTCATAGGAGAAGAATACAGAACCGTGACGGCATTTTTGAAGGGCGGGTAGTATAATTACCCTATAAAATTTACAAGGGCAAAAACAGCGTTTAAAACGCAAAAGGAGTAAAACCATGAATAAAGTTATCATTATGGGACGGCTCACAGCAGACCCGGAGCTAAGACAGACGCAGAGCGGCGTTGCAAGCTGCAAATTCACAATTGCTTGTGATAGACGGTTTGCCAATAAGCAGACAGGACAGCGAGAAGCAGACTTCATATCCTGTCTGGCTTTCAAGAATACCGCTGAATTTATCAGCCGTTACTTCAACAAAGGCAAGATGATAGCCGTTGAGGGTTCGCTGAGAACAGGCAGTTACAAGGACAAGAAGCATGATGATGTAACTCACTACACCACAGACGTGCTTGTGGATAATGTTGAGTTCTGCGGTGATAAGGGACAGGCTCAGACGCCAGATACACAGAACAGCTGCCAATATTCTGCTCCGCCTCAGCAGGCAGCTCCACAGCAGCCTTATGGGACATACGGTGAGCTTAGCGACTATGAGGAGATACTGTCAGACGGAAAAGACGTACCGTTCTGATAAAAAGGGGGCATGAGGTATGACAATTGCAAAATTGATAGAGGTTTTGACAGCTTTGACTTCGGCAGGGGCTGTTGATGAAGATATAGACGTTATCGTTTCTATCCCTGATGAAAACTTAGCAGGTGAAAACGAATATAACGTGATCGGCGTTACTGTTAATGATAATGGGAACGTTACCCTTAATGGGTGGGAAATAGAATTGTAATGAGGTGATATAGTGGCAGAAGTAAAATGGATTAAGATAGTCACTGACATCTTTGACGATGAAAAAATGCTGATGATAGAAAGCCTGCCTGAAAGAGACGGTATTATAGTAATGTGGTTCAAGCTCTTATGTTTAGCCGGAAAGCAGAATAACAACGGAGTGTTTATGTTCAACGATAAAATACCGTATACAGACGAAATGCTTTCTACTATTTTTCGCAGACCTCTTAACACTGTCAGGCTCGCACTAACAACCTTTGAACAATATGGAATGATAGAAATAGTCAATAATACAATTACCATTCCCAAATGGGAAAAGCACCAACAAACTGAAAGCCTTGATATGTATAGAGAAAACGGCAGAAAACGAGTTGCTAAATTCCGTCAAAAACAAAAAGAAATAATATGTAACGTCACAGGTAACGTTACAGGTAACGTTACACATAGTGAATGTAACGTTACTGTAACGGGTATAGATAAAGATAAAGAAATAGATATAGAAGAAGATAAAGAAAAAGAATATAAAGAGATATGCGGCAAGCCGCAAAAGCACAAGCACGGTGAATTCAATCACGTTCTTCTCACCGATGATGAATATTCACGGCTCTGTGATGACTACGGTCCTGCTACGGCTGAGTTGTATATCAAGAAGGTTGATGAATACTGCGAACAGAGCGGCAAGCGGTATAAAAATTACAATCTGGCTATTCGTAACACCTTCATGGGACGGGATAACGTAAAGCCCGTGAAGAAGAATACAGATCCTGGCTATGATCCAGTGAACGGCTGGAGAACAGACTTCTAAACGAAGGGGCGGTAAATATGGGGTATGAGTTCAAAAAAGACGATGTATTATTATTTGCTTCATCACTCGGAGCTGAGACACGGCAGAAGGGCAATGAGCTTGAATTCAAGTTCTGCCCTTACTGCGGCGGCAACAAGAATGACAGGTTCACGTTCAGCGTGAACCTTGAAACAGGAGCTTTCTGTTGCCTGAGGGCTTCTTGCGGCAAGCAAGGACACTTTGTAGAGCTGGCAAGGGACTTCAATTACCCTCTGATAGACTTTGAACCGAAACGATACCGAAAGCTGAAACAGGTAGAAATACAAGTCAGAAACCCGGCTATCGAATACATGAAGTCCAGAGGTATTTCCGAAGCCATAGCCAGACGGTACAAGATAACCACACAGACGGGCAAGGATAATATACTGGTTTTTCCGTTCTTCGATGAAAACGGCGTTATGGTATCGGCAAAGTACAGAAAAACCGACTTCAAGAAAGGCGTTGATAAGAATAAAGAATGGTTTGAACACGATACAAAGCCGATACTGTTCGGCATGAGGCAGTGCGTGGACTTCAAAACACTGGTTATCACCGAAGGACAGATTGACAGCCTCACCCTTGCAGAATGCGGCGTTGACAACGCTGTATCTGTCCCGACAGGGGCGAGGGGATTCACATGGATAGAAAATTGCTATGACTTTGTGAACAAATTCGATGAAATTATCATCTTCGGAGACTGTGAGGGCGGCAAGATAACACTTGTTGACGGTATAACAAAGAGATTTTCGCACAAGAAAATCAAGGTTGTACAGCCTAAAGACTATCTCACGGAGAAAGATGCAAACGATATCTTTCGCAAGTATGGCAAGGCGGCTATATTAACAGCCGTTGGCAATGCAATTATCCAGCCCGTGAAAGCCGTTAAGGATCTGGCAGATGTTAAAAACATCAATCTTATGCAGCTTGAACACGCTAAAACAGGTATTGCAAAGATTGATAAGGCAATCGGCGGCTTGTACTTTGGACAGGTCGGGCTGCTGACTGGTAAACGTGGAGAGGGTAAGTCCACATTTGCTTCTCAGATATGCGCTAACGTCCTTGATGCTGGATATTCAATATTCGCATATTCGGGAGAATTACCAGACTTTCACTTCAAGAACTGGCTTGACTTGCAGATAGCAGGCAGTGATAACATTGATGAATATCTGAATGACTACCACGAACCGGAATACACTATCAAGCCCGAGACACGGGAGAAAATAAGCAACTGGTACAGAGGACGGGCGTATATTTTCGACAACTCTGTTATCACCGAGAACGATGAAGAAATATCACTTCTTGACACGATAGAAGAAGCAATTTGCCGATATGGTGTGAAGTTTATTCTTCTGGACAACCTTATGACGGCAATTGATGTTGACGTAAAGGACGATCTGTATTTATCGCAGAGCAAGTTTGTGAAGAAGCTCAAACGGATAGCCACAAAATGGGAAGTATTCATCTTGGTTGTGGCTCACCCGAGAAAAGAAAACGGCAGAGAGTTGAACAATGACAGCGTAAGCGGCAGTAGCGATATAACAAACGCCGTTGATATAGTCTTTACATACAGCCGTAACACGGGCTTGGATAAAGACGAATTCCAGTCTGTTATCGGTGTTACTAAGAACCGTTTATCCGGCAGGCTCTTACTCGATCAGAACCGTGTCAAGGTGACATACAGTTGCAAGAGTAAGCGCATAGCTGAGACAATAGCGGAGAAATCAAAGATATACAAATGCTTTGATATGCCTAATACAAAAGCTTCTGTTGCTGATGAATATGTGGATATTCTGACAGAAGATGATCTCGGAAAAGTAGTTGACAACTACACATTCACGTTATGAGGAGGCAGAAATGGAAAGGATACTGAAATACCTGGATAACGTCATTGCCGAATATGAGCGGCGGCGTGAAGAATGGGCGGCTTATTACTATGACGGGCGGCTCGATGCTTACAGGGAAATATACAACATCGTGGCAAATATGATTGAGGAGGGACATAATGATTTATAAATTCTGCATAGAGCAGCGCTTACCGGGCTTAAATGAGCTTATCAATGCAAACCGTACAAACAAGTACAGGGGCGCACAACTCAAAAAGGACACAGAACAGATGATATCCCTTTACATACTCAACGCTGTCAATAACGGCAAGCTCAAACCGATAGACGGGAGCTGCACTGTCAACTTTGACTGGTGTGAGAGAACAAGAAAGAGGGACGTTGACAATATCCAGTCATCACAGAAGTTTATTCTCGATGCCTTGCAGAAAACAGGCATAATTCCGAATGATAGTCAGAGATACGTTCAGCAGACTTCACACAGGGTATTACATACGGAGAGTGACTATGTGATAGTAACGATCACCGAAACGGTAAAGGAGGCATAACAATGGCAAGACTAATCTGTGCACTATGCGGCGTTGAGTTCGTAGGCGTAACCCACAAACGCAAATATTGCCCCGACTGCCTGCTCAACTGCGGCAGAAGCGTATATCAGGAGGACAAACACAAGGACAAGCACAACCCTAACCAGAGACTTATTGACGATGCAAACAGAGCGACAGAATTAGGGCTGAGCTATGGGGTGTATATGGGAGGTACTTATGCACATAAAAGACTGTAATTCCTGCCGTAAGCAGATACACGCTGAGGAAAAAGAAGCTTTCCTCAAAGGGCAGTATGCAATACTGAAAGATGCGGCTTATACATTCGCCTGCTATGCTACAACGGCGGCTCTGGCTGTACAGGTAAGGCGTGGACGTTCAAAGGAGTATATCCAGAAAATGTTTGAGGATATGGTTGCAATATTTGACACCGAGACATTCTTCGGCAAACAAATAACGCTCACCAATATCATGACAGACTTGGAGAGTGACTACGGCATAGACTTCAAGAGAATTAACGTCCACTTAGAGAGCGAGAAAGAATTTATCAAAGGCATACGCTGAGAGCGCCCAGAATAAACGATAAGGGTGTTCTGATAGCTGAGTAGTATAATTACACTATGAAAATTAGAACGTCAAAAACGGCATTTAAAACATTAAAAGACGAATTTTAAACGATTAGGAGGAAATAAAAATGGGCGATGAATATATAAAGCGCAGAGATGTACTAATCAAGCTTGAAATTGCCTATGATATGGCAAGATTAGACCAGAAACTGCCAATATCAGATTTGCAACATGAAGTAAATTTAATCAAAGCAGCAGATATACAGCCTGTGAAGCATGGAAAATGGGTATTGTTTGCCAGCGATTGTGTCGGTAGAGCTTTTTATTGCAGTAATTGTCGTAAAGTAACAACTACCGATGATTTTGAAAATTCGCCATTAGAACGTGAAGAATACTATTGTCCAAGGTGCGGAGCTGATATGCGAGGTGAGCAGAATGACGATTGACGATAAGGAAACAGCGGTGAAAGACCTGTTTAATAAATTTATCAACTTTGCAAGAGCTATATATGAAAGTCAATACGGCGAGGGTATAGGAACGGACGGAGAAGCAACAGTGAGCGCAGAGATTGACGAAACACGAAAAATCCATATTTCCATAACTATGGAGGATTTAACATGATATTTAAAATATTAGTGATTGCATACATCTGCTTATTGATTGCTTGTATCTATAAGCTTGACTATCGTGTTAAACGACTTGAAGAAAACAGCATAGAGTTAGCCCAAAAATTGTTGGAAACAATTGAAAAGCTAAACGATTAAAACGTGTCTTTGATTAAATTAAGGAGGTATAAAATGAGTTATAAACTAATCGCTAATATTACCGTCCCGGTGGACGATGTTACAGAACAGGCATTCCGTGAGGGATATATCAAAGGCAAGTCCGAGGACAGACGAATAATTCAGATAGCGTCCCATTACGGCTACACAGCGCAGTCTGACAAGATAATCGAGGAAACCTCAGAGCTTACGCAGGCAATTATGAAACTGCGGTGGGGTTATAGTCCAGAACTACTTGAACACGTCAAGGAAGAAGTGGCAGACGTGCTTATAATGGCACGTCAGCTCCGTGTTATGCTTGGCGCAGATGATATTGACAGGATCATCGGAGAGAAGCTTGACAGGCAGATTGAGAGGATTAACGATGAAACAACTCAAAGTGCTGATAGCCTGTGAAGAAAGCCAGAGAGTGTGCATTGAGTTCAGAAAGCTCGGACACGAAGCATACAGCGCAGATATACAAGAACCGTCAGGCGGTCACCCTGAATGGCATATATTAGGCGATGTTCTTAAAGTATTAAAGCCGTTTGGTCAATTAGGACTTATAATATTTAAGACAATGGACAATACAATGCATGTTGTGAAAAAATGGGATATTATTATAGCTCACCCACCTTGCACATATCTCAGCAATGCAGGGGCTTGCAGGCTGTACAAAGTAATTGACGGTAAAACTTATATAGAACGTGAACGCTTTGAAAAAGGCATGGACGGTAAAGAGTTTTTTATGAAATTTGTAAACGCAGACTGTGAACATATAGCGATTGAAAATCCTATACCGTCAGCAATATACTATATGCCGCCTTATTCACAGGTAATACAGCCTTATGAATACGGGCACCCATACACGAAGAAAACGTGCTTATGGCTAAAAGGACTGCCAGAATTAAAGCCCACAAACGTTGTGAAGCCTCTTGGCGGTTGGATATGTGGCAACGCTGATGTGTGGAGAAAACAGGCGGCACAGGGCAAAGTGTACGGCAAGGAGAAATCAGCCAAACACAGAAGCAAGACGTTTCAAGGCGTCGCACAGGCAATGGCACAGCAATGGTCTGCATACCTTACGGGGCAAACCGATAAACAACTATCATTTTTTGAGGAGGACTAAAAATGAACTGTAAAAACTGTAAATACTTTGACAACACAAAGCCTGTTGATACGGCACATAACCCGAATGACAGGCACAAGACAGCAGAGCCGTATATCGGCAAATGCGAGAAGATAGAGCGTATCAAGATGATGAATGACAGTTGCAGGCTGTATGAGGGGAAGGAGGGGCAAAAATGACGATAGATGAAGCTATAAAGCATTGTGAAGAAGTGGCAGAAGCACATACAAAATTTAACTCTTATGGAGGATATGAAAGCTGTGATGAGTGTGCCGCAGATCACAGACAGCTTGCCGAATGGCTCACGGAACTGAAAGAAGCAAAGAGACTGCTTAAAGCGGCGGTTGAGGACATTAGACATTGTATGCACTCTTATGATCCGTGTGAAGTGTGTTCCCTTTTGGGTGAGGACGGGGAGTGTCCTGCCACAGATGACGATGACTGCAAAGAAAAATATAAATGGCGTTATGAGGACGAAGCCTTAAAGCTGATAGGAGGCGAGGCAGATGAACATTCGTGATGATGAACTGCTTGAACTGTTATCTTTATCGTGGGAGGGTTTACCATGAAAAACCGTGACCGCTACATACTCAAAGTCAATGAGTATGATATGCTCATGAATATGCAGACAAGACTGATAAAAGGGTGCAGATGTGTTCTTGATGTGATAACGGGGAAAACAGTCCTGTGTCCGAAAGAAGCACACGGCAAAGTCGGAGAGCAGTCAAGGCTTGCAGTATGCAGGCAGTGTATACAGAATTGGTTGAATGAGGAGGAATGAAAAATGGCTGAGTATATAAGCAGAGAAGAAGCTATTGACAAAATGAGGTCATTAAAAAGCAAATTCAGAGCTAAGAATGATTGGGATAGCGGATATGATACGGCTATTGCAGAGGCGTTTAAACATATCAAGGGAGTGCCAGTCGCAGACGTAGAACCTATTGATAGGTGGATAGATGCACAAAAGAACCCACCTCCTGTAGTAGATAGGAGAAGTATGACATCTGAATCGGTTCTTATTCTGAGAGACAACGGTAGATGTGCTGTTGCGTATTACTGCTACGATGCTGAAGATGGAAATTATTGGACAACTGATGACGATAATACCATGTATGCTTGGGAAGAAGTAACACACTGGCAGCCGTTACCAGAACCACCAAAGGACGGTGATACAGAATGAAAGAATGGATAGACTTATCTCTCCGACTGATAGGCTTTGCAGTCGTTGTCTCAACGGTGTTAATCTGTATTCGCCTTATTTTCGACAAGTATATCAGAGGTGCGTTCTGTGAACACAAATATACGGTTCAAGGCAGACTAAAGCAAGGAAAAGAAAACGTTCTTTTTTTGGTATGTCAAAAGTGCGGAAAAGAGAAAAATATAGAGATATACGATGATAAACTCAGAATAGAGTTAGAAAGAGAGGTTGAAGAATGAAAACGTTCTTTATATTCATAATTATGGGACTTTCCGAATATCTCCTTGGCTTATTCATGGGAAGGAGACAGGCGCAACAGGAAATCAAGGAAAGGCGGCTGGATATGGGGCTTGACCCAGAGACAGGGGAGGTAAACGATGACACGATTACAGGAAGTTGAGAAGCTCCTTGATAACAACCTTGCACTGATAACAGAATACAGCAAGAGGGCGGCAGAGCTTATGGGAAGTGTAAGAACGCTTGAAAAAGAGCGTGACAAGCTGACGAAGAAGAACAGAGGCGTTGAGATTGTACGCTGTAAAGACTGTGTAAAGCTCAATCGTTACGACTGCCCGATGTGCTATATTGAGAATAAAACATTGCAGTTCGCAGAAGTAAAGCCTAATTTCTTTTGCGCAGCAGGTAGACTTACAGAGGAGGGCGCCGATAATGTGTAACATCTTCGATATGCCAGAGAAATGGGCTGAAAGTGATAAAAAATCAGAGGCGGAAGCTTTTGAACAGGCGTTAAAAAGGATAAAGTCTATGGATAATATCCACAAAGCATATCATCAAGGATATGCGGCAGGTTACAAGGCAGCGGAGGACAGAATTCTCCGCTGCATGGAAGTGCCAACAAGAACTGCGGCAAAGCTCCTTGATGAGAACAAGCAGCTCAAAGAGGACAATCAGAAGTTGCGTGAAGCACTTATGAGAACTACAACAGATAGATATGAATACGAATAGGAGTGATACAGATGCGAGATCGTCAAAGAAAAAAGTATCAAATCCCTAATAATGCATATAAAGCAGCAAAGTCGGTGGTTGCCGATTATGAACGCTTGTGCAAGAGTCAGAAAGGTATGTTGCTCAGAGCTGCGGTTGAATGCGCATTGCAGACAGTGCCAAAGGAATATCGTAAAGGAGTTATGGGGCGGTTGGTACGTGGAGAGCGTTTCCCTTTAGATGCTTCTCTTGATACATATTACCTCTGGTGCTCAAAGTTTATCAGAGAAGTGGCAAAACAACTTGATTTGGTATAACTTTACGAACCGGGGGCAAAAAATAGGTGTATTATATATTTAGAAAAGCGACGGGGTGTTCTCCAACGGGAGAAAATGAGCTTACCTCCCGAGCCTTTATTTCGGAATTTCGGGCTGTTCGGGAGGTTTTCTTCCCCGTGGCTTTCTCCCTTTCGTATTCCACATATTTCCGTTCATCTTTGTGTCTCCTTATTTTACGCCGTTTCGTAGTAACGGGGCGGCGGTTTTGCCAGACGTGAGGTAATGACTTGCGTTTAGCTCCACCGGGCATGATTTGACATAGGTGAACCTCTTTACAAGCCGAAAAAGCCGCTGAAATATGCGGCTTATCGGCGTATCTGAATATATTTTGAAAGTAGGTGAATTATGGAGAAGAAGTCAAGAGGGAGACCAAGACTTTTTACAAATGAACAGTTTGAACAGTATGTGTATGATTATTTTGAATATATCTATAATTCACAGTCGGAAGAAATAGCTGATATACCTACATTTTACGGATTTTTCAGATTTGTAAAGGAAAAGAAACCGTGTTCATACAGAACAATAAGAACATATTTTGATGAATTTCTGCCAGATATAAAAAAAGACTTTGAAAATACACGCTCAGATCTTCTTGTTCGTGGTACTTCTCTCGGCAAGTATCAGCCGACAATAGTTATATTCGCACTAAAGAACTGGTGTTCATGGTCTGACCGCCCGAACGAAACAACGGTTATTATAGACGATACCACACGAAATGAGGTGGTAACTCTTGTTGACAATATCAGGAAACAGAATAACAAGGGCTGATGCAATATCGGCTCTTGCTGAATATCCGTATATTTACGGTCACGCTCTTGGCTTCACGCTTCTGACTGAGCTACATAATGGCTGGATAAAGCAAATGGTATTCGGCAGTGATGATGAAACATTACAGGCACACAGAGGCAGCTATAAAACGACGTGTGTTTCAATTGCATTAGCTTGTATCTGTATTCTTTATCCGAATGATAAGACTATGTTTATGCGAAAGTCTGACGATGATGTAAAAGAAATCATTGAACAGACTAAGAAAATACTTGAAAATCCGCTGACTAAAATTCTTGTGCGTTCTATTTACGGTGTGGAGCTGAGACTTATCAAGGCTTCGGCAACAGAGATAACCACAAACTTGACAAATGACCCGAGAGGAACGGCGCAGCTTGTGGGTAAAGGCTCAAAAGGCTCTCTGACTGGTAAGCACTTCGACAGGATATTCACTGATGATATAGTGAACGTGCAGGATAGAACAAGCCGTGCTGAAAGAGATCGCACAAAGGTTATCTATCAGGAATTGCAGAACATCAAGAACAGAGGCGGTAGAATATTCAACACTGGTACTCCGTGGCATAAAGATGACTGCTTTTCTCTTATGCCAAATCCTGTGAAGTATGACTGCTATTCAACAGGGCTTATATCTGAACAGAAGCTTGCTGACCTTAAAGACAGTATGCTTCTTTCACTATTTGCGGCAAACTATGAGCTTAAACACATAGCGGCAGAAGATGTTATATTTGCAAATCCTCAGACAGGTGCAGACCCTGCGCTCTGCGAACAGTCCGACTATTGTCATATAGATGCTGCATACGGCGGCGAAGATTACACAGCGTTCACTATATGCCGCAAGCATGAGGGCAAGTATTACATATTCGGCAAGCTATGGCATAGGCATATAGACGATGTAGAGGCTCAGATAATTGAATACCGAAAGAGCTTTAACGCAGGTAAGATATACTGTGAGACTAACGGCGATAAAGGCTATTTAGCAAAGGAGCTTCGCAAACTCGGTGAACGTGTTGTGCCTTACGCTGAGAAAATGAATAAATTCTTGAAAATAACATCATATCTGAAAAACGAATGGAAAAACATTATCTTTGTTGCTGGTACAGACGCCGCATACATAGAGCAGATATGTGATTTTAACGAAAATGCAGAGCATGACGATGCTCCCGATAGCTTAGCAAGCATTATCAGAGTATTATGGAGCAAAAACGGCAGTGATAAGCTGATTTATAAGCCAATATGGAATTAAGGAGCGTGATAACGTGTTTACAATACAGGATTTAGAGAAGGAAAAAACCACAGAAGCAAACCTGTTGCAGTATCTTGTCGGTAAGATAAACAGCTTTCAGCAAAGCAGAGAATACAGGCTTGCTATGGATTATACAACGTATTATGACGGTGAAAACATCGACATAAACCGCTATGAAAAGGTTATTTATGACACTATGGGCAAAGCTCATGTTGATATGTGGACGGCAAATCACAAACTGGCTTCACATTTCTTCACTCGTGTTGTAGATCAGGACGTTTCATACTTACTCGGCAACGGCATCAACTTCAAAAATGAAAGCACAAAGGACAAGCTGGGCGGTGCTGAGTTTGATTTTCGTGTGCAGGACGTTGTGAGAGAAGCCGAGATAACAGGCAAGGCTTACGGCTTCTGGAATGACGGTGAATTGCAGATGTATAAATTCACTGAGTTTGTGCCGTTCTACGATGAGATAACAGGCGTTCTCAGTGCAGGTATATACTTCTATCAGCTTAGTGCTGAAACTCCCCTTGTAGGCTATTTCTTTGAACGTGACGGCTATTCAAGGTTTATAGTGCCAAAGAATAGTGATGCTTACTTCGACAAGAAGAAGCGAGGATATAAACGGGCGGTGGAGACTTCGCCTGCCTTTGGTATCGAAAATGTCAAGTATGACAATTATTCAGCTCTGCCGATAGTTGAATTTTACTGGAACGGCAACGGCAAATCAGAAATGACAGGCAAGCGCAACACTATAAACGCTCTTGACCTCTCCGAAAGCCAAATGGTAAACAACGTCGACGAGGGCAATCTCATTTACTGGGTATTGACTAATTACGGCGGCATGGACGATATAGACCTTGTAAAATTCAAGGAGCACATGAAAACTATCGGCGTTGCTGAGGTAAACGGTGAGAATGCTTCGGCTTCGGCTCACACCTTAGAAGCTCCGTTTGAGGGCAATCAAGTAACCGTTGATATGCTGTATAAGAAGCTGTACACTGATTTCTGCGGCTTTGACAGCACTGCGGTATCAGCATCGAACCAGACAGCGACAGCAATACAGGCAACATATGTGCCTCTTGACCTTAAAGCTGATAAGATTGAGCGTTATGTGACTAAGTTCATTCTCCAAATTATGAAGCTTGCAGATATAACAGACGATGAACCGACATACACCAGAAACAAGCTCATAAATCAGCTTGAAGAAATACAGAAGCTTGCAACGGCTGCACCTTGGACTGGTGACGAGTACACCACACGAAAGATACTCACCGTTCTCGGTGATATTGACGTATTTAACGAAATCCAAAAGGCAAAAATGGCTGACGATTTTCAGCGGATAGACGAACCACAGACAGAGGAGTGATATAAATGCCCGATATAGGACACATGGAGACAGAA
>Ga0247609_10000845_pt1 | contig 39517 bp, 30 predicted proteins | sample 172DNAGHGlowgp2_FD_193487 | JGI IMG/M metagenome (GOLD analysis project Ga0247609, IMG submission 193487) | Sheep rumen microbial communities from Palmerston North, Manawatu-Wanganui, New Zealand - 1728 DNA GHGlow gp2 | ecosystem: Host-associated > Mammals > Digestive system > Stomach > Rumen ... | reverse complement strand
ACCACTGGCGTCAATTGGAGTGTCGGCACCACAAAACTCGCCAAACTCTCAAGCGATGTCTATCAGATGGCATACCTCGACCTCTATCAGAAACCTGGTCTTGGCACAAGCGAGTATTTCTTCCGCGTGCAAGAAGGTGGAAAGATGGGACAGTTCTACGGATATGAGCACGCTGGCATCGACGAGAACGGACTCCTGCTCGTCTATGACAACGACGGAAACGCACAGCCTGCATCAGTGGCCGACGCTTCATGGAAACGCAACATCGGCAACGGAGCTCCTAAGCATTTCCTCAACTGGAACAACTACTTCCGCTACAAGAACTGGGATTTGAACATGCTCTGGCGTGGCGCGCTAGGATACAAAATCTTCAATATGCGCAAGTACGGCATGGGACTCCAGGGATGCGGCACTGACAACGTACTGACCTCTGCCTACACCGACTATCCAGACGTGAAGGCTGGAGGTAGCGTCATCAGCAGTTTCTTCCTCGAGAACGGAAGTTACTTCAAACTCGACAACGTCACCGTGGGCTACAACTTCTCGCCCAAGAAACGTGATATCGTGGAAAGCCTACGAGTGTTCCTCACAGCCAAGAACCTGCTCACCATCACTGGCTACGACGGCAACAACCCATCTATCGTCACATCCACTGGCATCACTCCGGGAGTGGATTCCAACAGCGCATACCCACAGGCCACACAAGTCAGCCTCGGCGTCACACTGCGATTCCATTAATAACCACTGTGAATGCCTAATGAAAGAACGAAATTAAAAACCTACTAATAGAACCATATCATTATGAAAGCAATCAAATATAGCATCATAGCAGTGGCAATGGGACTCGGACTCTCGGCTTGCACCGACCTCGACGAGAAGGTTTACGACCGTATCGACGCGAGCGTCTATTACCAGAACGAAGCCAGCGTGAAGGGAGCTGTGGCTGCCATCTACAACCAGACATCGTCCACACTTGCCGGCGAACATTTCTTCCACCTCTCTGAATACCCTGCTGACCAAATCACATGGCGCGCATGGAACGGCGGCCTCTGGGGGTGGGACGAAGCAGAGAAAATCGTGCTCTCATGGCACAACTGGACCGAGGAGTCCAAGATTGTGCGCGACGCATGGTCCAACGCATGGACGGCCATCGGACTGGCCAACCAGTTGCTGGGCGACCTTGAAGAACTAGATGCATCCAGCCTCGGCATGACCGATGCAGCACTGGCTCAATATGTGGCTGAGGTGCGCACCATACGCGCTTGGAACTACTACTGCCTCTTTGAACTGTGGGGAGGAGCGCTACCACTGAACACCGCTGTGACAAGCGAGGTGCCTGGAACAGCCGATCCCGATTGGAACACTTCTTGCAAGAAAATATTCGACTTCATCGCCACTGAACTCGACGAGAGTTGCGCAGCGCTGGGCAAGGATGACGCCAACCACGCACTGGTCAATCGTGCCAACCAAGGCATGAACAGAATGCTCAAGGCCCGTCTGCTGCTCAATGCAGAACTCTTCATCGGTGAAAACAAATACGATGAATGCGAGGCTTTGTCAAAGGAAATCATCAACGGCAACTACGGCACTTACGGACTTGCCGAGAACTGGCGCGACATCTTCTCCATCAACAATACCAGCTGCCCCGAAGTGGTATTCGCACTGGCTGCCGAAGATGGCATAGGTGCCACCAACGCGCTCTGCAACGTTCGCACCATGGTGATGATGCCCTACAACTACAATGTCTATTGCAACAACATGGACCTCTACGGTGGCATCGGAGCATGGAACTGCGTCTGCCTCACACCATCTTACGACAACACCGGCACCGTGCAGCCTTTGGGCGGAAGTGATGGTGCCAAGAGCTTCCTCACTGGCTATGGCGACAAACTGGGCGCACCATACGAGCGCTTCGACGACCGCGACATCCGCAAACAGAACTACACATTCGACGCCGCTTCTGGTACACACGGTCCTGGTATGTTCCTCAAAGGCACCATACGCGCCAACTACGGTACCGGTGATGTGCTGAAAGCCGATGCCGACCGCGACGGACAAGACCTTGTGTATGTTGACCAAATAGGTACATTCATGAACCTGGGACGCACGCTTGAACCCGTGATGAGTCCGCGATGGGGAGAGACCAACTCTGGTATACGCATGATGAAGTACCCGCTCTATCCTGCTGAGTCGGGAAGCGGTTTCAAGGACATCGACGACGTGCAGTTCCGTCTGGCTGAAGTGTACTACAATATCGCTGAATGCGAGATGCGCAAGGGCAACAGTGGAGAAGCCAAGAAATATGTGGATGCCGTACGCAAACGCTATTACAAAAACACCGACGCTCTCTCGGTTCCAGGACCAGGATTCTCAGAGTTCAACATGGACTGGATGCTCTCTGAATGGGGCAAGGAGTACCTGTGTGAAGGCAACCGCCGACGCACCGACCTGCGTCGTTTCGACAAGTTCACACAAGGAACATGGTGGTTCTGGGGAAGAGCCACAGAGGACGGAGTGAACCTGCCCGCCAAGCGCGACAGAAAGTACGAATGGTATCCGCTGCCTGCTACGGCTATAGCAGTGAACCCAGGTCTGATACAGAATCCTGCTTACCAATCCAAATAATCGGCTGGCTTAACTCCCTAATTAACTCCATTTTATAACTTCCGAAACTTTAGTAAAAGTATTATTCTATCATTCGGGAAAATTATAATCCAATTAATAAATCAGAACATTATGAAGAAAAATATATTATGGGTCTTGGCGCTGTTGTTTCCTTTCCTTGGATTCATGAGCAGTTGCTCAAGCGATGATGACATCGTGTTCGACCACGAACGCCAGCAGTTCGAGACAAGGGCCGACCGCATCCTTCTGGAGTTCATCGCTCCTTTCGGCACCTCCGTTGACGAGGAAATATATATCATCGGTGCATTCAACGGCGACAGCGCTGCCATTGGCAATCCTGCCTATCTGCTCACCAAAGCCCCAAAGAGCGACCAAAAATGGGGTGTATATATCGACCCTAATGCCTTCGTAGGTGGCAAGACGCTCGCCGACGGCTTCCGTTTCTATTCCGCCACTCAGGGCATGGAATACACCATCAAGGGTGTGCAAGCCACCCACAACGACAACCCTGCCGTTGGCACCTTCACCAATGTGTGGGGACAGCGTTGGGAGAGCTACTACAAGAGCGCTGAAGAAGAGCCTACCGTGGAACACGACGGATTCGTGGTTTATGTGATTGACGAGACAGGATGGGACATCCACCTCTATCAGTGGGGCGATGTGAACAACCTCAACGGTGACTGGCCTGGCGTTGCTCCTACAGGCACACAGACCATCGACGGCACGAAATACCTCTATTGGGACATGGGCGCAGCCAATACCGGACTGAACCAGAACCTCATCTTCAACGACGGCGGCCAGGGACAGCAGTTGGCCGACTTCGCCTACACCATCGACCACGATGTCTATCTGAGAGTGACCACAAGCGGTGTGGAGGAACTCACAGTAGGTGGTCCTAAGCACGACGGATACGTGGTTTATGCCATCAACAAGACCACATGGGATGCCATCACACTCTACCAGTGGGGCGACGTGAACAACCTCAACGGTGACTGGCCTGGTGTTGAACCAACCGGCACGCAGACCATCAAGGGAAATGAGTATCTCTACTGGGATATGGGCGAGGCCAACACTGGTCTGAACCAGAACCTCATCTTCAACAACAATGGCGGCGGCACTCAGCTGGCTGACTTCGCATACACCATCGACCACGATGTCTATCTGGAAATAAGCGATGGTGGTGTGACAGAAATCAATCCTGCCAACTACGCTGGCGCACACAAGATCTACATCGACAACCGGACGGGTTGGGATGCCTTAGGCCTCTACGCTTGGGGCGACGGACTGCCCGAACTCTTCGGAGAATGGCCCGGCAAGACCAACTACAGCAAGGAGACTGTCAATGGTACAGAATACGTGGTGTTCACCTACGAAGGCGACGGACAGGAATACCATCTGATTCTCAACAACGCAGGAGCTGGCTCACAGGTGGATGGTCCCGCCATCATCACTGGCAGCGACTACTTCTTCACGGTTTCGGCCGACGGTTGGACTGCAAAATAGCATAAACACCCCCTAACGAAGGAGCATTATGAAAAGACACATCTATACACTCCTGACCCTCGTCGCAGCGCTGCTTCTGGCAGCCTGCGACCCGGGAAAAGGGAAACTGAAGGTTGACAACACTGAACCTGTCAGTCCAGACAATAGAGTAATCTACCAACTCAACATCGGAGCGTTCACTTCACAAGGCACATTCAATGCTGCACAGCAGCGTTTGGGCTATCTCGACACTCTGGGCGCCGACATCCTCTGGCTGATGCCCATCTACCCACGTGGCGACATGAAGCACAGCCCTTATGCCTCGATGGACTTCAAACAAGTGAACCCCTCTTATGGCACAGTGGACGACGTGAAGGCTTTCGTGGCACGCGCCCATGAACTGGGCATGAAAGTTTGGCTCGACTGGGTGCCTAACCATGTGGCCAACGAGAACCCATGGGTGGAGTCGCATCCCGACTACTTCACCTCCGACAAGAACGGAAAGATGATTCATCCTATGGGATGGATGGACGTGGTGGAATTGAACTACAAAAACCCCGCTCTCGTGGAGGAGATGAACAACACCTTGAAGTTCTGGATATCTGAGGTAGGCATTGACGGCTTCCGCTGCGACTATGTGAGCAGCCCCACCATCCCTGTCAAGTACTGGCAAGACATCATCCAGGAACTCAAGAAGATGAAAGGAACTGAGTTCATGAGCGAGACCGACATCACTGACCCCAACAACCAGCGCATCGACTCATGCGGATTCGATTACGACTACGCATGGAACTTCCAAGGACGGCTGGCATACCAGTTCAGTGGAAAGGGAACTGTGGCTGACTCACTGAAGGCCATCTGCGAGAAGTTCCTCGACGACTCCAAACTCATCCGAAACAAGCGTATGGTCTATCTGACCAACCACGACCAGAACTACAACGATGGCGGTCATACACTGAAGGATTTCTACGGCGACAACCGCTATGCGCTGACCGTTCTGGAGTTCACACTCTACGGTATGCCACTCATCTACCAAGGACAGGAAATCGGAGACCCCGACACACTGAACTACTTCACTGACGCCAAGGTGCAATGGGACAAAGTCGATACGAAGATGAAGAATACCGTGCGCACACTCGTCGCACTTCATCACAGCCAACCAGCATTGGCTGCCGACAGCCCTGTGGAGTTCCTCTCCACCACGCATCAGTCTGTCCTCGCATACCGACGCGGACCTGTGGTGGTCGTGATGAACCTCGGACTCGACCAAATCTCAGCCAAGGTACAAGGCATCGAGAAAGCATCCTACAGCCAGTGGCTTAACAGCAACACCATCGGCCAAGGCATCGGCAGCAAAAAGGTGAAACTCGAGGAGCAACAACCCATTACGCTGGAAGCCAAAGGCTATGCGGTCTTTGTAAAAGAATAATCTTAGTATTAATTAGGTACTAATGATTGATTAAAGTTAGTTTAATCTGGGATGGTCGTTCTGTGAAGAACGACCATCTTTTCCCCCAAAAAATGCAGAAGAAAATGAAAAAGTTCTCCATTATCATATCTTTGTCTTTAGCGCTGTTCAACCCCATGGTCCAAGCTCAGGACTTTGTTGACAACATCAACAACACTGCGTCCGCGACCAAGGGGCAATGCGTTGTCTATGAGATGAATGTAGGTTCCTTTACACAGGCTGGTACCTTCACTGCAGCTTCCGACAAACTGGATGACCTGAAACAGACTGGTGTCGATGTCGTTTGGCTGATGCCTGTCTACCCTCGTGGAGGTGGCATCAACAGCCCTTACGCGGCCAAGAACTTCCGCCAGGTCAATCCTTCCTACGGCACTGTAGCCGACCTGAAGGCTTTCGTGGGTAAGGCTCACCAACTGGGAATGAAGGTGTGGCTCGACTGGGTACCTAACCACACCGCAACCGACGCCGACTGGGTAACCACTCATCCTGAATACTACACGACACGCAACGGCCAGATGGTGCACCCTAACAATTACGGCGATGTCTATGAACTGAATTATGGCAATGCCAACCTGCAGAACGAGATGAACGACTGCCTGAAATTCTGGATAGACGAAACCGACATCGACGGCTACCGCTGCGACTATATCAGCAGTCCTTCCATCCCCGCATCGTATTGGCAAAGCACCATCCCCCTCATCAAGGGCTACAAGGCTGGAAAGGACATCACTTTCCTCGGCGAGGCCGACATCGTCAACGATGCCAAGAAACTCTTGAACGCTGGCTTCGATTACGACTATGCCTGGCAGTTGCAGTCTCAACTGGTCAACTATGGACCTAACGGCAACACCTCGGCACGTCTGAAAGCATTCGCCAACACCCTTCTCGAGACCTCTGCCAACGTGTCGTTTGGCCGCATGCTCTATCTGACCAACCATGACCAGAATTGGAACGAGTCGAAGCAGACACTCACCGCCAAGTACGGCGACAACCGCTATCCGCTCACCGTCTTCACCTTCACCATCTACGGTATGCCTCTGATTTACAACGGACAGGAAATAGGCGGCAACCAGCCTCTCAACTATTTCCAGGACACGAAAATCGATTGGAACAGCACGGACAAGAAGATGCAGAATACCATCCGCACGCTCTGCGCCCTGAAGCACAGTGTAGCTGCCCTCAACGATAACGCGACTGTGGATTGGGTGAACGTGACCAACAACAGCGGCGTGCTGGCCTACACCCGTACCAAGGGGGACAGCAAGGTGTTGGTGTTGCTCAACATGAACGCCTTTGGCACTTCTGCCACTGTGACTGGACTGGAAGCTGGTGACTGGAGCCTCTGGCTCGACAGCGAGACCATCGGCCAAGGCACAAGCCGACAACAAATGAAACTGAACAGCACCTACGTGTTCGCTCTGGGTGCCAAAGGTTATCAAGTCTATGTCAAAGGAACATTCCCCGAGGAGGTGCTGCCACCAGTAGAGGCCTACACCCCTACCCTTGACAGCGAAGACGAGATTTCCATCTTCTTCGAGACCCGCTTCTCCGATTCCTACAGTGCATGGGTATGGGGTGAACTGGGTGGTGGAGAGGCGTACTGCACCAACACCTCTTGGCCTGGCGACGAGATGCAGTTCATGGGAACAAGTCTGACGGGCAGTTTCATCTATAAATACACAGTCCGTCGTGTGGCTACCGCTCCTGAATACCTCATTATCTCGAAGAGCAACGGTAACACGAAAATCTACGACGGTGTGGCTTTTGTCAACCATGGTTACTATGTGGAAGGCGACCCTACTCCATCGCAGATTATCACTACCACTGGAATCAACTCGCCTCTTTCATCGAGCCGCCAGTCCTCTGGCATCCGCTACGACCTCAACGGCAGACAACTTCAAGGCGAACCCGCTCCCCACTCCATCTACATCCAGGACGGCCGCAAACACATCCAACGATAACCCTCCTAACTCCCCTGAGGAGAATCCCTACCCCTCAACTGAGGGTGTGTCAAGATGAAGTGAACCCCAGAAGTATTTTGTCCAACTTCTGGGGTTCACTTCAATTACAATAAAATCCGCTTCCATCATCATTATTCATAACTTTGCAAACCAAATCTATTCATGTAAAAACATTTTTACGCATTTCAAACACACCAAGTACCATGATTTTTGCAACGAATCGCTACTTTTGCCAAAAATAACACAACTCAACTCTCTCTGTTTAAAATGGAAATAAATTCGTTGCGCTCTATGGAGTTATGTGCAATGCACAAGAATATGGAACTTAAATGTTTCTTAACTCTTTATTCTTAACTCTTTATTCTTAACTCCCTATTATTGAAAAAATGTACAAGAGAATCACAAGCATCGTATTGCTTCTCGTTTCCGTCAGTCTTGCAAATGCCACAGACTTTGTGACATTCAAACGCGCTTCTGCGTCCGACCTGGAACTCACTGGTGTGAGCGACACCGTAGTCTATGATTCTAAAGACTGGAAAGGCGTGCATATCGCCGTCGGTAATCTACGTCACGACCTCAAGGCAGTGACAGGCAGTGAATGCGCTCCTATCATCGCGGCTACGGTAGGTAAGAGCAAACTCGCAAAACGATATCCCAAGCAATACAAGGAACTTGAGGGTAAGTGGGAGCAATATCTTATATTCACCGACAAAGGAAAACTCGTCATCCTTGGTTCCGACAAACGAGGAACGATTTATGGCATCTATGAACTATCACGGCAAATTGGTGTGTCTCCATGGTATTGGATGGCAGATGTACCCATCCAAAAGCACGACAGGATTTTTGTTCGTGAAGGCATCTACACGGATGGTGAACCCAAAGTGAAGTATCGAGGCATCTTCATCAACGACGAATGGCCATCCTTCGGAACATGGTGCAACCAACAGTTCGGAGGCATCAACTCAAAGGCTTATGCCCGTATCTTCGAACTGATGCTTCGTCTGAAAGCCAACTACTTCTGGCCTGCTATGTGGGACAGCCGTTTCAACGAAGACGACCCTCTGTCTCCACAAATGGCCGACGATATGGGCATCGTCATGGGAACATCACATCATGAGCCCATGATGCGAGCACACAAGGAATACGTCTATCGAAAGGACAGTGTCGGTGCATGGGACTACAGCACCAACAAGGAGAATCTCGACAAGTTCTTCGAGGAAGGTCTGGAACGAAACAAGTCGTACGACAACATCATTACCATCGGTATGCGTGGAGATGGCGATGTGGCCATGGGAAAGGGAGATGACGAAGACAACATGAAGACGCTCAAGGATGTTGTCGACGGCCAACGTCGCATCATAGAGAAGGTGTATAGAAAACCCGCCAGTGAGGTTCCACAACTATGGGCCATCTTCACGGAAGTGCAAAGATACTATGACGCAGGCTTTACTGTGCCAGACGATGTCACCCTACTCTTCTGCGACAACAACTGGGGATATGTGCGACGCACAGGACCTGAGAAGGAACGCGGCCGCAAGGGCGGTATGGGTATGTATTACCACATCGACATGAACGGCGGACCATGGAACGACCGATGGGTAAACACCACCACAGCAGCGAAAATACGAGAACAACTCAACCTTGCATACAGCACGGGCATCGACCGTATCTGGATTATCAATGTAGGCGACCTGAAACCTAAAGAGATGCCTATCGACTTCATCATGCACTATGCATGGAACCCCGATGATTATCCTGCTGACAAAATCGACCAGTATATGGTGGATTGGGCTCGAAGTATCTTCGGTGGAGAGTATGCGAGGGAAATTGCCGACATCGTCACCGAATATTCCAAAATGAACCTCGAACGCAAACCCGAAGTGCAAAGGGTTGGAATCTACAGTGTCGAGACTGGCGAGGCACAGCGTATGTACGAGCGTTGGGATGCCCTGGAACAACGCACCATCTCTCTCTCAAAAAAAATGCCCATGGAGATGCATGACGCTTTCTTCCAACTGGTGGAATATCCCGCTGTGGCGAGTGCCGGAGTGGCAAAGATTTATCTTGCAGCGACAATGGGCGACTCTGTCACCATGAAGGAACTGTTTGAGCGCGACAAACAGTTGACCGAGAAATACAACAAAGAAATCGCCGGAGGCAAATGGGATGGTATGATGCTCGACAAGCACATCGGTTACAGGCAGTGGTCTATGCCCAACGACAACACTCTCCCGAGGGTCAGCGATGTCAAGAGTCATGAGATAGCCGAACCGTCTGAGATAGCGATGATGGCTCATGATTATACGCGCAGGACAGCGACAGACGATGCCAAATGGACTTTCCTCCCCGGTCTTGGACGAGGAAAGGGCAACATGGGCATTGAACCGGTAACGGCAAAGAGCCGTTCCGAAGGCGATGGAGCGACACTTGAATACGATGTCAACTTCAGTCAAGCAGGCAAACAGAAACTTGCGCTCGGTATCCTGCCGACCAATGATGTCAATCCCGCGCGCGGACTGCGCATCGGCATCCGTGTCGACGATGGCGAGACACAGATTGTGGATGCCCGGCAAGGGTATGTGGACACCTTCAATGAATACACCAAGGAGAACATCGCACGCTCACAGGTGCTCAAGCCGCTTCCAAGACCTGCCAGCGACATCTACCTCTCAGGATTCCGGCAGCACATGCGTAGCGAGGTCTTCGACAACCTCCGATGGCTGAGCATTGATTTCAACATCCCTACCACAGGCGTGCATACACTGAAAGTAGTGATGGTGGATCCTGAAATCGTCGTAGAGAAGTTGGTCATCAATCCCGATAATGCCCACCCATCCTATCATGGAAAAGAATAGTCACTCAAAAAACATAACCCACAGATGAAAAAGGCACTGATATCTGTTTTGCTGATTCTTGCATCCTTCAGCGCTACTGCACAAAACAAAGTGTTCACTTTGCAAGATTGGAACATCAAAGACTATGATTCCAACCAAGAATTGCGTTTGAACGTCAGCGAGTTCAAACTCAACTTTAATCACCCCCTGGCTTATGCCGACATGCAGAAGGAGTGGAAGGTGCAGGCCGAACTGAAATGCGGAACCCTTGGAACGGAGCAGGTGTTCGTATGCAAGGAGGGCAAGGGAAGCCATCTCATCGGAAAAAACTCACTTGCAGGCGACATCCAGTTGGGATACGACAACATGGCGAAACAGTTCTTTGTAGATGTCATTGACAAGTACGAGGAGGCTCATCGTCTCTGTGCTGGACCTAAAGTCAACAAAGACCAATGGTATGCAGTAAAAGCCGAATCGCAATATAACCCGGACAAAGATGAATCGGTCGTGAAACTGACCGTTGACGGACAGACCAGTTCTATGCGTTATCCAGGTAACGCTCTACGTCACAACGCTTCGCTTTGGGTGATTGGACATGGTTTTCCTGGTGGATATCCCAATGCACTGCAAGTCAGGGAGGGAGCCATACGCAACCTTGAAATCAGCGGTTCACCTATGCCCCGGGTTGAAGGACAGAATCCTCTGTTCACGGATTGTTTTACGGCAGACCCGGCTTTTACCGTCATAGGAGACACCGTGTATGCCTACGTCGGCATAGACAAGACAGGACCTGGAGGGTGGTTCTATATGCCGCACTGGTTATGCTACTCGTCCACTGACATGAAACACTGGAAGGCACATGGTCCCGTTCTTTCCGCCGCCGATTTCTCTTACGCCCAACCTGGAGGGTCATGGGCTGGACAGGTGGTTGAAGCGAATGGCAAGTATTACTACTACGTCACACTCGATCGCAAAGATAACCGCCAACACACCATAGATGTGGCGGTGAGCGATTCCCCCACAGGCCCTTTCAAACCCGCCCGACTTGATGGGACACCTCTCATCAACGATGATATGACCCCCGACTCACATCGTCCCAATGCAGACATCGACCCCACAGTACTGATTGACGATGACGGCACCCCTTGGATGGCGTGGGGCAACGGCGACTGTTATATGGTCAGGTTGAAAAAGAACATGATAGAACTGGAGGGGGAGGTTGTGAAGGTGCCTATGCGCAACTATTCCGAGGGACCATGGCTTTTTAAGCGAGGCAAGTTGTATTATAATATTTATGCCAGCGATGCTCCTGGGGTGCAGACGGAACAAATGGCTTATTCTTATGCGGAGAACATACAAGGACCATGGACGTATGGCGGTTTTGTCAGCACATCTGCCAACCATGGCTTCACCATTCATCCGTCTGTCATTCAATTCAAGAAACAATGGTACTACATCTACCATGATGGTTCCTATTCCTTGAATGGAGAACCTGGAGGCGACTGCAGGCGAAGTGTGTGTGCTGAGTACCTGTATTTCGACAAGGACGGCAAAATCAAATTTGTACCACTTACTCAAGAAGGTCTCAGCCAAAAATAAATGTTCATCGCAACAATCCACTTTTCCCGAAAAAACTTGGTGATTTTCATGTGATTGTTATATTTTTGCAGTATCCATTTACTAACCTCAAAAAAACATTCACATGAAACTGCAAAACATTATCCTCACATTTGCCCTTGCACTGTTCATGATGCCACAGAACAGCAAGGCACAGGACAACTACATCTTCAACCATCTGTCTGCCGATGTGGAAGTAGGAAGCACGGGCTGGGGCATCTCCATCTCTGCACCACTCACTCGCTACGTCACGCTGCGCACTGGCTTCAACAGCATGCCTCAGTTCAGTTTCAGCGGCGACGTGAAATACACAAGCCACGGCACCAGAAACGAAGTGAACGTGAAGGCCAAGATGCACATGACCGACTTCAAGTTACTGGCCGAAATCTACCCGTTCAATAACTGCTCATTCCACATCACCGGAGGATTCTACCTCGGTCAGGAAGACTTGCTCAAAGCACAGAACACCGAACCCATCGATCCTGAAGACGGACTCGAAATCGGTGACCAAATCGTCTTTCCTGAAGCCGACGGTGTCGCTCACGCCAAACTCAAGGTCAACACCTTCAAACCTTACGTGGGCCTGGGCTTCGGACGTTCTGTTCCCGTCAACCACCGTTTCAACGTGGCATGCGACCTCGGCGTGGAATTCTGGGGAAAACCCAAAGTGGAAGCATGGTCACCCATCAGCAACGAATGGGTAGAAGTGACCACCACTAAGGACGATGACTTGAACAAAACTCTCAACACCTTCTCCAAAATCAAAGCATGGCCTGTGGCCAACATCAGATTCATCTACAGACTGTTCTAACAAGATATAATAAATAATTGTTATGAAAAGAAAGGGAGTAATGTTAATAACAATGTTATTGTTTACTGCAAATGCTATCGCCTCAGGATTTGGGGAATATGAGATGCGCCTTTGGAATATCAGAATTAACTTTAACTACACCAGATGATTATGAGATAGGCGAATATGATCATAGACTTGACAACGTAAAGGTTGGTGATAAGGTTCGTCGTAATTCTGATGGCAAGATACTTAGAGTTGAAAGCATTGGAGCAAAAGTCCTTGAATGTAAGGGAGGAATGCTTGAAGGGCTCCTCGCCTATCCCAAAGATGCCCTTTCTTTTGTAGATGAATTAGATGCTTAATATATGCATTGATATCTGACTCAAATTTCGGATTTTATGAAGTTGTTGTATATCAGCGCCCTGAAAGGGCAAAAGCACGATAAATGCTTCAATGCTTTTGCCCTTACAGGGCGCATGTACTCGCCATTACCAACCCAGGGCGTTGCCCTGGGCTATTGGTTTATTGGCCTTTCAGGCCGTTCTAAGGCACATCCAAAAGTTGAGTATCTAATAAGTGGGTGTGCTGTTTATGAATCGCATACTTATGAAAAGGTGGAAAGAGCCAGCACAGGCCTCTATTACCAAGGGGCTGTATATATCATGGATATGCTGAGAGAAGAATGGGAATCCAAGCAATCCGAATAAATAATGTCATAATGTCAGTGGTTTCGGAAGTTTTGTCATTATAAAATGGACATTTTTTAGTTGTTTGCCCATCTTTTGAGTTTGGCACACGATTTGCAACATTTAGGGTGAACGCCGATGCGAAAGCACACAAAAAAGCGATGCGGAGGTGTTCACAACTCAATAGATATTTATTAACAACTAAAATAAAACTTAAGGAGGATTGATTATGTTAACAGTTAGAAAAAACAATGTTTGGTTCCCTGATTTCTTCAACGATTTGTTCGACGCCGCTTTGGCACCAGCTAAGGCCAAGACCGCAGCTCCAGCCATCAACGTGAGCGAGAACGACAAGGAGTACAAAGTAGAAGTAGCCGCTCCTGGTATGGGTAAGGACGACTTCGACATCGAACTGAACGAAGATAACAACTTGGTAATCAAACTGGAGAAGAAAGTCGAGAAGAAGGAGGAGGCTCCCGAGGGTGCACAGAAGGAGAACAACTACCGCTACCTGCGCCGCGAGTTCTCTTACGAGAAGTACCAGCAGACCCTGATTCTGCCTGACGATGTGGACAAGGAGAACATCAACGCCGTGGTTGAGCACGGAGTGCTGACCATCTGCCTGCCCAAGGAGCAGCCGAAGGTGGAGCCCAAAATCTCACGCAAAATCGACATCAAATAGGTCAAGATCTCACTTTCATAACGAACGATCAAACGACTGAATTATCCAATAGGAGGGATGGTCACGAATGGCCATCCCTCTTTTTTTGTTGTCACAAATAATTCCCTTATGACAGTGTTCGAATAGTGATTTATAATATTGTCCTATTCTTTGATGATATTATGAACTGCAATTAACGATTTGTTTTTTATTTTTGCACAAAATAAAAACTGTTTCTTATGATTAGCAATCGTTTATTGACGGTCATCACCCTGACACTGGCGATGACTCACACAAAGGCTCAGGAATCTATCGACATATGGAACCTTCCTCCCCTCAATGTTGAACAAGGTCGATATACGACAGACTGGAACAACTTGAGCAGACTGTATAACACGCCTGCATGGTGGCGCGAGGCAAAACTGGGCGCATGGTCGCACTGGGATCCTCAATCGATGGCTGAGGACGGTGACTGGTATTCACGCGGGATGTATATGGAAGGCCATCCACAAGCAAAATTTCATCGTGAGCATTTCGGACACCCATCGGAGTATGGCTATAAAGAACTGTGCAACGATTGGAAGACAGACCTTTGGAATCCTGAGGACCTGATGGAACTTTACCAAAAGATGGGAGCACGCTACTTCTTAGCCTTAGGCAATCATCACGACAATTTTGACTGCTGGGACAGCAAATACCAGCCGTGGAATGCGGTGAACATAGGGCCGCACCAAGACATTGTCGGCATTTGGGAAAAAGTGGCAAGAAAGCATGGCATGCCTTTCGGGATTGGTTTCCATAATACTCCTGCCCGCACATGGGGACAGTTCATGCCCGTACGATACACCAGCGACAAACAAGGCGACAAGGCCGGTGTCCCCTACGATGCTATGCTGACCAAGGATGATGGCTACAAAACCAACCCCGATGGTACAGATAAATGGTGGAAAGGGATGGACCCGCAAGACCTTTATGGACCTGTTCATCATGATGGACGCCATTCTTTGGAGAGCCCCTTTGCCAATCAATTTATGTGGCGTGTCGATGATGCCATACGCAAATATCAGCCCGACATGATTTACTTTGACGACCACGCTGGAGACTCACAAGTAGACCTGGGCATTGACATGGGACTGGGGAAACTCACACCTCAAATCATTGCCAACTTCTACAACATCGCTGACAAACGAACTGAAGGACACAGGGAAGTGGTGGCCACTTTCAAAGGGGTCGGCGGCCGATACAACAGTTTTCAGCACAGCCCCGGCATGGTAGGTATCGTAGATCGCTCGTTGGTCAAAAGCACCGAATTCTACACCGAGGATAACATCATGGCTTTTCCGTTCCAAACAGAGGTGAGTCTGCAAGAATGGCATTATCAGCAAGGAGGCAAATATCGCAGTGCCGAAGAAATCGTAACACGGCTGATGCAGAATGTCTCTCGAAACGGTTGTCTGCTCCTGAACATCACTCAGCATGGAAGGGGCAATATCGACGATGAGGCAAGGCAAATCTGCTTGGACTTGGGACGCTGGATTGACATCAACAAGGAAGCCATCTATAGTGCACGTCCTTTCGCTCAATGGGGAGACGAACACGTCATCTATACTCGCCAGGGCGGATACATCTATGCCACCATCATCCACCCGTCAAACGGAACCATCGTACTGCCACCACTCTCCAGCCAATCTGCTTCAGTGGGAAAAATCAATAAAGTGGAATTGGTGGAGACTGGACTTGCTGTTCCATTCACACAGTCTGCCGAGGGATTGACCGTTCAAATGGAAGAACCTGTTGCTACCCAAGGAATTAATGACCAGAATCTGGCGCATGGTTACAAAGTAGTGAGAATCAGCCACGATAAAGCATGGTTCAATGACGACGACCCTGGCGTTCATACATTTGGATGGGACAGACGTTGCAACACTAACGAAGGTGACTTCAACAACGACCTATCTTTCAGCAATCAGGTAGGTGACACCTGGACAGCCACTGTTGAGGCAAAGAAAATCAGCATCATCGCCCCACAAGGCATGTACAAAGGAAAGATGGAGGTGCTGATAGACGGCAAACACGTGGGCGACGTATCCTTTGTCGAAAGCAAGGATGTGAAACACCAATCGGTCGTATTCACGTCAAAAAAACTGAAAAAAGGCAAGCACGAGATTCAACTGATCAATAAAAATGGCATGGTTGCCATTGACGCAATCATACTTCACTAACCAAAAACTAAAAAAGTCATGAGACGTCTTATTCTGTTCATTCTTTTCCTCAACGTGATGAGCGTGTGCAGTTATGGAAAAGACAAATTCGAATCGCCCAACCATCAACTACGCGCTGAGGTAAATGGCCAGTCGTTAACTGTCTATTACAAAAACAAATTGATGGTAACACGCATCCATCTTGGGGTGATGACAGAACAGGGGAATCTTGATTCTGACCTGGTGCTGAGAGATGCGACTGCCCCAAAGGAGGTCAAAGTGGACTACACGATGGTCACAGGCAAGAAGAGGCTTTGTCATAACGAGGCCAACGAGAAGACCTTTACATATACCAACCCAAACAATCTTACCCTCGAGGCCATTGTACGACTCTATAACGACGGTGTTGCCATTCGCTACCACATCCCAAAAGGTGTGAAGGTGATTGATGACCGCACCTCTTTTTATGTGGCCAGTGGTGTGGACCGCTGGATTGCACCATACGATTTTGGCAACGAACAACCTTTTCCTCATGACACTGAAGGAAAGGCTGTGAAAGACAGGCACATGAATGTCATCACCAATGGACAATGGAGTTATCCTGCCCTAGTGGAGCCACAAAAAGGTCTCTATATGCTTATCGCTGAGTCCGACCTGCGTAGAAACGATAGCGGTTCCTATCTTGTCAATGCTGACAATTCGGAACAATACCGAGTCCAACTAGTCGGTCCGTCCACTTTTTGTGACGGGTTGTCGCCTTGGCGTTTCGCTATCGTAGGTGCTTTAGCCGATGTGGTAGAATCAACCCTCGTCACGGATTTGGCTACTCCTTGTCAAATGAACGACACAAGTTGGATAAAGCCAGGCCTCAGTTCATGGATTTATTGGGCATACAATCATGGTTCAAAGGATTTCGCCTTAGTGAAACAGTATATCGACCTTGCCGCTGAAATGGGATGGCCATATTGCCTTGTGGATTGGGAATGGCCAGAGATGACCAATGGAGGCGACATCAATGACGTGATGGCATACGCCAAACAAAAGGGTGTCAAAATCAACTTGTGGTACAACTCCGGCACTTCGCTTGTAGGACCTAACGCACCACAACCACAGGACAGACTGAATACGGCAGAAAGCCGTGAACGCGAGATGAAGTGGCTCGAGAACATTGGGGCAAGCGGCATCAAGGTGGACTTTTTTTCACCCGACAATGACATGATGGTCAATTATTACCTTGACATTCTCAAGGATGCTGCTCGCCATCATCTCCTTGTCGATTTCCACGGTTGCACCATCCCCAATGGATGGCAACGTACATGGCCCAATATGGTGAGCATGGAGGGCATATACGGCGCTGAGTGGTACAACAACTATCCGTTAATGACCACATTGGCTGCTCCCCACAACGCCACTGTTGTCTATACACGCAATGTCATTGGTCCCATGGATTATACACCAGGCACTTTCACAGACAGCCAGTACCCACACATCACCACCAATGCCCACGAACTGGCCCTGCCCGTCCTCTTTGAGTCGGGTATTCAACACATGGCGGATCGGCCTGAAGGTTATCACTCCCTCCCTGCCGAGGCAAAACAAGTCTATTCCACATTGCCTGCCGCTTGGGACGACACAAAACTCCTTTCAGGCTATCCAGGCAAGAGTGCTGTCGTGGCGCGCCGCTCTGGCAAGAAGTGGTACATTGCTGGTATCAATGGCACAGATGAAGATACTGACATCGCTTTCTTGCTGAAGCGGGTGAATCCCACATCTAAGCGAGTTCTGCTCTTCAGCGATGGGGAGTCGGACCGCGACATCAAAGTATCACATCTCACGCTCACCAGCAAACAGTTCAGCATTGCCTGTCGAGCACGTGGCGGTTTCTTGATGGTCATTGAATAACTCTGAAAACTATCTCATCATGAAGAGTGTCTTTTTTTACATATTGCTTTCCTTCTGCACAATCTCTTCCTACGCTCAAGAATGGACTACATCGAGCCGAGGTTTCAAAAACCCCGTACTTCCTGGATTTCACGCCGACCCTAGTGTATGCCGTGCTGGCGACGACTTTTACCTGGTAAACAGCACATTCCAGTATTTTCCAGGCGTTCCTGTCTTCCACTCGAAGGACTTGGTGAACTGGGAACAAGTGGGCAACTGCCTGACCCGTCCGTCGCAGGTCGATTTGAAAGGTACTGACGGAAATAACGGCATCTATGCCCCCACTATACGCTACAACAACGGGCGGTTCTATATGGTGACAACGGTATTCCCCTCACGCCGCCATTTCTACGTATGGACAGACAATCCCGCAGGAGAGTGGTCTGAACCCATAGTGATAGACTTTGCTATCGGCAGTTGCGACCCCACACTCTATTTTGAGGATGAACGGTGCTATTTCCTATGGAAGGAAGGCGACATCAAGATATGTGAGATTGACGTGGAGACGGGTAAACAACTGGGAGATATACACCATCTGGGGACAGGTCTTGGAGGAAGGTATCCCGAAGGACCGCATATTTACAAAAAGGACGGATACTACTATCTGTTATTGGCCGAAGGAGGAACAGAGCATGGCCATCATGTCAACATCTTGCGCAGCAAAAATCTGTTCGGACCCTACGAACCCAACCCTGCCAACCCCATCCTTTCGCACTTCAACATGAAAATGCAAAACAGTCCGATTCAAGGACTGGGACATGCTGACCTGGTACAGGCTCCTGACTCTTCATGGTGGATGATTTGTCTGGGCTACCGCACAAGTGGTTATCTGCAGCATGTGATGGGCCGTGAAACCATGTTAGCACCTGTGAATTGGGAAAAAGGTGGTTGGCCTGTGGTGAATGGTGATGGCACTCTGCAGACTGACATGAAATGCCAGACGTTGCCCTTGGTTCCACTGGCAAAAGAACCGATAAAGGAAGATTTCAACTACACCAAACGCAATGTCCCCACGGATAGTTTTCACTCACTGGGGTTACCGATGGGATGGATGAGCCTGTGCAACCCTGATTATACGCGCTACTCCATGACAGAACGCAAGGGCTTTTTACGTCTTTACCCTACCACAACTGATCTCAGCGAAACGGCTTCTCCTACTTTCATAGCTCGTCGACAGACGGAACTGAACTTCACTGCCACGGCCTTGTTCGACCTTTCCCATCTCATGGAAGGCATGCAGGCTGGCATTACTGCCTATGCTGCTCCACTCAACCACTATGATGTGGTAGCAGAGAAACTAGACGGAACTATCTTCATCAAGTCGAATGTGCGTTTAGGACAGACCTGTCATAGTGAGAAGCAGTTCGCTCTCAATGGCGCTCATGTCTGGCTTCGCATCACTTCCGACAAGGATTTCTACTACATGATGGCATCAGACGACGGCATCAATTTCACCCAACTGGCAAAAATGGAATACCGCTTCCTCAGCACCGAAACCATTGGCGGATTTACAGGCGTGATGTTAGGACTCTTTACACAATGCAGAGAAAAAACGAATGGTTATGTCGATGTGGATTGGTTCGAATACAAAAAATGAATCCGCTCATGGCGTAATCTATCAGCAGTGAATATGATAGGCAGAATCATCTAACCAACAATTACTTATTGAACGACCGCTTCCCTATACAGTTGCGGAACGCCTCGATATAGCCATCGGGGACATGGATGATTTCAATGAAGGATGTGGACTACGTCAAAATCACTTTCGACGTTTACCTACATGTCTTTCGACGTTTAGCACAAAGTGCGATGTTATCATCCAACATGCCTACCGTCTAATTCAGAATAAAAAATCCAGATATATTTGGTTGTTTGCGGAAAAAGTGCTAATATTGTAGTTTGAAACACCTTAACTGCAAATAACAACAAAAAACAAGAATATATGTACGACAAAGAACGGGGGCTTTACATAGCCCATTGCGACAACGGACCACTGACCATCTGCAGTAAGATGGCCAACCGACACGGCCTGATAGCAGGTGCCACGGGAACAGGTAAGACCGTGACGCTGCAAGTGATTGCGGAGACTTTCTGCCAAATAGGAGTGCCTTGTTTCATGGCCGACATGAAAGGCGACCTCTCGGGCATCAGCCAAACGGGACGACTGTCGGGATTCATCCAGAAACGCCTCCCGGAGTTCGGCATCGAGAACCCTGAGTTCCAGAGTTGCCCTGTGCGCCTCTTCGATGTCTATGGCGAGCAAGGACACCCCATGCGAGCCACAGTGTCGCAGATGGGACCTCAATTACTCTCACGGCTCCTGGGCCTGAACGAGACGCAAGATGGCGTGCTCAACATCGTCTTCCGCATCGCCGACGACCGCAATCTGCTCATCCTCGACCTCAAGGACCTGCGCTCAACACTCGACTACGTCGCCCAGCACGCTAAGGAATATACCAGCCAGTACGGCAACATCACCTCCGCCTCCGTAGGTGCCATCCAACGTGCACTGCTTCAGTTAGAATCACAAGGCGCCAACCAATTCTTCGGTGAACCATCGTTCGACATCATGGACCTGCTGCAGACCAAGGGCGGCAAGGGTATCATGAATGTACTGGCAGCCGATAAACTGATGATGCAACCCAAACTCTACTCCACCTTCCTCCTCTGGCTGATGTCGGACCTCTACTCCACCCTCCCCGAGGTGGGTGACCTCGATAAACCCAAACTCATCTTCTTCTTCGACGAAGCACACATGCTCTTCGAGGACACCTCCAAGGCGATGGTTGACAAGATTGAGCAAGTCATCCGACTCATCCGAAGCAAAGGTGTGGGTATCTACTTCATCACACAGAGTCCCACCGACATCCCCGAGACCATCCTCGGTCAGTTGGGCAACCGTGTGCAACATGCCCTGCGCGCCTATACACCCAAAGACCAGAAGGCCGTCAAGGTGGCTGCCGACACCTTCCGAGCCAACTCTGCCTTCAAGACCGACGAGGCCATCATGAACCTGGAGACGGGCGAAGCCCTTGTTTCGCTACTCGACGAGAAGGGTGCTCCGTCAGTGGTGGAACGTGCCAAGATTCTGTTCCCACTAAGCCAAATTGGTGCCATCACAGAGGGGCAACGTCTCGACCTCATCAAGCAGTCTGACATCTACGGCAAGTACGACACACCTATAGACCGTGAGAGTGCCTACGAGATTCTCACAGCCGAAAATGAGGCACAGGCCGAGGAGGATGCCAAGGCCAAGGAAGAAGCGGAAAAGGAGAAAGAGGACAAGAAGAAGAGCAATAAACCTGGATTCTTCTCCAAGGTGCTGAAAGCCGTCATCACCGCTATCACCGCCACACTCGCCACCATCGTCGGCAACGCCGTGTCGGAGAAAGTGACTGGCACAAAGAAGAAGACCAAGTCAAAAACTTCAACTACGGGCAAGGTGGTGAAGAACGCCACCTCGGCCGCCACACGAACCATCACACGAGAACTGACACGCGACATCCTCGGCAACCTGAAATAGCACCGAGGCTATCCCTCAACCTAAAGGCCACAAGCAGAACTCATCTGCCTGTGGCCTTTTCTCATTTGGAACTAATGCGACATATCTCGTGAAATCGGGTACAAAAGTGTTGATAATTGCAGATTAATCACTAATTTTGTGCAAAAAAACTATCTTAATTGGTGAAATATATGAAACCACTCATGTTTTTCTGTATGTTGTTTGTGTCTATTACCTTATCGGCACAAAATCAGTATTTCCTTCCCACAGGTGATGTTTCATCCAACGAGAAAGACAGACCAGCCATCGAGGTCTATCTGCCCAAGGAGGAACAGACGAATGGTTGTGCCATCGTGCTGTGTCCTGGAGGAGCCATGCGGTGGTTGTCCTGGGAAAGTGATGTGGTGAAGATGGCGGAGTTCCTGAACGAACACGGCATTGCAGCCATCGGCTTGCGCTATCACCTGAACAAGTCGCAAATGCCACAAGGCATGAAAATGCCACCAACAGTGGACGTGACGCATCCCGAACAGTTTCCACAGGCTGACGCCAATCCGATGCACGACCCAACAGGCGACTCTATCATCGGCCTGGCTGCACTAGATGCAAAGACCGCTATCCGCATGGTAAGAGAACATGCTGACGAATGGCACATCAACAAGGACAAGATAGGCTTCTTAGGTTTCTCGGCTGGCGGTGGAGTGGCCATAGCCGCAACGATGTCGGCGGAAGAGGCCAAGAGCGTCCCGACTTTCTCTGCACGAACTTCGGCCCGTCTCTGATGCCTGTCCATGTACCAGCCGACGCACCTCCCTTGCTAATCATGACACGTGCCAACCATCCTAATGTGGCGGCAGGACTCGTTGCCTTGTTCATGGAATGGAAAAAGGCAGGAGGAAATGCAGAGTTGCATATCTACGGCGATGGAAAGGGACCTTACGAACTCATGACTGAAACAGGAACTACCACCACTGAATCGTGGAGTCACCAACTCATTCTATGGCTGAAAGCCAAAGGATTCGTGACGAAGCACTGACGGACAGTGTTTGACCTGCCACTTCAAGGACGGCCCTCTTCATCTTCCACCTGGACTGCTCCAGGACTGTTAGCAAGTCGGACGAAGTACTCGCGCAGGCGTTTCAGACCATCACCACTTGGAGCGGCGTTCGAACCACTACTACTGATACTCTCCCCGTCGGAGAAACGGGCGTGGAACGACCACATATAACCGTCAAGCACTTCCAAAAGAGGACGATAATGCTCTTTGTAAGCATACATCTTCTCCTCAACGATGATGCGCTGAAGGTCTGTCAGGGTTTTCTTGTCCACAACCAATTGATAAAGCGAACCATAACTCTCACGCATGGCTTGTGCCACTATCGTTCCGTCATCTTTCGTTTCCACCCGTCCCTCATACTCATAGCCCGCCATCGTGCCCGACCGCGTGTATTCTATGCTCACCAATTCGCCAGAAGGCATCTTCGTGCCACAGGACGTAAACACTCCCAGCAAACCGCCGAAACACGCCCATAACAATGATTTGATCTTCATCCCTATATGTTTTTTTGAGGTTTTACTGGCAAATATAGCACATATTTGTGAATAAAAGAATTGTATTGGAAACAACCTTTCAAAACATAACAAAACTAGGATTCTCACGGGCGCTCTCAAGATGAATAGAAGGGCTTCTTATGGAGAGCAGTAGAAAGATGGCATCTCAATCTGGCGATAATGAATGATATCAACATTGATATGTCATAAAAGGTGTTGCAGATGTCGAGATTGTTTCGTAACTTTGCAAGTAATGAACGAGAATGTTCATCCAGATAAAACAACGAAACATTCTCAATCCCCAAAACATCAATCATGGAAAAAATGAATCGTCATAAGGAAAGAAACATCAGAAATATCATCGTTGTATTATGCTTATGCCTGTGCCATGTGGCTGCGCACGCTGTAGATTTGAAGCGTGGCAGCATCGCTGTCGGCGAGTACGAGCCTGCGTTGGTGCAACGGATGGCACGGGTGATGAGCGAGGACGTAGAGAAGGTTTGCGGTGTGAAGCCCTTGGTAACCGTGGGAAAGACAGCAGCAGAGGTGGCTAAGGGTGACGTGGTGCTGACAACTGCAGAGCAGACAGAAGTGCTCAGACTGTTGGGTATAGAAGCAGAGGACATCCGTGGAGACTGGGAGCGATATAAGATTGTGACGCTGGGAAAACGACTGGTGATAGTCGGCAGCGACGCTAGAGGCTTGGCATACGGCGTGCTGCATGTGAGCGAACGGATAGGCGTAAGCCCTTGGTACTGGTGGGCTGACGTGCCTGTGGAACATCAGCAAGAAGTGGAATACAAGGAGAACTTCACATCGAGAAGCCCTTCGGTGAAGTATCGAGGCGTCTTCATCAACGACGAAGACTGGGGCTTGAAGACGTGGGCTTCGCTGAACTTCGAGAAAGACCTGAACGACATAGGTCCAAAGACGTACGACAAGGTGTGTGAGTTGTTGCTGAGACTGAAAGGCAACATGCTGGCACCTGCTATGCACACCTGCACAGGGGCGTTCTACAGCCACCCAGAGAGCCAAGTGAAAGCTGCGGAATGGGGCATCATGGTGACGACGAGCCACTGCGAGCCGTTGCTGCTGAACAATGCGGCTCCGTCGGAGTGGGAGAAAACTCGCGACGGCGAGTGGAACTACCTGACAAACAAAGCGACCATCTGGAAGAAATGGGACGACCGACTGAGAGAGACGGCTTCGTATGACAACATCTACACAATGGGCATGAGAGGCTTGCACGACGAGGCGATGAAGGGCTCGACCGACCCGAAGGTGAGAGCGCTTACTCTGGAACAGGTGTTTGATGACCAGCGCAAGATTCTGACTCGCTGGAAGGGAAAAGACGCCCAGGAAATTCCGCAGATATTCGTGCCTTACAAGGAGACGCTCGACATCTATGACGCAGGACTGAACGTGCCGGAAGACATCACGCTGGTGTGGCCTGACGACAACTACGGATACATGAAACGGGTGAGCAACGAGTCGGAACGGAAACGACGCGGAGGGGCAGGCGTGTATTATCACTTAAGCTACCTAGGCACTCCCCACGACTATTTGTGGATATGTACTACCCCACCCGTTCTCATGTATGAGGAACTGCTGAAGGCATACAAGGCTGGAGCCGACCGCTACTGGCTGCTGAACGTTGGGGACATCAAGCCGATGGAGATGGGAATGCAAGAGTTTATGGACATGGCTTGGGACATGGAGTCGTTCAACTACGAACGTGCAAGAGAATATCAAGCACAATGGCTGGCTGGTATGTTCGGAAAGAAACTGAAAAGGAACTTCCAGCAACTACTTGACACCTACTATCGTTTGGCTTGGGAACGTAAGCCTGAATATATGGGATATGAGATGGAATGGGACAGTGAGGAAAACAACCGGCTTCACGACACTGACTTCTCAACAACTGAACGAAAAGAGCGCCTAGAAGCGTATGAGGCAATTTCAGACCTATGCGAAACCATCGAAGCAGGACTGCCTAGTGAGAAGCAAACGGCGTTTTTCGAAGTATTAGGATATGCGGTAAAGTCTGCCTATCAGATGAACCGCAAGTTCCTCTTGGCCCACGACAACCACGAGACGGGCAGCAGAGAGGCTGCTGAGGGGGCAAAGATGGCACAGGACAGCATTGGAAGCCTGATACACAGGTACAACACGATGCTGGACGGAAAATGGAATCAGATAATGTCGGAGGTCCCTCCAGGAATATGTGCGAAGTATCAGTTGATGCCTGAACTGACGACAGAGCCGACCAACAAGTATACACTGCCAGTGAGTCAATGCGGGACTAAGCTGAAGGAGCGGATAGACATGGGCCGCATGAAGGCGAAGGGTGTGTTCCGCATGATTGAAGGGCTTGGCATCGACGGCAAGGTGTTGCAACTGGGCGAACCGCTGGACAAGGCACAAGACCCCAAGAGTCTGGCTTCTGACCACATCGACCTGACTTTCACAACTGACGGCAATGGCGACAGCCTCCAAGTGTGCGTGTCTGTGGTCCCCATGTGGCCTGTCAGCCTCGAAAGGAGCAACCGCTTCGGTGTGGCGGTGGATGGTGGCGCAGCTAGGGTGTGCGAGAATCGGTTTGAGGAGTGGTCTTACCCCTGGAAACTACAAGTGCTGGTTAATCGGAAAGATTTTCTGCTGACTTTCCCGCTCAAAAAAGGGCAAAAACGACATACATTGTCGCTAATCATAGGAGACCCTGGACAGATGGTGCAAAGAGTCACTTTTACGACAAAATAAATTCGTCTTTTCGCACTCTTACTATCCTCCTTTTATGTTATTTGTCTTATTTTTGCATTGTCCTTGGAATAGATTACTCAACTTTCGCAAATAACTTATTCTTAAAGCCCCCTTAAATAATCATAACAAACCTTATGTGATGTCATAAGAATGAATGAAAGACGTTATTTTTGCAGTGAAGAATATATAACTGCTCATTCCTATGAAACGACATCCTATCGGACGCAATACGTCACGCCCCTGCTTCATAGCCATTACTAGCCTGATACTGACCTTCCTCTCCATCGAGAGTCGAGGCCAGATTGTTGAGAACTCAACACAAGTGCCAGTCAGGCGAGGCGTGGTTGTCGATCTGCATACCCGCCAACCCATCGCCGATGTGGCCATCTGGGATGAGGAGAAGGAGATTGGACGCACCGATGATAAAGGATGCTACGTCATACGCCTGCACAGCGATAGTCTGACCTTCAGCCATATCAGTTACATCACGTTGAAAATCGGCAGTGACGAACTCATCGACACCATTCCGCTAATAGAGCAGAACAACGAACTGGGCAACGTCTTCATCAAAGGCAAACAGCATTACGACATCCACATGCCACCTGTAGACCCACTGTCAATGCAACCGATGCCGCAAGGACTGAATGTTTTGCCTTTGATTGTAAAGGGGCTTAAAGCTCTAGGCATCCTGCCCAAGCGCACCAAACACCAATCGCGCCTGCAGAAAGCCAAGATGATTACCGACAACTATTGATTTGTTTTGTCAGGGCGAATGGTTCGCCTGCATACTTAGCAATAAAAGCTATGCCAAACGTGAGCATTTTAGGCAAAGGCAACGGTCTACGCTATCAACTGAAAGTCTCGTAGGTGCCGTCATCATAGAAAATGCGAATCTCAACAATCTTTCTTGGTTTTTTTTCAATAATTTTTACCACTTCTTTAACTGGCTGAACAGCTGGTTCAGTTTTCTTAGTTTGCTGTGTTCTTGATGGCGTTGGTTTAGGGTTCTGCTGTTCAGAGAAATCAAACATCAATTCACCTTGATGGGTTACACCATTTGCGGCATTCACATGAGTAGGTCCAAAAACGGAGGTGTCGGCGACCGATAGATTATTGCTCGAATTATCAATATCTTGTACATCTGCAACTTCGTCGTCCTCATCAGTGATATTGTCGCTGGCCATCATCTGACCTTCACCCAGAAGTATCCAAAGTGGGTTGAACTCTGGGAAAGCATCGACTATACTCTTGAGAATAGGTAGCGAAGCTTTGGTCTTACCATTAAGAATATGAGAGAGTGATGCAGGACTAATGTTAGTGAACTCACAGAAATTTTTAGCGAGCATCCCCTTATATCTCATAATCTCTGAGATGCGGTCTTTATCTTCCATACTTACTTATATGTTATATATGATATGATGAATAAATTCAGTCCAATCAATCATCCTGACTGCATAGTCGGATTTAGTTATTAGAGCGAAAAAACGTCCCCAAAAAGGTGTTTCCTATTCAATTTACAAAATTATAACAAATTTATTAAATGACAATACAAATTTAAAAATATTTTTAATGCTGAAATTTGAATTATTTTTATAAATTTAGTTTACTTATTTATTGAATTTACAAATTTAACTTTATCTTTATATATTGAAAATAAACAACTATTTACATAGTTAAATCAGCACTTTTTTAAATTTTTATATCTAATTGGTGCCAAAAGAGTTATTTAACGAAAATATCAACTTTTCAACACTGCCAGCAACTCAATATTCATAAATACACCCAATAATCAGAGAAATCACTTTAATAAACACATATAAATAATTGGGAAATAGTTGTATATATGCATAAAACTCACACCGAATAATTATTCGTTTAAGATTTTAAATTATAATATCGTAAATGATTTAATTTTGTGAATTTAATTAAACTCCGTGGGTTATGATTGTTGGTTGATTGATTTTTACAAATTGAATTATTAAACATAAATCCCCAACCGCTTGAATTTACAATCGTAAATCATAACAAATGTTAATGCACGAAAAAAGGTAAATCAAAATGGGCTGAAAATCCCGTTTTTGACGAATTTCTGAAATACAGTCCAATTCATTTTATTTGCGTGAATCTCAGTAGGCCGTTTTGATGCCTAACCTATTGATAATGAGATATTGAAATCAAGAAAATTTGTGTCGGGAATTTGGGGTAGAAAAATCCAATTAAGCTTGAAAAACCAAACAATGCCACTACTCCCGCTTTCATGGTCATGGAGTTGGAACTCTCACATATAGCGTCAGTTATCTTCGTTTTTTAAGGGCTAAAAACACACACAAGGGTCATGATGTGAAAAGAAGATGGGGCAGAAAAAAAGCGGAAAAAACAGTCGGATTCTCTCCTATCCTGTTTTTCCGCTATGTAAATCTGTACAAACTGACTGAGTGGTTCTGAAGACCAGATTTTCCCCTTCTCCTGCCCACTACCCTTTTTTCATCAACTCAGTGCAAGATGAAGAACACCAGTTCACGCATGATGTCACCCGGATCAGTGTTCCCCGACTCCACTCCTTTGATTTTGGCATCGGTCTCACGTATCTTGGCGATGATGTTCATGGTCTTTCTTGCCGAGTAGTTTCTTGCCGCCAGGTTGTAGTCTTTCAACTGCCAAGTGCTCTTGAGTTCGAGCTGTTTCAATAATCCCTGCTCTGTCTTGTCAGGTGCATAATGGTAGAGCATGAGGTTGGAGAAGAAGTTGAACACAAAAGGCAGCGTTTTGAAAGGCGGGTTAGTTTTCTGATTTTTGTTAAAATAGTTTACTATCTTGTTTGCCTTCAAAACATCCTTCATGGCAAGCGCTGTAATCAGTTCGAAATTGTTGTAGTCCTTGCTTACCCCAATGACGGCCTCCACATCGGCAGCCGTGAGCGCCTTTCTCTCGTTTCCGACGGAAACAACGAGTTTGTCAATCTCTCCGGCGAGATGACTGAGGTCACTCCCAATATAGTCGGCCATCATGACCACCGCCTTGTCTTCCATGGTGAATCCTTTGCGTTTGAGGTAGCGCTGGATAAATTGAGGCAGTTCGCTGTCGTAGAACTTCGCACTCTCATAAACCACCCCTACTTTATTGATGGCTGCGACAACAGCTTTCCTCCGGTCAATGGTCCCATGCTTATAACACAGGATAAGCACTGTCGATTCAAGTGGATTCAGCGCATAGGGCTGGAGTTTGTCAAATTCTGCCTTGCTGATGTTTTGCGCCTCTCTGACCACAATCAGCCTTCTTTCGCTCATCATTGGGTAGCGCTTTGCCGCATTGATGATGTTTTTGGCCTGTGTCTCGCTTGTGGCATAGATGATGTCCTGGTTGAAATCCCTTTCTTCAGGTGCCAACGCCTGCTCTGCGATATAGTTGGAAACCATGTCGATATAGTACGCTTCCTCACCCATCAGCAGGTAGATGGGTGCGAATTTCTTCGCTTTCGCGTCTCTGACGATATCTTCGTAGGATTTGGTGTTCGCGGTTTTCTTCGGCATGGTTAGTCGTAAATAAATGAATGATGGTGCTATAGAAACTGACGCTACAAGTAAATCTCTGATAGCGAAAGAGGCCTCGCAAGGATGTCTTGCAAGGCCTCTTGGTGCTGGGATACCTGGACTCGAACCAGGAATAACAGGACCAGAATCTGTCGTGTTACCATTACACCATATCCCAATATGCGTTGCTGTGTAAAGGTTTTTGCGCCTCGTTTTCCGAAACGCGATGCAAAGTTACAACTTTTTTCTTTACCGCCAAAAAATCTATGTGTTTTTTTCTTCGTGTTAGTTATTTTTCGTCTCTTTTCCATGCTTCAATATCATATCTGTGATATATTCACGGGAATTATGAATCATTTTGAATAAAAAGATGTAATTTTGCAGAAAAGAACTACGCAGCAACAAACTCTCACTTCATGGCAATGGATAAGGTCAGTGTAATAGTACCTATATATAAAGTGGAGAAATATCTCCCCAAATGCATTGAAAGCATCATCAACCAAACCTATCGCAATTTGGAGATAATCCTTGTGGATGACGGCTCTCCCGATGGCTGTGGTGAAATCTGTGACGAGTACGCACAAAAAGACGACAGGATTCATGTCATCCACCAGGCCAATGCTGGTGTGGCAAAGGCTCGTAACGTGGCCATCGACTTTTTCCATGGCGATTATGTGGTTTTTATTGACAGCGATGACTTCATCGACCCTCAGATGATAGAACTGCTCCTCAAACTACATCATGAAAACGATGCCACTTATTCCATGGTATTAGGCCGTCAGGTTTATGGCGAGGCTTCACCACGTCCGCTTCTCGACCTCTCAAAGGTGAAGACTCGCCTTCTGTCGCAGGACGACATGATGAAAGGCCTTTTCAACTTGTCCGACATGTATAACTATGAGTTTCAAGTCGTATGGAATAAGTTGTTTCCAAAAGATTTGGTCAAAGGCTCATATTTTCTGAAGACAGGCACTGACGACACCGAATACAACAGCCGTATTTACCTGAAGACATCGAAGGTGGCCTGTGGCATGGTTTCCATGTATAATTGGGTTCAGCGTACCACGTCCATCACACACGAACCCATCAACGATAGGCAAATAGACAAAATCAACTCCTATTACATTATATATAATACTTTCGAGGGACACAAGGATTTTCAAGCCTACTGCCTTGACTACATGTATAAGACCATGCTCAATGTGCGCCACATGGCCAAGGGCACATCCTATCAGCCAAAGGTCAAGGAAAAATGCAAGCAATTCCGAGAATTGACTTTCAAGGATTTGTTAACCAATAATACCCTTCCCCTCTTTCGCCGCTTAGGCCTGGCATTCCTTTACCACATGCCCTTTGCCTACGACCTGATCATCTGGTACGGCGAATGGTCAGCACGACGCAGAAGACGCTGAACCACTACACACCCATCAATCCTAAGCACTCATTCCACAATCATGAACAACAGTGAGACCCATGCCAGCATAGAGAACGCCATCGAACTCAACCTTCCTCCTTTCGACGCCATGATAAAGTCGGTGGAAGGTGTGATGTCGGTGTTCGACGTGTTGCGAAAGAAATATGTGGCTTTGACCCCCGAGGAATGGGTGCGCCAGAGTTTCGTCCACTATCTATTGGCAACGAAAGGCTACAGAAAGGAACTCATGAACAACGAGGTGCAGTTGAACCTCAACGGCATGAGCCGCCGGTGCGACACTGTGGTGTGGGACATGTCGCTACGTCCCGCTGCTATTGTCGAATACAAGGCTCCCGATGTGGAAATCACCCAGAAAGTGTTCGACCAAATCCAGCGCTACAACCAGGTCCTTCAGGTGAAGTACCTGATTGTGACCAACGGCATGAACCACTATTGCTGTCGTGTGGATTATGTGGGCCGCACCTGTGAGTTTCTCAGTGAGATTCCCGACTGGACAGTTTTGAACCAAGAATGAATTAACGGTTTTTTAGGATAATATTGTTTTTTTCAAAAAAAATCGGCATTGAGAAGGAATAATTGCTGGATTTTTCATATTTTTGCATTTTTAATCGCCAAAGGGATTCGACAGGGCTTGAAGGGCATAAAGTGCGCGACAAGCTGAAGGAACTCGAAGGACATAATAGGTTGAAAGAGCTCGATATGGGCAAAGTCGTCAACACAAGAAAAAAAGCTGTTTGAATGATTGAGAAACATATAGTACTTGAGGATGTAGATTTGCTGACGTTCTATGGCGTAAACAATGCCAATATGCAGATGATCAAGGCATTGTACCCTAAGTTACGCATCGTGGCGCGTGGCAATGTGATGAAGGTGCTAGGCGATGAGGTGGAGATGTGCGCGTTTGAGGAGAACATCGGAAAGTTGGTCACTCATTGCAACACCTACAACTCTCTGACAGAGGAAGACATTCTGTCGGTCATCAAGGGCGAAGGACGTGAACAGTCACTCGACAGCCAGGCCATCTGCTACAGCGTGACGGGAAAAGCCATCGTTCCTCGGACGGAGAACCAGAAACGCATCGTTGAGGCCTTCAACAGCGACGACATGATTTTCGCCACAGGACCGGCTGGTTCGGGCAAGACCTACCTGAGCATCGCCCTGGCTGTACGCGCGCTGAAAAGCCACCACGCACGCAAAATCATCCTTTCCCGCCCTGCTGTCGAGGCTGGCGAGAAACTGGGTTTTCTGCCAGGCGACATGCGCGAGAAAATATCGCCTTATCTCCAACCGCTTTACGACGCCCTGGAGGACATGATTCCAGCTTTGAAACTGCAGGAATACATGGAGCAGGACATCATACAGATTGCTCCTCTGGCTTTCATGCGAGGACGTACTCTCAACGACGCCGTGGTGATTCTCGACGAGGCACAGAACACGACCAACGCCCAAATCAAGATGTTCCTCACTCGCATGGGACAGAATACGAAGATGATCATCAACGGCGACCTCACGCAGATTGACTTGCCATCTAGCCAGCGCTCAGGTCTCTCGACAGCTCTCCACATCCTCCGCCACGTCAAAGGCATCAGTTTTGTGGAACTCAACGAGAAAGACATCGTCCGACACCGACTTGTCACACGCATAGTGGAGGCCTACGACCAATACAAGAAAGAGGAGGACCTGCGTCGGCAAGCCGAAAAGTCCGAAACGAAAGGGGAAACATCCTCAACGACGGTATCCGAACAGAAAGACTTCAAAAACTAACATCTAAAAAATAAATAATAAGGTAGAACAATGAAAGCATTAACGAAAACAGAATTCCAATTCCCTGGCCAGAAGGGAGTGTATCATGGCAAGGTCCGCGATGTGTATGATATCGACGACGACCTGATGGTGATGGTAGTGACCGACCGCATCAGTGCATTCGACGCCATCCTTCCCAAAGGCATACCCTTCAAAGGGCAGGTACTCAACCAGATAGCAGCAAAGTTCCTCGACGCCACCGCCGACATCGTCCCCAACTGGAAGTTGGCAACACCCGACCCCATGGTAACGGTCGGACTGAAATGCGAGGGATTCCGTGTGGAGATGATTATCCGCGGTTACCTGACTGGCTCAGCGTGGAGAGAATACAGGGCCGGGAGCCGCACACTCTGTGGCGTGCGCCTTCCTGACGGCATGCAAGAGAACGAGAAATTCCCTCACCCCATCATCACACCGACAACAAAGGCTGAGACTGGCCACGACGAGAACATCTCTAAAGAAGAAATCATCGCCCAGGGCATCGTGAGCAAGGAAGACTATGAGCAGATGGAGCAGTACACCTACAAGCTCTTCGCTGCAGGTACAGCCATCGCGGCTTCCAAGGGTCTGATTCTCGTCGACACGAAGTACGAGTTCGGCAAGCGCGACGGAAAGGTGTATCTCATCGACGAAATCCACACCCCCGACTCCAGCCGTTATTTCTATGCCGACGGTTATGAGGAGCGCTTCCTCAAGGGTGAACCACAGCGACAGCTGTCGAAGGAGTTTGTACGCCAATGGCTCATCGACCACAACTTCATGAACCAACCAGGCCAGAAGATGCCCGAGATGACCGACGAATTTGTGGAGAGTGTGAGCGACCGCTACATCGAGCTCTACGAGCACATCGTCGGCGAGAAGTTCGACAAGGCCACCGAAAACAGTGACCTCAAGGGTCGCATCGAGCGCAATGTGACTCAGTTCCTCGCCAATTACAAGAAATAAATACCCTATGTTGTGCGGTTCCGTTGCGTAAGCATCGGGACCGCACATACAATAAAGGCAACATGTACGAACAGGAGAAGATTAAACCCTACGGCGAACAGGGTGGAAAATCGTCGCAGGTACGGCTGATGTTCGACCGTATAGCCCACAGCTACGACAAACTGAACCACACGCTGTCAGCAGGAGTCGACAAACTGTGGCGCAGGCAGACCATCAAGGCGCTGGCGGCATCAAGTCCCGAAATGAGCCACATCCTCGATGTAGCTACGGGTACAGGCGACATGGCCATCCTCGCAGCACGCCAGTTTCCCTCCGCTCACGTCACAGGCATAGACATCTCCGACGGCATGATGGCCATAGGAAGACAGAAGCTGGAGAAAGAAGGACTCAACGACAAGGTAGAACTGAGGAATGCCGATTGCAGCGCCCTGCCATTCTCCTCCTCCACTTTCGATGCCATTATATCTGCCTTCGGGTTGCGCAATTTCGCAAACCTCGACACCTGCCTGGAAGAAATGCACCGCGTGCTGGCCGACGACGGACATGTGGCCATAGCCGACTTGTGCAGCCCCACCTCGTTCCCCATGCGGCAGTTGTTCTGGGTCTATCAGAGAGTGGTGATGCCACTGATAGGTCGCTTGATATCGCACGACAACAAAGCCTACACCTATCTCCCCGAAACCATGCGTGCCATCCCTCAGGGAGAGGAGATGAAGGCCATCTTCGAGAAAGCGGGATTCCACAATGTGGCCTACCGCAGACTACCCTTCGGCATGTGCATGCTCTACACTGCCACAAAATAAAAGAGAATCACAACAAGCCATAAGCCAACAAAACAGATGAACCCGACGGTCTGTGCCGTCATAAAAACAGAAGCAGATATGGACACTTACGGACTTTTAGGCTACCCACTGGGCCACTCATTCTCAAAAAACTTCTTCAACGAGAAATTCGAGGGAGAATGTATTCCTGCCGAGTACAAGAACTTCGAGATTCCTGACATCGACGACTTTCCAGAGGTGCTGATGGGCAACCGCGACCTCAAGGGCTTCAATGTGACCATCCCCTACAAGCAGAAAATCATCCCATTCCTTGATGAACTGAGCGAGGAGGCTCGGGAGATTGGCGCGGTGAACGTGGTACGCGTGACACGAAGGTCCAATGGCAATTTCCATCTCAAGGGATTCAATGCCGACTATTTGGGTTTCATGAACTCCATAGCGCCACTGCTACGCCCACACCACAAGAAAGCACTCATCCTCGGAACAGGAGGTGCCTCGAAAGCCATTCATTATGCCCTGAACAAGAAACTGGGACTGGAAACGGTCTTCGTGTCGCGCTACCAGCGCCCCGGCACCGTGAGCTACAAGGACCTCAATGGCGATGCCGTAGCAGAATACGAGGTAATCGTGAACTGCACACCTTGCGGCATGTATCCACATATCAACGAGTGCCCCGAACTACCCTACGAGTCCATGACTTCCAACAACTTGCTTTACGACCTGATTTACAACCCCGACACCACCCTGTTCATGAAGAAGGGACGTGAGCAAGGCGCCGATGTGAAAAACGGTCTGGAGATGCTTTTGCTCCAGGCTGAGGCATCATGGAACATCTGGCAGGGCAACATCAGATAGTTTGCCCCCCTGTTCATCACACCCAATAAAAAGAAGTCTCTCCATGCCAAGAAAGTCCACCGACACCAAGAATAAACAGAAGGCCGCGCCACACGACCAGAAACGAAAAAAGAAGACCGATAAGAAAAACCAGAGCGGAAAATCTTTTCCAAGGATTAGAGTGAGCCGTTTCCTGGTGATGTTCTGCTTGAAGATATTATTGTTGATTACCTTGGTCGTCATCCTGACCTCATACCTGCTCATGCGCTATGCACTCACTCCCGTCAGTGACACCCGCGACATTCAAGGTTCCTACAACGAGATGTTCAGCGAGTTTCCATATCTACGCCACTGGACAGACTCCCTCAACGCACATCGAGCACTGCTCGACACCACTATCTATGCAACCGACAGCGTCCGTCTGCACGCATTGATGATTAGGGCACCAAAAGCCACACCTTGCACAGCCATCCTCATTCATAGCTACACCCAGAACGCCGTTCGGATGCTGCATCTGGCCTATATGTACAATCACGACCTCCGTTTCAACGTGCTCATACCCGACCTTAGGCACTGCGGCATGAGCGAGGGCGACCACGTGCAGATGGGCTGGAACGACCAGTCCGACATCCGCCTTTGGATGGATATCGCCAACCGACGTTTCGGTGGCCATACCCGCATGGTGGTACATGGTGTGGGCATGGGGGCTTTCACGGCCATGTGCCTGGCCGGAGGAGAACAACCTCCTTATATAAAAGCATACGTGGAAGATTGCGGTTACAGCAGCGTGCACGACATCTTCAAGTACCGCTTGCGACGTCAATTCGGTCTCCCTGCCTACCCTCTTCTCAATATCGCCTCTCAGATGAGCAGTTGGCAATACAACTGGGACTTCGAGGAAGCCAGTTGCAAGGAGAGCCTTCAAAAGTCCACCCTGCCCATGCTCTTCGTCCATGGCGGTGGCGACACCTACGTACCTACCGACATGGTGTATGAACTCTACCAGCAGAAGCCGCGTGACAAGTACATCTGGGTGGCGCCTAAGGCCACCCACGCCCGTTCTTTCCAGTCCAACCCCACGGAATACCGACATCAAGTGCGGTCCTTCCTCAACATGTTCCTCTACAAATGAAAAACCTGAGACGCTTAGCCACCGACATTCTCCATTTCCTATTGCCACCACGGTGCATCGTATGCGGAAACCGCCTGTCCGATGGCGAGCGTCATCTCTGCATCAATTGCTTGGGCAGCCTCCCTCGAACCCAGTTCCACCTGTCGAGTCCCAACATCATGGAACAGATGTTCTGGGGACGCATCAACATCGAACGAGCCACAGCACTGTTCTATTACCAAGGGGAAGAGACTCATGCTGTGCTCCACAACCTGAAATACTACGACAACCCCGATGTGGGACGCCAGCTGGGAATGGTGATGGCTGAGGAGGCGCTCGCCTCTGGTTTCTTCCAGGATATCGACGCTATCGTCCCCGTCCCGCTTCACAGCAGCAAGGAACGAAAGCGTGGTTACAACCAATGCCAATACATCGCTGAGGGACTGAGCGAAGTGACGGGTATCAAGGTGATTGACAAAGAGATAATTCGAACAGTGAACACGAAGACACAGACGCGCTTGAGCAAGGACGAACGCTGGGAAAACGTACAGGACATCTTCTCTGTCACCAAACGGTGCAAGGTGCTGACAGCTTCCAAGCATGTGCTCATCATCGACGATGTGGTGACCACTGGCTCCACACTCATCTCACTGGCCAAGGCCATTCAGACAGTCAACCCCACCATCCGTTTCTCGGTGCTCTCCCTGGCATTCGCCAGCGAATACCGCTACTCGGCCGAAACTGTAGCGCCTTCAACATGATTGTTATTGGTTTTTCTGACTCCAACCAATAAAAAACACTGAATAATAGGTATCGGTAGTGAGAAACTGAATTATTTTATATAACTTTGCTGATTGATGGAAATCCAAAATGGGTTGTCCTGCAAGAATAACAGAAATGAACAACGGCACAGCATATAAGGTATTCACTAATCAGTACAGCCGACTTCTGCGAGGCCTGATTGGCATCACCGACCTGATGATTCTGAACATCTACTCGCTGATGTTCGTCATCTACGTGTGGTTCACCTACGACTATCTGATTGTGTATCACTACCGTATCTTCTGGCTTGCCATCAACCTTACCTACCTGCTGGTCTTCATCATCAGTCCACCTGTCATGGTCTATTCCAAAATCAACAAGACCCAGGTGGTGATGCGAAGCCTCCGCACAGCATTCCTCTACACACTGATTTCCATCATCATCCTGCTGATGATCGACCGACGTATCCGTGTGTTCTGGCATTTCTATTTCTTCTACTATCTTTTCTACTTCTTCATACTGACAGGCCAACGTCTATTGGGAAGATGGCTGCTGAAGAAATACCGCCACCAAAGTGCCAACACACGGCATGTGGTGTTTGCTGGCATGTCGCCCGACCTTATCGAAATCTGCGAGGAGTTCCGCAACGACCCCTCCTATCGCTATGAGGTGAAAGGCTATTATGCCGACACTCCCTATGCTGGGCCCGACAAGGACGACAGCATCAAGCACTTGGGAAAGATGACCGATATGCTCAGCGACATCGACACCTGGGAAGTAAAGCCCGACATGCTGCTGTGCGCACTCCCGCCCAACGACGATTTCACCAGCAAGGTAATCGACTACTGCGACGACCATGTGGTCATGTTCCTGAGCGTCCCCAACTTACGCAGCTCCACCAGAAGGAAAATGCACATCGTCTATTATGGCGACGTGCCTGTCCTCTCCCTGCGAGAGATGCCTCTGGCAGCCCTCTCCAACCGCTTCAGCAAACGACTGTTCGACATCTGTTTTTCCAGCCTCTTCCTGCTGCTCGTGTTCTGGTGGCTGGCCATCATCGTAGCCGCTATCATCAAACTGACCATGCCTGGCCCTGTCTTCTTCAAGCAGAAGCGCCACGGGCTCGACGGCAAGGAGTTCTGGTGCTATAAATTCCGCAGCATGAAGGTGAATGCCGACAGCGACAAGGTCCAGGCCACAAAGAACGACCCACGCAAAACTCGTTTCGGGGAAATCATGCGCCATTACAACATCGACGAACTGCCACAGTTCTGGAATGTCCTGATGGGCAACATGTCGGTGGTGGGACCTCGACCACACATGCTGCTCCACACTGAGGAATACTCCAAACTCGTCCCCAAATACATGGTCCGTCATTTCTGCAAACCTGGCATCACAGGATGGGCACAGGTGACTGGCAGCCGAGGCGAGACCAAGGAGGTCTGGCAGATGGAGGAGCGCGTGAAGAAGGACATTTGGTACATTGAGCATTGGAGCATGCTCCTCGACATAAAAATCATCTGGATGACCATCAAGAACATCTTCACAGGCAAAGACGAACAAGCCTATTGATAGATTTTCTGTTTCTCGTCATAACGAAATAACGTAACGTTATAACGAAATAACGATTGAACGATTAAACGATTAAACGATTAAACGAAATAACGAAATCCCCAAAAAGAATAAAAATATGAGCAACCGACCACTGATATTGATTTCAAACGATGATGGTTTCAGGGCCAAAGGCATCAACGACCTGGCCGACTTCGTGAGCGACATAGGCGACATCGTGATAGTGGCTCCCGACGGCTCCCGCTCAGGAAGCGCAATGTCGTTCACAAGCCATAAACCCGTGGAACTGCATAAGGTCAGCGAACAACCCGGGCGTTCGGTCTATTCACTGACGGGCTCACCTGTTGACTGCGTGAAGATGGCTTGCGAAAACGTACTGGAACGCAGACCCGATATTGTGCTTGGCGGCATCAATCACGGCGACAACTCATCCATCAACACACTCTATTCTGGTACGATGGGGCTGGTGATGGAAGCCTGCCTCAAGGGAATCCCTGCCGTGGGCTTCTCCAGTTGCTACTGCGCCAGCGACGCGCCTTTCGGTGCATTGCGACGCTACATCATACGTGTCGTGCGCTACGTGTTGGAGAACGGACTGCCACACTATACCTGCCTCAACGTGAACTTCCCTGCCACAGAGCAAATCAAGGGACTGCGCGTC
>Ga0247609_10000844_pt1 | contig 39546 bp, 42 predicted proteins | sample 172DNAGHGlowgp2_FD_193487 | JGI IMG/M metagenome (GOLD analysis project Ga0247609, IMG submission 193487) | Sheep rumen microbial communities from Palmerston North, Manawatu-Wanganui, New Zealand - 1728 DNA GHGlow gp2 | ecosystem: Host-associated > Mammals > Digestive system > Stomach > Rumen ... | reverse complement strand
AAGCGGATGATCGGACTACCTTACTGCATTCTGCGTCCTTCTGAAAGTGTTGCCATAATTTTATCTTAAATATATATATTTAGTTAATTTATTCAGCTATACATGAAAATATCATGTTTTCTACATAAGTATTTTCATTCCAGTTTTCATTTATTGATGAAAGCTCTATCCTTTTGATTTTCAATTCGTTATTAGATACAACTTTTCCTTCAAAGCATTCTCTAACTTTATTCGCTATCTCGCATGCCTCTTGATATGAATCTGAACATACAACAATATTGAAATTTACATTATCACTATAAACTCCATCTTTACTTCTTGATGATATGTAAATATTTGTCCTTGAATAAGTTATGAACGGAAAATCCGTGTCATTTTCTGCAATGATTGGAAAAATTCTATCTCCAACTAAATTATTTATATACTCATCTCCAATAAGAACTCCATAAATCAATTTACCAATATTAATACTATTTACCATAACTCATTTATCTAAAATTTTGTATTATTTACTTTATTTACACATTCATTTATCTTGTTTATAAAAATACTGTCCATCAATGGAAGAATATTTCTTTTCGCCTGCCCGAAATATCTACGCGGCGCAATTCTTCCAAGATACCTTTGTTTTTTAAGAGGCGCGCCTTTATATTTTGTCGCATACCTGTCTTTTGTACCACCTTCTAAAAATCTGAATCTGAACGTTTTAGAACCTTGCTTCCTGTTACCGAGAACATGAACTTTCATTGAAATATCTTCATTTGCTCTTGCCTCCATTTTAGTTACCATTACTGCATCTAAAATACTGCCATTTTCGTACTGCCCACCAGGATGATTATTATATGTCTTTATACCTCCACGCGCTATCGATACTGTCTCTTTTTTCAATTTCATCGCTCCTGATCTTACGGCCGATTTCATCGCCTTTGTCATTTCTTCTTTTGCTAAAGAAGAAAATTTCTCATATACCTCAAGCGCATTACATTGAATATTCTGTTTCATTATACTGGTTTTTCTGTCGTGATTATCATTTTATTCTGAAGTCCTTCATTCTCTTCAATACTTTCAATTAAATATAATTTACCATTATATAATATTTCATCACCTTCATCAATATCACAATATCTTCTTACTATAAATCTTTTCTGATATGGAAATGAAATTTCATTGTTTAAATTTACGCGTGAAGTTGATTGATTAACTACTCCACATCTATATTCTCCTACTGAAATTTCATTTACAATATCTTCACCGAACTCATTTTTCGTTTTAGTGAATCTATGAACCTCAAGTTTTTTATTCAATATACCTGCCCACATATTTTACTCTTTATTAATTTTATAATCTTTAAACAATGAAATAATTAATTCAAGGCTATGCGGCGTTTCTGTCAAATTAACATTAGATATACTTTCTCGAATAGCATAATTCGTTGATACCCAAAGACTTATAGCGTGAACAAGTGCTTTTGGAAGTTTTCCATCATTATCTTCATATTTTTTAAGTGGATAATCAAGATACTTTTCAACAACCTCTTCGGCCGCGCCTTCAAGTGAAATAATATACGCATCATCATCTGTAAATGATGATTCTATATTCAACTGTTTTTTCAAATATTCTAAATCTACGTAAGCCATTGGTTATTAATAATATAATGATTTTAATTTATTGGTTGCGGCCGGCCGTTAAACCGGCCGCATATACCAACGATTATATATAAAGAGTTATGATAAGAGTCTTTATAAGTATTTGATTATTATTCTGTTACGTCGATTGCTACAACTGCATTATCTCTTACAAGAGCTGCATCTGCGAATCCGTTAAGAATAATCATGATTTGACCATTTGCGAGGGTTGCGCTATCTGCTACAACATCAATTCTAAGATTGTCCCAGATACCAATTACAAGATTATCAAATGCTCCGTAAAGACCTTTCTTTGCCTCTACATTATTGGTTACAAATGCTCTTGTACCATCAACGAAATCACCTTCCATTACCATACCAGTTGCGTTTGTACCTTTGATAAGGCCTTTAAGATATGCCTTTGCCTTTGGAGATAATACATAATTACAATTCTTGAAGTTATCTTCCTCTACTTCTGCCTCTACATCAAGTAATTCAGCATAACTGTTTACTGTTGAAGCGGTTAAACCATTAAATAAACCCTTTGGCTGTGTTGCGCTTGCTGCTCCATCACCAAGAAGTGTTTCCTCGATTTTCTCTGCAAATGCTAAAGAAATATCATTTCTGATTGCTGCCTCTACATCTGGAGTTGTCTGTGCTAAGAACTGTAATGAAATAGGGAATTTACCAGTAATTCTCTTAGGGCTAAGATTTACGCTTGTAAATGATCCATTACCATCATCTGCGGTTGCGGTTTCACCTTTCCAACCAACTTGTCCTTTACTGAAAATAGGGATCTGAACATCACCAACAAGGCCTGTGTAAAGTCTTGCGCCTGCTTGAACAAGAACATTCTCTTGACGAAGTGGGCCCCATACATTCCATAAGTCGGTTGCTACAACATCTTCACCTTCTGCTGCTACTGTTACTGCTGCGCGGTTAAGAACGATTGGCTCATGAGTCTTCATTGCGTTTCTGATTTCTTCTACGATTGAAAAATTTCTTTTTTCCATGTTATTAACGTTAATATTTTTATTTGATTTTTCTTCTTTTTCATCCTCTGGTTGAGGATCTTCTAAAGATTTTTCTAATTCATCTTTTTCATCTTCTAAAGATTTGATTTCTTCTTCATTTTCATCAAATTCTTTATTCTCATCTTCAGATAATTCTCTGTTTTCTGCCTTTGCTGTTGAAATAATATCAAGATTTCTCTTAACTAATTGATTAATCGCGTCTTGATATTCTACTGTATTTTGATATTTCATAATCTATAGATTTATATTTTTATAAAAATTATTTAATCTATCATTCAATTTACTGTTAATTTCTTCTCTTTTTACCTTTTCTTCTGCTTCTTTAGCGGCCTTTTCCTCTTCATCTAATGAACGTAAAATCTTATCAACATTTATCTTTTCTCTTGCGGTTACGCTTGTCTCCGCATACGCTGCATTTGTTACTATAGAAGTGTCAAAAAGTCCACCAATATTGGTTATTTCTCTCTTTAACTGTCCATCTTCACGATACCATCTCTGTGATTTGTTTTCTTCACCAAGAATAAATGCAAATGAACATTCATTCAAATTTCCATTTCGAACATTCCATAAAATTTCATTTCCTCTTTCTGTCATTGGAGCATCAAATGAAAAATAAAGTCCATCTTCACGTAATTCAAGATGAAGTGTACCTTCTCCACGGCGATATCTCGCAAGCATTTGATTATCATCATGATTTATATTCATAATTACATCACTTGTCTGAAGAAGGTCATCTGTTATTGCTCCTTTTCTGATAATTTCAATAAATCCACCAAGGTCGCGGCTCCATGAATCAAATACTACTGCATATCCGCTAATTTCTCTTGAATTTTCATCATCCGCTGCGCGTAATGATACATTATTTCTGTATATTTTATTTATCATATTGATAATCAATTATTTATTTAAATATCTTCTCCTCTTTCATTACTTTCATCTTCACTACCATCAAGTTTATTCTGATTAATATCAGTGAAAGGTATAATCAATTCATCACCACCTTCAACTGGCGCATAATCAAGAGCATGTCTTGCTTCATTTCTTGTTAAAATTCCATTCTTTACAAGATTTGTGTAATAATTAGCGGTCGCGCTCTTGTCTGCAAACATTATATGTTTTTCATCAAAGTCAATATATATTCTGCCTTTTTCGCTTGGTTTTATCAACTTTTTATTAAACTCATTCTCTATCAATGAAATAAGAGGATAAATACAGTGGCTTAAAAATGCTAACTGCGCTTGTTCTATAGAATTATATGATGAAGAAGATTGAAGTCCCAATAATATAGGATCTATACATAAATATCTGCAAACCTCCTGCGCATTGAACTCTCTTGTCTCCAACATTTCACTGTCATTCGCATTTGTTCCAACTGGTATATATTCCATGTCATTTCCAACTACTGCAATACCACCTGTTTTTCCTGCTCCGTGAACAGTATTCCAACTTTCTTTAATATCTTGTTTCTGCTGTGTACTGAGAGGTCTATTGGATTTCAATATTCCATCTATATTCGCTCCATTCTCGAAATAATTTTTTGCGTGTGTGTCTGTCGCTAACGCAATATTGAGAAGTTTTTTCGCATAAACTGGGATTCCTTTTCCATTTACCCCATCTGTACTATTCATCAATACATGAATTACATTAATCGGCTCTATTCTTTTTTTACCAATTTCAGGTATTAAATAATAAAGTTCTCTTTTTTGCTGGTTATAAATTATTGAATATGAACCACTTGGTATATACTGAAGTTCTATTGGACTACCATCTGCAGCTCTTTTTATATAAAAAAGACCATTTCCTTCAATATAAAGATCCCATATAAGTTGCTTCATTTTAGTGAATTTATTCTGTATTCCACCATCAAGTGCCTCATATATCACATGAGAAATAATTTCACCACTATTTACATCTCTTACATGGATTGGTATAGATGCTAACGTATTGGAAATCAACTGGATACCACCGAAAAATGCTGATACTGCTGTCGCTTCTCCTTTATTTAAATATGGAGTTAAGAAATCAAGTCCAACAGGGACGGTATATGATTCCTGTTGAACATTATCTTGTGAATTATCTCGAACAATTACTTCTTCTTTCTTTTCTCTCTTATCAAATAAACCCATATCAATTTTATAAACTATATATTGTTAATATAGAAACAGTTATATAGTTTATATATATTTTTTGTTAATATAGGATAATATATTTAAATCATAAATATAAAATATAGTGCAGCAGCGCATTAATGCATTAATGCATTAGTGCAGTTAATTAAATGATAATCAATAACATAAAAAAACGCCTTAGACCATCACGGCGTAAGGCGTATAAATATACAAATTAATAATTTATGAAAATGAATTTTATAAAAAGAACTTTTATTTATATATTATGTGATTCCACTAATTTTAGAAGATGATGAATTTTCAAATTATCAACAAAATCATTAAATGATTTTACACTTTTATCAGTAATTTCTTTATCAATAATATCAATAAGTGCTCCTTGAAAATCAGTATTTAATTCATCCCACCAAGAAAAATCTTCAGTAATATATCCATTTAATTTAGTATTGAAAATAATTTCAAATAAACTTGACATTTTAGCAAGAGCAATGATAATATTCATATTTCTGAAAGCCTTGCTGCAAAGAAAATCATATACTTTAGCGTTGTAGATTTTATTGTTGTTCATATCTCAATAATTTTAGTTGTTTAACTTCATCTATATTTAATATAGAAACTTTTTAGAAAAATTCATTATTATATAATAAAAAACGCTCTGGACCATCACGGCCGAGAGCGCTATAAATAAATAAATAAATAATATTAAGTTTTATTATAGAAATATTTACTTTATTATTTCAACATAACCTTTCTTAACCCAATCATATACAATTCCTACAGTACACCCAATATAATCTGCTAACTGTTGATATGAATCAAATTCATCTCCTGGTTTAATATTACCATATTTAATTCGGTATTTCGGAAGTATATTATTTGTAATTCTAACCCTATTCCTACATTGAGTTACTGCATTATAACCATTTTCTTTCTTAACTGGTTGATTTTCAATACCTAAGATTTTCTTATAATCAATACCATATTCATTCAATTTATCAACTAAAATACCTTGAGCATACCATATCTGGAAAGTATTGATTTTTACACCAAGTTTTTTAGCGACCTCTGTTTTATTCGTAAATTCTTTACCATCAATGATGAATTTAGCTGGAGCAACTGGATTATTCTTTATACCGTTTTGATAATCTTTAACTAACTTTTCAACCTCCTTTATATCTTTATTCTTCCACCATCTTGAAAGATTTGCTCGTGGAATACTTAAAGCTCTTGAAGCTTCATCTATAGATTTATATTGTACGCCAAATAATGTTACTTTTATATTTCTTGAATTATCAACTGGTTTTTTAGAAACATAATCCTCTTTTACATATTTTGCTATTTCTGTTAACTTATTGGTTATCTTTATATTACAATATATAAATATACTAATAAAAGTAAATAATACTACTAAAATAATAATTTCTAATGTAATCATAACTTATATATTTTTAATTATTTATAATTTATTTTCAATTTTTTATTTAAGATCTTTATAATAATACCAGCAAATAACTTTATTTCTTCTGATGAAGTTTAATTTAAACCAGTCTCTATCAAATCCGTATTCAGCAAACTCAAACTTCCACCAACTATTGTCGTCTTCAACTTTAAATTTATAAACTCTTCTTAAATTAGTCTCTTCTTCAATCTGGAAATTTTTTAAATCTTCAAATGAAGAAGAAATATTCTCTTCATTGAAGAACTTGTCAATCATCTCAATATCTTCTTTTTTGAAGTAGTCTCTCAAATTCAACTTGCTCTCTTTATTAATCTTCAACATAACTTTTAAATTTTACTGGTTCATCATCTTTACATTATTAATATAGAAACTTTTTATAAAAATTCATTATTATATAATAAAAATTTCAACTTTTTTCAAATTTTACCATCATAAAAAAGCGCATAACATCATCTCGACGTCATGCGCGGCACTAAACAACTTATAATTTATTATGATTGAAAATTTTAAGTAGTATTATAAAAGTATTCTCTTATTCAATATAGAAACATTATCAACATATTTCAACATCAATTCCACCTTCTGATAAATATCCACCTAAGGCCATCGTCATACTTATAACTGGATCTATCTTCTGCTCATTTGTATTCTTATCAGGCTTACAATTACAATTATAGTCTATCTTTAACCTTACATTATTGAAACACCATAAAACCGCTGAATTATAATCAATTACACATTTACCACTTCTTATCAACATCTCTAAATATTTAGTAGGTTTATTGAAATTCCCCAAATTCTGAGCAAACGGCTCTAAAGGTAGTCCTGCTTGCGTAGCATTTATCGCCCACTGCGTAGCATTCCACGCATCATAAGTGAACAATGAAAAAGGCGTAATCTCATTCATTTCAACTTGGTCCTTCAATATCTGGTCATAATTAACAACATTCCCTTCAGTCAATATAACCTCTTTTCTCTTAACCCAATTCTTGTATATCTGTTTATTTATTGATTCTTCAAGAGCCGATTCTGGTACATATATCACCGTCTTGAATATATATTTATCACCGAAATACTTTCTTGATTCATCTGGAGGAAACATTATTGTAGTACAAGTCAAGTCACTAACTGCACTTAAGTCGGCCGCACCATAACAATAACACCCTTTAAGTTGTTGAATATCAATGTTTTGCATACATTGTTTAATGAAATTATTCGGGATCCACGTCTCGACACTTTGACAGAATATATTGAAATTCTTTGTTTTTACACCCAATTCAAGAGCCGTATTGTTCTTCGCCGCTGTAACCTGATCCTGTACATAATTTTCAAATACCGTCGCGCCTAAACTCGGACAACATTTTATCCAATTCTTCTTATCAGTATAATCATCTTTTTCATCCAACTCATATATCAAGCTGAACTGTGAATCATCACTCTTTTCTCCACGTAAAATCTCCAAACATACCTTTCTCATCTCATAAAGCGGAAACCCATCAAGAAGAAATCCAGCTGTAGTACATACTATAGTAAGCGGCTGAAGACGCATACCTTGTGAACTCTTCATTACATTATATAATTCCCAGTCTTTAGCGGCGTGAAATTCATCTATCAACGTACATGAACTATTATACCCATCAAGCGTCATGCTATCACTGCATAATACCTGTATCAAACTTTTAGTCGCTGGTACTTTTATAGTATCTCTATACCTCTGATAAATCATATTCTTCGGATCTATACTCTCCGCTAAATTCTTACACGCATTGAATCCCAAATTCGCCTGCGCGCGGCTATTCGCTATAAAATCACACTCTGCTCCATTCTCTCCATCTATAGTGCTCATTACCAACGCTATCGCGGCCATCAACGTAGTCTTACCATTCTTTCGGACCGGCATTATCAATACGTTTTTCGTAACTCGCGTATTATCAATGACATACTTCCACCCGAATATACCTGCAAAAGCAAACTGCTGCCATGGTAAAAGAATAAAGTTTTTCCCATTATGAACACCAGTCCAGTGCTTCATCTTACTTACAAACTTAATTCTCCTATCGACATCTTCATAATCGAAATAAATATCAGTCCTTTTGAACCACTCTTTAAATCTTTTACACGCTAAAAATACGGCCTCGCATGAAACAATTTTGTTACTTAAAATATCTTCAACATACTGTATATAAATTTTATCTAACTTATATTCATTCATTTATTTAGTTAAATCCTCTAAATATTTTTTTACATCAAGAGCATCTTGATTATCCTTTATTTTTGATTTCGCCATAGGCTGCATTCCGAAATTAGACAATATCTTGTGAATATAATTCTGTGAATTAAAGAACGCCTGCATCGAACTTGATTTCTGCTCTCCATGATACTTGTCAATTTTCTTTACACCATTCTCTTTCATATCATCTATAGATCTGAAAAGAACCTCTAAATTAAATACTAAAAGATCCAATGAAACTATAAATCCATCAGGAACTTCTCCATATTTTTCTGTCAACGTATTGATTAATAAACACATGTATTCTTGGATTTCTGTTCTCTTATCAGAATATCTTGTTAAAATATTTTTTCCGTCCATATTTTAATTTTTTTAAATATTTTTATTTCATTATAATTACTATTATTTTATAATAATGATTTTTAAATTTTTAGAAATTTTTCCAGGGAACCAGGTAGAAAATGAATATTTAATAATGCTAAAACTCATCGGGATTGCGAAGAAAATTGGGGGCGCTATTTCATTCCAACTATTCACAAAAAAGACATAGGGCCCATTAAATCATTGAAAATCAATCACTTGTTTTGTTCCAATATTTTTTCACTTGTCTATACGTATTAACCCAATCATTATAGAACGCAATACAATCATCTAAAGTCCTTAATGTCGGTCGAACACTTTTCATATTAATTACGTATTCATCATCTTCATTCGCTAAAAAAGACGCTTCACTTATTAATACACTTAAATGTTTTCGTTTATCTATACTTTTATCTTCATACATATCAATTTAAACACAATATATATTATTGAAAATATAGATATTATCCAAAGTAGTTTTTCGTATCTGGGATGCTTAACCACTATCTTTTCAACCTCAACTGGAACCTCAATTTCTTTCACAACTATAGAATCTCTATATTCAATTCTATCTTTATATTTATATTTATATTTAATATTTTCTTTATTCGTCAATTCTCCACGCAATATATGTAATGTAGTATCAACATAACTTATTGATTTAGAAATACTTGTCTCCATCTTTAAAGTGTCATAAACTGGTACAACATCGACGATCCTTTCAACAGGTATAACAACAATACTATCTATAACATTGGTAATCAATGAATCACGATAATTATATATAGTCTCTATATTCTGTCCAGGTCTTAATATACTGCATGCTGATAATAATATCAACATGATTATAATTATTAATTTATTCTTCATCATATCCTAAAGTCATATATATATAATCTGCATATTGGAAACTATAACCACAATTATAGTCTTCAATTTTAGAATCAATTCCCCAATAACTATTCAATTCATCTATAGAATCGAAATATTTATATACTGGAGATGCTAATAAAGTTCTTGTCGCTGTATAATATTTCATTTTTTAGTATATCTATTTTTCTTCATAATATTCGCATATTCTTTTAACTGTTCTTCAGAAAATCTTCTTTTAATACGCGTATTTGTAACATTTCTATATAATAATTCTAATTCTCTTAAAATATATTTTATATCAAACATTAAATTATTTTCTTCTTGAAAATCTTTATAACTTGTTGATATTCTTTCATTTAGCTGTTTTAGATTATCCATTAATTCATTAATTCTAACTAAATTCTTTTCTTTAATTTTAGAAATCTTTATCATATTTTTAAAAGTCAATATATTTATATTATAAAATATAGTATAATTATATTCACTTTTCAAATCAATATAGTTTATATGTTTTTTTCAAAATCAATATAATTACGCTCACTTTTACAATATAATTATATTCACTTTTTATATATTATTTCATTTTAAACAAAAATCATCAAAAATCACATATTTTATCAATAATTTTTCCCATGAATATAATTATATTCTGTCTCTGTCAATGAATCTAAACATCCCATATTATATTCTCTGTCTTTATTATGTAGTCCTATATGACATCTTTCGCATAAACTCATACAATTCTTTTCATCAAGAAATAAATTCCACTGTTCTTCTTCATTTTTTCCTCTCATCCACGGTATTTTATGATGAACATCTGTAGAAGGCGTCACATATCCGTGTTCTAAACAACATTCACATATTGGATGAAGTGATAAAAAAGTAGTTCTGAATCTTCTCCACGCATTAGATCCATAAAATTCTGAAGTTTTTATATCTCTTTCTTTTATATATGGTATATTCTTTTCTTTAATCGGTTTTCTGTTTATAATCGGCATTCTTAGAATCATATAATTTTTTCATTCTTTGCGCTCTCTTTTTACCCAGGTCGCGCATATAAATAAAAGCCGATACATTTATCGGCCTTTCTTTTCAAGCGCTAAAAATCATTATTTCTGCGCATCATTATATTTACTGTAAAATTCTTCTAATTCTTTTAATCTTTTATTTCTTTTTCTTGAATATTCTCTGTGATACGCATTATACGCATCAACATCTTTCATTCTGAATCTCTTCTGACATTCTCTATTAATTTCTTTCTTTCTTGATAATCTTTCTTCACTTGTCTTATACATATCAAATAAAATTTAATTTCATTATAATATAATATAGTCATTATTATATAAAAATTCAATCATTTATGATTTTTCTCCAATCTTTTCCATATTTATTTTTCGCCATTCCACACCATTTTCTTACAAGATCATCAGTAATACCTATTGATTTACATCCTTTCCATCGTTTAGATATAGATGAATCACTCTGTGAACTGTCATAATTCTTACTTGATTTATAAAATAAAGAATATCCATCACTGAAATTCGCTAATTCACATCCTAAATGATACCACGCTCTATAGTCATTTACAGTATATCCATCATCAATCAATTTCTTCATACATAAATGAACTAAATCTTCTGAATCATTTTTATAATCATGTTTTTGTCTATAACTAAATAAAGTATTTTCTTCTTTAAATTCTTCTTTTATTTCTATTTTCTTTAGTTTCCAAACACTTACATTGTCTTTTATCCATGAATCTATATCTTCATTATATGAAATTATTCTTGCTCTAACCAATGAACTCGCATACGGATCAATATTCAAATTATATTTTTCTTTCCATAAATCTAAAATATATTTATAATATTCTTTAGTATAATTAACATCTTCAATCGGGATGATACAATAAAATCCTTTACCACTGCATGATTTTAAACAAGAAAATACATAAGGAAGTTTAAAAATTTCTTCTCTTAATTTCCATATATCAATATCAGTATTGTCTTTAGCATCTATATCTATTGTCATCAAATTACTCGGAACAACAGGAGAATCATGAATCGGGAATCTATATATGTACTCATTCATATCATACATACCACTGATATAATATCTTGGAAGAAGTGATTTAGCCTTTTCTTGCTCTTTACTGTGATACTCTAAATTCATTGTTTCAATTAACTTGTCTTTCCATTTCATTGGTAAAGTATATAACGCGTCATATAACCTAACATTTGAACCAATGAACCTGCCATTTTTAATATCATTATTCGTATATCCATTTTCTGATATAATCGTACTCACATACGTTTTTAGTATATTTTCTTTTTCCATATCATTACTTTAGTTGATTACTTTAACATAAAGAACATGTTTTCCTATTCTTCTATTATTATTATTATTATTATTATTATTATTATTATTATTATTATTATTATTATTATTATTATAAGTAATATAGGTAATGGGATATGATAGAACTACCTGGGTTTAACTTTTTTCACTACTTAGCCTCATTACTTACATCTAAAAATCATTACTTACATTTAGATTATCTATATATTTTAATAACAGTCAAATACTTTTGATAAATCCAATATCTTTGTTTTTTCTCTACGTTAAAGTTTTGATTATAAAGGATTTGAACTATTCTATCTGTGCTTCTATTAAAATCTTCTTTGCCTAAATAATTTATGATCCATGCTGCTGGAATCACTTTTATATACTCCCATGATGAACCAACCATATCAGATGATAATTCATCACATTTATTATTCAATGATTTATCTGATATACATTTAAGAAAATGCTCTTCATTATCAAATTTACCATCTACTATCGGGTATTTCCTATTGAATATATCAACAATTCTTTCAACCACTGGATCACCACCTGCCTTTTTATATTTTTTCTGCAATTCTTTCTCTAATTCTTTCAATTCACTTTCCCAGATCCATAATTTTACATTTTTGTCTTCTAAAAAAGTATAATACGCTTCTGCATACAACTGTTCTTTTGTTTCTTCTGATATATCGAATATATCTGTTTTCGGATTAACTTTTACAATCCAGAATCTTCTTTCATCAAATGCTCCATCATCAACTAATATTTCATAATTATTTGTCGAGCCACCCAATACATACGTAATCGGGTATTCATTCTGATGCTTCCATTTGAGAGCCGCTGTCCTGTTTTGCGTCGTGATAAATGATTTCACTTTTCCTAAATCGCCTTTATTACATATATCATCAAAGTCATCAAACGTCATTATTATTTTACCTAAACTCGCATATACTATATTGTTTATATCTTTTAGATTATCGGGTACTTCAGAATAATATGTAATATTGTTAATCGTTGATAACCAATTAAATAACGTTGTTTTCTTTTTGCCCATTTCACCTGCCAATATCAACATTGAATCAAATTTTGCTCCAGGATAAAGTATTCTTTTGATTAATGCCAACATCCATCTTTTGAAATAAACTCTATTCAATTTATTATCTTCTGCTCCATAATAATCAATAAGAAAAGTTTCAAGTCTTTCTTCCCCATCCCATTTCAATGATTTTAGCCAATCCTTTATTGGATGATACTGGTTCCTGTTTAAAGTTTCCTGTATTGTTTCTTTTATTTCATTTCGTGGACACCATTCATTGAAATTTCTTCTGAAGAAATTAAATATTTCTGCTGGTTTTTTATCTTCATCATATTTTTCTCCATTAAACTCATTATACATTGTAAACTCATTGAATTTAAATGAATTAAGAAGAGGATGATATGTAAATAACGCATCAAGGTTTTCTTGACAATGAACTATATCAGAAATATTATTTGAATATTTGATTATATTTTTAACTATATATTCTCCTTCATTCTTTATTACTGCATATATTTCTGTTTTTATTGGTTTCCATTTTATATGTTTTCTCCAGTCTTCACCATCAATGAATTTTTTATATTCATTATCTGTTTCACTTTTCTTTTTATCATAATCATCTTTTGTGATTATCTTTAGTTTATATGAATTTACTTCTTCTTGATTTAGAATCATTCCTTCTGTAATATTCTTTGCTTCCTTCATAATTTATTTTCATCATATTTATTTGTTTATTTGTTTATTATATCATATATAGTTTTAAGATCTATTATTGGTTCGTATAAATAATCTCTTCCAAATTTTACTAAATGATCTAAATATTCCCATGCCTTTTCAACATCATTTATTGGAAAAGAATCATCTCTTAGAATATCAGAACATAAATCTCCAAGAGGATTATCAATATTTTTTAAATAATTAATTATCTGTTTCAATGATTTATATTTTCTTTTCATACTATATTATTTAGAATATATTTATAAAATTTTTTAATAACCCAATCATTTCATCTGCTGGTATTTTTATATTTTCACCATCAATTTCGCCTTCGAAAAATATATTTCCATTTTCTTCATCTAATGCCCATATATTTTCTTTCGCTGCATCATTTAACATTTCGCATATAACTAAATATTGAAATTCTTTTTTCATAACTTTATCTTAAATTTATATATATTTTAAGTCCAATCACTCATAATTTCATAATCTTCATTTCTTTTTTCACCTTTAGTCTCGTTTAGAACTGCCTTCATTAAATTAATCTCTTTTAACATTTCATTTTGTTTTTCAACAACTTTAATCGCCTCTATAGTTTTCTTATTTTCTTCTCTATAAATATTTATTAATTCAAGAGCTGCTCCTGGATTTTCTCTAACCCATTGGACATCAATAAAATCTGTAATATTTTTACCTTTCATAACATAAAAATTAAATTTATTTATATAAAAATATAGAACACTTTTTCTATAAATTCATTATTAAATTATAACGCTAACTCTTTGATACTCAAACGCATATTTGAAATTCATATACTTTTGCGTCTATATTATAAATAATAATAAACACATTTTCTTCTTTTAGAAGAAAATTACGTAAAAAAATATAGAAGTAAAATTATATGTTCGAAAAAGTAAATCCTGCTCATCCAGATAAAATAGCGGATCGAATCGCTGGAGCAATCGTAGATATAGCATACAGTAAATATACAAATCCTCATATTGCCGTGGAAGTCCTCATCGGTCATCATGAAATATTCGTCATCATTGAATCGGACGTAATCAACATGAAAAATGATGATGGTCCTATAACTGCTGCAATCAAGCGCATAGCTGGTGGTGAAAATCTTGAAAATATACATATATCATATAATCTTCAAGATAAAAATCTGAACAACAATCAACTTCGTCATGATGAAAACCAAACATTTGAACCGCGCTGTGGTGATAATGGTATTTTCAAGCCAAGTAAAATAGATAAAAAGGATGAATATTTGGTCCAACTTGCGCATGAAATATATCAGAAACATCCAAGTGATGGTAAATATCTTATTGATAACCAAGGTGTTATAACCATTTGTCAATCAAATGTAAACGCGAAGGATCTATATAATGAAATAAATTCTCTCCATAACAAGAAAAGAGTTAAAATAAATCCAATCGGGCCGTGGAGTGGTGGTACATGTGTAGACTGCGGGGCTACGAACAGGAAAATCGGAAGTGATATGGGCGATGGAGCAACAGGAGGAGGCCTTCATGGAAAAGATTTATCTAAAGCGGACGTTACGATGAATATCTGCGCGTATCTTTTCAATAAAGAATATTCATGTTCAATAGGTGATAAAGTTATTGATAATCATGAATTTGGATATTACATATCTGCTGCGCATGATTACATTTCATCAATCGGTGGATTCGAGAAATTTGCTGAGTGGGGTCTTATCAGACCAACAGAAATACATGATAATGATTATTGATCATTTTAATGATAAATATATATCCTGATGATAACCAATGAGTTGTAATAATGAAGATAAAAAAGAGAGAAACAATGCGAATATTTATAAAAATTACGTAAAGAAGGCGCAAGTTAAAAAAGATGATGAATTTATTACGAATCCTCTTCATGTGAAAAGAGTATTTGAATTTTATTTAGCAGACGTAGATTTCAGTGGAAAATCAATATATTGTTTTTGTGATTCTGATGAGAGTGAATTTGTCAAGTATTTGAAAGCCAATAAATTAAGATTAAATTACAGTGAATTATATTATACAAGTGATGATTATAATACGCATGAAGATTTATTTGAGAAAGCCGATTATATAATTACAAATCCTCCATTTTCTAAAATAGTAAAAGAAATTATACCGAAATTAAAGAAATATAACAAGAAATATTTTCTTTTCGGAAGTAATTATAATATACAAACATATTATAAATATTTACAAGATGATCCAGATTTCAGAATTATTAATAGGAAAAATGCACCATGGAGTAGTATAGATGAATTAAATAAAACAAATTATGAAACGATTTTCAATGTAGGAAAAGAAAATCAGAAATTTATACATACTGTTTATTTTACCAATATAAAAGAGGCGAGAGAAAATGAAGTGAAGAAACCAATTTATCCTTTTGTTAAGAAATTTGAAGATATACCTCATAACTATATGTGGATTAATACCTTAGATGGAGAAAAGATCACTGCTCTTTTAATAGATAAAATGCGCGACGTACCTTGTGATTACGATGATTATTTAGCTGTACCAAGCAGTATATTTTATTCTTATAACGCGCGATATTTCAATATCTTTTGTAATAAATCTTATGAAAACAGTTGGAAACTATCTTCAGATAACTATAGTGATGGAAAAAGTAGATTCATAAGAGTTTTCTGTAAAATCAAACCAGAGTATTTGAACAAGTGATTTTTTATTTCTATATTAATAAATAATTCTTGTAATAATATTCTTATATACTTAAAATAATATTTTTACGCCTTGCGCCGTGATGGTCCAAGGCGTTTTTTGTTTATATCAATATATTTCATATCTTTACAGAAAAATATAATGATATGGAAAAAGTAATTAAAGTTCTGAATGCTGAAATTGAGAAATTAAAAGCATCTATCGAAGCTGACAAATCATTGATTATCAGTGGTTTAGACGACATTAAAGTGTATAATAATGCTCTTAAGGTCATTGGGCCTAAGCTGGAGGCTCTCGAGAAACTTGATAAAGTCCTTTCATTTATCAAGCAACTCGATGATAACCAAATTGTTGAGAAACCAATATCTAAAAGAGGCCGTCCTAAAAAAGTAAAATGCAACTGATATGGTATATAGATTTGTAAAAGATTATACAGACAGAATATCTTGTGTTGTAGAAGCTGATTCTCTTGAAGAAGCTAAAGAGAAAGCTGAATATGCAGAATGGGAAAATAATCCAGAAGATGATTTTGTAGTACTTTATTGGGGTAGTATTGCTCTGAATCCTGAAGATGATACGCCAATAGAGTCATTAGAAACTATTGAAGAAGGTGAAGAGGAAGAAGATTATTATTGGGATGATTTAGAGGATGATGATTTCTTCAATAGAGTAAAATAGATTGATAATCAATAAGTTACGAATAAAATGATATAAATTATGGGAGTATATTCTTTGAGAGCAATTAAAATTCATATATAAAAATATACAACTTGAAATTATTTTCATATATATTTACAGAAAAAATGTAAGTATATGAAAGTCATTGCTTTGATACGCGTATCAACTGTTGCGCAAGAGTTTGAATCTCAACGGCTTAAAGTCATTGAAGAAATCCGCCGTGATGGATATGGTGAATCTGATATAATCATCATTGAAGACAAGGAAAGTGGACGTTTATCTGAAGAAGAACGTTCGGGCATTAATAAGCTAAAGCAACATATTGAAAATGAACAAGTTGCTTCAGTGTATGTATATGAACTTTCAAGAATATCAAGGAAAAGTACAACTTTGTTTTCTATACGTGATTATTTAACGTCTCGAGGAATAAACTTGATATGTCTCAATCCTTATTTTAAAATGCTGAAGGCCGATGGTAGTTTTGATGAAAATTCAAATGTATTCTTTGGTATATTTTCAACTTTAGCTGAAAATGAAAATTCAATACGCCGTGCTCGTATCATGCGTGGAAAAGAGAAGAAACGCGCTGAAGGAAAATTAGCTGTAGGTAAGCCTCTATATGGATATATTGTAGATGAAAATCATTATCCAAAGCCACATCCTGTTGAGAGTCAAATAGTTAAAGAAATTTTCGATAGATATGTGAATAAACGTGAAAGTAGTGGAGTGATTGCTAAAGATCTTTATCTTAGAAAAGTGTTCAGAGATGATTCTAATAAACTTTTAACGATTCAGAATTATGTCACTGTAGTTTTACGAGAAAAAAGATATACTGGTGGATCCATATACCCGGCTCTTGTTCCAGTAGAATTATATGATGAAGCTGAAAAAATCCGCCAAGCTGCTGGTTGCCGTTTTACAAGAAAATCACTTACTAAAGTAGTTTATCCTCTTCAAGGATATATATATACCATTGATAATTATTTACTTACAATCGGCGTCACTAACAACAGATATTTGAAGATGAATGATGCCTCTGTATCGAGGATCAGTCTTAACATGGACGCAACTCATCAGCTTACTAAGTATGTGATTACCAAATACTTAGAGAGTGGAGTATTGTCTGTGAACATTGAAAATGAACGCCTTGAACTGAATAACCGTTTATCTGTCAACAAGATAAAATTATCATCTATAGATGATAAAATATCATCTCTTGAAAAAGAAAATGATTTCATCCAGGCGCGTATTATAAAAGGCCGTTTAAGTGAAACGAAGGGTGATGCCATGATCGATGATAATATCAAACAAATGAAGGCTCTTGAAGATGAACGGATGTCATTGATATATGAAAATTCGAATATAGAGAATAGGCTTGTATTCTTAAGTAATTCATTATTAACTGATTATGAAGAAATATCAATCAATGATAATGATGATTTAAGAAATTATGTGGAGAAATATTTGAAAAAGATTATAGTAACTAAAGTAAAATTCTCAACGTATCTTCTTGAATATCAATTCCTTGATGGTAAAATAATGAAATATGGATTCTTTTCAACATGCCATTATATTAAACTATATGATGAAAAATTTCAAGAAATCGCTCTGGTCGCGCATGAAAATCCTCGGCGATAAATTAATCGTCTCGCTCTTTTATGCGCTCCAAAATTAAAACCAGCTATCAAGAAAGCAAAAAAAGAGAGGCTCTTTTGAAGTCTCTCTTTTTTCATATTATAAAATCACTTTATGCTCCAGGGCTTGGAGTGAAATTTACAGTCCAATTATCTTCTGATTTTTTAGATACCAATATATCATATAATCCAGTGTCTTGTACTGTTACTGTTCCAGGATTTGCTGTTAGTATAACATCGAATTGAGTCATTGCTCCTTGATTTGATATAGTTACTGCCTCTGCTGCTCCAGGGTATAAATTATTTCCAGAAGCGACGTCTGTAAAAGTAATAGTGCCTGCATCAATAGAAACTTGTGTTGGATTTGCTAAGCCATTATTCAATTCAACTGAATTTGCTGCTCCTGCTGTAGTAAAATCAAGTCTAAGTTTATCTGTTACTGCTGGTGCTGAATAATTATATAAATCAACACTTAAATTACCAGTCATTGGATCTAATGATAAGTTGTTGTAATTCAATGTGTTACCACTATAATTAGATAATGTTACTTGATTTGAAGATGAATTATTTTCATTAAGATTAATAGTCTGTGAGAAATTTATATTTAAATCAAGAGAATAATTACTGTCTGGATAAATAGGAGTCATTGCGTCTGCCTTATAGAATGATAATGTACCACTTGTTGGATTAAATGATCCACTCTGTCCTTCAGTAATAGAATATTGATTCATGCCATCACCTACATAAATATTCAATGTTTTAGTCAATGTCCAAGTATATTCATCATTTGCGCCTTTAGTAATAGTCACATGATATAATCCAGTCAAGTCAAATGTCAATATACCTGATCCATTAATATAAAGATTTGTATTCGCTGCATCATTTTCATCATCAATAGTAGTATTTGCATTTGGTCCAAGAGGTCCATCAATACTGCTGTAGAATCTTACATTACCTTGTGTGCCCCAAATATCTCCTTCAAATGTACCTTGAACCATACCTTCTGTCAATGAGGCCATGTCCTGCCATTGATCTATACCAGTATCATAAACCTGGAACTTGATATTTTCAGGCTCTTGATAACCACTTACAACATATTCATAATCAACAGGATAACCATATAATACAGGCTTATCTTTGAGTTTTATAGTAATGTCAAATGAAATATTCGGCTGATTTGTAATTAAAGTAGAATCAAGTTGAACTAAACTTGTTGAGGACCATTGAGTTAAATTTGAATATTCATTATTAGTAAATGTACCATTTCCAGCTGTATCACCACCGTAGAAATTCGGAGAAAAATACGCTCCATCTGTACCATTTATAAGAACATACGCCCCAATATTTTCACTTGAGTGCGCTGCATCAAGAGAAAATGAATAAGATAATACGTCACCTGTTTTAGTAAAATTACCAATAGGATTCATATTCATGTCATACATATAAGCTGAAGTTATAGTATATGAACTTCCACTTGCTGTAACATTTACATCAACATACGCATAATTAGTAATATCATAATTACCATTAGCTGAAACATTATATGTACCTGTTGGAGTAATACCACCGCCACCACCTTGAATAGCTGCTTCAATCAAATTTGGATAATCTGAAAATACATCACTTTGAGTACCAATAACTTGCTTTATTGCGAGTTTTGTATCATATATAGAATTTAAATTTTGTATTAAACTTGCCATAAATCATTGATTATCATATATTTATTTAATTATTATTACTATTATCACCAACTATAGTTTCTGCTAATGCTGCTGCGCTGCCAACCAATGAATCAACATATTCCTTTGTTACAAGCTCTTTGTATGTCTGCTTCAATTCGGGAGCAACAGGATTAGGTGATTTCGTCCCAGATTCAGGAACTTCCCAATGTGTATCAATTACAGCAGGTACTATTTGGGTGTTTTCATTTTCATCTTTATATTCTACTACTCCAATGCCTATTGAACCTTCATAAGCAGTATCATTGAGTTCCTGCCAATGAGATCTTGCTACTATAGTACCAGTATCAAGACCGCCTTCTTCACTGTTGTTAGCATTATAAACAATGATATTAGTCAAACCATTTGCTCGCCAGCCATCACTATCATAAAATTGTACAAGATACTCGTCAAACAGTGCGTATTCTTTGTATTTTATATCAAGTTCATAGTGTGCTGCAACATCATTATTATTATCTTTAATTCCAGGGACATATTTAATCTCGAAATATTCAACATCTTTATCAAAGAAGAAATTCGCATATTTACTTTCTGCTCCAGCCCATGAAAATACTACTTGTGAAGTGTGATCTGGATGGAAATATTTATCATCAAGTAATTGATTACCATCAGTATATTCTACTTTAATAGAGCTTCCTCCATTATAATTTAAGTAAAATTCACCTTGTTTTACACCACTTGGATTATTTTTTTGTAAAAGAATTACATAATTTCCTGCTGGAATATTTTCAAGTCTTGCTGTTTTATTATCAGTATCAATTTCGAAAATTCCTTCGAATTCACCTAAAATAATATTACCATCACTATCTTCAGCGTATTGATTATTAACCCAATTATAATCACTTGTATATAAATACATTTCTGTTGCTGGATCACCGCCGCTCAAAGTTTCAAATAATGCTGCATTTATTGCATCTACATTATTACCTTCACCTGCATTAAATGTATAATAATCATTAGTTAATATTTTATCTGATAAACTATCAGTTAATCTTGTGACTTCATTATATAAATTTATATTTTCTGATATGACATATTGTTTTGTTGCTAAATCAGCGATTGTCCAATAAGAGCTTGGATTTTGATTATTATCTCTGTGATATTCTAAAATACCAGCTTCACTAAGATAATCTGTTGCTGCCCAATGATTCATTCTATCATTTGCGTATATATCAATAAATACATTATCATTCAAAGCATAACTTTGAGCACTTAATTCGGTTTTGCTTACGTATTGATTATTAATTACATAGGCTAAAGTATATGCTGAAGAATAATTTTTACCATCATAATTACCAATACCATAGGCGTATAAATCACCATTCTGCATTATTTCAAGAGCATTTTTTCGTGGTATATAATCACCATTACCTACTGAAAATAAAGTATTTCCTGCATTACCAAATGTATCATTTGCTTTATTTGATTTATTATATTTACCAAATGCAACTTCTCCTAAATTTCTTGTTTGAGTAAAATTACCTGCTCCAACTGAATATTGTCCTTTTAATTCACTAATACTAAAATTTCCTATTCCAACCGAGTTTTGACCAGCTCCAACAGATACATCTGGTTTATTCTTTATGTAAGCATCTGAACTTGAATCACTTATATTCCAGTCTGCCTGTACATTGTCTTCACCACCACCATAAGTATTTACATAATTAACTACATAACTTTCAGTCGCATATCCTGTTAAATCAACATTTCCACCATAAGTATTTACATAATCAGCAACATAACTCTGAGTTGCATAACCCATTGATTCTAAAGAACTTGTCTTTACATAACTGTTCAATTCACTTTTATCTGCCTTATTAGATAAAGCAGTGGTCATTGTGCCTGCGAAATCTGAATCATTGTTCAATGAATCTGCAATTTCTTTAAGTGTATCAAGAGCCGCTGGAGCCACGCCAACAACATCTTCGATTTTGCCAACTACATAACTTTCAGTCGCATATCCTGTCAAATCTGGTCCATGCTGAGAAACATAGTCTGAAACATAATCTTTACTTGCGTAAGATAATTCAATTTCTTGTACTGTACTATATGAATAATCAAGTTTTTCTCTATCTTCTTCATCTAAATTATAACCACCTTCAGGGTATTGTTCACCACTTTGAGATAAATTATTAGAAACTGAAAAAAGAACTTGTGATCCTTGATCTTCAACAACTGCGAGAACATTACTTGGTATATTCTCTACAGATCCATAATAATTAATCAAATCATCGTAAGATGAAAAATTTTTACTGTTTTTCATTAATTTAAATATCGATATTTTTAATGTATCATAACTCTTTTATTTTCAATTAGTTAGACTTTCAAGTAATGCTCTGAATTTATCTGGATATTCAGAAAATATTGGTCCACCAACAACACCATATTCTTTTAGTAAAGAATTTAAATCATTCTTCACCTTAATCACTTGATTTAAATTTTCTATAATGTTTAAATTTTCTTCCATATTTTATTCTTCAATATTGTTTTCTTCTTCTCTTCTTTTCATTCTGTCTTCTATATCAACTTTGTACATCTTGAATCTATATGTATAATCAATTCCCATTAAAGCTCCAGCGAAAGAACATGCTTCACCAAATGCCACTAAAATTGAATCATGAATTTCCCCAGGCGGAGGAGAATATAATCCTAAGAATAAAAGTAATATACCAGAAAGTACAAGTATAACTGCTAAAATAACTTGTATAGTCAATTTAAATTCTTTAGATATTCTTTTCATTTAAATTTAGAAATATAGTTTAAACTTAATTTCTTCTAAATCAAACTTTTACATATATAATTAATATAGAAATATTTATAGAAATATAAAATATTTTCAAGGCCAATACGTAAATATATTAGCCTTGAAAATATTTATTTGATTATCAAATAGTTGCGTCTTGAACTGTCCAACCAGTAGGTATTCCATTAGAGCCATTAGCCCATACTGTATTATCAGTATATTTTACGAATTTACCTTCATTTCCAACGCCAACACACCATTGATTAAATATATATGCCCAATCATTACTGTTTAAAGTAATATTTCTTCCACTTATATATCTTGTATTATTAATTAAACAACGTATATATTTCAATGAAGAACATCCATAGAACATATTATTAAATACTCTATATCTTAATATTGTAGGATAATTACTTGTATCTGCAATTTGTCCATTAGGTATATTCGGTCCACCAATTAAATATATATCACCTTCAAACAAACTCTGATAATTAGGTCCAAGATAATCTCTTGTATCTAAAATCATATTTCTCGCATCAATTACTTTATTTCCATTACGGTATCTAAACATTGATGAAAAATTAGTAGTAGAATATACTGTAGCATTGAGAGGTCCCTTTAGACTCTTTATATATCCACTCATAATATATTTAGAAGATGAATTAATATATAATTTAGGATCCATTCCAATATCAGCTTTGAATTTAATAACATCACCTTTATTAACATGGATTTTTTCAGATGAATTACCACTAACTCTTAATCTTGAATATCCTTGTGGTATATTATTCCATTGATAATTTCCAGGTCCTGCATTCCATTCATCCCAAGTATTAGTGCCGTTTATTATATATAATATTGTATTTCCATCATTGTTTTGGTAATAACTTTCAAAGTTTATATCACCATCTTCTAACATTGTAAATGATAACTCATGATCATTTGCTGAACCATTATATGAATAATCTTTATAAACAACATCAGATGATAAAGAATTTCTTTCTATATATGAATAAACTCTTCCTTGTGAATTTGGTATATCAACAGGTATAGTATATAACATAAAGTTTTGATTATCAAATGAATAATATATTGTATCAGAATCAACATCACTTGAAATATATATTGTATTTCCAACAATATAAATATCTGGTTTAAATCCAATATATGTATATTGATAATTTACAACATCTGAACGTTCGCCATCCATTTCAACATAAGCCCATATTGTTCCACTTGATGAAACACTAATAGGTCCAGTATATATAACATATTGATTATCAAATGTATAATATATTGTTCCACCTGCATTTGGATTATTAATAGTGATTATATTATCATTAAATGAAATAACTGGAGCATTTGGTCTTACACCACCACTATATTCACATGTCCTGCTTACTGTATTGCTGCTCTGTGCTCCATTAGTAGCATAAGCTTCAATACGTACATTATATGAAATAGAAATAGGGCTTGAATAAACCATCCAACTGCTCCACGCTCCATTATTATCAGTGATTCTATATCTTGTAGTATATCCACTTGTGCTTGTAATAGAAATAATATTATTACTGAAATTAATAACTGGATCTGGTATAACAACTGAACCACCATCTTGAACATAATTATAAATTAAATAATCACTAAATGATCCATTATTGTGATTTACTGCTTGTGCCTTAATAGTACAAGATGAAACAAATGATAACAATATATCAACCAATGAATTAGATAAACCACTTTTATTTCGAGGTGCTTCATTTTCATGTCCACTTTCCATTACAATATCACTTAAGTATAAAGTAATAGTACAATTTTCAGTATCTGTCTTGAAATAAATACGGTCATAATGATTCTGTATATGCTCAACATTATCAACATAAGGAGTCAATATGTTTATAACTGGATGATTTTCATCATATTCGAAATTATATGTAGAAATAGGGCTTGTATATTCTTTTCCAACAACATAACAATCTATCACTGAATCACTTGTAATATTAAAATAATTTAAATATTCTTTCCATTCACCATTGTTTATTCTGTAATAAACATGAATATCTTCATTTGTAATATCACCACTTTTTTCAGTAACAATCTGTATTGTATTGGAATTCATTAACTTAGAAACTCTTGAAATTCTTACACTATAACTTAAACCATCTTCATCATAAATACAATCCATATATGTCTCTGGTCCATCATTATATTCTCCTGTCGCTTGCGCATAAACTCTGCAATCGCTTGTAATATTGAACGGTCCAATATATTCACTCCACTGTCCATTTTCACCAATCCTGTAAATAATCCTTTTATAAAAAGTATCACATGAAATAGTAATTATATTATCTTCACATGAAATATTACATGCTGAAATAGTAGGCTCTGCTCTAAAGTATATGATTCTCTTGTCTTTCCATTCAATTCAGGCCAAACCTCGAAATTATAATATTGATCTATAGTAATAGGTCCACTATATTCTTGAACATCACTCCATTGGTCATAACCCATTCTATACCATATCTTTGAAACACTGCCTCTTGATGATAATATAACTTTATTACCATTTATAGCATAATCAACATAACCAACACGCGCTGTCAATGATTTTTCACTTACATCACTTTCTTTTCCATCACGTATTGATTTAGCATAAACAGTACAATCATATTCGATTTTAAATGAATTTTCATATAATCTCCACTGTCCATCATTGATTTTATACCATACAACATCATTTTTATTTAACTTATTGATAGTCACAAGATTATCATAATTAGTATTAGTATTGCTGAATACAATAATCGGGCTTTCAACTTTGTCTTCTTCTGGTAAAACACCAACCCATGCTGGAGGAATAGCGTGATCACTTACATCATACCAATTAGCATCTGGATCTTGAATAAATATACCAGTAGGCCCAACATTATATACCCAATTATATGTATTCCAATAACTTGTATATTCAATGAAATGCGCGTTTATATATCTTAATGAAGTACAATTCATGAACATCTCGAAATAAGAATAACTTTGAAGAACACGAGCGAACAACTCTGGAGCCTCTTCAAGTGATGAACATCCTTTGAACATTCTATAACAAGAACCTTCATTCACTGAAGTAGCTGAAATAAGAGGCGCTTCTGTCAATGAAATACAATCTTCAAACATTGAATTACATGAATATAGCGCAAGAGCATCAACATTTATTTCTCCACCATTTACTAAAGATGAACATCCTTTATACATTTCATTGAAACAATAATCACTTACATATTCTGAAATAATCTTAACACCTTGCGTCAATGAACTGCATCCTGCAAACATTTCTTCACATGATCTTACACCAATAGAATAACATTGAATAATATTATCAAATGAAACAAGTGATGAACATCCTTTAAACATTTTACTGCATCCACTATCAATTATATTAGTAAATTTAAAAGTAGGTAAAGTGATTAAAGATGAACATCCTTCAAACATTGAAGAACATGATTTATTAACAATTTCATCTGCCTTTATTGTAGGAGCATTTTTTAATGAAGTACAACCATAGAACATCATTTCATAACACATTGGTTTTAAATTAGTTGCCGGAAGTTCAGATAATCCTTCAACAAGTCCGCTGCATCCACTAAACATTTCTCTATAACAATTTCTATCAATATTAACTGCTGGAAGAACAAGATTCTTAATAGAAACAATATTAGTATCATTCTTGAACGCGCCTTCGAAATATTTAGACATCAATATTGTATCTTTATTTCTGAAATTAGATGAATAAATCAATGATAAAATATTTCCACTTAATGAAACATTATTTCCACCAAATGATATATGATTAAATAAACATAGCGTAATTTCTCTTGATGAACGTAAATAATAACCACTCTGCGGAAGTCCATTTGCTCCATTCAATCCAACTTTACTCCAAGTAACCATATCAGTAGAATATTCAATATAATACATATTATTCTGCATATCGGCTAAGTAATTAATATTCACTGAATTAGAACCTTGAACATATAGAGGTATATTATAGAAATTATCATCAATCTCATATAAACATATCTTTTCGCTCACCTCGCTCCAATGATCATTTAAATACGCTGCGGCCTTTATTAAAGTATCTTTAGTGATATATATTCCACCATTTATATTAAAATAATATTCATATTCTAATGCTCCAGGTAAAGTAGGATCACTGCCATCCATTGTGAACCATATAGATGAATTTTTACCATTTTCACTTGTCATTGTAACAATATTTCCAACACATTGAATATCAACTGCTTTAACATAAACACCATTTTCTGGTATAAATTTACAATAAACAGGTCCTGCCCATTCACTGAACTGTCCACCACGTAATGCCTGCGCATAAACATTCACATCATCACTGATTTTTATTTCACCTGTATAAGTCTTTTCTTCACCATTATAACCGAATTTATATATTATAGAATCATTAGTATTTGCTGCGCTGATAACAACAGTATTGTCGGCGTAATTTATTGTAGGAGGATAAACAACAGTAGGATCCACATAATCATATTTGAATACTGTCCTGTATCTGTCACTTGTATTTCCATCAAGTTCGTTCCACATGATAATAGAAGTATCTTCATCAACATAAACAACATCTTCATTTGCGATTATTTCACCAGGATCACTTTCACTTCCATTCATGATTATATATAAATCAACATCTGGATTATCAGAATTTGAATAAACTCTGAAACAATAACCATTCAGCGCCTCTATAGAAGGCGTTGGTAAAATAACTGAGCCATCAGAAATATAACTGAAATGATCAAATGAAATAGATGAAACATTATCACCACGGCGCGCATACGCATAAACTGTCAATCCACTTTCTGGTACTTGAAGTTCTTTTGTATATCTTGTATAACTGCCATTTTCTGTATTTGAATAGAAAACAACCGCATTTGAATCATCGCAACGTATTGAAACAGAATTATTTACACGATATATTACAGGCGCTGGTACAGTATATTCTTCACCTCCACCTCCACCAGTATATGTAAATGAATAGTTCTGTTTTTCACTTTCTCTTCTTCCTCTTTTCTCATACGCATAAACAACTGCATCACCACCAAGATTTATTGGTCCATTGTATATGTAATAAGGTCCACCAGGAGTGCCAATAGAATAGTAAATTATTGAATTTTCATTCGCTGCTGTGATTATAACTTGATTATTTCTTGAAGTAATAGTAGGTTTTAACAATGAAGAGCCATCATTATAATCATCTTGCGCATCTTCTTCACCTTCACTTTCACCAAGCGCGGTCATTTCTGCTCCTTTTGTAAGAAGAATATCTGGATAATCAGGAAAATATTCATTATCAGTATTTATTTCATCACGGATCATCAATCTCCTTTGATAAACACTGGTCATAATATCACATAATATTTCAATATCATAATCACTGTGGCTAGGGTCTAACTCATTGTAATCCAAATGAATACGAGGGCCAACAACTGTAATGTCTTCACCACTTAATTCTTTCCATTTTTCACCATATTTAGCAATATAACCATTATTATAACAGTCAACTAAATAATTATGAACTGAAACTGGAAGTCGAGAAAATTCATCTTTATCTTCGCCAATTACGTCTTTTAATTCGATTTTAGTATTGTATATAGCATTTAAAATATCAATTAAATCCATATCTCTTTATTTCATTTATTTTTCATCTATAAATTCAAGTATAGCATTTACATGAAGATTTAAAAGTTTATCAACTCCATCATCTGATAAAAGAAACTCTTCATCATTTAAATTATCCATGAACATATCTTCACATAATACTGCTGGACAAGTAGTATATTTTAAAATATAGAAATTTGAAGTAAAATATCCCACTGGAGGTATATATCGATTTCCTTCCAATTTCATTTTTTTAGCGTTTTTACTGTATTTGCTCGCTAAATTCTTTGAATCTGCCGAACAATCATTTGAAACCCAAACAGTAAATCCATTCGCATCATGATACTTTCCATCACTTTTCGCTGCATTTATATGAACTGAAACAAGAAATACTGTATATCCAATTTTCTTGAAATTAGAAGTAATAGTATTAACTCTTGAAACTCGATTTTTCAGTGTAATATCATTATCTTCTGGAACAAGTATATGTGTTTTTATGCCATTGAAATTCAATAACTTAGATAATTTTATAACAAATGCTCTCGCCCACTCGCCTTCATATAAACGTCCATCTGGAGATCTTTTTCCTTTAGTATAATATCTCGTGCCATGTCCATTATCAAGAATAACCAATATTTTCTTTTTATCCATTTATCTTTATATAAAATATATTTTTAATTAAATATAACTTAAAATATAATATCCATTATTTGCTGCAATCAATGAAACCATATATTTCGGATGATGAAAAGTATTACTTGTAGTTTTATTATTCGTACCCATTTCTATATATGAATAATTTCTAACAGAATTTGCCTCTGGAACTCGTATTGCTGAATTAGAAGAATAAACTAAAAGTCCACTATATCCAATAATCGTCAATATTCGTCCATTTCCAAAGTCACTTGTAGCTGGTAATGTAACTGTATATGGGCTTGATGAATAATCACATATAACAACATCATATTTAGCTGCAATAGTAGTAGCGGATGAAATATTTGTATATAATTTATTTACTTTGAATCCATTATTACTGTCAATAACAAGTCCTGCATCATCCCATGTCATTTCAAATCCTTCATCACCTGTATAGAAATATCTTGAATTATTTCCACCAAACATGAATCCATTTGTACCAATAACTGTGCGGCCTTTACTCATATCGCTGCTGGTAGAAACTGCTGCATCTGAAACAGAATATCCAATAGATGAAGAAATATTATTGTAGAATCTGAAATAAGGCGCTGAATAATAAGATGAAACCTCTATCCACGCATAAAAATTAATGTTTATTGAATAATCAATAGAATAAGATCCACTGTTCTGAACAATATAATCATTTAAAAATGTCCTCTGCAATGAAACAACAATTTTATCTGAAGCCTCGCCATCAATACTTAACCCACTATCACTCAATATATTAACAAGTGCCTGTCCAGGAACTGCAATACCATTTCTTTTTAGCGTATATGTCAATGAAGTAATTCTTTGCTCTCCATGTTCTCCACGGTTTTCAACATTTGTATTTCCATTCAATGAAGCCTTTGTATTTATCACCATATAGAAGTTTTTCAAGTCAAGAACATCACCAAGTTTTAATTCTCCAATATTCACTGAAGAAGTAAAATTAAGATTATATCCATTCAACTCATATCCATAAGTCTTTTTACCCCATCCGAATAGACCATGTTTATATGTAGTAATGTTTATATAATCCTTTGATGCTGTAGAAGTTGCAGTTATGTAATTGAAATTCAATGTATTATCAATATTCAATCCTGCTGCTGTACTTAAAGCTGAACGGCCTGGAATAGCGTGTGGTATTATTTCAACTTTTTTATTGTCTTTATTGTCATAAACCGCCAATGAATCATAACTTTCACTTGAATGCTGTCTTATTTCAACACTGCCTTTTAACGTAATAGTAGAATTTTCACCATCAAGATGAATGCCAACACTTTCAAGGCCTGTCTCTAAGTCATTGATAAACAAATTAATACGCTCATTTACATCAATATATTTATTATTGTTCTTTATCATGAACGTACCAATGAACTCATTACCATTTTTAGCAATCGCGGTCTGTCTGAAATTAGAAATAGAAGTGCCGAATCTGTCAATAAATGAATACTGCGCAATCGCTGGAGCCTCCAATTCTGGATCAACAGGCGTAGTAGATGAAATTACAATCGCATTCTGTCTGTCTGTATCATATAAATGTCCAAGAGAAGATAAATTATCACCTTCATCAACATCAAAGTCACCATAACCAAACAACCACTGCGTCTCTAAAGAATAATCAACATCAACATATCTGAACGCATCTCTTGAAGTAGAATATTCAGTAGAAGGCGTACCGTTTTTTACCTCATCTTTAAGCTCTTGATTATCAATTTCTTGTCCACTTTCATTATCTGTGATTTGAATATTGTTTTCTTGTTTATTATCAACAACTTGAACATCTATAGGAATAACTGTACCACTGCCAATAATATCACCTTTATTGTATATTGTAGTGCCTGTATTTTCATCTATAATGTCATGTGCGACCTCATAATCTTTTTCTGCATGTGTACCACCTGGAATAGTAATGTCATTACGGCTTACAACATCTTCAAGTAAAGAATATCTGTCTTTTACAATATCAGTATTTGTATTTAGAACATCATCGGCCAATCTCGCTGCGGCCAATCTTCTTGTAGTAGCATTTGTAGAAGTAAATGAATCACTTGTAAATCCACCATCAACAATCATCTGCGCCATATTATCATCACTGCCATAATCATTTACAACTCCGCTGTTTATATATTGTAACTGATTATTTATCTGAATAAGAGCATTATAATTCATTGGTAATGAAACACTTGAAGTCATTCCAAGAAGATTTCTCAATTTTTCACCAATGCCATAAATATCAATTACTTTATTGATAACCTCTCTCATTTGATTATCATCAAGATCCTCATCTTCAACATTGTCATTTCCACATAAGACCATATTTGAAATTCTTTTCAAATCGAAAATATCATTCACCATAGTCCAATTTTCTGGAGGCGTAAATCCATCTTCAGTTAATACTGATCCAAGAGGTATATATGCGCCGCTGGTAGTTTTCATTCCATACGCCAAATCAATATAAAATGCTTCATGCTGAATATTATCTCTGTCATAATACGGCTCTTCACCAACATGAACAACAAATGACCAATAATCTTTATTCTTTACATTTGTATAGAATCCATCACTTACATTGAACGTCCTGCATCTCATCATATCACCTGCAACACATTCATTTTCAGTCCTTTTGCTGCCATCATCACAACGCATGTATAATCTTTTACATCTTATAGTAGAAACATTGTTCGCCTCTAAAAATCTTTTAATATCACTCCTGTTTTCAAGCAATTTAGAAAAATCATCTGCATAATTATTTGATAATGAATAAGTTATAATACGTCCAACGTGGTCAACATGAAATAATGCTGGAGAAACAATTATTTGTCCACCATTTGCCTTTACCTCGTCAATGATTAAAGTCCAGAAGTGAGCTGCGCCTTCAACATTCAAATTCAACGTAGATAAAGTATCTTTTACATTGAAATTACCATCAATAGTCAATCCTGTCTTTTCAAGTCCATCACTCTCTGGAAATTCTTTCAACCATCTATATGCTGGTATATCAATCCAAGTCCCAGATCCTTGAAGAAATTTACTTTCATCACCTGCTATTGGTCCAGGGACAAGTCCTTTGAATCCATCTTCAGTAGAAGTAGCGCCAATAAATTCATCCATCTGCGCCATTACATCACCAACAACAAGTCCACTTAAATCAACTTGTGAAGTAGAACCACCACCGAAAATAGAACTTGAATATCCATCACCACCACCTTCTGTATTCAATAAACCCCATTTATTTCGAGGTAATTTCGGTCTGTCAAGAGGCTGATAATCATTATATTTTCTAACTCTTTCTGCCATTTGTTAAAATGAAATTAATTTTATAGTATTTCATTTGTTAAAATGAAATTAAATTTATAGTATTTTTATCAAGACGCATATTATATCTCTGCGCGTCATTCATGAAAATATAATTTTCATTATTTTCATCTGTAATATATTGATATTCAAACATTTGTAGTGGATTATAATATCCATGAATATTACATTCATAAACTGGTCTTCTTTCACTGTAATGATCTAAATATTCATCAATAACATTATATTCTTGTATCTTTTCTTCACCACCATGCGCATTCACATGTTTAATAGTATCAACATATTTATTTCCATCAGTAATATAACTCCTTGAAATAGGCCTGTCTTTTAGTGCCGTATTTATCTTGAAAGTCATTGTATCGAACTCATTGATGAAGTTTTCATCTATATAACCAACATAAACTTTGTCCTTTTTACCTGTATCACCAACATGCTGCTTCCACCATTCATTTGTATCAGTATAAACATATCCAATCTCGAAATTCTTTACATAAACAACAGGCGGAACATAGGTCCAAGGAATAGCTTCAGATGATTCTGGATGAATCTCTCTGAAAAATCCTATCAATTCAGTAGGAACTAATGCTGGAACATATATGTCAATTTTCAACTTACCAAATGAAGGATCGCTAACCTTTTCACTATCAATAGGAATACAGTATCCATCAACACCAACTTTGTCTTTATATGTAGAAGTATTTACACATTTCATCCATTCAAATGCTGGTATAAATTCATCATCATCTTTAGTAGGATCATTATTGTATTTTATATAAAAAGTAGTATAACCATCAACCCATTTGTCTCCATCCCAATATTTGTCTCCAATGCCAACCGCCATTTTCCACATAGAAAATCCTTTTCCAAAATCTGGATCAGTATTTCTTCTATATAAAGAACAATATCTTTTATCTGAAATTTCAATAGATTTATCAACAGGCGCTGTAGTATAAAATTCTTGTCCAGGTTTAGTATTTATAATATTCAACTGGTCTTTATCTTTATCACCATATTTTTCACCATTATATTGGTAGAATAAATCACCCGAAATAGTGATCCAACTCTTTCCACTTGCGGGCTTGTAATTCACCTCTTCATCAACATTATATGTCAATACTTTCTTTTCAAGATTTACAATATTTGTAAAATTCAACTTAAAAGTAGTATCATCAAGAATAAAGAACGTCAATATATTTTCCCAATCAAGAGAAGTAGGTATTATATTCGGTCCTTCTTCTGGACGATACGCATAATGCTGTATCAAGGCGCCAACTGTATTACAATATTTGTTTATCTTTCCTTTATTATAATTACTTTCAGAAGTAGGATCATAATATCCAAGTCCATCATCATTGTTTAGCGGGCTTAAATCACTTTTTTTATAGTAAAAATGCTGCCATCCACTGTTTTCATCCAATCTGCATATAGTCTGATAATCATATCCTGTAATTTCTTTTTTCTCGCTTTTCCACCATAAGAACGTTTTCCTTTCTGTTTTTGTCCATTTACTTTCATCAAGTCCAAGATTCTTTTCATCAGTAATAGATATATGTGCATCATCAGAAAAAATATCAGGCGTAATCTTGTTTATTTCATATAAATTCGCTGAAATATCAATTTTATTGAAAATATCATCAATAGAAATATTCGGTCTTCCACCTGCTTCTAAGTTACTGATATTCAATATATTATTTGTATCAGTATATGTAGTAGTATCACCACTTTGAATATCATAAACAATATAATTTTTACCACCATTGAAAATATACCTGTAATCAACAAGATAAACATCATCACCATAAGGAACTAAACTCCATCCAAGAAATTTCATTATTTCAGTAATTACCTCATATTCAGTCCATTTGCTCGCTGCACTGTCATTATCAATGAAATTCGAACAAGATATATGAATAGTAGATAAAATATTTGAAATATCTGAACCATTTACTTTAGTATATGATTCTGGAACATATAAACTGCCTTTATAACCACAATCATCCAATATTGATAAAATTATTTCTTCAAATGATGAAAATACAAGTCCATTGTCGAACTTGAAGTCTTTTCCTGTAGAAATCGCATCAACACATTCAATTTCAATATTGTTTAAATAACTGTAATCTTGATTATATGAACAAGGCGTAGCATATCCACGGAATATAACTTTTTGATTATCAAGTTTATATATTTTAACTGAAACACCTCTCGAGAGCGGAGAATATAAATCGAAATGATACTCATGTGAAACCATTTCAATAACACAACTTCGGCTCTTTATTGGAGAAAATAATCCATCTGAAGATGATGAAATAACAACTGGATTACCACCAAGAACAATATCAACAGGCGTAGAAATATTATCTGTCAATATTTCAACACCATAATTTACACCATTAATGTCACTAAATATACTTTTATATAACATAATTTATATTTTATTATTTTTTCTTTGAATATTGTTTAATACTCCAACAAGATCATTTCCATGAACAACTAATTCAACTTTTTGATTTACAACTGGTTGCGTATTCTGTTTATCACTGTTAATCATATTCCATAATTTATCTTGCTGTTTTTGATTTAATACCATCTCTCCACTGTTCAAGGCTGCCATTACTTTATCACCATGAATAGAATTACCACCAACAATACCACCACCTGCAAATTTCTTTGCCTTGCTCATTGCTGCAATTAAAGTCGCTAATAATGAAACTGCTGCAACTCCTGCTAATACCCATCCAACCACTGGAATTTTTGCCACACTTGATGCTCCACCTGCAACTGCTTCTGCTGCACTTGCGCCTGCATTTTCAAGTTTTGCCGCCGTATTTGATTTTAATGCTGCTGTCTCCGCTAAAATCTCTGGAATACCACCACTCTTGATTTTATTTACAAGTTCAGTAATAGTCCCAACTGTCTCGAGAATATTTACCAACTCATTGAAAATATTCATACCAGTAGAAAATACTGCGAAAAATCTTTGCCAAGGATCTTCACTTTCTTCTAAAAGTTCATTCAATCCAGTAATAGATTCATATACAGAATTAATACCTCCAATAACTCCTTCAGAAATACTTGATACACTGTCTAAATCATTGACCCATCGCTGAATAGAATCATTCAATTTAGAACCATCCATATAAACAGGGATCATTATACCTTTAGTTTTCAATCCTTCATTTATATTCTTTATCATGTCCTGCGCTTGTTTAGTAGTAATAGCGCCAACACGTTGATAATCAGTAATTTCTGCGGCTAATTGTAATGCCTTTTGATAATATTCTGAAATTTCTTTCGGATTTAATCTAATATCTTTAATCACCGGCGTATATTCTATCTCTCCTTTAATAGCTGGTAATTTCTTAATAGTTATGTTGCTGGTTTTCAAACGCTTAAGATATGCGTCCATTCTATCTTCAAGGCCTTTAATCTTGTCATCAAGTTCAGAAATTTGTCTTAATTGTTCTCTCCATTCTTCTGTCTCTTCCTTGATATATGGTAGCTGGTCCATTAATTTTTGCTTCTTTTCCTTCAATAATGATAATTCGCTGATAAGTCTCTTTTGAGGCGTATTATTATTGTTATTGTTATCATTATTCTGAAATGCTGATATTTCACTTGATAATGAATTTGCCTCTGTCAACAAGTTCTGTATCTTGTCAATAATACCATCTGCGCCTTCAACAAATGAATTTAAACTCTGTTCACCAAGTGATTCATAATATCTCTGAAGTTTTTCAACACCTGCATCTGTCAATGAAAATACTGATCCACCAGCAGTACCTGTAATATTCATTGAATATTGGAATGCCTGCGTAAAATCTTCACCACTCTTAAGTCCTGCCTTTACCCAATCACTCTTTATATAAGTTGCTGGAGCAAATGCCGCTCTTTTGCCTTCAGAAATTTTTCTTGATTTTTTATACGCATCAACATACTGTTCTTGATATAATGTCATCAATCCTTCTGCCTCTGCACGTAATCTTAATGCCTTTATTACTTTATCTGAATTTTTAATGAATACATCATCGGCTGTATTTACATCTTTTATGCTTAATCCAAGATCTTTGAATTTATCAGAATTTTCCTTTATCCATCTTTGTTTTTCAGCCGTCTTCTGCATCTTTTTATACTGCTGCTGAAGAAGAATAAATTTACCAACAACCTCGCCTGCTGAATCTTTTACTTCACCAATCTTTTTATTGAAATTTTCCTGTACTGTTTTTACATCATCAACACTTGTTTTCAACTTTTTATTAATAGCAATGTAGGATCCAACTGCTGCGACCACGCCAAGAATTGCGCCCGCTAAAAGAAGATATGGGTTCGCCTTTGCGACCGTATTATATATTCTCTGCGCGACCGTTGCCTTACCAATAGAAACTGCCTCCGCGGCTTTAGCTTTCGCTAATGCTGCGGCTTGTACTCTTGATATACCCATCATCAACGCGCTCTGTTTTTGTAGCGCATTACCAACTTGAATTACTGAATTTGTAGCGGCTTCTATACCTTTTAGTTTAGTCAATACTTTTAAAAGTTTTTCACTTGAATCGGCTCCAAGAATACCTGCCGAAACAACCGCCTGTAATGATGAAGAAATAGTCCCAATACCTTGTTTAATAGCATCCCAAGACGCTGTATCACTCGCTAAAGAATTAATACTCTGCTGCGCATCAACAATCGCATCTCTATATTTACCTGCCTCTGTAGTCAACTCTCTGATTTTCAATACTGTCTCACGCCCAACATCACTGTTCTGCATTTCTTTACTCATCATTGAATAATTGATACTTAAATCTTGAATATCTCTCGTCAACTGCATCAACTGCCTTCTATAGTTCGAAACACTCCTGGATCCTTTCTCCATATTTCGCATTTCATTCAACAACTCTTTAGCGGATCTTGATCCATTCTTCTGAATATCATTCAATGTTTTATTTACTCCATCTGCTGAATTTTGAAATTTTTCGGTCGCCTCTTTTGCTGAATCTATATTTGAATTATAATCACTAACATCTGCGCCGACTTTTACTCTATAATCGTCCATTAAATAGAAATAGAATATATTTATCTTCTCATGAATAAATCACTCGCTGCATCTTCATTTTCTATAACATATTGATTTTCAACGTGTTTATTTTTGCTCTCTGGAATAATTATTTTTCCACTGTTCAATAAATACTCCATTTCATTTGCCTGTATAAATAAATCTCTGTCTTCTTTTTCATCATAAGGGCCCATCTTATGATCCCAAGGTAGGTCCGCTATATCACCAATTTTTATCTTCTTTTTAGAATTTGATTGAATCAACGTATATAATATCGCGCGTGAATTTTCTCTTTCTATCCTGTCAACATATTTTAAATTATTAATAATATCAACTATCTGCCATTCTTCAAGTTCATCCATAAAATATTGAATATCAATTATTCTAAACTCGAAACACAACATTTTGAAAAGTTCATGCGCCCAACAATTTACTTTTTTTTTGAATTATCTGATGAATTTTCTTTTACAACTGAATCATTTGTCATCATAGTCTGTCTTTTATATTCTTCTTCTAACCAATTACAGAACTGGGGTAAAACCATTGGATTTTCATCTAAATAATCTAATAAATCATTATATTTATAATCATAATCTTTTGAAGAAGTCAATATTACACAATACAGAAAATTAATAATATCTGTCATTGTAGTCGGCTCGAAACTTTTATTTGTAATATTTTCATACAACATATAAGTCCTTGTCTTTATCTTTAATTCAACATCTTTATCATTGATTTTTAATGTCATATCACCTTTCTTTATATATTTTTAATATATAATAATATAGAAATATAATACCGTATTTTCTAAATAAAATAGGGCGCCTTAAAGGCGCCCACCACGTAAAAAATAAGTTATGAATAGAAGAAAATTATATAGGAGATATAATAAATATACCTCCATTTATAACTCTTTGATTATTAATTAACTAGGTACTGTTGAAGATAATTTACCTTGTCCTGCAAGTGTTGCGGAAAAAGTTGATTTAGAACCTGCATCTGCTGTCCAATCAAGATTTGTGATAAGAACATTTCCATAATATACATTTGATGCTGCTGGGGTCCAATCACCATCACCTGAGGCCTCTGTGTTAATCTCCTTTGGATCATTATCGCCTGTCTCTGCCTTAAGGCCGAAACAAACTACCAATTCTTGTTTATTATACATTTTTTGGAAGAAAAGATCATATCCTTCACTTGTGTAAAATGAATCTACTGAAATTTCCCATGTAATTCTTGAAATTTCTGTCTTACCGAATCTATCAATATCTTTTGTTGTAATATCTTCTGTCTCTGCACTTAATGAAAGTGTGTGTGAAGAAGCGTGAGCCACTGATTTATAAGATCCATCTACCTTTACGAAAAGCATAATAGAACTACCTTCCTGCATTCTGCGTCCTTCTGAAAGTGTTGCCATAATTTTATCTTAAATATATATATTTAGTTAATTTATTCAGCTATACATGAAAATATCATGTTTTCTACATAAGTATTTTCATTCCAGTTTTCA
>Ga0247609_10000843_pt1 | contig 39554 bp, 28 predicted proteins | sample 172DNAGHGlowgp2_FD_193487 | JGI IMG/M metagenome (GOLD analysis project Ga0247609, IMG submission 193487) | Sheep rumen microbial communities from Palmerston North, Manawatu-Wanganui, New Zealand - 1728 DNA GHGlow gp2 | ecosystem: Host-associated > Mammals > Digestive system > Stomach > Rumen ... | reverse complement strand
GTCAAGGCCGGGGATGCTTTGTTCGTTAACAAACAGTATCCCGAAGTGAAGTTTGCCTCACCCGTCAGTGGAACAGTCCGCGAAGTGGTGCGTGGCGAACGAAGAAAAGTGCTTTGCGTAAAGGTGGAAGCCGACGCTCAGCAAGTGCAGGTTGATTTTGGCAAGAAGGATGTAGCCAAGATGAATGGCCAGCAGGTTATCGATGCTCTGCTCGAAGCTGGTATCTTCGGTTATATCAATCAGTTGCCTTATGCTGTTTCAACCAATCCTACTATTCAGCCTAAGGCAATTTTTGTGTCTGCCTTGCGCGACAAGCCACTGGCTGCTGACTTCCAGTTTGAGGCAAAAGGTCAGGAGCAGGACTTTGTGACAGGTATCATGGCATTGTCGAAGATAGCCAAGACGCATGTGGGTCTGGGTATTCAGCCTGACTTCCAGACGGAAATCCGCAAGTTAGGTATTGACCAGTATGCAGAGTTGACCATTTTCGACGGCAAGTGTCCTGCAGGCAATGTGGGTGTACAGGTGAACCACATTGACCCTGTGAATAAAGGTGAGGTGGTTTGGACCATTGGCGATCCTACGGTTGTGCTGTTCATCGGTCGTCTGTTCAATACGGGCAAGGTTGATTTGCGTCGTCGTGTTGCTCTTTGCGGCAGCGAGGTGAAATCACCCGCTTATGTTGATATGCTGGTGGGCGAAGAACTCTCTACCTTGCTTTCTAACAGTTATGATGCCGACCATCATGTTCGTATTATTAATGGTAATGTGCTGACTGGACGTCCCACAACGAAGGAAGGTTTCCTGGGCGCACACACTTCTGAGATTACCGTGATTCCCGAAGGCGATCAGGCTGACGAGATGTTGGGTTGGATTCTTCCACGTTTCAAGCAGTTCTCTGTGAACCGTAGCTATTTCTCTTGGTTGCAGAATCCTTGGTTCTGTAGCAAGAAGAAGCAGTATGCCCTCGATGCCCGCATCAAGGGTGGTGAGCGCCACATGATTATGAGTGGCGAGTATGATAAAGTGCTGCCAATGGATATTTACGGTGAATACCTCATCAAGGCCATCATCACTGGCGACATTGATCGTCAGGAGGCACTTGGCATCTACGAAGTAAGTCCTGAGGACTTTGCTCTGGCTGAGTTTGTCGATTCCTCTAAATTGGAGTTGCAGCGCATTGTTCGTGAAGGTCTGAACATATTACGTAAAGAAAACGCATAAGACTATGAGCGCATTAAGAAATTATCTCAATAAGATCAAGCCGAACTTCGAAGAGGGTGGCAAGTTGCATGCCTTCCGTTCGGTTTTCGACGGCTTTGAGACTTTCCTTTACGTGCCTAACGACACGGCAAAGACGGGTGTGAACATTCACGACTCGATAGACTCGAAGCGTATTATGAGTATGGTGGTTATCGCCCTGATGCCTGCCATGCTGTTTGGTATGTATAACATCGGCTACCAGAACTACCTTGCTGCAGGCACACTGGCTACAGCTTCTTTTTTTGAGGTGTTCTTCTATGGATTCCTGGCTGTACTGCCAAAGATTCTGGTTAGCTACATCGTAGGTCTGGGCATTGAGTTCGCCTGGGCTCAGTGGAAAGGCGAGGAAATCCAGGAAGGCTATTTGGTTTCTGGTATTATCATCCCGCTGATTGTTCCTATTGGTTGTCCATTGTGGATGCTGGCTTTGGCCTGTGCTTTCAGTGTTATTTTCGTGAAGGAGATTTTCGGTGGCACGGGTATGAACATGTTCAACCCCGCCATAGCCGCTCGTATGTTCCTGTTCTTCGCCTATCCTTCAGTGATGACTGGCGATCAGGTTTGGGTGGCTCAGGAGAGTATCTTCGGACTTGGAAATAATTTGCCCGACGGATTCACTGCTGCTACTCCTTTAGGTCAGATTGCTCAGGGCATCAGTCCTGATGCATCTATGATGGATATGGTTATCGGACTCATTCCAGGTTCTATTGGTGAGACCAGTGTTATTGCTATCGCCATTGGTGCTGTCATCCTGCTGTGGACAGGCATTGCCTCTTGGCGTACAATGGTAAGTGTCTTCGTAGGTGGTGCCCTGTTGGCATATCTCTTTAATACAACAGGTAAGTCTGACCTTTCTGTTTGTCAGCATTTCGTAATGGGTGGCTTTGCTTTCGGTGCCGTGTTCATGGCTACCGACCCTGTTACCTCTTGTCGTACGACTACGGGCCAGTACATCTACGGATTTATCATCGGTGCTATGGCAGTTATCATCCGTGTCATGAATGCAGGTTATCCTGAGGGTATGATGCTTGCCATCTTCTTTGGTAACATGATTGCTCCTACCATCGATCACTTCGTTGTAGAGCACAACATTTCTAAACGCCAGAAAAGATTGAAGAATTGAAAAATTGAAGAATTGAAGTTATGGCTAAGTTAAATACAAACTCTAACGCGTACATTATTATATATAGCGCGATACTCGTAGTCATCGTGGCTTTCTTGCTGGCTTTCGTCTATCAGGCTTTGAAGCCCATGCAGGATGCTAACGTGGCTCTCGATGTGAAGAAGCAGATTCTTTATTCTCTGAACATTCGCAACCTCGATGGTGCTGAGGCTGAGGCTAAGTATGCCGAGGTGGTGAAAGGTGAGAAAGAGCTGAACGGGCAGAAAGTCTATGCGTGCCAGGTGGGCGACCAGCAGGTGATTGTAGTATCCCTGAAAGGTATGGGCCTCTGGGGCGGCATCAGCGGTTATCTGGCTGTCGACAAGGATGATAAGGTCTATGGCGCCTACTTCAACCATGAGAGTGAGACGGCTGGCTTGGGTGCTGAAATCAAGGATTCACAGGAGTGGCAGGAGAAGTTCATTGGCAAGAAGATTTTCGATGCCGATGGCAATGTCGTGCTCTCTGTAGTGAAGAAGGTTGAAACCCCTGAGTCACAGGTTGACTGCGTAACCGGTGCCACCCTCACTTCTAATGGCGTTGATGCTATGATTAAGGAATGTCTGAAAAAAGTAAAGGAGAAGTAAACTATGGCACTATTCAGTAAACAAAATAAGGAGGTTTTCACTAACCCGTTGAATCTCGACCACCCAATTCTCGGGCAAGTACTCGGTATCTGCTCGGCACTCGCCGTCACAGCGCAGCTGAAGCCTGCCATCGTGATGGGATTGGCCGTAACGGTGATTACCGCTTTTTCTAACGTAATCATCTCTATCATCCGCAACACCATTCCTAACCGCATCCGTATCGTGGTTCAGTTGGTGGTTGTGGCTGCTCTTGTAACCATCGTTTCTCAGATTCTGAAGGCTTTCGCCTATGACGTCAGCGTTCAGCTCTCTGTCTATGTCGGTCTGATCATCACCAACTGTATCCTGATGGGTCGCCTCGAGGCTTTCGCCATGCAGAACAAGCCCTGGCCTTCATTCCTTGATGGTGTGGGTAACGGTCTTGGCTATGCCATGATTCTGGTTATCGTGGGTGCTGTTCGTGAGTTCCTCGGCCGTGGTTCGCTGCTGGGCTTCCAGATTATTCCTGATGCCTGCTACGACTTCGGTTATGTGAACAACGGTATGATGACAATGCCTGCTATGGCACTCATCCTCGTGGGCTGTGTGATTTGGGTACATCGTGCATATTTTTATAAGGAGAAGTAAGTTATGGAACACGCAATATCATTACTTTTTAGGTCCATCTTTGTGGACAATATGATTTTCGCCTTCTTCCTCGGCATGTGTTCCTACCTTGCTGTGTCGAAGACGGTAAAGACCTCTATGGGACTCGGTCTCGCTGTCACCTTCGTGCTGACAGTAACCGTTCCTGTCAACTATCTGTTGCAGACCAAGGTGCTGGGCCCCGACTGCCTCGTTGAGGGTGTCGACCTGAGCTACCTGTCGTTTATCCTCTTCATTGCTGTCATTGCCGGTATGGTGCAGCTCGTTGAGATGACGGTCGAGAAGTACTCGCCCTCGCTCTATGCTGCGCTGGGTATCTTCCTGCCGCTGATTGCCGTAAACTGCGCCATCATGGGCGCTTCGCTGTTCATGCAGCAGCGCATCCTCATGGAGCCCACCAACTCGCAGGCTATCACCTGCATCGGTGATGCTGTTGTCTATGGCTTCGGCTCAGGTATCGGTTGGACGCTGGCCATCGTGGCTATGGGTGCCATCCGCGAGAAGATGCAGTATAGCGACGTGCCCAAGCCCCTGCAGGGCCTCGGCATTGTGTTTATCACCGTGGGCCTCATGGCTATGGCTATGATGTGCTTTAGTGGTTTGAATATTTAATGTTTAATGTTAAATGTTTAATGTATATTATGGCACAGTTTATAGCATATAGTATAGGGGTTTTCCTCGTGGTAATCATCCTGCTGGTGATTATCCTGTTGGTGGCTAAGAAGTATCTCAGCCCCAGCGGAAATGTGAATATTACAGTAAACGGCGATAAGGTGCTCAACGTTCCTCAGGGCAACAACCTGATGGCTACCCTCAACGAGAATGGCATTTTCCTGCCTTCAGCTTGTGGTGGTAAGGCCAGCTGCGGACAGTGTAAGGTTCAGGTGCTTGAGGGCGGTGGCGAGATTCTCGACTCCGAGAAGCCTCACTTCACCCGTAAGCAGATCAAGGACCATTGGCGTCTGGGATGCCAGTGCAAGGTGAAGGGCGACCTGAAGATTCATGTCGATGAGTCTATCTTGGGCGTCAAGGAGTACGAGTGTACCGTTATCTCTAACAAGAACGTGGCAACCTTCATCAAGGAGTTCAAGGTACAGCTGCCTGCTGGCGAACACATGGACTTCCTGCCTGGTTCTTATGCCCAGATTAAGATTCCTAAGTTCGACTGCATCGACTACGATAAAGACATCGACAAGAGCCTCATTGGCGACGAGTATCTGCCCAGCTGGGAGAAGTTCGGACTGTTCCCACTCAAGTGTAAGAACCCCGAGGACACCATCCGCGCTTACTCCATGGCCAACTATCCTGCTGAGGGCGATGTGTTCATGCTGACCGTTCGTATCGCTACACCTCCTTTCAAGGCCGACCGCTCGGGCTTCATGGATGTCAACCCTGGTATCGCTTCGTCTTACATCTTCTCGCTGAAACCTGGCGACAAGGTGATTATGAGCGGACCTTTCGGCGACTTCCACCCACACTTCGACTCGAAGAAGGAGATGATCTGGGTTGGTGGTGGCGCTGGTATGGCTCCTCTGCGTGCTCAGATTATGCACATGACGAAGACGCTGCACACCACCGATCGCGAGATGCACTACTTCTATGGTGCCCGTGCGCTGAACGAGGTGTTCTATCTGGAGGACTTCCTGGGCTTGGAGAAGGAGTACCCCAATTTCCACTTCCACCTGGCTCTGGACCGTCCAGACCCCGCAGCCGATGCCGCTGGCGTCAAGTACACTCCTGGCTTTGTTCATCAGGTCATGCTCAACACCTATCTGAAGGACCACGAAGCTCCCGAGGATATCGAGTATTACATGTGCGGACCTGGCCCGATGTCAAAGGCTGTCGTCTCCATGCTCGACTCTCTGGGCGTAGAACCCGAGTCGATTATGTATGATAACTTCGGCGGCTGATGAAACGCAGCATGCTTTGGATACTCATTCCTCTTGTACTGACCCTCCTTTCGTGTGGTCAGCGCAAGAGGAATGCGGTATTCTATGAGCAGATGGTCGACAGCATCCGCAAGGCTGAGCAGCTAAAGGAGATGAAGCGTCAGGCAGGTGTCTATGATGATCCTGTAGAGGCTTTCTTCGATACGCTGCAGCTGCGTCCATTACCCATCCAGTCCGAGCGTAGCGACTTTGCCAAGATAGGCCGTTTTGGTCGGATACCCTTGTCTGTTATTTCACAGTTGGGCTATCCTGTCGACACGCGACTAAAGGCACTCCTGCTCCCCAGGGTGCATGGTCTGCATGCACTGTTGCTTCAAGAACAGCTAGACTCTATTACGTCTAATCTCTACCTCTACACTCTTGACCGCAACTACCAACCCATTGACCATCTCTGTCTTTATGAGGAACGCGACGAAGATCGTGCTGAGGATTTCGGTCGCCAGTACATGGATTATTTCATCACCAGCGAGTGCGAGGTTACCATTCTTTACATTTACGAATCCCTGCGTACTCACAAAACAGAGGTTGAACAGACCCGTCGTTTCCAGCTCAACGCTGATGGTTTCTTTGAAGAGGTCGTCATAGAAATAGAGTAATGAAATATAAAAATAGGAGGCAAACAATTTTGTTTACCTCCTATTTTATTTATCAGCGTTTGTCAATTCTTACTTCTGAGCCTTCAGGGCAGCGATAGACTCTTTAAGAGATGCTATCTTCTCCTCTGAGTCGCTCTGCTTCTTACGTTCCATAGCAACAACAGCCTCAGGGGCATTGGCAACGAAACGCTCGTTGGAGAGCTTCTTCAGAACACCCTGCAGGAAACCTTCGAGGTGCTTCAGTTGTGCCTCCATCTTCTCAATCTCGGCATCGATGTCAATCATATTACCCAGAGGTACGGCAAACTCGTCGGTACCTATCATGAAGGCACTGGCGGTAGCGTCCTTCTCAGCAACCACCTCAATGCTACTCAGGTTGGCCATCTTACTAATAACGGCGTTGAAGGCCTCGTAGTGGTTCTGACCAACGGCCTGTAATGGGAGCTGCTCCTTGGGAGCGATGTTTTTCTGGTTACGAACCATACGAACGGCAGAGACGATCTGCTTGACGCTCTCAATCTGAGCAGCGAGCTCGTCGTCGGCAGCAGTAGGAGCGGGGAGATGCAGACTGACACGCATGATGCTCTCGCCTTCCTTGCGGTCGTAGAGGTGCTGCCAGAGCTCTTCAGTGATAAACGGCATGAAGGGATGCAACATCATCAGCAACTGCTCGAAGAACTCCAGCGTCTTGTCGTAGGTCTGCTTGTCAATGGGCTGTGCCTCGCCATTGATGTAGGCAGGCTTCACCATCTCCAGATACCAGCTCGAGAACTCGTCCCAGAAGAGCTTATAGACAGCCATCAGGGCCTCAGAGATACGATACTTCTTGAAGAGATCGTCCACCTCGGCATTGGTCTGACGAAGCTTAGCCTCGAACCACTTGGTAGCAATCTTGCCAGCCTCTGACTGTTCGATATCCGCAACCTTCCAACCCTTGACGAGACGGAAGGCGTTCCAAATCTTATTGTTGAAGTTACGGCCCTGTTCGCAGAGTGCCTCGTCGAAGAGGATATCATTACCTGCAGGTGCAGAGAGCATCATACCCATACGCACACCATCGGCACCAAACTTCTCAATCAGTTCGATGGGATCAGGAGAGTTGCCCAGTGACTTTGACATCTTACGACCCAGCTTGTCACGAACGATACCTGTGAAGTACACGTTCTTGAAAGGCATGTCGCCAATGTACTCATAGCCAGCCATGATCATACGGGCTACCCAGAAGAAGATGATATCCGGACCTGTTACCAAGTCTGAAGTGGGGTAGTAGTACTTGATTTCCTCGTTGCCAGGGTTGTTGATACCATCGAACAGCGAGATAGGCCACAGCCATGAAGAGAACCAGGTGTCGAGGGCATCCTCGTCCTGACGCAGATCTGCATCCGTGATGGCAGGATTCTTCTGCTGAGCCAGCTTCAATGCTTCCTCACGGGTCTCGGCTACAACGTAGTCGTCGTTCTCGTTGTAGTAGTAGGCTGGAATGCGATGTCCCCACCACAGCTGACGAGAGATACACCAGTCCTGGATGTTCTCCAACCAGTTCTTGTAGGTGTTCTTATATTTTGCAGGATAGAACTTCAACTCGTCATTCATCACTGGTGGCAGAGCGATGTCGGCAAAGTGCTTCATCTTCAGGAACCATTGCAGCGAGAGACGGGGCTCGATGGCGGTATCTGGGTTACGCTCAGAGTAGCCCACCTTGTTAACGTAGTCCTCTATCTTCTCCATCAGACCAGCTTCCTGCAGGTCCTTGGCAATCTGCTTGCGGCAGTCCATACGGTCCATACCCACGTAGATAGGACTCTGCTCAGAGATGGTACCATCAGCATTGAAGATATCAATGGTCTCGAGGTTGTGGGTCTTACCCAGCATGTAGTCGTTGGTGTCGTGGGCTGGTGTCACCTTCAAACAACCCGTACCAAACTCGATGTCCACATAGCGGTCCTCGATGACAGGAATAACACGATTCACCAGCGGAACAATCACCTTGCGACCTTTCAGCCACTGGTTCTTGGGGTCCTTGGGGTTGATACACATAGCCGTATCGCCCATGATGGTCTCAGGACGTGTGGTGGCTACAACGGCATAGTAGCCCTTGGCATCCTTGTGGATGATATTGCCCTCAGCCTTCAGAGCCTCCTCGTTATCGAGAGTGGTCAGGCCATCCACATAGTACTTCAGGTGGAACAGATGGCTCTGCTCTTCCTTATAGATTACCTCCTCAGTAGACAGAGCGGTAAGTGCCTTGGGGTCCCAGTTGACCATGCGCAGACCACGATAGATAAGTCCTTTGTTATAGAGGTCAACGAACACCTTGATGACGCTCTTGCTACGCTTCTCGTCCATGGTGAAAGCCGTACGATCCCAATCGCAGCTAGCACCCAGACGGCGCAACTGCTTCAGGATAATGCCACCATGCTCGTGCGTCCAGTCCCAAGCATGCTCCAGGAACTGCTCACGGGTCAGGTCACGCTTCTTAATGCCCTCGCCAGCCAGCTTCTTCACCACCTTAGCCTCTGTAGCGATTGAGGCGTGGTCTGTGCCAGGCACCCACAATGCATTCTTACCCTCCATGCGGGCACGACGCACCAAGATATCCTGGATGGTGTTGTTCAACATGTGACCCATATGCAACACACCTGTCACATTGGGCGGTGGGATAACGATGGTGTAAGGTTGACGTCCATCGGGTTTACTGGCAAAGAGTTTGTTGTCCAGCCAGTACTGATACCATTTTGATTCGACCTCTTTTGGGTCATATTTACTTGCTAATTCCATATACCTTATTATAAAACGGTTGCAAAGGTACAAAATAAAGTGAAAAGTGAAAAGTGAAAAATGAAAAATTTGCTACCGCGTAGTTGTTTTTTGTTATTTTTTTGTAATTTTGCACGCTGAAAGCAGAGCCACGGTCTGTCGCTGGTGTCCATGGGGCACGAGAGGAAAGTCCGGGCAGCACAGGACACTCCACTGGTGAAAGTGCCAGCAGTTGGTGACAGCTGGATATGGGAGAAGAAAATAACCGCCCACACGTGGGTAAGGGTGAGAAGGTGGTGTAAGAGACCACCAGCCGGCGGGTGATCGTCGGGCTGTTCCATCTGGAGGCTGCAAGTTCGCGTATACCATCGGTTGAGGGCTGTCCGTCCAAAGCGTAAGCTACGATGGAGGGTGGAATGCTAGAGCCGTAGGGTAACCTGCGGAGTAGATAAATGGCAGACGCCCCGCAAGGGGTACAGAACCCGGCTTATAGGGGCTCTGCTTTCTTTTCAAAATTACATGTCGCTATGCCTAAAAACATCATCAAGTTCTTCCAGACCGATATATGGAGAATCAATCAGGACGATCTCTCTCCTGTGAAATTCCTGTTGTTGGAAATCGCCAAGAAACTATTGCTGGCCATCCGTTTTTTCACCACGAAGGGTGTCATGCAGAAGGCCTCGGCGCTGACCTATTCCACGTTGTTGGCCATCGTTCCCATCACGGCCGTGGTCTTCGCCATTGCACGAGGCTTTGGTTACAGCAAGTATATCGAGGTATGGTTCCGTGGTGCTTTCGAGTCGCAACCACAAGTGGCAGAGGTCATCATCGGCTTCGTCAACAGCTATCTGGTGCATACCAAGAGTGGTGTCTTCTTAGGCATTGGTCTGATATTCATGCTCTATACGGTACTCATGCTGGTCAGCAACGTCGAGGATGCCTTCAACGAGATTTGGCAGGTCAAGAAGCCTCGCTCCATCTTCCGTACCTTCACGGACTATCTGGCCATGTTCTTCCTTTTTCCCATCATCATCGTATTGACATCGGGTATCTCTATTTTCATGGCAACAATAGCCGACTCCATGCCTGACTTCCTGTTGCTGGGACCCACCATCCGCTTCTTCATCGACTTGATACCATACGTGCTGATGTCTGGTATGTTCATGGCACTCTACATGTTTATGCCTAACACGCATGTCAAGGCTATCAATGTCTTCTTTCCAGGAATCCTCGCTGGTTTCGCCATGCAGGGACTGCAGATATTCTACATCCATTCGCAGATTTTCCTCTCCAGCTACAACGCCATTTATGGTTCGTTTGCCGCCCTGCCGTTGTTCATGCTGTGGGTACAGATTTCATGGACTATTTGCCTGTTTGGTGCCGAACTGTGTTACACCAATCAGAACCTCGACTACTACGACTACGATGCCAATACAGGTGAGATTAGCCATCGCTACAAGATGTTGCTTAACGCCTTGTTGATGAGTCGCATCTGCAAGCGCTTTGCCAACGGGCAACGTCCCTTGACAGCTTTGGAACTCTGTCAGGAGACGAACGTTCCTATCCGCATCGTCAATGACCTGCTCTACGAGCAGATTGCTGCCGGATTGGTCATCGAGATCACAAGCGACGAGAAGGGTGAAATCTCACGTTTCATGCCCGCTGAAGACATCAAGAATCTCACACTGGGCACAATGGTTGATCGTCTGGAGTCGCATGGTTCATGGAAAATAGACCTCGATGTCAGCGAACTCTTCTCGGAGAAGTGGAGTAGGGCGATGGAACTGCGCAGTACTTATCTGCACAACGCACATAGTATCCTCTTGCAAGACCTCTAAAAATGTTCTGATTGGCACGTTTTTTGATAAAAACATACCAATATCAAACTTTTTTCGAAAAAAGTCTGCAAAATATTTGGTGGTTAGCAAAAAACTCCGTACCTTTGCACCCGCAAATCAGAAATCGACCGCTGCGTTTAGCGCAAGTCGGAATAGAAGAGGAGCCAAAGAGGGTTCCGTAGCTCAACTGAATAGAGCATCTGACTACGGATCAGAAGGTTGTGGGTTTGAATCCCGCCGGAATCACTAAAAAGAAAACGCAAGTACTTGATAATCAAGCGCTTGCGTTTCTGCTTTTAATGGTTTTGACCCATCTTTGCCCCACATAATAGGCTGACTTTTACCTCTTTCTTAGCAATTTGAGAAGTTTTTCTTTATCAGAATCGTCTAAGTGCTCAAGAAGCTTTGCCAGATTCTTATGTTTTTCTTCATCGTCATTCTATGACCTTATAAGGTTGATACAACACCGTGGAACCAACGTCAAATCATTTGTCGTGAACGGGTCGGATGTAACAGCCCTCAAAGCGTGCACCTTGCAGCAGATTGATGCCTTTATTGGTGAATTGCAGTCGCCAGGCGCTGTTGTGGTTCGTATATGGTGTTGATGTCCAGTAGTAGCCTGCAGCGTTCATGTCCTCAATGCGACTGCTACGGTTGAAGCCCACGGCAGGCAGGAAGATGTAGTTCTTATTAATCTTGCTGTAACCTTATAGCCCCATCTGCCTCATTTTTTTTGCGACTCTACACACCTGTGGCATCTTTTTTAATGGTGTAGGTGCCCGCCTGATCAAAAAGAATCTTCACGTTTGTGTACTATTTCAAAATAAATTCGTATCTTTGCCCTCAGTTATGAACCAGAATTTACAGTTAGAAGAATTGACGCGCAGCGTCTGCGAGATTGCGAAGCAGGCAGGTGCTTATATCAGAGAAGAACGAAGAAAATTCTCTTTGGAGAGTGTGGAGCGTAAACATGCGCACGACTATGTGTCGTATGTGGATAAAGGATCGGAAAAGCAGATTGTGAGTGCTTTGCGACAGCTATTGCCAGAGGCAGGATTTATTACTGAGGAGGGCACGGCGAAGACGGAAGATGGAAGATGTAAGATGGAAGAGACTTCATCCCTCATCCCTCATCCTTCAGCCCTCATTTGGGTGGTAGATCCGCTGGATGGCACCACGAACTTCATTCATCAGTATGCACCATACGCCGTGAGCATCGCCTTGTTGCAAGATAAGGAGGTACTGATTGGCGTGGTCTATGAGGTGTGTCACGACGAGTGCTACAGCGCATGGAAAGGTGGTGGGGCATATTTAGAATTGAAAGGTGAAAGATTAAAGTTGAGAGCGAGCAACCAGAAAATTCAGGATGCGTTGCTGTGCTTGCAATTGCCTTACAACAGCGATGCGTATAAGCCCGTGATAAAGCATCTGATAGACGAATTGTATGGCAACGTAGGTAGTGTACGTATGTGCGGATCGGCTGCTATGGCACTTTGCTACGTGGCTTCTGGACGATACGATGGCTATGCGGAGAAATATATTGGCCAGTGGGATTTCATGGCGGGTGCTCTGATAGTGAAGGAGGCTGGCGGCATGGTGACTAATTATGAGGGCTCTGAGGACTTTACGCAGGGTAACTGTGTGGTGGCTACTAACGGGGTGATACAGCAGGACTTGCTTGACGTGATAAAAACGGTATAGTATTTCATTGCCGACGATATATTGCATTTTTCAATCATCAGGTCAAAAAAAATGTAATGTCAATTAATCTTTACGCATTTTGATTCGTCTAAGAACTGATAACTAACTAACATTCATTTATTATTAAACAACCAAAACGATGAAAAAAGTATTAATGATGTTGGCCTTGATGGCCATTCCGTTTGCCATGCAGGCACAGACAAAGTTCCACGACGTAGAGGCTAACGAGGCGCAGGGACCTGTAAAGAAAATCAGTCAGGACATGATGGGGCGCATGCAGGTGACTACGTTTACGCAGGACGGCAAGATGCAGCGTGACGGCATGTCGAACGTGGTGTACGATGCCAACGGTTATGCACAGCAGGCTACGCTGACGTTCCAAGGTCAGGACGTCACCATGAAGTACACGTGGAAGGACGGCAAGCTGGCTACGCAGTCAATGAACATGATGGGCAACGACATGACGTTCACCTTTATCTATAACGACAAGGGCGCTATTGTTGCTCAGTCCATGAACATGGGCGGTCAGGAGATGAAGATGGAGTATAAGGACATCAAGTATGACGCCAAGGGCAACTGGATCAGTCGCAAGACAAACATGATGGGGCAGGAGATGGAACAGACCCGCACCATTGAGTACTACGAGTAAGATTAAACATTAAAAATTAAAAATTAAACAATAAACGAAGAAAGGCTGCAGGAAATGAATCCGCAGCCTTTTTTCTATGTCGTTCTTTCTTGCAGTCAAATCTTGGCGAGCTCTGCAGCCATCTGCTCTTGCAGTTCCTTGGCCTTCTGTGCAGCCACATCGGCAAAGTCGGTGCCGTTAGAGGCGAAGATGATGCCACGCGATGAGTTAACCAGCAGACCACAGTCTTTCGTCATGCCATACTTGCAGACCTCCTGCAGCGAACCACCCTGAGCACCTACGCCAGGAACCAGCAGGAAGTGGTTGGGCACCAGCTTACGGATGTCCTCAAACATCTGTCCCTGGGTAGCACCTACTACATACATCATGTTGTCCTTCGTGCCCCACTGCTGAGAAATCTTCAGCACCTCTTCAAAGAGGTGAGAGGTGAGAGGTGAGTGGTTAGAGGATAGTTCTAACTTCTGAAAATCGTTAGAGCCCTTATTGCTAGTCAGCGCCAACAGGATAACCCACTTGCCATCATACTCCAGAAAAGGACTGACGGAGTCTTCGCCCATGTAGGGTGCAACGGTAACAGCATCGGCCTGAGCATCGCCCTCGAAGAACGAGCGGGCATACATCTTCGACGTGTTGCCAATATCGCCACGCTTTGCATCAGCTATGATGAAGTGGTTGGGATAGTTCTCGCGGATGTAGCTGACAGTCTCTTCGTAAGCTACTAGTCCATTGGCACCTAGCGACTCGTAGAATGCCAGGTTGGGCTTGTAGGCCACGCAGTAGGGAGCCGTAGCGTCAATGATATACTGGTTGAAGAGGATGATGGCCAACGAGTCGTCATACTCCTCGTCGTCTGCGGCAAGGTCAGCCTTGCACTCGTCAATCACACACTGGGGAATCCTCTTGATGTCTGGGTCGAGACCCACGCAGAGAAACGACTGCTTCTCGCGGATTTGCTGAATAAGTTCTTTTCTGGTCATAATCTTTATGCAAGCGGCAGAACCGCTTGCCACACTTAAAGTTCTGTTTCTTTCATTCGTTCGGCGTTCTCGGCAACGGTCAGGGCATCGATCATGGGCTGGATGTCACCACCGAGGAAACCCTGCAGGTCGTGGGTTGTGTAGCCAATGCGGTGGTCCGTTACGCGGCCCTGTGGGAAGTTGTACGTGCGAATCTTTGCCGAGCGGTCACCCGTCGATACCAGGCTCTTACGACGACTGGCAATATCGTCCATATACTTCTGGTGCTCCTTATCGTAGATAAAGGTATAGAGGCGTGAGAGAGCACGCTCCTTATTCTTGGGCTGGTCGCGCGTCTCGGTACACTCGATGAGGATTTCCTCCGTCTCACCAGTATTGGGGTTCTTCCACATATAGCGCAGACGGACACCAGACTCCACCTTATTGACGTTCTGACCACCAGCACCACTGGAGCGGAAGGTATCCCACTTGATTTCGCCCTCGTTGACGTGTACCTCGAACTTGTCAGCCTCAGGGAGTACGGCAACAGTAGCGGCAGAGGTGTGCATGCGACCCTGCGTCTCAGTAGCAGGCACACGCTGTACACGGTGGACTCCCGACTCATATTTCAGTGTGCCATAGACGTCGGCACCACTGACGGCAAAGTCAATCTCCTTGAAACCACCAACAGCACCCTCAGAGACGCTGGTGATGGAGAGCTGCCAACCCTTCGACTCGCAGTAGCTCTTGTACATCTTGAACAGGTCGCCAGCAAACAGAGCAGCCTCGTCGCCACCCGTTCCTGCACGAATCTCCATCTGCACGTTCTTGGCGTCCTCAGGGTCCTTAGGAATTAGTGCTATCTTGATTTCCTCCTCCAGTTTAGGCTGCAGAGCTTCGTTCTCCGACAGCTCCTCACGAGCCATTTCCTTCATCTCTGGGTCGGTCTCGTTGGCCAGAATGTCCTTAGCCTCACGGATGCTGTTCAGACAGGCGATGTAACGCTTGCGGGCATCCATGATGTCGCCCAGATCTTTATATTCCTTCGTCAATTTCACGAAGCGGTTCTGGTCGGCTATCACGTCAGGATCGGTAATGAGTGTCGACACCTCTTCAAAGCGTGCCTCCAGACCGTCAAGTTTCTGTAAAATACTGTTATTCTCCATATTCGGCTGCAAAATTACAAAATAATTATGAATTATGCGTTATGATTTCTATATTATTTTGTACCTTTGTGCCGTGAAAACGAAAGACATACATATTAGCGAATACAATTACGAGTTGCCCGACGAGCGCATAGCCAAGTTCCCAAAGGCTGAGCGCGACCACTCGAAGCTGCTCGTCTACAACAAGGGTGAGGTAGGAGAGGACATCTTCTACAATCTGCCGAATTACCTGCCCCAGGGGGCATTGATGGTGTATAACAATACGAAGGTCATCCAGGCACGTCTACACTTCCGCAAAGAAACGGGTGCCCTGATAGAGATATTCCTCTTGGAGCCTGCTGAGCCTGCCGACTACGAGCAGATGTTCCAACAGACTCGTCGTTGCTCGTGGCTTTGTCTGGTGGGTAACCAAAAGAAGTGGAAAGAAGGAACGCTTTCAAGGGAATTACGAATTAAGGATGAAGAATTACGAGTTAGTGCTACGCGTCGTGGAGAGCACGGAACAAGTCAATGGATAGACTTTGAGTGGGACAATGAGCGCGTGAACTTCGCTGAGATTCTCGACGTGATGGGTGAACTTCCCATTCCGCCGTATTTGAATCGTGAGACACAGGAGAGCGACAAGACCACCTACCAGACTGTCTATTCCAAGATTATGGGTAGCGTGGCTGCTCCTACTGCTGGTCTGCACTTCACAGAGCGCGTGCTGAAGGATGTTGACGACCGTGGCATTGAGCGCGAAGAGGTGACGCTGCACGTGGGTGCCGGAACGTTCAAGCCCGTCAAGAGCGACACCATCGGCGAGCACCCCATGCACACGGAGTATATCGCTGTGCGCCGTCATACGCTGGAGCGATTGCTGGCCCACAACTGCAAGGTTGTTGCCGTGGGTACTACCAGCGTGCGCACGCTGGAGAGCCTCTACTACATGGGGTTGAAGGTGATGCAGCACCCCAACATCGCTGAGGAGCAGTTGCACGTCAATCAGTGGGAGCCCTATGGGGACTGTCCCTGCTGTGATAGCGAAGCGTTTACAGAGGAACTGTCCCCATGTGACGCCATCCGTGCCTTGCTGGACTGGATGCTTCGCAAGGAGCTGACCGTTCTGCACTCGTCGACGCAAATTATCATTGCGCCAGGATACACCTATCATATCGTGAAGATGCTCATCACCAATTTTCATCAGCCGCAGTCCACGCTGTTGCTATTGGTCAGCGCCTTCGTCAAGGGTGACTGGCACAAGATTTACGACTACGCCCTGGCTCACGACTTCCGTTTCTTGAGCTATGGCGACTCATCGTTACTGATTCCCTAAAACGTCAAATAGTAAATCGTCAAATTGTCAAATATGAAATACGGATTTATCAAGGTGGCTGCAGCCGTACCTGCCGTACGCGTAGCCGATGTGGAGTACAACGTACAGGAAATCGAGAAACTCATTGCTATGGCCGATGGCGATGGCGTAGAGCTGGTGTGCTTCCCTGAACTGTCGCTGACAGGTTATACGTGTCAAGACTTGTTCAAGGAGAAACTGTTGCTCGACAAGGCTGAGAGTGGACTGCTCCAGTTGCTGGACTTCACTCGTCAGCTGGATATCGTCTGTGTGGTGGGCTTGCCTGTTCAGGCGGGTGGTTTGTTGCTCAACTGTGCTGCCGTCATCCAGAGTGGTACGTTGCTGGGCGTGGTCTCGAAGACCTATCTGCCTAACTACAACGAGTTCTACGAGAAACGCTGGTTTGCTTCGTCGCAGGACTTGAACGACACTAATATCTATCTGGCTGGCACCCCTATCCGTCTGTCTGCCGAACCCCAACTCTTCCAGATGGGTGACGTCAAGTTTGGCGTCGAGATCTGCGAGGACGTCTGGGCACCCATTCCACCCAGCAACAACCTGACAATGGCAGGTGCAGACATCATCCTGAACCTCTCGGCCAGCGACGAGCTCATTGGCAAGCACAACTACCTGCGCTCACTAGTAGCTCAGCAGAGTGCTCGCACCATAAGTGGCTACGTCTATGCATCGAGTGGCTTTGGCGAATCGACACAGGACGTAGTGTATGGTGGCAACGCGATGATTTTCGAGAACGGCCGACTGCTTGTTGAGGGCGAGCGCTTTTCGTTCCAGCCACAGCTGCAGACTGCCCAGATTGACGTGGAGCGCCTGCGCACTGAGCGCCATACTAATTCAACATTCATCAACGCCCAGCGCCACGCCCATGCAGCAATTGTCGCTGCTCAGGCAACGCTTGGCAAGGAGTTTGAACTAACACGCACTATTGATCCGCATCCGTTTATCCCTGCCGAAGACAAGATGGCTGAGACTTGCGAGGAGATACTGAACATCCAGACGGCTGGTCTGGCAAAGCGACTGCTACACACCCACATGGAACATGTGGTATTGGGCATCAGCGGTGGTCTGGATTCTACGCTGGCCTTGTTGGTCTGCGTGCGCACATTCGACAAGCTGGGACTGGACCGCAAAGGAATAATCGGTGTCACGATGCCAGGTTTTGGCACCTCTGACCGCACGCACGACAATGCCGCTTCGCTGATGCAGACACTGGGCATCTCGCAGATGGAGATATCCATTGCCAAGGCCGTCACTCAGCATTTCGAGGACATCGGTCACGATGCCTCTATCCATGATGCTACCTACGAGAATTCGCAGGCTCGCGAGCGCACACAGATCCTCATGGACCTCGCCAACAAGTGCAACGCACTGGTGGTAGGTACTGGTGACCTCTCTGAGCTGGCTCTCGGATGGGCAACATATAACGGCGACCACATGTCGATGTATGGAGTGAATGCGGGCATCCCCAAGACGCTCATCCAGTATCTGGTGCGTTACTTCGCCACACTCGACGCTTTCGCTGCTGCCAGCGAGACGTTGATAGACATCGTCGACACACCCATCTCTCCTGAGCTGACACCTGCCGACGAGGAGGGTAACATCCAGCAGAAGACGGAAGATCTGGTGGGACCCTATGAACTGCACGACTTCTTCCTCTACTACATGCTGCGCTTCGGTTTCCGTCCTGCCAAGATATTCCTCATGGCACAGCGTGCCTTTGGCGAGGCTTACGACAAGGAGATCATCAAGAAGTGGCTCACCACGTTCTGTCGTCGTTTCTTCTCGCAGCAGTTCAAGCGCTCGTGTCTGCCCGACGGTCCGAAGGTGGGTAGCATCTCGCTGTCACCTCGTGGCGACTGGCGTATGCCGAGTGATGCATGCAGCACCTTGTGGCTCAAAGAGTGCGAAGAACTTTGAAATTATTAAAGACAACGATGATATATATTTAAAAAGACAACTTGGACAACTTAGGACAACATTAATATTAGCCTACGACGCAACTGCGTCTACGGACGCCCTCATTGGCAGAAATAAAAGTTGTCCTAAGTTGTCCAAGTTGTCTTTAAAATAAAAAATGTTGTCGTTATAATAAAATAGTTGTAGTTAATAATGGTTGACATCATATCAAGCGCCCAGAACCCGAAGATAAAGCTTCTGTTGGAGTTGCAGCAGAAGTCGCAGGAGCGTCGCCGTCAAGGTCTGTTTGTCGTGGAGGGTAGGCGAGAGATAGAGCGTTGCATCCAGAGCGGCTATCAGATTGACACACTCTTTTGGTGCCCAGAGATTTTTGGCATCGAGGAGCCTATTGTCGATGGTGCCCGTGTGTTTCAGGTATCTGCCGATATATATAACAAGCTGGCTTATCGTGGTGGTACCGAGGGAGTCATCGCTGAGGTCGTTGCACAACAGCGCACGCTCGACAGTCTGAAGCTGCAGAAACGTCCGCTCATAGTCGTCCTTGAGAGTGTCGAGAAGCCCGGCAACGTGGGAGCCATCCTGCGCTCTGCCGATGCCGCCAACGTCGATGCCGTCATCGTCTGCGACCCACAATGCGACCTCTACAATCCCAATATCATCCGTGCCTCCGTGGGTGCGTTCTTCAGCGTGCCAACGGTAGCCTGCACCTCAGAAGAATGCATCCAGTGGCTCAAGGCCAATGGCATCCAGATACTTACTGCCCAGCTGCAAGATTCCTACTACTATTACGAAACCGATATGGCCCGTTCCACAGCCATTGTCATGGGCACTGAGGCCACAGGTTTGACGGACAAGTGGCGCCAGGCAGCCGATGCACATATCAAGATTCCCATGCTGGGCATTGGTGACTCCCTCAATGTCTCTGTCTCCGCTGCCATCCTCATGTTCGAGGCTGTCAGACAGAGAAGCCTTCATGTCATAATTAAATAATATTGTTATTACCTGCGGCCCTGGCGGTTTTGGTTGTCGCGGTTGCCCCATTTCTTGTCGTAGCGGCCTTCGGTATCTATTTTTCCACCGAACATGTTGAGACGGTAGCGAATGTGGAGCATGGCATAGGAGTTAACGCTATTATACTGGGTGTCGCTACGACCGGTGGCGTTCACCCAGCGTTCATAGTTGAATTGTTGGCCGAGCAGGTCGTAGAAGTTGAGTGCTACGACGAGCGACTTGTTCTTCAAGAATGGTTTCGATATCTGTCCGTTCCACAGCAGTTCGTTGGTGTTCATTGATGTGTCGTTATATCCCCGTCGGCTGCGCTCGTGGAGGTTCATGGAGACCTCGAAGTCAAGGGGCAGGCGTACGAGGAATTGTCCGCCGTAATCGAACTGCCATGTGTCGAGGTTAGCATTGGGCTGCAATTCGTTGCGTGAGTGCTGATAGTTCAGTCGCCCGTCGATGGCTATCTCGAGCCAGTCGTTGCGGTAGCTGGCTGTCAGTCGCTCGTTGATGTTCGTCGTGCGTGTGGTATTCTTCTCGGCATCGGCCTGCTGCTGGGCTACGTAGCTGACATAGTTGTTGTAGCGGATGCGGGTGTCGGTACCAACGTTCCAGTGGGCAGTGGTGTCAATAGCGGTGTTGAAGGTAAATCCGCCATTGATGTTCCAGTTGCCATTGATGTTCTCTGGTCGCGAGATGCTTCCGCCCGTCGCAGGATCGTAGCGTACGAAGTTGGAGATGGCGTTGCGCGTGTGACGGAAATTGAAGTAGGCTACGATGGAGCGTTTGCGGCGCACGATGTAGTTGTTGTAATATGCATTCAGCGAGTTGGTGAACGAGGGTTTCAGTCCAGGATTACCCTGGGTGATATAGAGCGGATTGGAGTCGTCAGTGATGTCGAGCAGTTGCGTCATCTCTGGCTGACTGGTCTCGCCGCGATAGTGGAACCAGAGGTTGCTCTGCTCGCTGAACTTGTAGTGGAAATCGAGGGTAGGCGTCAGGTTGACAACGTTGCGGATGGTATCGACGTAGATGCCGCGGTAGTCCTGGATGAAATCAGAGTGCTGCGGTTGCACGAGGAAACCGATGTTGTAGTCGTATTTCTCCTCGCGGTGACGCAGGTTCAGACGGATGTTGTGTGTGTAGTTTTTGTATTCTGAGTAGCGGCTGAGATTACGGTCGAGTGCTGCGGACTGTTCCAAATCGCCCCCGACGTTGGCGGCCCAGGGTGCCCATTCGCGGTATTCCGGATCAATGCCGTAGAAGGGGTCGGTCTTCAGATGGCTGTAGTCGTAGGTCTTGCGGTCGCTTTTGTTCTGACTGTAACGCAGCTCGTAGCCGGCCTGCAGGTGTGCGCCCTTCCAGAGCGGTTCGCTGTAGGTGGCACTCAGTACGTAGCCGCTATTGTCCGACGGTGTGGTATTGTAGCGGGCGGTGTAGTAGGTGGAGTCGAGGCCTGCCTGATTCTTGACACGAAAGAGGTAGACGGCATTGTCGCTGGCATTAAGGTTTTTGCTATTGCCACCGTTGGCTTCCATCCTTAAGACGATGTTGCGGCCACGCGGATTCAGACGACGGTATAGCTGCAGCATGCCCCATGCATTCTTGTTTTCACCATAGGTCAGGCTGATGTTCTGGTTGCGGTTGATGATGTATGGCAATAGCGGATTGGTAGGGTCGGGCGTGAATCCCATTTCAGCCACGTCGGCCAGCGGATTGCTGCTGTAATTGTACGGGTCGTCGTCGAAGGTTGCTGCGAGCGACGTGTTAGTAGCGTCGTTGCTGCCGTAGCTACCGTTGGCACGCAGTAGGATGTTGGTCAGCGTGTCGGGTTTCCACTCGACGCGGATGTTGCCCCACCAGTTGTTGCTACGGGTGTAGTTCGACGTCATATTATTCGAGAAGTTTCGCGATGTCTCGCTATAGAACGTCTCGCTGGCATTCTCGGTCTGGTTGTCGCCACCGCGATGGTTCCAGCGAATACTCACGTCGACCTTCAGTTTCTTTCCGTCGTCGTAGTTAAGGTTGGTGCCTAGCATCTTGCGAGCGTTCAGTCCGCGACGGTTCCACCAGCCGGCATTTTCCTCCTTATTATTGAAATTGCCCAGCAGTACGATGCGTGTCTCGTCAGTAAAGCTCGAGGCCATGCCGCGTGAGGCATAGCGATCACTGGTACCGCCAGCTATGTCGAGGTTCGTCATAAATCCACGATTCATGCCTTTCTTGATAGAGAAGTCGAGTACGGTTTCTTTGTTTCCGTCGTCGATGCCGGTAATGCGCGACTGGTCCGACTGCTGGTCGTAGAATTTCAGGTTCTGAATAATGCTGACAGGGATGTTTTTGAGCGCTGTCTCCACATCACCTAACATAAACTCCTTGCCGTCGAGCAGAATCTTTTTAACCTCCTTGCCGTTGACGGTAATTTTGCCGTCCTCGTCGACATCGGCACCTGGTATGCGCTTGATGAGTTCCTCAATGGGCGAACCTTCGGGGGTGCGGTATGCCTCTGGGTTGTATATAATGGTATCTTTGCGGACGATGACTTGTGCGGCACGGCCTGTGACGACAGCTTCTTGGAGCAGAATGCTCTCCGACTCCATGAGCAGGTTGCCAAGATCCTGGCTCTCGTTGCGTCGCAGCGTTATCTCGCGTTCAATGGTCTGGTATCCCAATGACGAGATGCGCAGACGGTAGGTGCCTGTTCTCGGTGCCAGAACATAGAAGTTGCCGCGTTCGTTGGTCACCGTTCCTCCGACGAATGTACTGTCTGAAGCAGTGAATAGTTGGATGGTAGCTTGTATCATCGGCTCTTTTAGGTCGGCGTCGAGCAGTTGTCCTCGTATGGTCAGTCGCCGTTCATCGGGGTCAGGCTCTGGCTGAGCGGATGTTGTGAGCAATGAGAAATGAATAGTGATAAAAGTCAGGATGAATATGATACGTTTTGTCATCGTCTTGTTTGGTGTTTGTGTTCTTTATTTTAAAAAGATTATGTATTTTTTGTACTCTCGCGAATCTCCAGACGGGTTTTCACAACCATACGTCTCACGCGGTTGTCTCCGTTTATCTGGTCTAACAGCAGACGAAACGCTTTCGTGCCTATCTCCCTCGGATTCTGTTTGACGTATGATATGCGCGGATTCATTACGTCCGACACCCAGTCGCTCATATATCCAATGACCGACACATCCTCAGGTATTCGAAGATTTCGACTCTTAATAGCTACCATCGATGATGTAGCCAGTGGACCATAGGTTGCAATGATTGCGTCTGGAGGCTCCGGCAAATTCAGTAATTCCAGCGTATCAGTCAGGCCGGAGTTGAAACTGGCATCGTGACATCTCACCAACTCCTTTCTGATGGGAATGTTGCGTTCGCGCAATGCCTCCAGATAACCGTGTTTGCGGTCAGTGGTCTGTTTCAGCTTGTTCGAACCTCCGAGGAAAGCAATGCATCGCGCTCCGCCATCAATCAGGTAATGTGTGGCCTGGCGGGCAGTGTCGGCATCGTTAATCACTACCGACGTCACGTCGACATCTGCTGCGCGGTCAAACAACACCAGCGGGATGTTGTGTTCCTTCACCCGCAGCAGGTGACTGTAATCCGTCGTTTCCTGCGACAGACTGACGATGATACCCGATACGTGCATTTCCACCAGTCGCTCGATGCTCTCTACTTCGTAATTATAGCGGTCGCAGGTATCTGTTATGATGGACATATAGCCTGACTTACGTGCCTCAGACTCTATCCATCTCACAATATGAGCGTAGAGATTGTACGACATGTCAGGCACAACTATGCCGATAATCCGTGTTGCATCGTAATGTTCCGCAGGAGTAAAATCCACAGACTGGTAGCCGTTCTCAGCCGCCATACACTCTATCTTCTGCCTCAGCTCTTCGCTGACGCCCTTTTGTCCTTTCAATGCCCTAGAAACGCTGGAGACGTTTACACCCAGTGTCTTGGCAATGTCACGTTGCGATATTTTTTTCATTCTATTGTCTTCTTTTTAAAAAACCACCAACTTTCGCAAGCAGGTGGTTTAAGTATTAGGATATAGAAATTTTTGTGTTGGTTTGTTTTTGCAAAAGTAGAATATTATTGTCAATTTTCCAAGAAACCCAACGATTTTCTACGCAACACTATACGCAACATTTTCAAATGGAATACGCAACAAGATGTTGACATATTGCTGTGTATTCTTTTAATTATTTCATTATTTATATCGTCGAGCAATTCCGAGATGACAGTCCATAATGCTTTCTGTGCTTCAGGTATTCCAGATTGTCTTGATACTACCAAAGACAGTTAGATTTCCTAATAATTGTCAAATCTACGTACAAAGGTGGCAAATATTCATGAATAATTCGTATATTTGCACAATAATTTAAAATGTTTTGTGATATGAAAAGATTTGTAGTTCTGCCTCTAATGGCACTGCTGTTTGGAATATCAACGGCAAAGGCTGGTGATGCTCCGGAATGGCGCAATCCGCAGGTAAACCAGCAGAACCGTGAGACCCGCCGCGCGAACTTCTTTGCCTACGAGAGCGAAGAGACTGCGAGGATTGGCGAGAAGGCGCAGTCGAGTCGCTACCTGTCGATGGAGGGCATGTGGCGCTTCCTGTTCGTGAAGAATCACCAAGACGCTCCTGCTGGTTTCTGGTCTGTTGGCTACGACGACTCCAAGTGGGAGGACTTTCCTGTGCCTGGCCTCTTTGAGTTGAGCGGTCACGGCGACCGCATATATAAGAACATCGGATATGCGTGGGCAACCACGTTTGACAGCAATCCACCGTATATCGGTGAGACGGAGAATTATACCGGCAGCTATCGTCGCGAGTTCACGTTGCCCGACAGCTGGCAAGGTCAGCAGGTAGTGTTCCATGTGGGTTCCGCCACCAGTAACCTGAAGGTGTGGGTAAACGGCAAATACGTTGGTTATTCAGAAGACTCAAAGGTCGCTGCCGAGTTTGACATTACGAAATTCCTGAAGAAAGGCAAGAACCTGATTGCTATGCAGGTGATGCGCTGGTGCGACGGCTCTTACTTGGAAGACCAGGACTTCTGGCGCTTTACAGGTATTGCCCGCGAGGTGTATCTCTATGCTCGTCCGAAAGTGCACATTAACGACATCGTCATCAAACAAGACTATGTCGATGGTAAGGCCTTGCTCAATGTGGACGTCAAAGCCACAGGAAATCCGAAGATTACGATGGACCTTTACGACCCTGCTGGCGAACTGGTTGCTGAGGGCATTAGCAAATTCGCAGAATTCGACTGCGCCAAGCCTTGGTCAGCAGAAATGCCCAACCTCTACACCCTCTACATCAAGGCACGAAAAGGCAATCAAGTGGTAGAGGTAATCCGCCAGAAAGTAGGTTTCCGCCACGTGGAAATCAAGGGCGGACAACTATTGGTTAACGGACAGCCTATATTAATAAAAGGTGTAGACCGTCACGAGTTGGACCCAGATGGTGGATATATTGTCTCCGTAGAGCGCATGAAGCAGGACATCCGCATCATGAAACAGTTGAATGTCAATGCTGTGCGTACTTCTCACTATCCTGACGATCCACGCTGGTATGACTTATGCGACGAGGCAGGATTGTATCTCGTGGCCGAGGCAAATCTAGAGAGTCACGGTATGGGCTACGGAGAGAGCACGCTGGCTAAACGTGACGACTTCCGCCAGATGCACTTGGAGCGCAACCAGGACAATGTACTCACTCTACGCAATCATCCAAGTATTATCATCTGGAGTATGGGTAACGAAGCTGGCTACGGTCCTAACTTCGAGAAGTGCTACGAGTGGATCAAGTCGGTAGATAATCGTCCTGTGCAGTATGAACAGGCTGGTGATTGGGGCAAGACCGACATTTTCTGTCCGATGTATTACTACTACCGTGACTGCGAGAAGTATTCGAAAGGCGATAACCCCCGTCCGCTCATTCAGTGCGAATATGCCCACGCCATGGGTAATTCGATGGGTGGTTTCAAAGAGTACTGGGACCTTGTGCGTAAATATCCCAAATACCAGGGCGGCTTCATTTGGGACTTTGTGGATCAGGGACTTCGTGACAAGAGTCCTATCACCGGCAAGGAAATATTCACCTATGGTGGCGACTATGGACGCTATCCCGCCTCGGACTACAACTTCAACTGCAACGGCATCATAGCTCCTGACCGCAGACTGAATCCACATGCCTATGAGGTGCAGTACTACTATCAGAATGTGTGGATTAGTGATAAGGGCTTCAAGGACGGACGCATCGAAATCTATAACGAGAACTTCTTCAAGAATCTTGACGACTTGGAGTTGGAGTGGATTGTTGGTGGTGCAGGAAAAAGTCATCACGAAGGCAACCGTCCTGACGGTATGACATTTGGGCATGGTGGAAAGATGGATATCAGCGGCATAGCTCCCCAGCAGCGTAAGGTTATTACTATCGAAGCTATGCAGAAAACCATTGCCCGTGTACTGGGACATCATGGCGACCAGGAGCTCTTTGTCAGCTTCCAGCTGAAAGCTAAAGACGACAATCAGCCCTTCGTCAGCAAGGGACAGGTTGTCGCTCGTCAGCAGTTCGTACTCAATCCCTACCAGTTCCAGGATATTAATGCCGAACAAGCCAAGATTGAAAGCGAAGAGACCAAGAGCTACATAAAACTGACCGCTGGTGGTACGGTGTTAACCATCGGTAAGCAGTCGGGTATGATTGACTATCTCGATGTCGACGGACAGCCTATGCTCGTTGATCGTCAGAGCATCACTCCAGAGTTCTGGCGTGCACCCACAGACAACGACTACGGTGCTAGGCTGCAGCAGCGCTTTGCATCCTGGAAGAATCCGCAGAAGAAGGTAAAGAGCGTTAGCGTCAACGACAATTCCGTTGTCACCATTATTGATATGCCTGATGTAAAATCTCTCCTCACCATGACTTATACCCTGCAGACTGACGGCTCTGTCGTTGTTCGCCAGCAGCTGAAGGTGGCTGACGACGCCAAGGACTCGTGGCTGTTCCGCTATGGCATGCAGCTGCAGATGCCTAAGCAGTATAATCTGGTGGAATACTACGGCCGTGGCCCGCATGAGAACTATTGTGACCGCAACAGCTCGGAGTTCCTAGGCTATTATAAGAATAAGGTGATGGACGAGTATTATCCTTATATTCGTCCGCAGGAGTCGGGCAACCACACTGATGTGCGTTGGTTCCAGGTGACTGACGGTAAGCGCGGTTTGATGTTCGAGAGTACAGCTCCCATGGAGTGTTCAGCCCTGCCGTATCTGGTGGAAGACCTGGATGCAGGCATGTACAAGGACCATCGCTGGGGACAGCACAGTGGTGACCTCGTGGAGCGTCCATTGACACAGGTGCACATCCAGCAGAAGCAGATGGGTCTGGGTTGTGTTAACTCGTGGGGTGCATGGCCTGAGAAGTCTTACATGTTGCCTGCCAAGCAGGGCTATGACTTCACCTTCAGAATAGCACCTGTGAAGCTATAGTTGCAGAAAATAACCTAAGCGGTAGAGATTGAAAACTGTAAGCTTGGGGGCGTTGCCACAGAGATGGCGGCGCTCCCATTTTGCTGCCAACAGGTGCCACAGTCGGACCATCCTGGCTGTCCACGGACGGCGCTCGGCAAAGTCGAGTAGGCGAGAGTAGCCCCGAAGTTCGTCGCGGAACTGATAGAGTGTGCGCAGACCTTCTTCCGTCTTGCAGACAAAGGCCAGGTTGGTTTCGTAAACCTCGAAACTCAGTGGGTTGTCGATATGGTGAATGGGAATGCCATCCTGCTCCAAGCGCTTGCCCAACAGCACATCCTCATAGCCATAGTGATGAAAACGCTCGTCGAAGAGGTGGGTTTTCATCGTCTGACGGCGAATGAGAAAATTGGCGGTATGGAAATCCTGGTAGGGGCGCTGCTGGCGACGTATTGCCGTGTGCTCCTGCTCGTGGCGCATCTCGTACATAGAGCGCAGGTTACCTTTGACACCCTCCTTGATTACAAGTCCGCCACAGACCACCTCACCCTCGGTAGCCAGATATCGCTGGAGATAGTCGTCTCTGTGCATCGTCATATCGCCATCGATGAACAGTAACCACTCATACTGTGCCTGCTGAACCAGAAAATTGCGTATGGCCGCACGACCGACGTTCACGTTTCGTGCTATCATCCTACAGTCTGCCAGTGCATTAATCTGTTGATTGGTCTGGAGGACATCCTGCTGTGTTGAGCCATCGTCAGCAACGATAATCTCGTAGTTAATGCCTAGCGCCACAGCCTGCTGCTGAAGAGCGCTCACTAGTCCCAGACATTCGTCGTTATAGGTGGGTATAAGTATGGACAAATCTTTCATCAAGATGCAAAAGTAATCAAAAAATGTTATAACATAGCACGATTTAGTGGAAAATTTGTAATTTTGCAGCGTTTTAAATAAAAACGTATCTATGAAAAAGAATGTAGTGAAGATGATGGCCATCAGTATGGCCCTTCTGTTCTCTGTCAACGTAAGTGCGCAGAGCGATTTGGGAAGTGTGTTGGGTAATGTGTTAGGAGCTGCTACTAGTAACTCACAGTCGGGTGATCTGGTATCGACCTTAACCAGCGTCTTCTCTAGTGACAAACAGGCTGACAAGAACAAGATTATCGGCACATGGAATTATACTGAACCGGCTATCGTGTTTAAGTCAGACAACATCCTGACCAATGCGGCTGCCAAGATTGCCGCCAACAAGTTGGAAACCAAACTGCAGAGCTACCTGACGAAATACGGTATCAAGCCCGGAACCTTCTCGATGACGTTCAATGAGGACGGTACCTATACCCGCACGCTGAATGGTCGCACCGCCAAGGGCACGTGGGAGGTAAAAGACTCTAAGTTGCTGCTGACCATCGCAGGCATTAAAACGGTGTCTATTACCACGCAGATTGATGGCAACGACATGCAGTTCGTGACCGATGCAACAAAATTGCTGAATATGTTCAAGTCGTTTGGTGCCAAGTCAACCAACGCTAACCTGAATACCATCTCGTCGCTGCTGAAGAGTGTCAATGGCATGCAGGCAGGTATTACGCTAAGGAAGCAGTAAAAAGTTAAAAATAATTAAGCAGAAGGATTAATTCTTAATTCTTAATTCTTAATTCTTAATTTCTTTGTACCTTTGCACCCGCTTTTACGAGATAAGAGCATGAAATTCAATTTTTTAACAACAAAAATCATTTAAAAAACAATGGCAACAAAAATCAGATTGCAGCGCGGCGGTCGCAAGAGCTATGCTTTCTATCGCATCGTTATCGCTGACGCTCGTGCACCACGTGATGGTCGTTTCACTGAGAAGATTGGTACTTACAACCCAAACACCAACCCTGCCACAGTAGACCTGAATTTCGAGCGTGCACTTTATTGGGTCGAGACTGGTGCACAGCCTACCGACACTGTTCGTAACATCCTCAGCCGTGAGGGCGTTTACTTGATGAAGCACCTGAAGGGTGGTGTCAAGAAGGGCGCTTTCGATGAGGCTACTGCACAGAAGAAGTTCGACGCCTGGAAGTCTGACAAGCAGAACGGTCTGAACAAGATCGCAGAGGCTGAGGCTAAGGCTAAGAAGGACGCTGCTGCTAAGGAGCTGGCTCAGGAGAAGAAGCTGAACGAGGAGATTGCTAAGAAGGTAGCTGAGAAGAAGGCTGCTGAGGCTGCTGCTAAGGCAGAGGCTGAAGCTGCTGCCGCTGCTGCAGAGGCTCCCGCTGAGGAGGCTGCTGCTGAAGCTCCCGCTGCTGAGTAATCATCAACGATTCCAGAAATCAACGTATTGCATCGCGACTTTCACAAAGTCGTGATGCTTTTTTATGTACTCTATGCTTTGGCGTTTCAGTTCAGGAATACGTTCAGGGTGCAACACCAACTGCTCCAATTCGTGATAGACGCTCTCGTAGGTGGGCTCGACATTGATGATGGGGCGCAGTCCCGTCTCGTGGATAATCTCGTAGTTTTCTGGCTCGCCACCGCCCACGACAACAATACCTTTCGACATGGCCAACAAGGCATTCATGGCTGGTGTGTAGGCATAGAGTTGGTCGAGCAGGACGTCACTCGATTCTATCATCTGCTGATAAGTGGCAAAGGGCACACCATTAGCCTTTTCCAAGACAACATTTTCCGGGTATTTGTCGGCAATAGCCTCGGCAGCCTTCAGCATGATATCAGTTCCTTTGTAGGCGGAGCGTTGCTTGCTGATGCCAATAAAAATTCTTATAGGAGTTAAAGGAGTTAATGAAGTCAAAGGAGTTAATGAAGTTAAAGGAGTTAAGGAAGTTGGGACGATAGGGAAGGGAATGAAGCAAGTCTTCTCTGGGAAATGTGGCCTGTAACAAACGTCGTATTCGTAGAGTCCCGTAACGATGCCGTCACAGTCATTGGCAATCAGCTTGTTAAGACGCTCTTTCGCAGTTCCTAGCCAGTCTGCACGCTCCTTCATTGCGTCCTCATTGGTGCGTAATGTCTCTCCGATGTTGAAGTCGCTATATCGTAATGGCTTGCGTTCTATACACTCGTGTACCCAGTAGTAGTCCATACCGAAAGCACAGAGAAATACGCGCTTGTTGTGCTTGCGCAGATAGCGGTAGAACCAGAACAGTCGCTCGGCTTTCAGTTCAAAGAACATGGGATTGATGAGTTGTACTACGTCGTAGCCTCGCATCTTGGGCAATATGGACCAGAGTTTGAGCATCAGTCGGATGCCACCCAGCTTCCCAGGTGTTCGCGCCACATCGATGTCGCGTGGATAGTTTTTCCAGAAGTCGCCATTAGAAATGACGCACACCTCATGGCCGAGGCTTTTCAATCCTTGTGCCAGCGTCCAGTGGACGTTGCTGTATTCGCCTATGAGCAGTATTCTCATTTTTCTCTCTTCATTAAGGGCAACATGTTGAGCAGGATGGTGCGACCCAATGCCGAGTTTGTCATTCGGCGGAACCACTTGTATTTCTGCGTATAGTCACGGTCGGGCAAGGGGAAGAGCCCTTGTTGACGTAACTCTTCCAAACAACTGTCCAGTGCCTTGCGAGAATGTGTCAGCATAATGGTGTTGTAGATGTAGTCCATGCTCAACTGGGCAACTCTGCGCTGCAGCGCCAGACGGTCGTTATGGGGCAAACTGTCTTCTAAGAGATGCAGCTTGACGATGACTTCTAAGCTGTCGTTCAGGCGTTTCGTTTTCTTGCAGTCATCTTGCTGATGGACAGCTGACGTCTTGCGTTGACGGTAGTAGTAGGCTTGGGCATCTGTGACGCAGATGACTTCTGCTCGTACCAACAACTGTGCAGTGAATTCCTCGTCTTCGCCATATTCAATGCCTGGCGTGAACTCCAGTTCGCTACGGACAGCCTGACGGAAGAGACAGCCACAAGCTGTACCATGGATAGAATGATTGCGCATATACTCCGAACCACTCATTAGGGGACTATCGTGAAAGGACTCCTTGTCTTTTGACGGCAGAGTCTTCGTGAAGTCAAACATGATAACGTCAATTGGCTGCAGACTGTTGCGAACGAGGTCAAGACAGTGTTCATAGGGTATCTTCAGCAGAGAGTCGTCGCCATCAATAATCTGGACATAGCGACCATGAACCATTTGCAGGCCCCTGTTACGGGCAACACTTACACCAGCATGGTGCTGACGGACATAGATCATGTCATTGCTATATTGTGTCAGACCGTTAACAGGACTGGTCTCTGAACCATCATCAATGATGATAATCTCACGTTCTTCAGGTGGCAGCGACAATGCGAGAATGCTGTTGATGCATTCGCACAACAGTGGTATGGGTAGATTATAGCAGGCGATGATAAAACTTACCAACGGCTGGGTTTCTTGAAGAGATGTATAAATTTGCTTATTCTGCATAAAATACTGATTCCTAAAAAGTTTAATAGTATTGCTTTAAGTTTTTGTTTTCCATTAAGATTACTGACATTGAGCTTCTTCTTGGGGAGAATAAGAGGTTTCTCTGTTTGTTCTCGAACGTCTATCTGGATGTTCACCAAATACATATAGTAGCTGTCGTCAATGGGCATTCCAGATGTCAGATGTGCTTCAAGCAACATCGCCAGTTTCTCACCATCAGCAGTGGCGGTAATGCCAGACGGATTCCACTCGTAGTGGTAACAGCCCTGACTTGTTGTGCTGACGCGTTTAGCTTTACGCAGCAACAAGGGCAAGGTATAGACGTCTTCGAAAACCTTTCCTTTGGGATAGCGAACGTCGTCGAAAAGAGAGCGCCGGTAGATTTTATTGCAGGCAAAAGTGTGGGTGTATGCCTGTTCTGTCAGCCAGTAGTCGTCTATATTGTCGTAAGACCGGTCTGACAACGACAAACGACGAGCAACGGGGAATTCCACGATGTCGTCATCATCCATCAACTTCAGGATAACCTTGTAAGTTCCAGCTTCCATCCAGTCGTCACTATCGACAAAGGTGATATAATCACCTTTCGCTATGTCTATAGCAACATTGCGTGCATCGCTCAGTCCACCATTCTCTTTGTGAATCACGCGGATACGGACATCTCTCTCTGCCCAGTCATCGCACATCTTCGGACAGTTGTCTGGTGAGCCGTCGTCTACCAGAATAACCTCCATATCGTCCACATCCTGTCCCAACACACTCTCCACACAGCGGTCGAGGGTGGCTTCTACACGATAGACGGGAATGACAATACTGAGTTTCATGTGCACAAAATTACACTAAGATAACGGAAAATCAAAATATTTGTTGTACTTTTGCGTTCTCTTAGTAAGAAATATGGGAAAAAGACACGACAAGGGCTACAGTCACGTGCTAAAATACACCAGTCTGTTTGGGAGCGTGCAGGGACTTATCATTTTGATAGGTCTTGTACGCAATAAGGCTATGGCACTGCTCTTAGGTGCTGGTGGTATGGGATTCAATGCCCTGCTAATGTCCGTACAGAACTTCGCGTCACAGTGTACCAATCTGGGTATTTCGTTTGGTGCCGTACCACGCTTGTCAGAGCTTTATGAACAGGGCGATAAGGACCGCCTGACTTATAATATCAAGGTTATTCGCACTTGGAGCGTTATCGCTGCTTTGCTTGGTTTTGCCTTTTGTGTGATAGTCAGTCCGTTGATGAATGACTGGTCGTTCGACTGGGGTGACCACACGTTGCACTATGCCTTTTTGGGTTTCGCAGTGGCTATGGCTGCTGTCACTGGTGGCGAGACGGCTGTGCTGAAGGCTCAGCGCCAGTTGGGCGCTTTGGCTAAGATACAGTTGATCACTTCTGTGTTAGGTGTGCTGCTGTCTGTCCCCATTTATTATTATTTTGGTCATAGTGGTGTAGCACCAGCCATTGTGTTGTTAGCCTTTGTCGCTATGCTGGTTACCATCGCTTATTCATACCGTTTGCAACGACTTCAGTTGTCTTTTCAGCGTGATTGTTTAAAGGCAGGATTTGGCATGCTCAAACTCGGTGTGGCCTTTGTCCTGGCGGCTGCTGTAGGAAGCGGTGCTGAGATGTTTATCCGCTCATACCTCAATATTGAGGGTGGACTAGGCGATGTGGGTTTATATAATGCAGGCTATATGATTACAATCACCTATGCCGGCATGGTATTTTCTGCTATGGAAACCGACTATTTCCCACGCTTGTCTGGTATGGCAAACGATGTGAAGGCAACAAACGATACGGTCAACAAGCAGATGGAGGTGTCGCTACTCCTCTTGTCGCCTATGCTGATGGCGTTGATGGTCCTGCTGCCTGTACTTATTCCGCTCTTGTTCAGTACTGAATTCCTTTCTGTCATCGCTATGGCTCAGGTGGCTGTGCTGGCTATGTATTTCAAGGTGATGACGCTCCCTGTGGCCTATATCACACTGGCGCGTCGTCGTTCGCTGGCCTACCTGCTTTTGGAGTCATCCTATTTTGTGGTATTGGTCTTCAGTGTTGCCATTGGCTTCCACTATGCTGACGTCTATGGTGCCGGCGTAGGTATTGTTGTGGCTCATGTCTTCGACTACCTCATGATCAACCTCTTCGCCTATTTCCGCTATGACTACCGTTGCACCTGGTCATTGATGGGTTACGCCGTTGTGCAGTTGGCAATAGCCTGCGTGGCCTACTGGGTTACTTGCAACACAGATGGTATAGTCTATTGGATGATAGAAGCCGCACTAACCTTGGTTAGCACGGCTTACTCTCTCACTATCTTGTATCAGAAGACCCGTTTGTGGGAGGCTCTGAAACGAAAGTTTATTTAGAATCTGAAGTCCATCTCCAGGTCTACAAGGTTGTAATCTGACTTCTCCAACTTACGGTCGTTGATACGTGCATACTCCAGATGCATCTCCAGATTTTTCGTGAAGAAATAGTTTAGACCTGCTTCGTATGATGATTTGGAAGTGCCCCATTCCTTCTGTGCACGATAGCACTGGTAGCGAGCCTTGGCGTGAAGCTTGCCCTTGATGACAGGAACGATACCAAAAGCATACCAACCATCGGCCAAGTCGCCAAGTGAATAGTCGACCGTATTGTTGCCGGCCTTGCCTGATCCAAAGCCCTGGCTGTGCAGATACTCCGCACGGAACATGTATTCGTCCTGAGAGTACTCAGCAGAGAATGCATAGCGGTTCTTGCTGACGCTACCGGTAACATTATTGCCATCAGCGTCTTTCATAGTCATATCGCCACGAGAACCAGTCCATCCGAAAGCACCAATGCGAAGCCCCTTGATAGGCATTACCCATATGCCACCAATAATATCCTTGCGGTTGTCCTTGTCCTTCTGGTTGACACCCTCACCGTTATAAACGCCTACTTGATAGTGGAACAGGCGACGGCCGTTAGCGTTGGGGAAGAGGTCACCAGAAATCTGTACACCGATATCGCGACCACCTGAGCTCTTCTCGCCTGTACGATCGCCGAAGCCTGACAGGTTGTTGATAACGTCAGCATAGCCGCGCCAGCCCTGTGTAATGGGGTGGGTGGGGTTCTCGTATGTGAAGGCACGCTTGAACTGTCCGGCACGAACCTTGAACTCTGGATACTTGCGCCACTCAGCATAGAGGTCTACCAACTGTACTGTAGGCTCACCAGGACCCTTCACGTTGGTGCCCTGAATCTGTGCACGCCAGTCGAAGTCGCCAATCTTGCCATCCAGAATGAAACGAGCCAGACGCAGATTGAAGGTGTTCGACTCTGCACCTTCCTGATCGGTACCTTGATATTGCAGCATGCCGTAGCCGCTGAACTTGATGTTCTTAACCCATTGTGGCACTTCAATTGTGGTCTTTTCCTGTGCATTGGCTGTCAATGCAATAGCCATAAAGGCCAGTGTCATAAGTTTTTTCATAGTCTTTATTTTTTTGTGAGTAATACTACATTCTCTACATGTGGCGTGTGGGGGAACATGTCGACAGGCTGCACCTCGCTGACCTTGTATTGCACGTCAAGCAGCTGTAGGTCGCGAGCCTGTGTGGCAGGATTACAGCTGACGTAGACGATGCGCTCAGGTGCCGCGTTCAGGATGGTTTTTACCACGTCGGGGTGCATGCCTGCTCGTGGCGGGTCAGTGATGATGACATCTGGACGACCATGCTCTGCGATGAAGTCATCCGTCAGAATGTCCTTCATGTCGCCAGCATAGAACAAGGTGTTCTCGATGCCGTTCACCTGCGAGTTGATTTTTGCGTCTTCAATGGCTTCAGGAACATACTCGATACCTATCACCTGACACGCTTTCTTCGCTACGAAGTTGGCGATGGTACCAGTGCCTGTATACAAGTCGTAGACCAACTCTTTGCCACTGAGGTTGGCGAACTCGCGGGCTACAGAGTAAAGGTGGTATGCTTGCTCTGTATTCGTCTGATAGAACGACTTCGGACCCACCTTGAACTTCAGGTCCTCCATGAGTTCAAAGATGTGGTCAGTACCTTTGAAGGTCAGTATCTCCTGATCACCGATAGTGTCGTTATATTTCTGATTATTCAGATACATTAACGACGTGATTTGTTGGAACTTATCTGCGATATGTTGCATTAATGCTTTAGCCTCCTTTTCGCCACCTGTCTCGTCGTAGTGGAACTGGATGATAACCATCAGTTCGCCACTGGCACTATTGCGGATAATAACATCGCGCAGCAAACCCACCTGTGCATGCAGGTCGAAGAACGAGATTCCGTGTTCCATAGCATAGTCGCGCACCTCGTTACGAATCTGGTTGTGCAGGTCGTCCATCAGCCAACACTTCTCAATAGGCAGAATCTTGTCGAAAGCCCCAGTGATGTGGAATCCGATGGCAGGCACATCCTTCAGACTCTGACTCTCATCATTAGGCAATGTCTGAATCTGTTCCTTGGTAAGGTAACGCTTGTTGGCACATCCAAAATCCAACTTGTTGCGATACTCCTGCGTCTTTACAGAACCCAGAATGGGACGGAATTCTGGCAGCTCCACCTTGCCTATGCGGTGCAGCTGGTCGTACACCTGCTGCTGCTTGAATTTCAACTGCTCTTCATAGGGCAGATTCTGCCACTTACAACCACCACAGACACCGAAGTGTTCGCAGAAGGGAATTGCGCGTACCTTACTATATGTAATAAAGCGCACCACCTCGCCCTCGGCAAAGGAGTGCTTCTTGCGACGAATCTGTACGTCACAAACATCGCCAGGTACGCAGAAGGGGACGAAGACCACCAGGTCCTCCCAGTGGAACAGGCATTTTCCCTCAGCGGCCACAGCTTCTATCGTTACGCCCTCAAGGAGCGGTAATGGTTTCTTGTTTCTTGCCATTGCATAATATTTTGCGCAAAGTTAACAAAAAAAGGTGGAAAAACAAAAAGAAAAGACCTATAATTATTTTGTTGCATAAAAAAGGGAAAATTATTTGGAGAAATTATTTTTTTGTCGTATCTTTGCAAACCAACTGATAAATACAACGAAAATACAACAATTTATTACTTAATAATACACAAACTATGAGTCAAAAAAGAGTTTACCTCTTCGGTAATGGTAAGGCCGAAGGTAATGCAAAAATGCGTGAGGAACTCGGTGGTAAGGGTGCTAACCTTGCCGAGATGAACCTGCTTGGTGTTCCCGTTCCTCCAGGTTTCACAATCACAACCGATTGCTGTAACGAGTACTATCAGGTTGGTCAGCAGAAGATTATGGAGCTGCTGAACGACGACGTGATGGCTGCTGTGAAGCACATCGAGGTGCTGATGAACTCTAAGTTCGGTGACAAGGAGAATCCTCTGCTTGTTTCCGTTCGTTCTGGTGCCCGTGCTTCTATGCCTGGTATGATGGATACCATCCTGAACCTCGGTCTGAACGACGAGGTTGCTGAGGGAATGGTTAAGAAGACCCAGAATCCTCACTTCGTATACGACAGCTATCGTCGTTTCGTACAGATGTACGGTGACGTCGTGCTGGAGATGAAGCCCGTCAACAAGACCGACATCGACCCATTCGAGGAAATCATCGAGAAGGTGAAGGCTGAGCGTGGCGTGAAACTGGACAAGGACCTGAACGTTGACGAGCTGAAGAAGCTGGTTCAGCTGTTCAAGGAGGCTATCAAGGCTCGCACCGGTAAGGACTTCCCCAACGATCCTATCGAGCAGCTGTGGGGTGCTATCTGCGCTGTGTTCCGTTCTTGGATGAACGAGCGCGCTATCCTCTATCGTAAGATGGAAGGAATTCCCGACGAGTGGGGTACAGCTGTTAGCGTAATGGCAATGGTATTCGGTAACATGGGTGACACCTCTGCTACTGGTGTATGCTTCAGCCGTGACGCTGCTAATGGTGAGAACCTGTTCAATGGTGAGTATCTGGTTAACGCACAGGGTGAGGACGTTGTGGCTGGTATCCGTACCCCACAGCAGATCACCAAGATCGGCTCTCAGCGCTGGGCTGAGCGCGCAGGTATCTCTGAGGAGGAGCGCGTAGCTAAGTATCCTTCTATGGAGGAGGCCATGCCCGAGACCTATGCACAGCTGAATCAGATTCAGGAGAACCTGGAGAACCACTACCACGATATGCAGGATATGGAGTTCACCGTACAGGAGGGCAAGCTGTGGTTCCTGCAGACCCGTAACGGTAAGCGCACAGGTGCTGCTATGGTGAAGATTGCTATCGACCTGCTCCACGAGGGTATGATCGACGAGAAGACCGCCATCATGCGCTGCGAGCCCAACAAGCTCGACGAGCTGCTGCACCCCGTATTCGACAAGAAGGCTCTGGCTGCCGCTAAGGTCATCGCCCAGGGTCTGCCCGCATCTCCTGGTGCTGCTTGTGGTCAGATTGTATTCCACGCTGACGACGCTAAGGCTTGGCACGAGGACGGCCACAAGGTAGTGCTCGTACGTATTGAGACCTCTCCTGAGGACCTCGCTGGTATGGCTGCTGCCGAGGGTATCCTGACCGCTCGTGGTGGTATGACCTCTCACGCTGCTGTGGTTGCCCGCGGTATGGGTAAGTGCTGCGTATCAGGTGTAGGTGCCCTGAACGTTAGCTATAAGGACAAGACTGTCGAGATTGACGGCGTTACATATAAGGAGGGTGACTACATCTCTCTGAACGGTACCACAGGTCAGGTATATGCTGGCGAGGTGCCCACCAAGGCTGCTGAACTCTCTGGCGACTTCAAGGAGCTGATGGACCTCTGCGACAAGTACACCAAGCTGCAGGTTCGTACTAATGCTGATACACCTCACGATGCACAGGTGGCTCGTGCCTTCGGTGCCAAGGGTATCGGTCTGACCCGTACTGAGCACATGTTCTTCGAGGATAAGAAGATCATCGCTATGCGTGAGATGATTCTCGCCGACAGCGTTGCTGGACGTGAGAAGGCTCTCGCTAAGCTGCTGCCTTACCAGAAGGCTGACTTCAAGGGCATCCTCGAGGCTATGGACGGTCTGCCCGTAAACATCCGTCTGCTCGATCCTCCTTTGCACGAGTTTGTTCCCCACGATATTCCTGGTCAGGAGACGATGGCTAAGGAGATGGGTGTCTCTCTGGAGACTATCCAGCGTCGCGTAGCATCTCTCGCTGAGAACAACCCGATGCTGGGTCACCGTGGTTGCCGTCTGGGTATCACCTTCCCTGAGATCACTGCTATGCAGACCAAGGCTATCCTTTCTGCTGCTTGCGAGCTGAAGAAAGAGGGTAAGAACCCGATGCCAGAGATCATGGTGCCGCTGATTGGTACACTCTACGAGCTGAAGCAGCAGAAGGAGGTTATCCAATACGCCGCTAAGGAAGTATTCCAGGAGTATGGCATTGAGGTAGAGTTCGAGATTGGTACGATGATTGAGATTCCTCGTGCTGCCCTGACTGCTGACCGCATCGCTACAGAGGCTCAGTATTTCTCATTCGGTACCAACGACCTTACTCAGATGACCTTCGGTTACAGCCGCGACGATATCGCTTCGTTCCTGCCTGTATATCTCGACAAGAAGATCCTGAAGGTAGACCCATTCCAGGTACTCGACCAGAAGGGTGTAGGCCGTCTCATCAAGTTCGCTGTGAAGGAAGGCCGCGAGGTACGTCCTGACCTCCGTTGCGGTATCTGTGGTGAGCATGGTGGTGAGCCCAGCTCTGTGAAGTTCTGCGCCAAGATTGGCATGAACTACGCCTCTTGCTCTCCCTTCCGTGTGCCCATCGCACGCCTCGCCGCCGCGCAGGCTGCTGTTGAGGAGTAAACAGAAATACTCTGAATATAAAGCGAGCGCAGTTCCCTTTCGGAGCTGCGCTCAATATTTTTATCAAGATGTCATTTGTCGCTATTGTGACTATTCTCCTGTCAACCCTTTGTAGCTCTTAGCAGCGGCTTGGAGTGCTTCCTCGGTAGTGTAGCGCTCGTAGTAGGTGCAGCGGGTGACAATGCGCTGGTCCGCTACTTACGGCCATTCTGGGCAGGAGTAGCGAGATATTGTTACTTAGCTGATTTTTGGTGAGATAGACCGTAGGCGAGAGTGATGTGTTGGGCGCATGAATGTCTTCCCGC
>Ga0247609_10000842_pt1 | contig 39556 bp, 76 predicted proteins | sample 172DNAGHGlowgp2_FD_193487 | JGI IMG/M metagenome (GOLD analysis project Ga0247609, IMG submission 193487) | Sheep rumen microbial communities from Palmerston North, Manawatu-Wanganui, New Zealand - 1728 DNA GHGlow gp2 | ecosystem: Host-associated > Mammals > Digestive system > Stomach > Rumen ... | reverse complement strand
GATCCTATTTTGAACTGATTTAATCATTAATCTTAAATATAGGGAGGTGGGGGTAAACTCCATCTCCCTTATTTTTTAATTATTCTTTATTAAACTAAGCATTATGGAAATAACAAAGAATATTTATATAGATAATCAGAGATAGCTACATGTGTATGTAAATATTACTGAAGATAATAGTAACTCAGTAGATAATGGCATTTATATTACCTCTGCATAGATTTATAATAATAAGTCATATATTGATGGTAATCCTATATACAATATACATGTTGATAATAATACACATAAAATAGACGAAATTATTACCGACAATAATATTGCTGCTATGGATTAGGTATTGAATGAATCTTGTTATCCTACTGATTTGCACAGAAGCCTGTTAATTATAGTATTATCATTGTAGTATAGTGTTGAATACCAAAGTTCACATACTTGTGCACAGACTCCTGATGTCTTGACTTTTGCAGTATATTATCCTTGTACTCTATATACTGGACTATTACCTAGTATTAATGAACTTGAGTAGGATTGCACATAGATACCTATGAATTTTGTAAATGGCTTGTTAAGAAAGAAAGCAATTGATGCTTGCATAGAAGCAGGACATTTTGAATAGGCTTGTAAGTATTGGTGTAAGTTTTACCATCATGGGGCAGCTACTTTTAGTTCTGCTTCAACAAATAGTGGAGGTTGTGGTTGTCATGGCTAATAATATTCATAACATATTAGATAATTATTTTACTTCTCTTACAGATTATGGGTATGTAGACAGCTAGAATACATTAAAAGTATTACTTGCTGTTTTGATAGATGATGAATATGATAATGTTATAGCTTGTAAACCTGAATATCAAGCAGTTTTAAATAGACTTAGAGTAATGTTAGATAATTCATCTTGTATATTTACATTACAACCTAATTGTGGAAGTTATTGCTAGAATCATTAAACTATAATTAAAACCTCTGTAGAGATAAAGGAATTTCTTTATTTTTGCAGAGGTTTTGTATAAAATATAATACAATGAAAGCAAAAGAGTTAGTATATATGTGTCTAGACCTTTGTAAGGAGTTTTCAGATGATTCTTCATTTACTGAAGAACATGTGTTATTCCTTTTAAATAAATACAGGTCTTTGGTTCTTAAATAGGAATATGAAAGACAGAAGAAAGAAAGTAGTATAGAAAACAAATAGTCAATATGCCTTAATTTGGAAGCTGTTGATGAAAATATAAACAATCCTTGTGGAGATTTAATGTTAAGATCGGTTGAAAAGATTCCTACTACATTGGAATTTAGTTAGCCTTAGGTTTCTACTATAAGTTTCTTTAGTAATCCTATGATGTGTTATGTAACTCCTGAGAAACTTAAATTTGTAAACTACAACAAATTTCTTTAGAACATAATCTATTGTGCATTAGCTCCTGATGGACATATTTATCTTAAATCCAGTAATCCACAATTCCAATACTTGGAGAGAATAAAACTCTCTGCTGTATTTGAAGACTTTGAAGAAGCAAGTAACTTATCTTGTGATGAGGAAGGAAATCAAGATGACTGTGACATTATGGAGAAAGAATTTCCTCTGGAAAGTTATCTAGTACCAGCATTAATCAATGATGTAGTAAAGCAATTACTTGGAAGTCGCTATATTCTAAGAGATTCTTACAATAACTCTAGGGATGATATAGCAGATATTGCATAGTTTATAAGATAGAATATGAAGTCTTAGGCAGCAAAACAAATTGAAGGTGATGTAGACTGATAAACCAAGTGCTGAATATAGGGCAAAAACCTTAAAGATTAGAGATAAGAGAAACCATGATGTAAAAGGTAGCGTTGGAGTAAGGGATATATATGACAAACTACCTTTAGAGAAAAGAAAGACATGTGATTTAATCTTATTTAGAAAGATTATCAGAAAGGTTAATTTAAAGCTTTGTGAGGAGATTTCAATAGGAAATATAGTTACTATACCTTTTAAGATGGGAAGGCTCTATGTAACCAAAAAACCTACTAAAAACAAAATTATAGATGGTAAACTAGAAAACAATATGCCTATTGATTGGAATAGAACTATGGCACTTTGGGAGGAAGATAATGAAGCTAAAGAAAAGAAAATCTTAATAAAACATAATGTACCTTCTGTATATAAACTAACTTATGATAAGCATTACATAAGTTATCCTAATAAAGTATATTATCACTTTGGTTTCAACAGACAATTAAAAGTTACTATAAAGGAAAATATAAATAGTGGTAAACTTATAGATGCATTCTCAATAAAATACAAATAAGATGATTAGCAATATAAATTTAATTACAATAAGGGAAGTAATGGCTAGAGTATTGGGACACCCAATGCTTTAGGATGTTACTATCGAATAGTGTGTAAGACATACTTTGGATTTTATAAACAAAGTAGGTTATCCTTAGATATATGATGAGAAGGAAGTAGAGGTTGAAATAAATGATTACAGGGGACTATTGCCCTGTGACTTGGTTTCAGTAATCTTAGTTAAAAACGGTTGTGAAGTATTGAAGAAAAATACTGGCTACTTTAAGAAATGCTGTGGCAACCCTTCTTATAACACAAAAGGAAGATATATCTATACTACTTTTAAGCAAGGTAAAGTATAGGTTGCCTATAGGGCTATTCCTGTTGATTAGGATGGTTTTCCTTTAATTCCTGATTTACCAGTATTTCTCAATGCTTTGGAACTTTATATCAAATGGAGAGCTTTTATAAATTTATTTGATTAGTAGAAAATAACTCCACAGATTCTTCAATATACAGAGAAGGACTATTCAGCAGCAGTTGCACAACTTAATTCAGAAATGGCTTTACCTGACTATGCTGAAATGGAGAATATAACAAACATGATTAATCAACTTATACCAAGTATACATGAGTATAGTAGAGCTTTCAATACTCTTGGAGACCATACACATTTGAATAATTTAGGGAGGGGATAATAATGGATAAGAAACTTATATAGGTTGGATTGATGGGAATGAATAAAGATGTCATCAATTCAAAGACTGCACAACAGCAAGCTTATGAAATAAAGAATTTCAGATTAAGTGCTACATAGGATTCAAACGCCTTTGAATTAACTACTGAGAGAGGCACTAAAGCAATTCTATTATAGTGGACAAACGAAAATTCCGATTTAATTTAGGTTTAGGGAACTATTATAGGATATTGTGTATTAAATAATTATTTGGTGTTATTCACTACAGGCCATGCAGACCGTCAAGGATTGATAGATAGAATATACAGAATTACCTTAAATTCTAACGAATTTGAAGAAGAAGTTACTGAAATTGTAATTTTATATGAAGGAGATAAATTGGAATTTGATACTGACCATTTAATAGACGCTATTCCTTACTATGAAACAGAGTTAATTCAAAAAGTATATTGGATTGATGGTAAAAATCAACCTAGAGTTATCAATATTGCTAATATTATTGATACAGATAATGATGGTATAGTAGATAGTCCAGAAGTTCATACTGACCCAACAGATAGAGCTACTTATGAATATGACCCTTATGGCTTTGTATAGGAAATATACAGAGATTATAATTCAATTCAAGTAACTAAAGGATATGTAGGAGGAATGTTTCATGCTGGAGTTATTCAATATGCTTATTCTTTCTTTAACGAGAATGCATAGGAAACTCCTATAATTGATGTTACTCCTTTATATTATATAGCACATGAAGATAGAGGGGAAAAACCTGATACTAGAGTTGGATGTACTTTTACTTTAAGTCTTAATATTCCTGAAGATTTTCTGAAGAAGTTCGATTATGTAAGGTTTTATTCAATATACAGAAGTTCATTGGATACTACTCCTTTAGTTAAGGTAATCAATGAAATTGAAATAAATAATCATAATGCTACACAGCCAGAAAATTATACTTTTATAGATGATAATACCTAGGGATATGTATATGATGCTCAATAGTTATTGATTAGGAACACTAAGATTATTCCCCAAACATTCAATTACAAGGATGGCAAGATGTTCTTTGGAAACTATAAGAATGATTTAAGTATTGCTGAGTTTGATGATGATGATTTTAACGACATTTAGACAGAATGGTAGAGAAATAAAGAAATTTATATATAGAATGCTGGCACAAGAGATGTTTACAACTATAAAAGTCAATTAAATGAAAATTCATAGGAAATAAAGACTTTTAAAGCTGGTGAAATATACCATATAGGCGTTTAGTTACAAGACATCTATGGAAACTGGTCTCAACCTTATTATATATCTTCAGTATATAATCCACTTTATCCTGTAGGTGATAATACTGCTCAAGATTTTGTATATGATAGTTATAATGTAGCTACAATAAATACTACTGATAATATTGGGAATATAATTTCAAGTCATCCTAACATTTTAAATAAATACATTAGAATAAGACCTGTAGTGTCTTTTCCAACAACAAGTGAAAGGAGAATCTTATATTAGGGCGTTGTAAATCCTACAGTATTTAATCTTTAGTAGAGAGAGAATAGAACTTGCCATTCTCAATCTTCTTGGTTTTTTAGACCTTTTCCAAATAAAAGGTTTTTAAGTGGTAATAAAATTAATGGAGTATATGACTATCAACACGGTATTGCTCATGTACAATGGGAGCATTATGCACCATTATTTAATACAAAATATCTTAATGGAGAAATACAATGCATGTATTCAAAAGAAGATGTGCAACCACTCAACGGTGGTATAATAATACCAACTAGTATATTTAGTCCAATAGACAATTTTGACCATTCTTCATCTTATTATGAAAATGTTACAGAATATGAGGCACAAGCTCTTTATTTATTACACATTTCAGATTTTACTGACGATAATGGCATTGTTTACAGTTATATACATAATTTTGGTACTCCAGATTAGCCAGAGGCTAGTTATACTGAAAACACTATTGAGTATACTTGGTATGTTTGTTTGACGAAAGTAGAAATTACAGATGGTACTCATAACGGACTAAAGTATGAAATGTCAATTCTTATAAAATCTGAAGATTTAGCTACAGGTTAGATTTGGTATACTACAGGAGCTTCCGATACATCTTATGTAAGTACTAGTGGAGAAGAATGGATTTATCAAACGTCTTATGTAGCAGAAAATGAAAGAAAAAGACCTTATGCACACTCAATAACAAACTCCACAAAGCGATTGTATGATAGTTATTATTTTACAGATACGCAAATATGTACAGTAAATTCTCCAGATATTGAGTTTGATACATCTGCCATTAATGTTGATGTAAACAATTATTCTTTATAGTTTGTTGGTTCATCAAGGTTTGTCAATTGTACAGGAAAATATAACATCATAGCAAATTCTCCGAATTTTTTAAATGATGTAAAACCAGACTCAGAAAGAGACGTTTGGATTAGAAGTACAAAGTTAGCTCAAGGATTTAAAATAAATAAATTTGAAGTAAATACTAACATTAACAATTACTGGTCAAGTAACGGAGGGTGTGTATTGTCTGCGTTAGATTGTTGGTATGATGATGCTTGTAATTTATGGACTTATGACGGTGATACTTTTAGGTGGAATTAGATGTCTTTCCAACATCCATTTGTTGTATATCCTTGGCAAAGGAAATATTTGAATAACTTTAATAACAATATACCTCTTTATGAAACTCCAGATGGTAAAACAGGTATTACAACTGAAAATGGAGAACCGTCATTAATTATAAAGAAGATATTAGCAAATTTAAGAGTTTGTTATACAGACTATTTTGATAGAAAATAGGATATTTCTACAGAATATATTAAACTGTTTAATTCTAATGAAGCGTCTTTTTTAAAGTTAGCAAATGATAGATTTTATCAGGGAAATGTAGATTAGCTAGTCACCTGCGTAAGTGAATATGAAGGTAGATATGCTAAAAAGGTTGTTAACGATGGTGGTGATGGACATAAAAGGGAAATAAAATGGTAGAGAAAACTTCTTACAGGTTATCCTATTTTACTTGGAAGAAGTGGTACTACCGCAGATAATACACGCTTTTAGGGTGAAACGTATTAGTTGCCTTATGTATATTTTGGAGATTTCGCACAGTCATAGAGTATGTTGTATTATAAAATGGATACGTCTCCAAACAATAGAAGTACAGACCCTATTTGGATTAGATATAAATCTACACCACATTTGGTTTTTAAACAAGCTAACGGTGATGTTCTTCCTGTATTGGATAAAATTACACCTATTACAAATGGTAGATAGACGTTTGAAACTATTTGGGGAGATGAAAGCATTAATCCTCCACAGCAACTAGATATTCCAAATGTACCTAATGGTATTTAGTAGAGTTATCTTTTTATTGCAGACATATATAATCCAACTGTTAATACCTCTTCAATATCACCTCTTGATAAGTTCAATTTGCTTAACAGAATATGGTTACCCTGTGGAGACAGCAAAGTTTTAGATAAAAATAGTACAGAACATTTAGTTTGGTCAGAGGGAGATACTTTCTTCCAAAGATATGATTGCTTAAAGACTTATCCTTTTAGTAATGATGACTATCAATCAGTTGTAGAGATTGGTTCATTTATGCTTGAAACAAGGGTTAACCTTGATGGTAGATATGATACTAACAGAGGATTAATGGATAATACAGCTATAACTAAGGAAAACTTTAATCTTATTAATCCTGTATATAGTCAATTGAACAATTTCTTCCAGTATAAGATATTAGATGAAAGATTCAATAATAAGGAGACTGAATATAAGAATAGAATTACATGGACTCTAGATAAATAGAATGGTGATGATGTTGACTAGTGGACTAGAGTTACTGAATTAGGAATTCTTGATTTAGACGGAGATAAAGGCAAGGTCACCAAGATTGAAAGATTTGACAATAACTTATATATCTTCCAAGACAAAGGTATTGCAAGATTAAACTATAATGATAACATCCAAATTCCTACTGAAGGCAACATTCCTATCGAAGTGGTTAATTCAGGATTTATCAATGGTAAGAGATATATCAGTGAAAATCAAGGACTTCAAGATAAGTGGTGTAGCAAGTCTACTCCTTATGGAATATTTTTCAAAGATGATTATTCAAAAGCTTTATGTACTGTAAAGTATGATGAACGTAGGAATCCTGTTGTGGCTCCACTATCTTATGGTTCAATGTAGAAATGGACTGAATAGAACATAGATGATATTTACAGGGTTAATTATGATAACCAAGTAAATGAAGTATTATTTATGATAGAAAACAATGAGGACTATTCTTCCTTATCTTACTCTCCTTTATATCAAGCGTTTACTGCTTTTTATGATTATAAGGGTTGGATAGTTAACTACAATAATTCTACAATGTCGTTACTTAATGATTCTTCTAATGTATAGAGTGTTTATTTTGTTAGGAGAGCCACTAATAAAAATGGTCCTGTATTCAACTATTTCTATGATGAATTAAAACCTTATTGGATTAAGTGGACTTCTGTAGTGGATAATTATGATTGTATATTTGATAATCTATACTTAAAGAGTAATATCTATGATTACAATATAAATAGTATGAATGATAAAGATATAGATATTACTTTGAAAGGAGATGATATTTATCAAGGAGATGATATTTATCCATTTGATTTAATAGCAGTAAGTAATGATAAACAAACTTATGAATTAGAAGAAGACTCTTCAGATGAATGGAAAGAATTTAAACCTATCAAGAAGTTTGGGGTTTGGAGAGGAAGAATTCCTAGGATAAATTCAATAAATGGAAAGTATTTAGGAAGTAGAATTAGAAACCATTGGACTAGGATAGGATTAAAAATAAGTTCAGAAAAACTTTCAACTAAAAAAACGGTAGTTAGGGATATAAAAGTTGATGCTTTCTTCTAAATAAAAGGCTGGCAGAAATGTCAGCCTTTAATATTTTAATTGATTTTCAATTAATATTATACAATTATAAACATATTTTATATACTTTTGCAGTTAAAATATTAATGTTATGGCAAAAAACAATAATACTTTGGTTTTTAATGGTTTAATGCAAGGTATGTCTTGGGATTAGATTAAGGAAGCTAAAGATGAAATAAAGAAACATTAGGAAGAAAAATAGCCTACAAGAAAAGATATTCTCACTGATTGGATTATAGGCAAGGATTATATGCTTCAATAGCAAGGAGAATAGTATAAAAAAGGTGGACATTTGTTTTATGGAGACCCTTATAGTATTATAAATAATAGTATGGATAAAGGTTTTTAGTAGGCTGAAGATTATTAGAATTTCTTAGAAAGAACTTCAGATAATAATACTAATAATAATACTAATAACAATACTAGTGATAATAATAATTCTTCCTAGAATACTATTGATTTTGGGTTCGGAATGTTTGAAGGGATAAACAATGTTGTTGCTCCTGTTGTTGGTGGAATAGCTAATTCATTAAACTATAATGATGATTGGGGAAGCAATAGTGCTATAAACAAAGCAGCTTATGGAGATTCTACTTCTGACCCTATATTAAGGTCTATTGAAGATATATCAGGAACTGGTCTAAAAAGAGCTAAAGATGAAATATAGAATAGAAGACAAGGAAATATTCTTAATTTAAACTATGGAGATAATGCTAGTTTAATGGCTCAAATTGATGCTTATAATAAAAGTAAAGTAGGTAGATTTTCTAAATTAGGAGACTTAACAGTAGGAGGAGGAATTGTTGATTTCTTAAATTCTACTGGTTAGGGAGCTTTACATGGTTCAACATTTGCTCCTGGTTGGGGAACTTTAATTGGTGCAGCAGCAGGAAGTTTAGCTTGGATGGGAAATGCTATTACAGAATCAAAAAATAGAGAAAAGCTAAATCGTTTAATAGAAGATGCTAACAATGATTTAATTAGAAATGATTAGAGAATAGCTTATACTGCAAGTAATAACTAGTTGTTAAATACATTCAATCAGCTTCAACACATGACAAGTAAAGGGGGTAAACTAAATAAAGCACATAGATTTGCTGAAGGAGGATTATTGAATACTTATGACTATGGTCTTGAGGAAGTAAATGCTGGAGGCTCTCATGAAGAAAATCCTAACGAAGGAGTTGTCGTAAGTTACGCTCCTGATGGTTTACCTAATAAAGTTGAAGAAGGTGAAACTATACATAATGATTATGTATATTCAAAGAGACTTGAAGCTAATGAGAAGGTTCTTAAGAATAATCTTCTTGATAAAAAATATGAAGGTAAGTCATTTGCTGATATTTCAAAAAAACTTACAGAAGATAGGAAGAAAAGACCTAATGACCCTATTTCAGTAAGAACTAATGAAGAAAACCTTAACAGACTTCAAGATGCTTAGGAAGAACTTAAACTTGATAATAAGACTAAGGAAGTAAAAAGATTCTTAGGTAGCCTTAATAATGATTAGCTTAATGCTCTTCAATAGGAAATGATGGATGAGTATGAAGCTTATGCTGAACAATAGGCTCAACAATAGGAACAAGAAGATTAGGCTTATCAAGAAGAACAGGCTGCTTAGGAAGGAATGTTTGGTAGAGGAGGACACCTTAAGCAATATGGTTCCTTAATTTCAGCTACAGAACCTATATATGATGCTGAAGGAAAAATAGTAGGGTGGAAACAACCTGACACTTCTATTGAAAAGGTATTGAACTTATCAGGATATAATCCTAATTATGAAGGTGCATAGATTTATGCTGATGATAGAAATTGGTTCTAGCGTAATATAGTTTCTCCTTGGAATACATGGTGGAATAATTTACCTTCACCAGAATTCTCTTAGGCAGTTAGAAACTTTACTCCTGTTGGTGCTGTTGATGCAATAATAAACGGAGATACTGAAAAATTATTGGCAGCAACTAATATTGGGCCTACATAGCGTAATATATTTGATGATGTTGAAGGAAAGAATTTAACTAGAAGCTTACAACAAGATAGAGCTATAGATAAAATGTGGAAAAACGTAGATGAAGGATTAACATCTTCTAAAGCCCCATCAAAAACTTCTACTCCTAAAACAGCAACAAAAAATCCCAAAAAAGCATCTACGCAATAGAAACAAGTATCACAAGAAGCAAATAATAATGCTTCTAACAGTATTACAGAAGAGACAAGAAAAGCAAAATTTCTAAGAAGGCTTAAGAATTTTGGAATAACTGCTGGTGTAACTACTGGTATTGGAACAGCTGTAAAATTAGGAGTTAAAGAAACTGAAAGATAGAACGCTATAAAAGATATTTATGATAGTGAAATTCCGATATAGGAATCTGACTCTGTAAAGGTTCCATATTCTAACACTAATAATTATATATATTCCCCTGATAGTTCATATTGGTATGACCCTGTAGAAGGTCGTATGTTTTATAAGAAATCAGAAGGAGGTCGTTTATTCTAGGATGGAGGATTTGCTCCTTATGAATTTGAAGAAGTAAATGGGGAAATATTTGCACATAGAAACATAAATAGAAATGGTAATATTGTTACTTTAACAATTCCTGAAGCAGAGTTTACTCCAGATATGGTAACTGCTTATGGAATATGGAAGCAGAGAAACAATTCAAACAGTTCAAATGTTTCTATTAAAAACGCTCCTGTAAAACCTAAATCTGCAAGTACTACAAACTCTACTACCGCTTCTCCTGTAGTACAAAGCAATCCTAGTAATAATATTTAGTCCACAACAAATACTACAGAAGTTTCTTCTAATACTCCTATTTATGATTCTTTTAAAACTATATTTGGTCCTTATATACAAAATTCTCTTATGGGACCAAAGCCTTTTGAAGAAGATTTTTCTAAAAACAGCAAACCAAACCTTAGCGAACCCCCACAAAGAAATCCAGAATAGAAACCTAATTATTTATCGTATTTAAGATATGCTCCTATATTAGGCAGTTTAGGATAGGTATTGAGTGATACTTTAGGTTTAACTAATCAGCCTGACTATTCAAACATCAATATGTATAGAAGAGCTGTTGATAGTATAGGAGGAGTTAATTTTGTTCCTATTGGTGGATATTAGCAATATACTCCTATAGATAGAGAATACATTACTAATCAACAACTTGCTTAGGCTGCGTCTTATAATAGGGCTTTAAACAATGCAAATCCTGTAGGTTCTTATATTTTAGGTCTTGTAAATGATGCTAAAGTAAGAGACCAAATTGGTGATATGTATATTAATGCTGCTGCACAAGATTAGAAGAATAGACTTGCAGTGGCTGAATATAATAGAGGAATTGATATTACTAATGCAAGAAATTCCTTGGCAGCACAATCAGAGAATGCAAGACTTAGGGCTTAGAGAGCTAATGAATATTAGAGCATAGCTAACATGATGAATATCGAGAGAAACAATGCTGAAGCAGCTAGAGCAGCTAATTATCAGGGATTATTTACTAATATTGGTAATCTTGGTACTGATGAAATGAATAGAACTATGGTTAATAGAAATCCTGCATTATTCTATGGAATGGATAGAGATGGAAGTATTTATTTTAAAAATGCATTCTGGGGCTTATCAGAAGATACACAAAATGAATTAATAGACATGCTTGAAAAGCAAGGATATAAAATATCTAAATAATAGAAAGGATAACAATATATGGCAAGAATATTTTCAGCAACTTTTACCCCATATACATATGAATAGTATGCAGCTCCTGTAAGGGAAGCTACTGCATATCATTAGAAAATATAGGATTAGTATGATACTGCTCTTCTTGAAGCATATAAATTAAATAGTATGCTTGATTAGCAGAATGACCCAGAATCTTGGAAGTTGTATAATGATACAGTTAAGACTATTTATGATATGGCTAATTACTTGAATACAAAAGGTCTTGATGCTAATGCTTAGACTAACCTAATGAGGGTTAGGATGTAGAATCAAAACATTTTTGATATTAACGCTGCAATAAATAGAAAACAAGAGGCTATTAAAGCATTTATGAGTTCTGCAAATGGCTAGAATCCTAGATATATAGGTATTAGACCCGAAGAAACTTCAGTGGATGATTGGAGAGGAGGAAAAACCCCAGATTTGTTTGGAGTTAATGGTGAACAAGTTTCAAAATATATTGAAAACACCACTAAAAGTGTTACAAGTTAGCTTTTTAATGAGTATAATTCCAGAGGCTACAGAATTACAGAGATAGGTGTTAACCCTATATATAGATAGTAGGTATTTAATGCCTTAACTGATGAAAACTACGATGGAAATTATCAATTTACAAGAGATGCTGTATAGAACCAATATATGAATAGTGTGGTAAAAGAATTAAGACAAACCATGCAAAACGCACAATATTCTTTTGGTTTTGACTAGTTGAAGTCAGATGAAAACAAACAAAGGTTTGCAGCAGAAATGTTTAATGGTATATAGAATGGAATTCAATATAGTAAGAAGAGTGAAGTTGATTAGTATGCATTGGATGCCTTTAAGACACAAAATGATATTTATGCATCAATATATAAGGATGCAGCAACTAATCCTAAATCTCCAAATATGATAGTGAATGGAAAAGTAGTTCCTAAGCCACAACAAGAAGACCCATTATCAACTACTTTTGGACAACACTTTAATTATTTAGATAGAAGTGGTGAATATACAAATTTAAAAACTTAGTTTAGTACATTAGGAGGTATAAATATAGACACTGGTTAGATAGAAGGAGGAATTGTTTGGGATAATAACGGACAGCTTAAAGAGCAATTCAAAAATCCTGTTGTTTTAAATAAGGATAAGAAATCAGTACATCCTAAGGACAATAATTTCTTTATTGCTTATGAGGAATATATAAGACCTCTTAATAATTATATAGAAAGCCTAGAGATTAATGACATTACTGGAGAAGGATATCGTTCTACCAAACCTAGTCTTTATAAAAATTATAGTGATGAAGAACTTATGAGCTTATACAATATGTATAAAGAAATGGGTTATACTAAAGAAACCTACGATGCACTTAAGAAATTTAATGTCTCCAATTTAAATGATTATAACGAAGGTAATGGATTCAATGCTTAGGATGCTTTGAATGAAGCTAATAAGTTAATGTAGAAAAACTATGTTACATCTTTTACATTAACTGACAATTCTTAGGCAGGAGATATTATTATGAGAGGATTAAATACATCTGAAAAACAAATAAGAGAAATAGATTATTCTGGTGAAAGAGGAGATGTATTAGCTACTAAAAAAGTTCCTTTCTTGAAAAAAGATGGTAAAAACTATGTATTTAATAAAGATGTTGTAACAGGTTATGGTTATGATATAGACCATCCTGACGAATTTATAATTTATTCTGGAAATAAAGGATATGCCGTACCTATTAATATCTTTCCTGATGAAGTATAGACAGTAATTAAAGCTAGTGCTGCTGAATATCAAGCTAGAGGAAATAATGGAATTAGAAATCAAGATGCTTCTGCAAGATTTTTATATGACTTCTTCTTAGAAGGAGCATCACCTGTTCATGGTAATACAATTAGTAGATAATAATAAAATATGGAAGAAAATTATTTAGATATAACCGAATTTGGAACATAGGGATTAAGAGGTTTACCTTCATTAGTTTCTAATTAGAATTATGAAACAAATACTACCGAAGAAGGTAATACTAACAAAGAAAGAAGTATTGCTGATATTATTTTATAGTCAGAACATCCCTATCAACAGTTAAGCCCTTACTTTAGTCCTACACAGAAAACAGAGGATATAGGATTAGAAGCCATGAGCTTAGGCTATGGTGATAGCAGATTTGATAGAAATGCCACATAGGAATCTGATTTATATAATTTAGATGAAATTAGGGCATAGAATCAAACTGGTATAGAATAGCTTGCTCACGGTGTTGCCAAAGGAATAGGACTTGCTGCTACTACTTTTGTAGATAACTTTGCAGGTACTGCTGCTGGATTGGCTAATGTAATTGAGAAGGCTTCATCAGGAGAAATATCCAAAGATTAGGGGTTTACATAGGGACTTAATGCTTTTGTTGACAATCCTGTAAGTAGGGAATTGCAGGAAATCAATGATAAGATGGAAACGTGGTTACCTAACTATTATACTGAAGCTGAGAAAAATAATTCTTGGTGGTAGAATGCTTTTACTGCTAATTTCATAGGAGACCATTTTCTTAAGAATACAGGATTTATGGTTGGTGCCTTGTTTAGTGGTATAGCTACCTCTGGTGTTCTTTCAAAGGCAATGAAACTAGAATAGTCTAGAAATATATTTAAAAACATGGCCTCTGCTGCTGGAATGAATGATAAAAATGCAATAGAGATTGCAGCATAGATGGCAAGAAATGGTGCCACTGGAGCAGCTGTTGAAAAAGCCTTAGCTAATTCGGCAAAGGAATTAGCAAGAAAAGAGATAGCTTTAAAAGCAATTGCTGGACTTAGTGCTTCTTGGGGAGAATCTAGAATAGAAGCTTTAGGTGGTTCTGATGAATTTTTCAATAGAGATAAACCGCTGTTAGATTAGTATAGGTAGCAAAGATTAGACAATGTAGATAATGAATTATTGGAGGAACATCCTGAATTATTCTTAAGACCTATAGCTAATTAGAATGGATAGATTATTGGTTATGAAAGATTACCTTATTAGGATAATGAAGAATATAAAAGGCTTTATAATTAGAAAATAGACGATATAACAAGCCAATATAATGCGGCCTTAGAAGAATTAAACAACAGAAGAATTGATTTTGCAAACAATTCATTCTTAGTTAATTTTGGCTTGACTTATCTTGAAAATCTTACAATATTTGGAAATGCTATAACTGGAGGATATAGCACTGCTAAGAGAGCCAAAAACCTTGTAGATAAAGTGGCTATTGATTAGGCTACAAAAGAAGGGACATTAGTCCCATTTAAATATGCTGCTTCTAAAGAAGCTATAAATGCTTTAAAAGCAAAGAATATTGCAAAAGGCATTTGGTCCCCTGTATTTGAAGGTACTTAGGAAATGTTTCAAAGAGTTGAACAGGTTACCGAAGATATCTATCAAGGTACTAAATTCAATACCTTTATGGGTTAGGCAATAGACCCTAATGGATTAGATTCAAATCTTTCTTGGACTAAATCTTTTTCTGAAGCTTTTGGTAAAGTATACTCTGACCCTGAAGAATGGGAAAATTTTGCTTTAGGATTTATAACAGCATTACTTCCTATGGGAGGATATACTACAGTTACTAATGAAAAAGGTGAAATTCAATATGATGAATTAGGTAGACAAAAAACCAAGAGAACTCTTCTAGGAGGTGAATTTTGGGATAATGTATATACTGCAAATAAAGGAATTAATGCTTAGGCTGAAAGTCAAGCCAATGCTTTAAACCAGATATTGGATAATCCAGATAAAAGAAATCTTGTGTATTCATTAGTTATGAGGGATGCTTTTTCTCAAAGAAAAGATGCAGCTCTTGAAAACAACGATGTGTTAGCTTACAAAAATGCTGAATTCGATGAATTAATCAGTGAAGCAATAAGATTTTAGGAGTCTGGCAGAGGAGAAGATTATAGGGACCTTATAAATACCTATATGACTATAGAAACTCCTGAACAAATTGAAGACCTTAAAAAGAATACAGTTATAACTGAAGGAGACACAGAAGTTTCTTTATATGATGGAATGTCAGATGAATAGATTATTCAAAAGTTTGCTAATCAAAAGAAGCAAGCCTTAGAAGTAATTGATAAGGCATAGGCAATATCAGATTAGTTTGATTAGTTATATGGTACTGAAACTTTAGCAATAGCTAAACCTGAATATATATCTTCTGTATTAAGAATAGATAATAGAGAGCAGAGAATAAAGGAGCTTTCAGATGAAATTCTTAATTATGTAAACAGTCTTACTTCTTTGTATGATGAAGAAGAAAAGAATGAATTACTTGACAATCTTAGGAGTATAAACGACCTTACTTCTGTAATGAGCAATGAAGAGTCATTAAAAGTAGTTGTTGATGCAATAGATAATAATGAGAACGCAAAGAAAGCTTTGAATGCCTTTATTGAAAATAAATATGCAGCAGTAAACTCTGAAAGAGGTCTTTTATAGATAAAAATAAACAGACTTACAAAAAAGCAGGAAGAACAAGGATTGAATAAAACCGAGCAAAAGCAACTTGATTCCCTTAGAAAGAGAAAAAAGAAACTAGATGATTCTACTGCTGGAATGAAAGACAAACTTTAGAAACTTAAACAAAAAGTTTAGGATTCTGGTGGAGAAACTGAATTAAATAGAGCTACTTTTGTATAGAAAATAGATGATTTAAATACTTTAATTTAGGATAGAGAATCCTTAGTATCTTTATTTGGAGTATTTTCAAATGTAGATACCAGGTCTGTATTAGAAAAAGCTTTATCTAATGATATCAATAAAGCAATGGAATTCTATGTAAATAGAAGAATAGATAAGGTTTATTCTAAAGTAAGAAAAAATAGAGACTTAAGTTAGTTAGATGAATCCCTTCCTTTAAATTATATAAGAGAAAGGGCTGTTTAGAATGGAGATTAGGATTTAGTTGATTATATAGATGTAAGAGATGATTATCTTAACATTCTCAGTAAAAACATTAAAAATTTCTCTGAAGAAGACTTGATAGAAGTATTTGAATCTATAAACGATAATCTTAGAAGAAAAGAAAACGGGCAGTTTATAAATACTACCAAGGATACAATGAGGGCTAGTACTGAAGGATTTCTTCAAAGAAGAATTATAGAACTAAATGCAGAGAAAGATAGTTCTAATTCTCTTCCTTTAAAAATAAAACTAGACTAGTAGATATAGATAATAGAGGCAGTATTAGATGCTAAAAAGAATTCTGAAAAAGCAGAAGAGGGTTTTAGTAAAAATGTTGATTCAGAAGAAGGAGAAGAAGAAATTGAAAATGAGGAAGAAGAAACTGTTGAAGGATTTGTTTTAACTGATGAAAATAGAAACTTTGCTGAAAGGTCACGTGCTGATGTAGAAGAAGAATTAAATGGTATTACTTCATTAGAATAGTTTGAGCAGGAAAAGAATAACTTTATTTTAGGCAACGGTATAGAAGACGAGTTTTATGAAGCATTAAATATAGTTGAAGATTCTTCACTTACTGAATCTTTAGACCCAAACGATTTAAAATGGGTTAAAGACCAAATTCTAAAACTGCATGAACAATTGGCAAGACAACTTAAAGAAGAAGAAAAAGAAAATAATAGAAGAGGAAGAGTAAGTAATAAAGAAGAAGATGAAGGTGAGCCTGAATTTGATTCACTTAATGATGAAGATGACTCTTCTTCAGATGACTCTTCTTCAGAAGACGGAGGACTTGATGATTATGAAAATGAAGACAACGATAGTGATTCTGAAGAATCTTCAACTTCAAACCTTGGATTTAGAAGTGAGGTTGTAGGAAAAACACCACAGACATCATAGTCCTCATAGACTATTTAGGAATAGCCTAAAGAATCTCCAGTTATAACTACTGCAACAAAGATAATCAACCCTTAGAAAGAGCATAGAACAATCACTAACTCTGAAGGCAGTAATGCAGAAATAAAAAATAGAGGGAATGAAGATGCTTGGGCAGTTGGAAGAAAAGGTACAAAGTGGGATTGGAGAAAACTTAAAAACCCAAGAAGAAAAGCTGAATTAAGAGAAGATACTTGGGATGAATTTATTTGGGAAGGAAAAGGCAGAGAATTTATTGAAAGTGGTGATTTAAATAGACTTTAGGAATATTGGTCAGAACATCACAATGGATCTAAACTGCCTATAAGGTTTGTAAAAGTAAAATATGCAGGAGACTTTGAAGGAGAAGGAGCAGAAAAGTTTAAAAGAATGAACGCTACATATGCAAATACTTTATTTGCTGCTGTAGAAATTCCTGATGATTTTAAACCTTCAATTGAAATAGAAACTGCGTAGGTTACACCAGAAACAGGAAGGGATATTAAAGTATTAATACTTGGAGAAATATCTTATTGTCAAGGAAGCAAATCTGATAATGCTAGTTATTGGAGAGCTTTAAATGACCAAATTAATAAGTCCTATAATGAATTAAAAAAGGACAAAAAAGATATTGGCTATGAATTAAGAATGTATACTCCAGACATAACAACCAATCTTGAATATATATTCTCTGGAAGAATGGTAAAAGAGATTGATGCTGTTGATGGAGAGAAAGCAGTAAGTTATGGAATTCATAATCTTGGCGATATTCTTACAAGAGAAGAACAAAGACAATTAGATGAAAACTCAAAGTATACTCCTTTTGAAATAGTTGTAAAAGCTGGTACATAGGAACTTGTTTTTGGTAATATAAAGGTTGAAAACCCAAAGATTAGAAATAAACAGAGTAGAATAGTACAGCTGAATACTTTTTCGTCTGAACATAGAAGAGAAATGGGCAGTACTAAAGTAGGTAATGTTGGTACTGTATGGCTGAGAGTAATGGAAGCAGATGGAAATATCTATTACAAAGGAGTTAAGATTAATAGATTTGATGAAAATACAGATGATAATTCTCCTGTTGCTAAAAAGATACGCCAAATTATCCATGATTTAGTAGAAAATAAAGATACAACTAAAGAAGACTGGAAGATTTATCTTGGAAGATTATCAAGATTCCTTTATACTTCTGCTGCAAAAAGTCATAAAATGTTCTTACATTTGGATGGAGCAGATAAATTCTTCTAGATAGGCACTGATGAGGGTCCAACAAGAAAGATATTCCTTGATGAAGAGGATGCAGAAGAGCGTATATATCAAGCAATAAAGAATGAAGGATATAGATTTAATCTTGTTGCTGATAACTCAAGCACAAATGCTGTTGAAAATCTTTCATTATAGGATATAGTTGCTTCAAATATGATTTCAACTGACTTGGCTAGAGTACATAATGTTGGAGCATCTTTCTTAATAAGTCAATATGTAACTGAGGAAGGAAAATTAGGCAAGGTTGTAGATTCTAAAGTTGCAGAGGAACTAAGGAAAGGAACATTAATTCATACTGGAAGAAAGGATGTTTATAATGCTGAAGTAGCATCTATGCCAATTAAGTTGGATTATGGAGATGCAAAAGGACATTACTTTAAAGGAAGATTAGATAATAATGGAAAATATCATTTCTACTAGATAGAAAATGAAAATGATTCTATATATCCTATAAATGAAGATAAAGAAGTAACAGACCAATTAACAGTAAAGCTTCTTACTACTAAACTTTAGCTTGATTACTTAATGAAGAATGAAAAGCTTACACTAAAAGACTTAGCTAAAGGTATAGGAGAGAAAATAGGAGGAATAAAATATACATACACTTATAAAGGTAAAAAGTTAATATATACTCATATATATATTCCTATATCTGTTCCTAATAGAACAAGACCTGTATATATGGATGAAAATGGTAAAGTTATATATCCTGAAAGAAATAGGGATGAATATAACGAAGTAGTCGCTTTAGGATAGGGAAGCGAAGCTACAGAGAAAGCAAATGAGTTCCTTAATAAAGCTGGAAGAAATGCTAATCTTGTATTAAATACCTTTGAAGAAGCAGAAGATAAAACAATAACAGTAACCGTTATTAATTCTGCAAAGAAAGAAAAAGCAAAAGAAGGTGCTTTATCTTATCTTTATATTGGTCGTGATGATATTCTACTTTCTCAAGAAACCTTTAATTATTTAGATTCTGATACTTAGTTTAAGGTAAAAGAGCTAGTGTTTAAATTTGATGCAAAAACAGGAGCTTATGAATTATATGCAGATGTTTATTTATCAGATGGTACTGAAACTAGAAAAGATAGCGAAGGTGAACCTATCATATTTAAAAATGTGTAGCTTAAACTTAACGGTCCTTCTAACTTGGGTTTAGTAATTGATAAGAGAGAAAAATGGAATCCGAGCTTAATAGGAAATCCTATTTAGGAAGTAATGTCTGCATTTATTGATGAAAGTAAGAAAAAGACAGCTACCAAGAAAGAAAAAACTACTAACTCTAATAGTAATTCAGTACTAACTATTTCCACAACAGGTAGTTCTTAGGGAAAAGAAGTTAAAGGATAGTATTCAGTAATTTAGAATGAAGATAATTCTTTAACTGTTACTTATGAAGGTGACCCGAAGGCAAGAGTTCGTATTAGTGGTAATCTGGTTTCAGATTTTGCTAATAAACCTAAAGCTTTAGGTATAAATTAGATTACTGTATTACCTGATGGTGAAATACAAATACAATCAGATTTGTCTTCTAGTTTGAATCAACCTGAGTTGTAGAATTAGGATATCTTGAGGTAGATTATAAAGGAATAGCTTCCTGATTTAAGTGAGTATTTAGAACAAAACACTAAATAGCCTACAGTATCAGTACAAGATATTGCTAAACGGATGAATAAAAATAAACCAGTTACTAAAAAATCATCATCAAATTTAATAAGAAGACCTACAGTTAAATCTTCTACTACTAAAAAACAGGATAAAACAATGAGAACAAGAGAGCAACTGATAGAAAATATATATTAGAAGTTAAAAGGAAGATATGATTCGTTTAGTTTACAAGATTCTCCTAAGAATGTTTCTTTAAAAGATGTTCTTAATTCTCTTTAGCTATCTACCTTGGAGCAATTAGAAAATGTTTCTGTAGAAGATGCTGAAAAGATATTTACAGACAACAAATACTGTTGGTACCCATTCTAATTTAGGTTAAAATAAAAAAAAATAAAGGGAGCCTGAAAAGACTCCCTTTATTTATTTAATTAAGTTATTATTAAGCAGCATTCTTAATATAAGGATTAAACATCTATACATCTCCTTCAAATAATAAATCAATAGCTCTATCGACATTCCTTATGTAAGGAGTATTAAAGTATAATGTTTTTACATATCTGTTCCATCCAGCATATTTTCCAGATTTTATTGTTTCTCCCATATCAGAGAAATTAAGTAAATCCATAGCATTGTTAATTACATTAAGGCAAGGCACTGGAGTATTTATAAGAGTTGCTACATTCTCTGCAAATGCTATAGAAGGTACAGCAGAACCTAATTCCAATCTTAATCTATAAAGATTATACAAAAGCAAATTAGTCAATCCTGGGTCATCTTTATCTGGGCCATTTGCAAATCCCCATTTTAAAGTAGCCCATATTGAGGTATATACCGCAATTTCTTCAGATGCTTTTTTAACCTCGGCTTTTTGTCTGTCTGAAAGTTCTCCCCATCTTGTAGCTACCTGGAATTTCCAATGTATCAAATCCTCCATTAAATGAGTACTGAATTTTAAAAATGTCCTGTAAAATCCAGCTTCCATATCTCCTTCAATCACATTGTATCTTTCTTTTCTATATCTAGCCATATAGAATGCAGGCATCCACTGTCTATATTGCATTATAAGTCTTCCTAATGCAAATCTATGTATATCTCCTTTATCCACTTCACTAAAAGCACCATGCATTCTGTTATTTACCTAATCTGCTTTAAGCTTTATCTAGAACAAATCCTTATCTTTAAATTCGGTTTGCTTATCTTCTTTGAAAATATTATCTGCAACTACAAGTTTCTTATAAACAATATCACCTTGTTTTACATCCTAAACTTCCAAAGCATCATATAGTGATATCTGTTTAAAGCTTCCGTCTTCTTGTTTTTGGTATACCTTAGTATGATTCAATACTCCAAGTAAAGATATAGAATGCAAATAATGTTCACCTAAAGAATTAAATAAAAGAGGATTCATCTTCTTAATTCCTTTTTTAATTAATCCACTCACATAAGCTACATTATCTGCATCGTAGAAATAATCTCCTTCAGGGTCAAATCTTTGTAATATTAGTCCTAATTTTGTAGTTTTGACATCTTCATATGTTTCAAGAATTGTAGGACCAATCTAAGACATATATTGCTCATGGGCTTTAAGAATTTCCTTTAAAGTAAAAGACTGGCCTCCACAACATTCAAGTAACGTCTAAGCAACTCCCATACTGACATTAGTCATACCACTGAATAAGTTTACACCTAATCCTATCTATTGGCTATAGCCCTTTGTTAAGTCCATTCCTTTTCCATAGTATACATTCACTGTCTTATCATTTAATTTGAAACTGAAGTGTTCATCTTGTTTTCTATCTGCATACAAAGATTTATCTATATAATTTCTTAGTTTCTTATACATATTAGTTTCAGAACCCTTCATTTCCAAGTCTTCCTTAAATGAATCCTTTTCAGTTTTATTTGTTTTCATTGTGAATCTACTGAAAAGTTTCTATCCAGTATCAGAAGTTTGTCTTATGGGTCTATCAGCATAAAAAGAAGCAAGCACTTCCATTTCATCTGAAATACTATTCATTGAATCATAGTTTAACGCCATTGCACAATACTGTAACATTGTTTCTGTTGCATTAGTATCTAATTGATTCATTTCATCTCCTAACCATGCTGTATAATAAACAGGAACAGTTTTTACTATATTTCCCTGGAAGTCTTTCAACACATATTGTTCCTTCTCATCAAGACCTGTGGAATTTACTCCATCTTCATCAGTAGCAATCTGTCCATCATCTGGATTTCCAATAACCTTTATTGTAGAAAGTTTCTACTATTGGTCTGACTAGTCGGCATCAATACTAAAGATATTTAATTTATCTTTTAATGCTTTAGCTGCTGTCCTTCCTCTTCCTTGCAAAAGTGCTTCCTAAGAATCTACCTTTTTCTAAGGTGCTCTATATAAAGAACCTATGGCACTAACATTTCTTTTTGGTAAAAGAATATCCATTTGCTTCTTTATTTCTATAAGTTCATTATAGCACTTTTTCTAAGCTTCAGATATATTTTCCAAATCATTGGAATAATACTTTTCTTCTATTGGTATTCTTATTGTTCTTTCTATATTTCCTACAGTATAGGTATATTGTTCTGTATTTTCTCTAACCCAATTATCAGTATCTTTTTTTATTTGAGTATAATATTTTTCTGGGTCAGACTCTTTAATACCTTTATATTTTTCTCTAAGTTCAGCCTCATAATCTCTCTTGTCTTTAAAGAATTTTGTGTAGTCTCTGTCACTTTTGAACATACCAGTAGGCTTTCCATCTTTAAACACATACATCCATCTCATGTCTCTACTACCAGTAGCTTTTGTATATTCTTCCTATATCTTTCCAATTTTTTGCTACATAGCGAACACCTTATTGTTTCTTTGGTATAAAGTGTCCTTCATTATTATGTCTGTAAGCTGAAGTAATGGGTCAGGCATATCAGCAAGACTATTTACTAGTCTTGAAAAACCATTTATATCTCCTGTAAATGACTCTAATATAGATTGAAGTTCAATTCTTACCTCTTTTCCATCGTTGGTTTTTACTGTCCTGTCTCCACTCCAATATTTCTACACAAGCTAAAGAACACAGCTTAACCTCATTTCCTTGTATGTTTTGTTAAGTCTGTTTAAAAGCCTGTCAACATCAGTAGCTAAATTTATTATTTCATCCATCTAATCTTCTGTAAGTAAATCTTCAGAACCTTCTTGAGCATCCATTATTTTCATCTGACTTACTACATCTTTATAAGCAGCAATAATAGTTTCAATATCTCTTAGACTCTTAAAGGCTTTCTTAAGATTATCAAGAGAAAGTTCTTTCTTATTGTCAAATACTTGTTTAAGTTTCAGAAGTTTTTCAGATGTTTTCTTACAATCTAACTAAGCGTAATTAAGGAAGTTAGTACAACTCAAAGCATACTTATCTTGATTTATGGCTTTATTTAACTTTTCAAAATAAGTTCTATCCTCCTTTGAGAGTTTTCCGCCTTTTGATTTTACCTGTTTTAGTCTTATTCTTTTTGAAAGTACTTGATATCCCTGGTATACAACATCCTAAAACTACGATATACCTTTTTCTATTTTATAGAAATCTTTGGCCTTTAGAATGTTGTCTGCATCAAATAATTCTATATTTAATCTATCTTGATAAAAATCACTTACTATGCTACTTACTTCATCCTGGAGTTCTTTTAGCATTAAATCTACATCGTCTGCTTCTCCATATGAAAAATTATTCAAGATAACATTTAAAGTTCTTTCAGATACATATCTAATAGAGTCATCTATTCCCTCTCTATTCACTAGGTTTTGAGCAATTATTTTACCAATAGCCTCTTTAACCAACATCTCATCATCTCCTTTGTATAGTCTATTATACTTTTCATACTCTTCACCTAAGATGACCTAAGCTAAATCATTCTCTTCAACAGCATTCATAAGTCTCTACATTAAAGGATGATTCTGGAAGCCTTCGACAATAAAATGACTAAATTCCTCAGGTAAAGCTCTCTATCCTACTTTTCCCTATGAAAGCAATATGGCAGTTTTTAATCCGTCTGCATTTTGTCTTGCCTATCTCGGAGAGAATAAACCTTCGTACCCTAAATCTCTTCTTTCTTCAATATCAAAACCCAAAGAATTCATATAGTCAGCAATCTTAGTATTCAAAGAATGAAGAGCAGTATCTTCCGCATATTTCTTAATAGAATCTTCTGTTCTTTCTACCATCCTTATTTTATAATTACCGTCTTCATAGTATATTTGAGGCACTAATTTATCGTATTTATAAATTAACCCATCAGTATAATCCATAGCTTCTGAATAAGTATCAAACAGGTCTTCATCTAATCCTTCTTTTATGGTAATATAATTACCCATATTTTCTTCTGTAAATAATGAAGATGCTTTTTCTCCTAAAGCTTTTATCAACTAGGAAGCTGTAATATTATTACTTTGTTTTAACCCAATGGATTGCATAAACATACTATCCTAGGCTAATCCCCATAAGGTTTTAGTAAGTTCCCTATTTTTTGTTATTTCCTATAATTCCTTAAATAATGTACTTTGTTCTTCAGAACCAATGTCTGAAGGTATCCATGTACAAATTCCACTTCTTTTACTCATATCAACAGATATTTAATTTCTATAATAAATCCTATACTTTCTGATGTAAATCTTTTCTTTGGTCACTACTTGTATATGCAGGTTTGTCTTTTATTATCTCATCTATTTTAGAAAGGCAACCTTTTACAGTATTTAATGTTTCTTTGTTTATATTTCTTGTTTTTCTTAAATCACTGAATACTCTTTTCAGTTTTCTATCCTTTTCATTTTGATATTCATCTTCAAGTGCCTTTAAAAGAGTATCGTCCCAATCATCACCATATAAGTCATAATTGACATTATTCATTAATTCCTCTTCATCAATTTCTTCAGTATCATCATTTGAAGACTCTTCATCTTCTAATTCATTATTGTCATAACTAAGACTTTCTATAGCCTATAACTACTGCTCAGTTAATTCATGGTCTTTTGCTGACTCCATAAATGCAGCATTCTCATCAGCATTATATTCAAGGAAGTTGTTAGCTATTCCTAATTCATTAGCTTTTATATATACAATATCGTCTCCTATTTTTTCATAGAATATATATGGAGAACCATTATATAATATACCAAAATGTTGTTTGAAGTTACTTTCATATACACTACTTGAAATCTCGATTGCTTTTACTTTTGTGCCTTTTGGATAAGTTGCGAGCTGTATATCTTTTTCTTTTATTCCACTATCTTCAACGTCTTCGTTTTTATTTTTCTTATCCTTCTTATTTACCTTTACCCAGAAAGACCTTTCTTTTATGTTGTTTAAAGCAAATTGTGCAATGAAGTTATCTACTGTTTCCTCAAACCATACATCTTTCTAAGTGAATAAGTCTGAATATCCAAATATATCCATCTTTGCTCTATTTGGAGTTACACTCATAGCAGACCTTGGCATCCAAGAAAAACCAAATCTTGAAATCATATATTCTATAAGTTTGGAGGAGAATGTTTTTCCTTCATTTGATGTTAATATAGATTCCCAGTCAGCAGCCATATCATCCCTATTTTCTCTACTTAATCCCTCAGAAAGTCTTACTGCCTGTATACGATTCTTTCTATTCATTGCATCTACATACATTCCCTAAGTTACAATATTATCTTTTAGATACCCTTGTTTTGCTCTTAGGAACTATACTGGGAAGCCATAAAGCCTCTATATTCTTGATTGCAAGTCAGCTTCCATTATAGGATATTCATATCCTTCTCTAGTTCTAGTCATTTCAAATACACAGAAAGCATTGTATAATTTTTTAATGAAATCAGCATTTAAATGAACATTCTTTTCACTTAGCTTATTTAGTACTTTTCTAAAATTAATTTGATATAGTGGTGAAAATCTACAAGCCTGTTCACATAATCCAGGATTTCCATCAACTTCTGTATACACATTAGCAAGAGTCTTTAAGAAAGGAACTTGTTTTGCAAGCTAAAGAATATCTGTGTCAAATAAAGAATCCTCTGTTTCCTGCAAGAACTGCTTTATCTTGTATTCCATTTCTATTGTATCATATACTGTAGGACCAACAGCATTCTTTGTTGAGTTAAGTGAAGTAAGACTATTTATATCAGAAATTGCTTTACAGTAGTCAGATATATTCAATAAGAATGTAAGTACAGCTAAATCTAAATCATCATCTGTAGTTCTTCCTTTTATTACATCCAACATATCTGATTCTCTAATAGTACTTTCTTGAAGTATTCTACTAGCTTTTTCAGAGTCTGTATTTTCTGTGATTTCATTATAAACCAAGCCTAAGGCTCTTTCAAATCTTATTCCATATACTTGTGACATCTTCATTGCTCTCTGTGCAGAAGGCATAGATAACATATAAGCAATTGTTCTTGGAGAAAAACCTATTCTCATCATACCCATTGCTATTGTACCAGTAGTAGGATTAATGTTGATTGAACCTAAAACTGCCTCTTTAGCATTATCAGCAGATGCTCCCACGAACATACCAATTGTTCTTGAAAGTCTTTCTCCGTCAACAGGTGAATATTCTGGATCAATTCTTACCTTACCAGTTTCATCTATAAAAGTTTCATTTGTTATAGTATTTCCTTTTGAATCTTCTATAGTAAAATTAAAATCAAATCCTCCACCTTCATTTCCAACAGGCTCTCTAAAATGAACATTAGCAAAAGCTGTAACCGAGTGAGACACATTGTTAAGAGCGGCAATACCTACAAACTCCTTACCAGCTGCATTAGCTTTGTGCAACTTTACTTGTGTCTATACATACATCAAACTTTCATTACCTTCTTTATAATGGTCATCCAGTTCTTTAGCTATATCAACCAAAGGTCCGAAACTTCCAGGGTGTAATTGTTTCTCAATACAAGACGGGTCTCCAAGAGCTTCCCACATCATATCAAAGATTTCGTTTTTAACTGTCATTCTATCAGCTCTTGCATCTTTTTGTTTTTCCCTAAGCTTCATAGCAGCATCAGTAGAATACCTGAACATACAATACATCTTATCAATATCATAGTCAGTACCACTAAGTAATGTAATTTCCTTAGGCATTATAATCTATTCTCCTGCTTCTCTAGGTAAAAATCCCTTAATCTTCATTCTATATGAAGAATACTTATCTTCAGTAGGAATTCTATATCCAATCATTTCCAAATCTTTATCGGTTAAAATACCAAGAGCTTTAATATCTTCAATGTCAAGGATTTCACCTTCTGCATATTTTCTTGATAGTATCTTTCTTCCCATCTTTCCATGATTATACATTATTGCTCTTTGGATTTCTCTTGTAGGAGCAGTAATATATACTTCCATAGTCATACCACTTACTATTTTACCTCCCTTTACTAAAGTACCAACATCTATTATCTCTCCTTCATTATTTATAAGGTGTAACTCTTCGGACATTCCATAAGGAGCAACCTGAACAACAGGGCCTCCAGGTAATACCTCATTGTTAACTCTTTTCTTTATTAAAGAGAATATTACACTGAAAGCTTTATCAGAAACTGATGGGTCTCCAATTGAATATGCAAATCTCTTTATTGGAAGACCTTCCTTCTATTCTTCTACTAATGTGAATGCTTTATATAGTTCATAGCTATATTTTGTATCTCTTGCTATTGCATCCTATACAAGTTGTGCAAGTTTTTCATCAGAGGAAATCCATCTTTGTTTTCCTGTTGCTTTATCAGTGACTTTTTCATCACCGTTGAGGCCTAACTGTTGTTTAACATCTTCAATTCCTCTTCTAAAGTCCTCATCAAGAAGCTCAAAGTAATGTTTCAAGAATATCTATTTATCAGATAATCCTTTATAACTACCCCATTTTCTCATTCCCTACATACTCCTTGGAAGTTGGAAGTTTTCAGGAAGGTCTGACACTGAAAGTATTCTTACTTGAGAACCAATTCCAGACTCATTGTCCTGCATGTGTGCTGGGTTATTCTATTGTTTACCCCAATCCCTGAAATCAAATTCTTGTACATATACAGGATTATATTTACCGTTCTTATCAAGAATTTTGCTAAACACTTTAGTTCTTATCTATTCATTATTTTTATCATTCAAATCTAATACTCCAGAAGCTCCATTCTTTACTGCTGATTTGAATACTATAGTGTCTATACCTTTTCCAGTATATTCATCCATAATACAGTGACTAATATCAAAATTTCCATCTAAATATTCCTAAGTAAGACCATAAGCCGAGGCTTCCATAAGATTGAAAAGCTCTACAATAGGATTATTGTCAATAATACCTGCTTTTTCAGCCCCAGTTATGATAGCTCCTGCTAACATAATCATAGCTTCACTATCCTTGATTTGCATAGGAACAAGTTGTTTTCCAAAATCCTTAGTTCCTGCTTTTTCTATTTGTGTGAACACAAAAGGTTTAAATTCTTGTATTACAACATCAATGTTATCTGAAGTAACCTTTCCTGCTTTTATATCCTATAAGGCATTATCAAATTCTATAGGACACTCTCCTAACATATGCATCTTCTTCCAGAATGCTGTAGGAGAACTGAATCCCTAACCATCAGTTACTTCTATACCACCCTCAATCATGCTAGGAATAGAGATACTATAAGTATGATACATATTGGCTTTCTTTCCATCGCCAGCATCTCTTGCTTGCTATTCTAACACTTGGAATACTTTCTTTACCTCTTTAGCAAGTCCCTTATTATAGTCTTTTTGGTCCTCTATTATAATAGCTCTAAATATTCCATCAGAATATAATCCTTTGGAATTATTAGGCATTCCTTCTCTCATTTTTGCCTTAATATCTGCCTTTGTTGTAGTAGCATGATATTCTGCACTTCTCTTCTAAAGGTCAATAGTATCTTTCTTATATGCTATATCTCCCATAAGAAGATTATATAGATTCATAGTCATTAAGTAATCATTATAGAAAAATTCCTATAATAACCTATCATCATTACTAGTTATAGCTTTTATTGATTTTTGAATAGTTTTGAGCAATTTAGATTCTTCTACTCCTAAATCTTCTGAAAGTTGGGCTTTAAAGTCTCTATATTGTTCATCCATTCCCTAAATATACAAATCTCTAAACTGTTCATAAATATTATTCTTCTCAAAGTCTGAGAGAGAATCTAAGTCTTTTGAATTATATAGTAAAGAAATTATTGTTTTTCCAAAAGAAGTATTCTATTCCAGCTCCTAATTAAACATTGGAAGGAATCTGAAGGATAATCCACTTTTCTTAATAAAACCATAAAGCTGTTTAGTATTCGGGTCTACTAAATCTGAAATCTATATTTTTTCTCCTTTTTTTACTTTTGCCAGAATTGATTTTGCTTTACCTCTATCTAAGTTAAAAGCAGCTATATCAGTAGCAGAAGGGTTCTTTAATTGGTCAAGAACAGCCTTCATTCTTTCTATTTCATATGCAAAATACATATAAGCTTTATCAGCTATGGCTTCCTTAAATTCTGATAACGCTTCTTCTGCATTTCCAGAAGTTGCCACTCTAGCAGGTTTGAACCATTGTATAAATTCACTTGCTGGCTTATCAGACATTGTTCCTACTCTAAATAAAGCTAAGTCTTTTCCAACATCTTTTCCATCTTCATAATAGAAAGTAGAATCCTCACCTTCTATCATAGGTGCAAAATAAGCAGTAAGTATTGAATACCATACATCAGCTTGGGATTGCTTAAAGAATTGTTTAGAATCCATAGCTGTAAGAGTATAGTGTTTAAGATACTTTCTCTTTTCAAAGAAAGATTCTCCTTCATCTTGGGATTTAAGATTTTCTTGCCAATCATCATATATTTCCTAAAGTACAGAATTCGTGAAAATCATTTCTCCATTCTTATTCTTTCCTACATAATAAGTACGGTATTTTGTATATATTGAATCCTCACTAAAGAGGCTTTCGTTTGTATATAAAGGATTTTCACCAGAAAGTTTAGCTATCATTCTTTCTATATGGCTTATTTGAGTATAAGTCATATAAGATTTTCCTCCAGAGTAAGAAGATAATTCATACCTGTCTGCCATACCTTTGGTTACTATTCTTGCAATACCAGAGTATTCATTTGCTATTGCTTCATATGTAACATTGTTTGAATGTTCATTTAATGCTCCCATAAGACCAACAAACAATCCATCACTATCAAAGCCACCCCATAATAACCTTTCAGTATGACTACCTATTAAATTTTCTGGATATTCAATTCTTGAAACATCAAACCCAAATAAAGCAAGTGCTGCCTTTAAATTATTCACTTTTACATCATAGGTGTCAGCATTATTATAAGCATCTTTAAGTTTTTGATATTCCTTGCTAGCCCTATCGTGGTTATATACAAAACGGTATTTACCATCTTTTCCTTCTCTTGTGATTGCTTCAGAGATATTCTGTTCTCCTAAGAACTTTTCATTAATTCCAGCTCTTAATTCATCAAGCTTGACTTTCTCATTCAAAGGAGCTAATGTCCACTTATCAACCTACCAAGCTTTTAATTTCTTATTGAATGACCTATATTCTGGGGCAACCCTTCCTTCCATATATAAGGATTTGTTTCTGTTGAAAGAAACAAACATCTATGTAGCAAATTCAGGGTTATCCTCCATTTTTCTAACTATCACTGAAAGCCAAGGAGTATTCTTCATTTCATCCTTCATAGCTTGTTTAAGCTCCTCAGAATCTTGGCAAGTATGGAATCTTTCAAATATAAAGTTTATCGCCTTATGCTTGTCAATATATAATGGAAATCCATATCCATAAGGATCTTCCTCATAGTCGTCTTCTGTGCTTACTTCATCATACTGATTTATTGTTTCTACCTTTTCTGTAATAGGATAACCCTATTCATCTAATATATAGGCATTATTTTCGTCTTTTTGATATTTATAAAGTGTTATTCTAGAGAATTCTTTTTTGACTTCTTGAGTCATTGTTTTCTCATAAGACTTTTCTTTTGAATCTATTGAATAGGGTTCTCTACCATCTTCAGCGAGTCTATCCTATTCAAACATATCATCTACATCAGGATTCTCTTCATTCTCTACCAATACTCTTAAATTTGATTTCAAAGGAAGTCCTGTAGCTTCAGCAAAATCAGCTTGAACACTATTCATTATAGCACTGAAGTTTCTTTCATCTGACAAGAATTCTTTCTTATATTTTACTTCATCGGAATCTTCTTCAAAAACCTAGAGATAATTGTCTCTAAACCACTTATATAAGGGTTTCTATAAATCATTAAAATATCTTCTAAGAATCTATTGGCTATTTAATCCTTCAATATTAGGCACAATTCCTTCTATTTCCAAGTCATCAAGACTGGAATTATCAGCACTTATTTCATCTATTTTATCAAGGATAACCTTTATTGCAGTTCTTCCAACAAACAATTGCTCTTTTGCAGATACAGGCTGTATTGCACTATTTACTGTTTCAGTGAATAAATCAGAAGTATCAAAGTCAAACTGCTCTTCATCCTCCTCTTCTTCCTATTGAGCTTCTTCTATATCTTTTTTACTTGTTTGTTTTACGGTACTCTATATTTCTGTTTTATATACTTCTCCCTAAGGCATATCAGTTAATATGTCTTTCTAGTCCTATGAAAGTAATGCACTCTCTACATATCTACTATCTGGAGTACCAGTCATTAATCCATTTGCCTATACAATAAAATAACCTGAAGAATCGAGTCTGTCCCATCTTCCAACATTAAACTCAGGATTTTCATATAATTCCTAACCGTCATAGTATATAGAATCACCTTTAAGGTTATAATTGCTTTCTTCTTTAGGCCAAGCAACCCTAGTAACGAGGAAGCCTACATTTTTATCTTTTATTTCTATTCTAGCATTTGACTAAAGCATTTGTCTATAGACTCCTACTTGTTGATTATACTTTGGAAGCATGTTCTTTTTCCAAGTAGAATAGTCTTTACCTGTAGTCTTCATATCGTATAAATAGTAATCACCTTCGCTATCTACTACAATCATATCTATAGTACCTGCTACATATTTAGGTTTACCACCTACCTTCATTATCTGGCATACAGTGAACTCATCGTTACCATCTACTAAATCAAATTTAGTAAATACTTTATAATCCCTTCCTAAAGCTTCAAATTTTGCTTTTAATACATCGTTAAAGTCTTTACAAAATTCTTTAAGCTGTTTGTATATTCTACTGTTTTTATCTCCAATATTAGGATAAGAAGCTTTTAAATTTCCAGCAAAATAATCTCTTATAAAAGCATCGTTTGCATTTCCGAAGGTTGTGTATCTTGATTGACCAGAATCTGTTTTAGCTTCTCTTCCTTTTATAAGCTAAGTTACAGACATATCAGCGTCTCTCCATTCTCCATCTACCAATACTTCATAAACATGGCTTGTTTTAAAGTCTTTTCTCTTCTTTACAACCTTGGTAAAATCCTCTCTAAGCTGTAAAAGTTGTTTAGTATAATAATCTAAATCATTCTTTTTTGTTTGTTCATAGAATATTCCTTTTCCATTAGTTGAAACATTTTCATCTAATAGATTTAAAACTAAGTCAGAAGCCTCTTCAAAAAGAGTAAGATTTCCTTTAAACAAGTTGTTGAATATCTTGCTTAATATTTCCTTTACTCTATCTAAAAGAGTTTTTTCTTCTGTTGCTGATATACTAATTAAATCTCTAGCAAGCTCAGGAGAAGACCACAAGTCTGCAACAAACTCTTCAACAGCATGGTCTCCTGTATATTTATAGGAATTTTCTGAAGACTCCTTATTGTATTTGTCTATTACATTCTATATCTAGGTTCTAAATTCTTTATTGCTTTGTATTCTAGCTACAGTTATACTATGTAATATTTCATGCATTATTATAGCATCAGCTACTCCTTCTCTTGCAAAATCAGCTAAAGCATTTATATGAATAGTGTTTGTTTCTGCTTCATAATAAGCCCTTCTTCCTTGATAGTTCTGGTCTTCCCTAACATTTATTCCACTAGCTAAACCATTTTCTAATGAAATATTTAAGTCTTTTAATAATCCTTTTTCTTCAAGATATTTGAAAATTTTTGAATATCTTGTGTTTGACATTCTATCTTTTATAGCTGATAATACATCAATCTGCTAATTATTCTTATCATAATTATTAGCAAATATCGACTCAAGTTGTTTATCTCTAAACAGTTTTGAGCTACTATTTTGTTCAAAATGTTCATGATAGATATTATTATCCTCCTAATTAAACTCGCCATTATTATCAGTAGCTGATTTGATTTGATTAGAAAATAAAGCAAAACCTTGTAATCCTTGTATATCAGATTTAGTTATTTTACCTTCAACAAAAGCTTTAGGTAATACACCGTCATATCTATTGCTTTGTAATTTTCTAACATTTATATCATAATCGAACTTTTCACTAATATTACCAGATGGGTTTTTTATATTTACAAATATTGGCATTAAATGAGCATCACGCTGTGATGGATAACTTACATAATATTCGTGGGCTACTTTAGATGCAAACCATATATTTCTAGTATTATCAAATTCATTAAGATTCTGTTTATCAGTTCCGTGATAAACCACCAAAGGCTCACCATTCTCATCTATTACTTTAGAAGCATTAGCAGGGTCATTAATCCAATCACCAAACCAATCTTTAAAAGCTTTGGTTCTAACTTGTAACCATTGTCTTTCAGTAAGATTAGTAGGATTACCATTAGGTGCTTTCATGAAAGTACCATCAGCAATAGCTTTTGACTTTATCTGTTGAAGCTCCTATTCATTATTAACACCATATACTTTATCTACAGGCTTATCAATGCTTATAATATAAAAACCATTATTTAGTTTAAAATATGTAGCATGATTTTCAGTAGCTTCATCTAACATCTGTTTTATATTTCTAACAGATTCTTCAGAAGCTTCTATAGGTTCTCCCAATCCTTCTATTGTATCAATAAACTGTTGAGCTTCCTAATACAAAGGAGTTTCATAGAAAGTATTTATCTTATATATTCCTCTTAAATAATCAAGAAGACTTTCTCTATATTTAGGTTTAATTGCTTCTTCCTAATCCAACGAATTTAATGAAGCAAACAGTTGAATCTTTTCAACTAAATCTTTTGTATAAATACTTTGGTTTTCTAATCCTAATTCTTTTGAAATAGAGTCATTTATTTCCTTTATTTCATGTCTTGTAGGACTTAAACATCTATCTTTACGCATATCAAACTAAAATTTTTTGCAAAAATAATACTTATATTTTAAATATTACAACTGTATAATTAAAAATTAAACAATCAATTACATTTAAGTAAAAAAATAAGGGGAAGTACCAAATGGCACCTCCCCTTATTATTTAATTACAAATCTTGTTCTTCAGGATAATACTCCTTCATATAGCATCTATAACACAAGCTACCAGTATCATTACTATCTTCTATTTCTTTACCACAATACTCACAACGCTTTACTTTTTCTTCCATATTACTCATTTCTTTAACAAATTTTATTTTTTCTGAAGCATACGAAGGCCTCATTATATTATCAAAACCTTCATAATATTTTGTATTTACTGGAATTATACATTTGAATATACGATACTTGAAACCATATTTACGACCTGCTTCATTGAGTACTTTACATTCACTAAAAGCAACTGCATAGTTTTTAAAGGTGTGAATATATCCCTCTGATACTAGTATTCGGCTAAAAAGAAAGGATTTATTGTTTCTATCACCTTCTCCAATAAACCCCTTTGTTCCATTAATTACTTCTTTTTCAATCAGTGTTTCTTTATAAGGTGTTCTATATGGGTAATTTTTATCTTCATTTTCTTCTAAAACTTTAAAACAAATTATATCTTTTTCTGCTATATTTGGTTCTATATTTTTTGCATTTAAACACATATTATTCCTCCCATATATCTATTATTCTATTATCAGAATGTTCGTCTTTAAAATAACTTTTTGCTTCTGTTAAGTTAGAAGCTTCACACCATTCTTTAAAAGTATCATGGTCACATACATTACCGTTATCATCATATATTTTTTCTTCATAGCAACAGACATACTTTTTCATTTTAGGTGCTTCTTGCTTTTTTACAACAGGTTTAGATGCCCCTGTTTTTGGAGTATAGGTAGGAATAATTGTAGCACATACCTTAATAGTGTTATTTGGCTGTTTATAGCAACAACTGAGTATCTGCTTAAGTGCCTTACCAATCCTATCAAAATCAAAATTATGATGATATTCTTGAGTTAACACTTCTGTATGCTCTCTTAGTGTTTCAAGTATTTCTCTCCTAGTTTTAGGAGTAAATGAATTCCATTCTTTTAGACTAATCATAATATTAAATTTTTATTCTGGACAAAACTCAATTTCATCTTGTTCCCAATCACTGCATTGCTTTATAAGGTCTTTTACAACTCTTAATTCCTTTCGTTCTGATTCTGTTAGATTTCTACAATTGGAAAGGTCTGTTAATTGTTGTAATCTTACCTCTTCTAAATAAGTCTTTACTGCAATAATAGTTTCAATTGCAGTGCATCCTTGTGTCTTATACTCATCTTTCCAAGGAGTATCAGATGTATCACAATTTCTATAACAACCATCTTCATCACAGTCTACTTCAAGATTGTAATTAGTAGTGGTTATTGTTACATTTTTGCTTAATGTTTCCACTATAGTAACATTAAATTCCTCTTCAGGGTTTTCTACTTGATTCCAGGGCGCATCAGGAGTATCTGAGCCTGGAGCATAATGATAATTATCGTACATATTTATTTCTAATTAATTTTTAGGTTTATAAGATACTGTAGTATACTCTTCATATTCACAAGCTTCACAAATAACATCCAAATCTTCCCACATTTGCATTTCTGAAAAAGATTGATATGCTCCCCAAATTCCTACAAACCCATCTTCAACTTGATATACATTAACTGCTGTACTATACCAGCGATGTTCATCTAAATTAAGACCTTCTGCAACTTGAGGAACATCTTTTGGAATAATGTCTTCAGCTTGCCAAAGACTGTGATAACACCCGTTATTTATTTTATCTATTAACTCTTGCTTTTTCATATTAAAATCCAAATTTAGTAAATTCATAATTCTCTGAAACCATCCAATAACAATCATTTAGATTAAAGTTATATTTCTCTTCCAAACAATCTACCATAAATGTTTCAAAGTTATCATAATCATTCATTAACTCTTTGTCTTCCTTAGTTAATTTAATCACAATACATTCTGCTGTATTGTAATTTAATAGCCATAAATAATTATATTCCATTTTCAATATAAGAACATTTTACTACATATAATTCATTTTCTTTTCCAAAATCAAGTTCTTCATCAGTAACTATTGTTCCCCAAAAGTTTACTGTAATTCCTTTGTTTTTCTTTATTCCACATATTTCAGTCCAATCTTCATCTGAATGTCTGGAATAATAATCATACTTTCCTTCAGGTAATTCATCAGTGAAATATGAGGATTCATATCCGTCAGCGTTAATAATTAAACCATCATCTAAAACTAATTCAAGCTTCCAATCAGGCTTGCTTTCATTAAATTTGATTTTCTGTGCCATTGCTAATTAATTCTAAAGTGTTTTCATCAATGAAGTGCCTACTTGTTACATATAACATTCCACCATGAATATTATGTGCAACTATCATAGGTTTAATAGTTCTTACCCTACACCCATCACTTTTTCTAAAAGACATTGATTTTGCATAAGCTAAATCTCCAGTAACCCATTCTCCAGTCTTTAAATCCTTTGCTTTAAATTGATATTTCATATTAATCAATATTACTAGATTCACGGTTTTCTAACTTCGATAATCTTTCTTGAAGAGGAATTAAAAGGTCATTCTGAATCTTTTCAATTCTTTTCTCCAAAGCAAATTTTTCGTCATATCCAATATAGTATTCAATATCTTTACTTTTAAGGTCATTCTCTCCTAAAATAAAACACTTCTTTGGTCCATAGATAGTAGCAAAATATCCACTTTTACTTTTATGTTCTTTGTTATCTATTATTGGATTTCTTCCAATAAATTGAATAACCACATCTTCAAAGTCAGGAGTAATTATTGTAAAGATATCTCCTACTTTAATGTCTTTAAGACTTGTTAATCTTTGTAATTCCATAATTTAAAATTTAAGTGGTGGTAAAAAAGTTATAGTTCTAGTAGGGTCTATTATTATATGAAATTGTAGTAATTGCCTATTTAAATCCATTTGATTTTTTAATTGTGCTAAACGGTCTTCTATAGCAACTATTTCTAAGTTATTATCGTAGACTTCTCTACCACAATAAGCACATACTTTCTTACCTTCTTTATATTCAAATTTAACAGACCCACAAGATTTACATTGTGTATTCATTATTCTCCATCTATTAATTCACAAGGAACTGCAACGCCTTCACCATCAGCAACGAGTAAACAGTCTATATTATCCATATACTTTTGACTCTCTGGCCAAAAGAAAATATAATACTTTTGCATAGTTCTTATTTTTTACAATTAACTTTCCTTGGTATATTGAAATAATCTTCTGCAAGTACTCTAAGACTAATCCAAAACAATTGCTCACAATAATCATCAGCAAGCTTACTTGCAAGATGTTCCATAGTATCATCAGAGACATTGGATGTATCAAATCCTAATGCTTCTAAATCTTCTCTTGATACTGAGGTTATTAGGAAGTCCTCTTTACTTCTTTTCATAATTATATTTTAATTGGTTATCAATATAAGTAATTACTTCACTTATTTTATATTGAATAGTTTCTCTTTCTTTAGGGGTTAATTGACAATCTTCAATAGCAGCCCAACTATCGCATTCCATAGCAAGGGAGCTGAGTTTATTCCTCAGCCCCACTATCCACTTGTGTCTTATCATCTTGTTTTGTTTCTGCTTTTTTCATTACTTCACCTGCATATAGTAAAATATGCTCCATGTGAGTTTTTGTGTCTTTCTTAAATTCATTAAGAACGTCTTGAAATTTCTTTATCATTGGAAAGTCTTTTCCAAAGAATCCTTTCATACAGTCAAGAAAATCTTGATAATCTTCAATATTCTTGTTTGTTCTATTAAATACAACTTTCCATTCTTGCCAAATCCATTCTTTTGGAAACATAATTATTTCTTTTCAGGTTTAACAGGTTTTCCAAAGTTCTTTAAGTTTTCAATAAACTTATTCCTTAGACCAATAAAGTAGTAATCTCCTTCACAATTAATTCCCATAAGAAGAAGGTCTTTGTTTTCAAAAGCCTCATTTATATAAGACCTATATTGTTCTAGATATTCCTTGTATCTTTCGCTCTCATTTAATAAATGAGGATTAAGGAATAAATATAATTGAAGTACAGTATCCTTATCTTCCTCTTTTGTAAGTTTTACTCCAATCACATCATTATCTTCATATCCTCTCATTAAATCCCAAGCATCACGTTTGTCAACAATAAGTTCTTGGAATTTAAGTTTAAGTACTCCTTCAGCACTCTTTTCATATCTTTCACATTCCTCCTTGGTATTCCATAAATTACCATCAAAGGATTCATATTGATAAGTATATTCTTTTTTAATTATTTCTTTCTTAATTTCTTTCATTTTATTAAAGTTTTAATCAATTTTTTCTTCTTTAGCATAATAAACATGAGTGTTTGTATCTCTTGGCTGAGGAACAATCCTACACATAGCGTTGTAGTATTCTTCTGCTAATTGCTCTACTTTTTCAATAGTATCAGATTCTTTCCAATCAAAAACAAGGTCTAATCGTTCAGCAATAGTTCTTGACATATCAACATGAATTTCAAGACCTACTCTATCTCTAAATGCTTTAGGTACTCTATCGAAATATTCTGGATGGAGAGTCCAATCATATATTGAAATAAGTATTTGATATGCAGCTCTATCTTCTTCCCACTGATTATCATCTTTATGAAAGGATTTACCTATAACATAGTCTTCATGATGCCATTGTTGGGTATACTTCCTATAACCACTTTTAATCAAGGATTTCTCTAGTTTTTCGAATTCTTCTTTAATCATAGTTACACTTAATTAGTAGTTCCAAGATATTCTTTTACTGGCAACATAAATCATTTCTTCATCCTTATGATTTTTTGCAATATTTTTAG
>Ga0247609_10000841_pt1 | contig 39563 bp, 39 predicted proteins | sample 172DNAGHGlowgp2_FD_193487 | JGI IMG/M metagenome (GOLD analysis project Ga0247609, IMG submission 193487) | Sheep rumen microbial communities from Palmerston North, Manawatu-Wanganui, New Zealand - 1728 DNA GHGlow gp2 | ecosystem: Host-associated > Mammals > Digestive system > Stomach > Rumen ... | reverse complement strand
CAGACGCGCCAGCTTCAGGCGCTGGTGGGGGCGACCCCGTGGAGGTTCAAGTCCTCTCTGCCGCACCAATTCAAAATTAAATATGCGGTCGTGGCGGAATAGGCAGACGCGCTGCTTTGAGGGGGCAGTCCTCGCAAGGGGGTATGAGTTCAAGTCTCATCGACCGCACCAACAACTTAATATGCGGTTGTGGTGGAACTGGCAGACACGCTACTTTGAGGGGGTAGTGCTCGCAAGGGCGTATGAGTTCAAGTCTCGTCAACCGCACCAATCCGAAATTTCAAGCGCGAGGATTCGTCCCCGCGCTTTTACGTTACTCTAAAGGAGGTACCGACATGCCCGAAATTTTTTCCGACTCGGCTCGCGGCAATTTTCCCAAGAATAACGACGAACTGTCTGCGCGGCTCAAAAGTGTCGAACGTTGCATAAACAATGACGAAAATCTTCGTGAAGTCAACGTCGAATTCTGTAGGCGCGCGTTCAGATTGCTGGCGGACTGCCGCCTGATAAATGGAGCGGCGGCGGTCTCCCCGTCAACAAGCGGGCGTTTTATCGTTGGATCGCGGCGCAAGTCGGCAACGTTCAGCCGAAATAATTTCTGTCAAAAAAAATTGCCCCTCCCAAGCGGGAAGGGTTTTTTGTTGCAAAGTTAAGCTCAGTACTCGCCGACGACCTCGATAAAGCCGAATGTGTCTTCGACCTCGCCGACGTGCAGACCTTCGATATAGTCGTACATTTTCTGCGCAAAGGCTCCGATTTTGCCGTCGCCGATAACGTAATCATGATCCTTGTAGCGCAGAACGCCGACGGGCGAAATTACTGCTGCCGTGCCGCTGCCGAAGACTTCTTCAAGGCGACCGTCTTCATGCGCCGCGATAACTTCGTCGATTGAAATCCTGCGCTCGACGACAGGCATTCCCCACGCCTTCGCGATTTGATTCACCGTGCGACGCGTTATCCCGTCAAGTATCGACGTTTGAATCTGCGGCGAAGGGCTGACGATTTCGCCGTTAATCTTGAACAGGATATTCATTGAGCCGACTTCCTCGATATATCTGCGCTCCACGCCGTCAAGCCAAAGCACTTGGTCAAAGCCGATGTCGTGCGCCACAAGTCCCGCGTGCAGGCTCGCCGCGTAGTTGGCAGGAGTCTTCGCCGCACCCAAGCCGCCGCGAACTGCGCGAACGTATTTGTCCTCGACCAGAATCTTGACGGGTGCGAAGCCGTGCGCGTAGTAGGCGGCAACCGGCGACATGATTATCATGAACTTGTACTTCTTGCTGACGCTAACACCCAACACCTCGTCGGTCGCGAAGACGAACGGGCGAATGTACAGGCTCTGCCCCTTTTCCGTCGGTATCCAGTCTTTGTCGACGTCGACGAGCTTAAGCAAACCCGCATGAATCACGTCGAACGGCAATTCGGGAATGTCAAGGATTTTCGCCGAGCGGTTGAGGCGTTGCAAATGATCTTTGGCGCGGAAAACGACCGCCTTGTTGCCTTGACGATACGCCTTGAGACCCTCGAATATCGCCTGCCCGTAATGGAGCGTCGCGTTGGCGGGGTCAAGCAAAATTTTTTCGTGCGGGACGATTCGCGCGTCGTGCCAGCCCTGCGCGGCGTCGTAATCCATGACGAACATATAATCGGTGAAGTGCGTGCCGAAGCCGATTTTGGAAACGTCGGGCTTGGCTTTTAGCGTCTTCGCCTCGACAAATTTAATCTCTGCCATTGAAGAATTCCTCCTGCAAAAAAAATAATCACCGCGCTTAGTTTAGCAGTGACAGAAAAAAATTTCAACACCTTCATTCGGCAGCTCTAAGCGTCTTGATGACGTAAGTCGGCAACGCGAAGGCTCCTGCGTGAATCTTCGTGTTGTAGTACTTCGTCTGCAGGTTGAGCGCGTTCCAGCGGGCGAAATCGACGGCGTTCGTCGGATGAAATTTTTTCGACGCGAATCCGAACAGCCATTGTCCCGCCGGGTATGTCGGTATATGAATCTGATAGACGCGGACAATCGGGAACGACGTCGCCAATCGCTTGTGCGCGCGTTGCATTGCGGCGGCGTCGCGCGAGTAAAACGGGTTCTCGTGCTGATTGACCATGATGCCGTCGGCTTTCAGCGCGTTGAAGCAGTTGCCGTAAAATTCCTTGGTGAAAAGCCCTTCGCCCGCCCCGAAAGGATCCGTTGCGTCGACGATTATCAAGTCGTATTCGTCCGCCTTGCGCCGTATAAACTTCAAGCCGTCGGCGATAAAAGTTTCCACGCGGGGATTGTCCAAGCACGCCGCCGTTTGCGGAATAAACTTTCGACACGCGCGCACGACCGTTTCGTCAAGCTCGACCAAATCAATCTTTTCAATCGTGTCGTATTTCAACAGCTCGCGCGCAGAGCCGCCGTCGCCGCCGCCGACAAGCAAAACTTTTCGGACGTTCGGATTGACGCAAAGCGGCACGTGCGTAATCATCTCGTGATAAATAAATTCGTCGCGCTCGGTCGTCATTATGCGCCCGTCAAGCACAAGTATCCGCCCGAATTCCGCCGAATCAAAAATGTCGACGCGCTGAAATTCGCTGACCTCGCCGAAAAGTTGTTTGTCGACCTTCAGCGAAAACCGCACGCTCGGCGTATGTTGCTCGCTAAACCACAACTCCATTTGAAAACCTCCAAAACCGTGATAAAATTTTTTCGGTGATGCTCATGAACGACGAACTTCGCGAAATTAAGGCGACCGTCAAAAAGCTCCAAGCCGCTCAACACGAACGCGAACTGCTGCTTGAAAACCTGCGCGGGCAAATTGAACAAGACGAACGGCACCTGCAGGAACTCGACGACAGCATAAAAAAAATTCGCAACGACGTTCGTGAACTCAAGCGGGCGATAGAAGATTTGCGCGACTTCAAGCAGGCGATAGCGGAAATGCGATACATTCAAACCATCACTTGCAAGCGTTGAATCGTCATATCTTCCGGACCGGTAATTTGACAGCCCTTGCGTTTGGCGTAGCGCACGTAATCCAAAATCTCGCGGGTAATACGTTCGCCCGGCGCAAGAATCGGAATGCCTGGCGGATAGCACATCAAAAATTCCGCTGCAGTCTTTCCGACGGTCTCTGCAAGCGGCAGGGATTTTTTTTCGGCATAAAAGGCATCCTTCGGCGCGGCGTCGACGATCGGGTCAATGTACTCGACTTTCATGAGCCGCGACGGATCCTTCCGATAAATGCGCTTAATGTCGGCAAGCGCGCTTACAAGCCGCTCAATGTCCTTGACGCGGTCGCCGACGGACACGTAAGCCAAGACGTTGGCAATGTCGCCGAACTCAAGCTGAATGTCGTATTCGTCGCGCAGGATGTCGTAAACCTCGACGCCCGCCAAGCCGACTGCCCGTGTAAAAATCGACATCTTCGTTACGTCGAAGTCGAAGACTGAATCGCCGTCCGCAAGCTCCTTCCCGTAAGCGTACCAGCCGCCAAGGTAATTTATCTCGTCGCGGGCGTATTCGACCAGCTCAATCACCTTATCGAAAATCTCCGCGCCGCGCAGAGCCAAGTTCCGCCGCGAAATGTCAAGGCTTGCCATAAGCAGATACGACCCGCTTGTCGTCTGCGTCAAGTTGATAATCTGGTGCACGTAGCCCGCTTTGACGTCCGCGCCCGTCAAAAGCAACGAACTTTGTGTAAGCGAGCCGCCCGACTTGTGCATTGACACGGCAGCCATATCCGCGCCGACCGACATTGCCGAAGGCGGCAACTTGTCGCTGAAATAAAAATGCGTGCCGTGAGCTTCGTCCGCCAAAAGTTTCATGCCGTGTTCGTGGGCGACGCGCGTTATCGTGGCAATATCGGAGCAAATCCCGTAGTAAGTCGGATTGTTAATCAAAACCGCCTTCGCGTCGGGATTGTTTTTGATTGCAGCGATAACGTCGGCGACCTTCATGCCGAGCGAAATTCCAAGGCGTTCGTCGACCTGCGGATTGACGTAAACGGGCACGGCACCGCAGAGAATCAGCGCGTTGATTGCGGAGCGGTGAACGTTGCGCGGCATGATAATTTTGTCGCCGGGCTTGCAAGTCGCAAGAATCATTGCCTGCACCGCCGAAGTCGTCCCGCCGACCATCAAAAAGCTGTGCGCCGCGCCGAACGCATCTGCCGCCAAAATTTCGGCGTCGCGAATGACGCTGACGGGGTGGCACAGGTTGTCGAGCGGCTTCATTGAATTAACGTCGACATCAAGGCACGCCTGTCCCAAAAAGTCCGCAAGTTCGCGATTGCCGCGTCCGCGCTTGTGTCCGGGCACGTCGAAGGGCACGAGCCTTGCCTCCTTCATTTTAGTCAACGCCTCAAGAATCGGCGCGCGGTCTTGCGTCAAATAATCGTCTTGCAAAATTATCCTCCGTTCTAAATAAAAAGCAGGCAACCGCTTGGAATGCCCGCTTTTTATTTTTGATTTGAATTTAAGTTCCGTCTCGCCTCTCAATTATAACGACGCATGGCAGAGGCTGTCGTCGCCATAGCAGTTTCGTATTCGATGCCGCTGGGCACGTAAAGGATAATTTTGCTGGAAACCATTTCCGCCCGCCCGTTAATCATGTAGACCGCACCTATGACGAAGTCTCCGATACGTTGCTGTTCAATGTCGTCGACGCCCTCGAAGTTCACGATAACCGCGTTGTGCTTAAGCAAGTCGTCGGCTATCTGCTTAACTTGCCCGTCGTATTTGGTCGGCGCGTAAATTTTCATGGTAAGTTGCGGGGTCTTGACTACGGCAAGGCTCGGCTTAACTGCGGTGTCGGAAGAATAAGCCTCGTAACGAACGCCGCCCATACTTGTGACGCCGTTTTCGGCAGTGCTGACCATGCCGCCGTTGCGCGTGAAGCTCATTGTCCCGCCGCTGATGTTGTTGGCAAAGGTGCTGGTCGTCGATTGCCTTTCGGGTTGCGGCGCGGCTTGAGCCTGTTGGCGATTCTGTTCGGCTTGCGCGTCGGCAGTGTTCGCCTCGACTTTCTTTGGCTCCTTGGCGTCCTCTTCCTCGTCGGGCGCGGGCTCCAACGGCATGATTATATCCGTCAGCTTCTTTATCCAGTCCATCACTATCATAATATCGCCCTTCCGGTTGTTGATTGCTTTTTATAAGCGCGTTCATTCTAGCACAGCGTCTTATAAAATGCAAAGGTTTTTTCAAGAATTTTTCAGGCAAATGAGTTCAATAGAAATCTCTGAGCTTTTGGGAGCGGGCGGGGTGACGAAGCTTGCTTAAAGCCTTCGATTCGATGCTTTGAATGGTAGCGTCGCTGACCTTGAACATTTTGGCGATTTCGTCGGGCGAATAGGCGTGCCCGTCTTCCAAACCGAATCTTAGCGACAAAACTTTTCGCTCGTGCGGCGTCAACGCGTGCATGGCTTCGCGCAGGAGTTCCTTCATTTGCGAATCGTTCACGCGGTCGAAGTGCGTGGGCGTCTTGTTATCCTCAACGAAGTCGGCAAGCGTCAAGCCCTCGACAAAGTCGCCCTCGACGGCGTATTCGTCTTTGACGTTGTAAGCCGTCTCGTCAATCGGCGTGTCAAGCGAAACCTGCGCGGACTGATTCATTTCGCGCAAGCCGCGAACGATAGCGGACTCAATGCATTCCTCGGCGTATTCGATAAACGTCGCGGAACCCTTCGTGCTGAACTTTTTAACCGCCTTCATGAGCCCGATATTGCCCTCCTGAATCAAATCCGGAAAAGCGACGCCCTGCCCGACGTAATTGCGCGCAATGTTGACGACCAGCCGCAGATTTGCGTTGACCAATTCGATTTGAGCATTTTCGTCGCCGTCCGCCGCCCGCAAAAGCAACGTATGAAATTCCTGCGCGCCCAACAGCGGAATCTGCCGCACTTCCTCAAGATAAAGTTCAACGTCCTCTGAGAATTCGATTTCGTTACTTGCCATAACTTACACCGCCTTTACAAGAAAATTTTTTTCCGTTTTCGCTGTCAAGGCGGCTAATTCCTTTAGGCTTTGCAAATTATTTACGGGCGTTCTTGGCGGCGCGTCCGCGTGTCGTGCGGTCAAGAATCGTCTTGCGCAAACGAATCGAACTCGGCGTGACTTCGACAAGCTCGTCGTCGTTTATGTACTCCATTGCTTGTTCAAGGCTCATGATACGCGGCGGGACAAGCCGAATCGCTTCGTCGCTGTTGCTTGCGCGAATGTTGGTCTGATGTTTCTGCTTGCAAGGGTTGATGTCGATGTCCATGTCGCGAGAATTTTCGCCGACAATCATGCCTTCATAGACTTTTTGTCCCGGCTCAATGAACATGACACCGCGATCTTGCAAATTGAAAATTCCGTAGCCTGTCGTTTCGCCCTGCTCGAAGGCAACTAAGCTGCCGCGACTGCGTCCAGGGATGTCGCCTTTGTAGGGTTCGTAGCCGTGGAAAACGTGATTCATGACGCCGTTGCCGCGCGTCGAAGTCAAAAGCTCCGAACGAAAACCGATAAGCCCCCGCGCAGGTATCAGGAAGTTCAGCCGCATGTAGCCCGCGATGTTTTGCATGTTCTTGAGTTCGGCTTTGCGGCGACCAAGCGACTCCATGACGGTGCCCATGTAATCTTGCGACACTTCGACGGTCAAGTTTTCAATCGGCTCGTATTTTTGCCCGTCAATCAGCTTGTAGACGACTTCGGGCTTGCCGATTTGCATTTCGTAACCTTCGCGGCGCATCGTCTCAATCAGAATCGACAGGTGAAGTTCGCCGCGCCCGCTGACTTTGAACACGTCCGCCGAATCGGTTTCCTCGACGCGCAAGGCAACGTTGGTTTGCGCCTCTTTAAACAACCTGTCGCGAATGTGGCGGCTCGTGACGAATTGCCCTTCCTTGCCCGCGAAAGGACTGGTGTTGACGCCGAAGGTCACGCTCAACGTCGGCTCGTCGACGCGGATTGACGGCAAAGCTTCGGGGTGTTCGGCGTCGGCAACCGTGTCGCCGATTGAAACTTCGCTCAAGCCCGTCAACGCAACAATGTCGCCCATTTCGGCTTCGGGCGTTTCGACGCGGTTCAAGCCCTCGTAAGTGAAAACTTTGCCGACCTTCGCCTTTTTGATGCCGCTTTCGCTCATCAGCGCGATAACTTCACCCGAACGAATCTTGCCGCGTTGGACGCGACCGATAGCGATTTTCCCGACGTAATCGTCAGCCTCAAGCGTCGTAACGACCAGTTGGAGCGGTGCGTCGAGTTCGCCTTCGGGCGGCGGAATTTCCTTGAGAATCGTGTCCATGAGCGGCTGCAAGTTGCGGCTTTCGTCGTTGATGTCCAACTTGGCAATGCCTTGCTTGGCGGCGGTGTAGATGACGGGGAAGTCAAGCTGTTCGTCGTCGGCGTCCAGCTCCATGAAAAGTTCAAGCACTTCGTCGTAAACTTCGTCGACGCGGGCTTCGGGACGGTCAATCTTGTTTATGACGACGATAGGCTTGAGTTTGTGCTCCAACGCCTTGCGCAGGACGTATTTGGTTTGCGGCATGGGGCCTTCAAAAGCGTCGACCAAAAGTAAAACGCCGTCAACCATGTTCAGGACGCGTTCGACCTCTCCGCCGAAGTCCGCGTGACCGGGCGTGTCGACGATATTAATCTTGACGCCCTTGTAAAGAATCGCCGTGTTCTTCGACAAAATCGTAATGCCGCGTTCGCGTTCCAAGTCGCCGCTGTCCATGACGCGTTCGGCTACCTGTTCGTTCTTGCGGAAGATGTGGCTTTGTTTAAGCATCGCGTCGACGAGCGTGGTTTTGCCGTGGTCGACGTGCGCGATTATTGCTATGTTTCTGCGTTCGGAATTGACTCCCATTAAACTGCCTCCTTAAGAAAACTTCGGCTATTATACGTGCAAAGTTTTCGGCTTGCAAGAAAAAAATCGTCACGCACGTAGCGCGACAACTTGAAAGTTCTATGAACGTATGATAATATTCGACGCGGCAGGCAGTTCGATGTGTCGGCTTTCTTCCTCGCGAAGGAAGGAGGTGACGCGTATGGATTTCCTCGACTGGACTATGATCGATCATGTAGCCAACGTCGGGACGTTCATCATCGCGTTACTGACGCACTTCAAGAGTAAAAAGTAAGCCGAGCAACGCCCGGCACCAAACCCGTATACACATCTAGCATCTACTAACGCGGGGAAGGGGGTCGACGTTCCGGCATCGACTGCCTGCCACCATTTTTACTTCAAAAGCAACAAAAATCTATCACACTCGCGCCGAATTGTCAAATTGAGGAGAATGCTTCATGAAAAAAATTTTAACGCTCAAGCGCGGACTGCGCGGCATGCTTGAAATTCCCGGCGACAAATCCGTTTCGCACCGCAGCATAATGTTATCGAGCTTGGGTACGACGCCCGTCGAAGTCACGAACTTTTTGGCGGGCGCGGATTGCCTCTCAACCGTCGCATGCATGAAGGCTTTGGGCGTAACGATTGAACGGGCGGGCGACACGGTTTCAATCACGGGCAACGGACTGCACGGGCTTCGCGAACCCGAAAACGTCCTGGACGCGGGCAACTCCGGAACGACGCTGAGATTGCTCATGGGCTTGCTTGCGCCGCAAAAATTCTTGACGACGTTCACGGGCGACGACTCGTTAAGAAAGCGTCCGATGGCTCGCGTGATTAAGCCGCTGACTGAAATGGGAGCGTCAATCGTCGGGCGCAACGCCAATCGCAACCTTCCTATAACGCTCCTGCCCGCCGCGTCGAATATGCGCGGGATAACCTACGAAATGCCCGTGGCGTCCGCGCAGGTCAAATCTGCAATACTTTTGGCAGGCCTTTACGCCGACGCACCGACGACAGTGATTGAGCCCGCGCCGTCCCGCGATCATACCGAAAAAATGCTTGAGGCGTTCGGAGCTCGACTTGAACGTTCGGGCAACGCGATAACAATTTTCCCTGCCGAAAAGCTCACCGCGCCCGAAAAAATTTCCGTGCCCGGCGACATATCCTCGGCGGCGTATTGGCTGGTGCTCGCGACGATTCTTAACGGCTCTGACGTGACGATTAAAAACGTCGGCGTGAACGAGACGCGCACGGGAATTTTGGACGTGCTGAAGTCAATGGGCGCGACGATTGAGCTTTTGAACGAACGGACGTCGGGCGGCGAACGGGCGGCTGATTTGCGCGTCATATCGTCGAATCTGCGCGGCGTCGAATTTGGCGGAGCGATTATCCCGCGCCTGATTGATGAGATACCGGCGTTGGCAGTGGCGGCCGCCTTCGCCGAGGGCACGACGATTATCCGCGACGTTGCCGAGTTGCGCGTCAAGGAGACGGACAGGCTTGCTGCGATTGTCAACGAGTTCAACAAAATATCGCCCGCTGCCTTTGAGGCGACGGACGACAGTTTGATTGTTCACGGCGGGCGTGAAAAATTTTTCGCCGAATGCAAGACCCGCGCCGATCATCGTATGGCAATGTCGTTGGCAATTTTCGGAGCCGCCGCGCAGGGCGTTGCGCTTGACGACGACGCTTGCGTTGAAATTTCCTACCCGAACTTTTTCGACGGGCTCGCTTGAGTCACTTGCCGAGGTTGCGGAAAAGTTCTTCGCAACGGGTCAGATACTCGCGCCAAAACGAGACGATGCGCTTGCCGTAAGAAAAGCCGCGCCCTTCGACGGCAGAAATTAAATTCATATCTACCCCCCCCACACAGTGATTAGCAGGTGCGGCTGTTTCTGCAACGTCAAATCGTTAAGCAACAGGTCTTGCTCGTCGTAGTCGTAGAGAAAAATTTTGTCGGCAAGAGCGGGATTCTCCAACATCAGTCGCGCCAAAATCATCATGGCGACGGGGTGACGAACGACGCGCACGGACGCAAAATCTCTGCGCGGCAAGTAGCGCATGATTGACTGTCCGCGTTGCAAGCGACGTTCCAAGCGTTTTACTGACTCGTTCACCAAACCTTTACGTAAAATTTGTTCATGGTTGCCATTGCTCATTTTGTCCCTTAGCGGGCGCAAATCGTAGCCGAGCTTAAGGAAAATCGGTGTATACAAATCCGCGCCGTATGCAAACCACTTGTGACAGCCGAACGGAAGTTTGCCGCCGTTTTTTTTGACGACCCGCGCAGGATTAACCTCGGCAGAAAATTTACACGCAACGTCATACGGCGCAACGCGAAAATCGCAATCGTCACGCTTGCCGCAATACGAAAAAATCCCGTCTTCATTCAATCCCATCTGGCTTAGCAAATTTGAATGAGTCTTCGACAAGTTATAACACGCCTTGACATTTCGCAGGCAGAATCCGCCATTGCCGACGCGAGAGAGGATTTGCCGCTTATTCCTAAACCACGACAACCACATAGGTCACGGCGCACCGATATAGTCGTAGCCGAGCGAACAAAAATATTCCAGTTCATCGCGGAAAACGAAGGCGTCAAGCTGATAAATCAAAATGTAGTCGAAAGCTTTAAACGCATCGTAGAAAGCCGGCGACATCATAAGAATGTTATAACCCTTGAGGCTTTGAAAGAATTGTGGTGGGGCTTTGAAAGAATTGTGGTGGGAAATACGCAACCATGTCGCCTTCCGCGAAGTATGAAAACTTTGCTCCTGCAGGCGCGGCGAAAATCAGCGGGTAGTTGCCAAGGACGCGACGAACTTGCGTGAGCGAAATTTGTTCAAGTTCAGTGAGTTCCTCTTTGTGCGTGGGAATGACCACGGCGGCTTTGGTTGCCAAAATTTTTACCTCCTCTGTTGAAGTCGACACTTGCCGAGCTTGCGGAAAAGTTCTTCGCAACGGCGCAGATATTCGCGACGAAAAGAAACGAAGTCCCTGCCGTAACACAGCCCGCGGCTTTCCAACGCTTCAATCGTCGGCGCGTCGTAATCCGTCGTCAGTAACAGGAGCGGCAACGGCTTGCGCGTCACGTCACGAATCAAATCTTCCGCCGCGTCGCAGATAAAAATTTCGTCGGCAAGAAAATTTTCTTCTGTTAACAGCTTGGCAAGAATCTTCACAGCGTCGGGCTCGCGCAGGACACGAATCGACGCAAAACGCCGCGCAGGCAAATATCTGATAAGCGACTGTCCGCGCTCAATCGTGCGAATCAGCCGCGTCAACGCCAACTTCGTCAAGCCCAGCGGCAACTGATAACGATAATCTTCGTTGCCCATCAAATGTCGGAGCGGGCGCAAATCCCAACCGCATTGCGCCAAAATGTCGACGTAAAAATCCTCGCTGAATCGCGACCAGCCGTGACAGCCGAACGGCAACTTGCCGCCGAGCCGCTTGACACTGCGGGCGGGATAATGTTCCATCGAAAACTGCGCGGCGACCTCGACGGGCGCGGTGTTGAAGTCAATGCCGTCCGTCGCGCCGCACAGCGCAAAGAATGTGTCCTCGTTCGATTCGGCAAGCGTGTCCTCCCACGTCGACGATTGTTCGGCTTGCGTCAAAAGTTCGTGACAAGCCGCAACCCTTCGCAGAGAAAAGCCCCCGTTGCCGACGCGCGGGGTTTTTTTGTTGCGATAACTGAAGTACGCGATACGCGGCCACGGCGCGCCGATATAATCGTAACCGAGCGCGCAAAAATCCTCCAACGCGTCATAGAAAACGAACGCGTCAAGCTGATAAATCAAAATGTAGTCGAAGTTCGCGAACGCCTCGTAAAATTCGGGCGACAGGAGCAGATAACTGTAAGCCGCAACGTTTTGGAAGAACGGCGGCGGGAAGTGCGCAACCATGTCGCCTTCGTCGAAGTAGGAAAAAATTTTTCCTTCGGGCGCGACGAAAATCAGCGGGTAGTTGCCAAGGACGCGACGAACTTGCGCCAACGAAATTCGTTCAAGCGCGTCGATTTCCTCGCGGTAAACGGGAATGACCACGGCGACTTTTGCCGACAAAATTTTTCACCTCGTCAGTTGTCCATGCCCTGCCGCGTCTTGTGCAACAGGCTCATCTTCATGTCGTAATAATCGGGCGTCATGTCCAGATAATGGCGATGCGGGTTTTCAAAGCGTTGTTCCTCCTGCCAAATCTCGTTCGTCAGTTGGTGCCGGACGTAATCGCGAATCTCGTGCAACGTCGGCAAAGTTTCGACGCGCCGCCCGTCCTTGACGTAAAGCCGCGACAATTTTTTTGCAGTGAAGTTTTCAAAGCGGCGATTCTTCCACGGCTTGACGGGGTCGACGTAGCGATAGGGTTGCGCCAAGTCGACGGTCTCGCCCGCCAAGGCAATCAAGTCGGCGACGGCGTGCCCATTTTCGTCGTAGACGCGGTAAATGCTCTTGACGCCGGGGTTGGTGATTTTCTCGACGTTCTCGCTGACTTTGATTCGCGGGACGAAAACGCTACCTTCCTCGACAGCGACAATTTTGTACACCGCGCCGAAGACGGGTTCTGACTTCGCGGTTATCAGACGCTCGCCGACGCCGAAGCTGTCAATCGCCGCGTCCTGATTTATCAGCGAAGTTATCGTGAATTCGTCCAAGCTGTTCGACGCAATAATCCTGCAGTCGTTCAAGCCGGCGGCGTCAAGCATCTTGCGGATTTTCTTCGACAGGTAAGCCAAGTCGCCCGAATCGATACGCACGCCGCGCAGACGCTTGCCCTGCGGCTCCAAGATTTCTTTGGCGACGCGAATGGCGTTGGGTATGCCGCTGTGAACAACGTCGTAGGTATCAACCAAAAGCGTCGTCGAATCGGGATAAACTTCGGCGTAGCGTTTGAAAGCCTCGAACTCGTCGCGAAAGTACATAACCCAGCTGTGCGCCATGGTGCCGTTGACGGGTATGTTAAAGAGTTGCCCCGCGCTGACGGTTGCCGTGCCGTTGACGCCGCCGATAAATGCCGCACGCGCGCCGTAGGTTGCAGCGTCCATGTTGTGCGCACGACGGGCTCCGAAGTCGGAAACGAAACGCCCTTCAGCCGCCCGCACGATACGCCGCGCCTTCGTTGCGATAAGCGACTGGTGATTGACTTGCGCCAAAATCGCCGTCTCGACAAGTTGCGCGTCAATCAGATTGGCGACGACCGTCATGAAGGGCTCGTTCGGATACATAATCGTGCCTTCGGGGAACGCGTAAATATCGCCGCGAAAGTGAAAATCCTTCAGGCTGTCCAAAAAGTCTTCGCTGAAAATTTTTTGCCCGCGCAGGTAGTCAATGTCCGCCGCGCTGAATTGCATATTCTCGACGTACTCGATAACCTGTTCCAAGCCCGCGAAGATAGCAAAGCCGCCCGCGTCGGGGTTGCGGCGATAGAACACGTCGAACGCCACGCGAGTATTTTCGCCGCCGTTGACGAAGTAGCCGTTTGCCATCGTCATTTCGTAGAAGTCCATCATCATCGATAAGTTTCGTTTATCAAATTGTGACATTAAAAATCCCTGCTCCCCGGTTTCCAAATCCTTTTTCCCAGTTCCTAATTGAAAAAGCCCCCCGGCTTGCCGAAGGACATTTTCGTTCTGTTAAAGTCGTCGAAGACTTACAAAATTCTGCGTGCGCCAATGTAGTGCGAGCTCCAATAAGAACTGCCAAGCGAGTCGATAGTGACACCGCGACTTGAGCTGGCGTGAATAAACTGACCGTCGCCGACGTAAATGCCGACGTGCGACGCGCCGTAAGTGTAGGTCGAGAAGAAAACCAAATCGCCCGAAACGAGATCGGTCGTTGAAATGGGCGTGCCGACTTCGTATTGAACGTCAGCGGTGCGCGGAAGCGAAACGCCGGACTTGGCGAAGACGTATTGGACGTAGCCCGAACAGTCAAAGCCGTAGGGGCTGGTGCCGCCGAAGACATAGGGGACGCCGATATAATCCGTCGCCGCCGCAACGATGGTGCCGGCAATGTAGCTGACGCCGCGCGTGATTTCGGGCATGTCCTTATCCAAAAGTGCCTTGTAAGTCGCGGGACCGATTAAACCGTCGGCTTTGATGCCGCAGGATTTTTGGAACTCCTTGACGGCCTCCGCCATTGCAGGGCCAAAAGCACCGTCCGCAATTACGTCATAGCCGAGCCCGACGAGTTTGTCTTGAAGTTCGGCAATATCCTCGCCCTGGTCGCCCACTCTGAACTGACCCGCCGCGTATGTTGTTGAAACGCTCATAAGCAGCAAAAGCATCACCGTCATCAACGCTCGCAAAAAACTACTCAAAATCAGCCACTTCCTCTCTAAAAAATTTTAATCGGATTATAATCTTTCGACGTGATTAATAGCTGAATTATTAGCTGAAATTTTTCTCAAAATTAAGCAACGTATATAGGGAATATGTTTTTCATTCCTAACTCCTAATTGATAAAACGCCGCCGCGAAATTGCTCGACAGCGACGTTTTTAATTTCGCGTGTTGTTGACAGGCAGTCAATAAGCCGGATTCTGTTAGTGGCAATCATTTATCTTGCTTGAACGTCGCCGCCCAAGTCTAAGCACCTTACCCGAAAGGTCAGCGAGCAACCTCAACCCTTTCCTATTTAGGCTTGCTCCGCGTGAGGTTTATCAGCCCGAACGGTTACCCGTCCGTCGGTAGGCTCTTACCCTGCCTTTTCATCCTTACCTTTTTAGCTTTCAGCTTTTAGGTTATTAGCTTTTAGGTTTTTTGCTAACAGCTAACAGCTAACACCTAACAGCTAAGCAGGCGGTTTGCTTTTCTGTGACACTGTCTTTAAGATTACTCTCACCGGGCGTTACCCGGCACGCTGCTCTGCGGAGTCCGGACTTTCCTCGTGGGACGAATCCCCCGCGACTGCCTCTCCTGCCTGTCAACATAAAAAAGTGTAGCACGATAATTTTCACGTGTCAACAAAGATTTTCAGATTATTTCCCGAATTCGCCGCCGACAAATTAATCCTTGCCCTGCGTTTGTTCCTGTGGTATAATTCGCGCCGTTTAACAAAATCACGCAGAATCGGAGCGTCGCCTGTTCAGTGACAGCTTTCAGCTTTTAGCTTTTAGCTTTTAGGATAACTTCCCTGAAAGCTGACAGCTGACCCCTGACAGCTAACATCTGTTGATCGGCGCGAAAATGTTCTGCGAATGAAAAACAGGAGGTAGTTTCAAATGGCAGTTATCTCAATGAAACAGCTTTTGGAAGCGGGCGTGCACTTCGGTCACCAGACGCGGCGTTGGAACCCGAAAATGGCGCGCTACATCTTCACCGAACGCAACGGCATTTACATCATCGACCTGCAGAAGACCGTTCGCAAAGTCGACGAGGCTTACAACTTCGTCCGCTCCGTCGCCGAAGAAGGCAAATCGATTCTCTTTGTCGGTACCAAAAAGCAGGCTCAAGAGGCCGTCAAGGAAGAAGCCGTTCGCAGCGGTCAATTCTTCGTCAACGAACGCTGGCTCGGCGGTATGCTTACCAACTTCCAGACGATTCAGAAGCGTATCAATCGCCTCAAGGATCTCGAAACCATGGAACAGGACGGCACCTTTGAAGTCCTCACCAAAAAGGAAGTCATGCAACTCCGCCACGAAATGGCGCGTCTCGAAAAATATCTCGGCGGTATCAAGGAAATGAGCAAATTGCCCGGCGCGCTGTTCGTCGTCGACCCGCGCAAGGAACGCATTGCCGTCGCCGAAGCTCGCAAGCTCAACATCCCGATCGTCGCTATCGTCGACACCAACTGCGACCCCGACGAAATCGACTACGTTATCCCCGGCAATGACGACGCGATTCGTGCCGTGAAACTGTTGACGGCGAAAATTGCCGACGCCATGTTGGAAGGCAATCAGGGCGCGGAAATTGCCGAAGCGTCCGAAGAAAACGAAGAATAATATTAGGTGTCAGCTGTTAGCTTTTAGCTGTTAGCCCAAATCCTAAAAGCTAAAAGCTAAAACCTAAAAGCTAAACTGAGGTGACATAAATGGCTATTAGTGCTAAGACTGTTAAGGAACTGCGCGAAAGAACCGGCGCGGGCATGATGGATTGCAAAAAAGCTTTGACCGAAACCGACGGCGACATGCAAAAGGCTATCGACTGGTTGCGCGAAAAAGGCATTGCCAAGGCAGCCAAAAAAGCCGGACGCACTGCCGCTGACGGTGCCGTTGCCGCTTACGTTTCCAAGGACGGCAAGACCGGCGTCCTGCTCGAAATCAACTGCGAAACCGACTTCACCGCCAACAACGAAAACTTCCGCGCGCTCGAAAAGCAAGTTATCGAATACATTGCCGACGCCAAGCCCGCCGACCTCGACGCGCTCAACGCAGGCATTATCGGCGGCAAAACCGTTGCCGACCTCGTCACGGAGGCAACCGCGACCATCGGCGAAAAAATTTCGATTCGTCGCTTCGTCGTCTACGAAACTGCCGGCAAGCTCACCACTTACATTCACATGGGCGGCAAAATCGGCGTGCTCGTCGAAATGACGGGCGGCTCCGACGAACTCGGCAAGGATGTCGCCATGCAAATCGCCGCCGCCAATCCTATGGCTGTTGACCGCGCAGGCGTCGACGCCTCCGAACTCGAACACGAAAAAGAAATTCTTCGCAAGCAGGCTCTTGAAGAGGGCAAGCCCGCCAAAATCGTCGAACGCATGGTCGAAGGACGCATCAACAAATTCTACAAGGAAGTCTGCCTCGTCGAACAGGAATTCGTCAAATCCGACCCCGCCAACAAGCAGACCGTTAAAGACATCCTCGGCAAGGAAAAAGTTTTGCGCTTCACGCGCTATCAGCTCGGCGAAGGTATCGAAAAGAAAGAAACCGACTTCGCGGCTGAAGTTGCGGCTCAGGCAGGCATGTAATCTGCGCGGCGCGAATTCGGCAATGCATGGCATTGCGGTTCGTTGCCCGCTCCTAAAAATTTTACTCGGCTCCCCAGCAATGGGGGGCTTCTTTTTTTGCAAAAGTCTTGACAAAGACGCAGTTGGATGGGCATACTAAACGAAAATTTTTTTGTCTTATCAAAAGGATGAGGGCGGCACGGGCGACGATTAATCATCGACGGCACGGGTGCCGATACGTTTATCTACGCGTCGTGCGAAGGCAAAAACTTTATCGCGGACTTCGGCGACGACGATCTGTTACAAATTACGGGCGACTGGACGGCAAGCGTGCTCACGCTCAAAAACTTCACCGCCACGACGTTCAACATAAATGGCGACGCTTACCACATCAGCGGCGCTAAGCTCGTCAAATAAATCTGCGTGGCAAAACGGCAACAAAAAACCTCGACGGTCGGAAAGACTGCCGAGGCTTTTTTTGCGTTATGCCGCGTTCAGTTGTCGAAGATATTTTTCAAAGCCTGAATGTTCACGTCGCGATTGAGTTGCGCGAGGTAAGTCGTGAGCTTGATTGACTTCGGGCAGACTTCGACGCAGTTTTGGCTGTTGCCGCAACTGGTGATGCCGCCTTTTTCCATGAGGACGTTGAGGCGTTTCGGCGCGTCGAATTTCCCAAGCGGGTGCAGATTGAACAGGTAAGCCTGCACGGTCGGCGCGGGGCCTATGAAGTCCGATTGCGGACCGACGTTCGGGCAAGCTTCCAAGCAACAGCCGCACGTCATGCAACGCGAAATTTCGTAGGCGGTGCGCGCGGTGTAGGGATTTTGAATCGGCGCGTCCTTGACTTCCCATGAGCCGTCAAGTTCAATCCAACCCTGAATGCGCTTGAGAGCTTCAAACATGCGCGAGCGGTCAATCAGCAGGTCGCGAATCACGGGGAACGTCCGCGCAGGTTGCAACTTAATCGGCTTCTTGAGGTTGTCGACGAGCGCGCAACACGCCTGCTGAGCCTTGCCGTTGATAACCATCATGCACGCGCCGCAGACTTTTTCGAGGCAGTTGCACTCCCACACGACGGGCGGAACTTTTTTGCCGTCGACGGTGACGGGGTTTTTTTGAATCTCCATGAGCGCGGCGACGACGTTCAAGCCGGGGCGATAGTCCACGTCAAATTCTTGCGTGTACGGCTTATCGTTCGGACTGTCTTGCCGCTCTATTACAAATCTGACTTTTTCAGCCATAACGAACGCTCCTTTACTCTTTCTTCGCGACGGCGTAGTTGCGGGCGCGCGGCTTAATCAGCGAGTGATCGAATTCGCGGTAAGTGACAATCGGCTCTTCGGTCTTCGGGTCGTAGTTGACAATCGTGGTGAACATGAAGTTTTTGTCGTCGCGTCCCATGAAGACGAGTTCGCCGTCGGCGTCGTGTTTCTGCTTGCCGTTTTCGAGGACGATTTTCGCGTGAGCCCCGCGCGATTCGTCGCGGCAACGGGCACCCTTCGTGATGACCATCGCGTAAAGAATCATGTTGCGCAACTGACGGACGAACATCGCTTCCTGGTTGGCGACGTTGCCTCTGTCGGTGACACCAATGTCGTCCCAACGCTTGAGCAATTTTTTCAGCTCTTGCAAGCAAATGTCAAGACCGTTGTTGTCGCGCTCAATGGCAACGTATTTGTACATGAGGTCGCCCATTTCGTGGTGGAGCTTGTGCGCGTTTTCGGAGCCGTTCATTTGCAAAATCTTATCGTATTCGTTCTGGACTTCGCGGCGGGCGGCTTCCATTTCGTCGTCGGTGAGTTCGGAGCCGTTCTTGCCGCTGCGAGCCCACTTCATTGCTTCCGGTCCGGAAACCGTGCCCGAATACGCCGCGCTGAGCAAAGAGTTCGCGCCGAGACGATTCGCGCCGTGATATTGGTAATCGCATTCGCCCGACGCCATCAAGCCGGGGATATTTGTGAAATGTTGTCTGTCAACCCAAATGCCGCCCATTGAGTAGTGGACGCTGGGGAAAATTTCCATGGGGACTTTGCGCGGGTCTTGACCGACGAATTCGGAATACATTTCCAAGATGCCGCCCAGCTTGCGCAACAGATAATCGCCGTCAATGTGCGACAGGTCGAGGTAAACGCGATTTTCACCGTTAATGCCCAAGCCCATGTGCACGCAGACTTTGTAAATGGCGCGACTGGCAACGTCGCGCGGGACGAGGTTGCCGTAAGCAGGATACATTTCTTCGAGGAAGTACCAAGGCTTGCCGTCCTTGTAAACCCAAACGCGTCCGCCTTCGCCGCGACACGCCTCTGACATCAAGCGGTTTTTGTCGGAGCCGGGGATTGCCGTCGGGTGAATCTGAATGAATTCGGGGTTGGCGATTTCCGCGCCCTGCTGATAGACCGCGCTGACTGCCGAGCCGTTGCAGATTGTCGACGCCGTGCAACGCCCGAACACTTGACCGGGACCGCCCGTCGCCAAAATGACAGTGTCGCCGCGGAAGGATTTAATTTCCATGGTGTTCATGCTCTGCGCGACGATGCCGCGGCAAATGCCTTCGCGATTCTTGATAATCTTGACGAATTCCCAGAACTCGTATTTTTTGACGGAGCCTTTGACTTCCCAGCGGCGAACCTGTTCATCGAGCGCGTAAAGGATTTGCTGACCGGTCGTGGAGCCGGAAAAGCACGTGCGTTTATTCTTCTGTCCGCCGAAGTTGCGCAAGTCAAGATTGCCTTCGGGCGTGCGCGTGAACGTGACGCCCATGCGGTCGAGCATTTTGATAAGCTTCGGAGCAGCCTCAACCATGCCTTTGACGGCGATTTGGTCGGCAAGGAAGTCGCCGCCGTAAACCGTGTCGTCGAAGTGTTCGTAAATGCTGTCGTGTTCGCCCTTGGTGTCCATGCAAGCGTTCATGCCGCCTTGGGCGCAAAGGCTGTGCGAACGTTTGACGGGGCAGTAACTGAACAGCAAGACCTCGCCGCCCATTTCGCAAACCTTAATCGTCGCAAGCAAGCCCGATATGCCGCCGCCGACGATTATGATTGTCCGTTTCTTAAGATCTTTAGCCATAACAAATCTCCCGATTCTTAGTAGACAAAGTAACTGCCCATGAAAACGAGCGTGATAAGGCACAACGCCGCGCAGAGACCCATGCTGATTATGCTGATGACGTTTTGCGCGCGCGGCCCCTTGGTGATGCCCCACGTCATGCAGAAAGTCGTAATGCCGTTGCAGAAATGGAAAATCGCCGCCCACATACCGAGGATATAAAGCACGACGACAACGGGGTTTTGGAAGAAGTTTTGCAACAGCTCAAAGGAAATCGGCGTGCCCGTGACGCCCTTGACGTAGAAGCGCAGATAGCCGACGTGCCAAATCAAAAAGACCACAAGGAACCACGCCGTCCAACGCTGGAGCGCGAAATTTTTGTTGCGAATGTAGCCGTAATTGCCGGGGTTGTTCTTTGCCTGCAGGGCAATGTAGATACCATAAATGCCGTGGAATAACAGCGGGATTGCAATGCCGCCGATTTCGAGACCCATGAAAATCGGCTTGGGGATGAGCTCCATCATTTCGAGCGCGGTGTTGAGTCCTTGCGGACCGAATATCGCCATTGAGTTGGTGAAGATGTGTTCAAACAGCACCATGCCCAAGACGAGCAAGCCGCACAGCGAGTGCAGTCGCCGCAGATAAAAAGTCGAGTGAATCATTGTGACCTCCTTGTTGTTTAAGGGGCAAGGAACAAGGAACAAGGGACAAGCGGTTTGACTTATTCCTTGTTCCTACTTCCTTGTTCCTAGATTTGATTGATGTCGAAGTGGCGATAATCCTTTTGCCCGATTTCGTAGAAGTTATTGCCTTCGCAGTCGATAACGACAATGGCGGGGAAATCGACGACTTCAAGAGCCGCCACAGCCTCCGGACCGAGTTCGGGGTAGGCAAGAACGGTGTACTTCTTGACGGATTTGGCGATTAATGCTGCCGCGCCGCCGACAGCCGCGAAGTAAGTCGCGCCGTTTTTCTTCATGGACTCGACGACCTCTTTGGTGCGCGAGCCTTTGCCTACCATGCCTTTGATGCCTTGGTCAAGCATAGTGGGCGTGTAGGCGTCCATTCTGCCCGAAGTCGTAGGACCGCACGAACCAATAGGATCGCCGGGCTTTGCGGGCGTGGGACCCAGGTAATAGACGATTTGATTAGTCCAGTCGACGGGCAATTTTTCGCCGCGAGCCAGAGCCTCAGTCATGACTTTATGAGCGGCGTCGCGTGCGCTGATAATCGTGCCGGTGATGAGGACGCTGTCGCCCGCTTTGAGCTTGCGCGACATCTCCTCGGTGAACGGCGTCGTAATTCTGATAGATTCGGCCATTCTGTCAAACTCTCCTTTGCAGAAAATTTTTACGCTTGATTAAAGCACCCTGTGAGCGTGGCGCATGGCGTGGCAGCAAATCGTAACGGCAACGGGCAAGCCGGCAATGTGCGTGGGAGCCCATTCGATATTGACTGCAAGCGCGCTTGTCGTGCCGCCGAGCTGAGGACCTATACCCGTCGCGTTAATCATGTCGAGCAGTTCCTGTTCAAGCTGTGCGTATTCGGGCATGGGGTTGCGTTCGTCGATTGAACGCGTCAAAGCCTTTTTCGACAGCAAAGCCGCTCTGTCCATCGTGCCGCCGATTCCGACGCCCACGACCATCGGCGGGCAAGGATTCATGCTTGCGTGCAGGATGATTTCCATGACGGCTTTCTTGACGCCGCGCACGCCGTCAGCGGGGACGAGCATTTTGATTCCCGACTTGTTTTCGGAGCCGAAGCCCTTGGGCGCGATTGTGATGCTCAACTTGTCGCCGGGGACGATTTTCGTGTAGATGACGCCCGGCGTGTTGTTCTTGGTGTTCACGCGATTGAACAGCGGCTCGCCGACAACGGATTTGCGCAGGTAGCCTTCGGTGTAGCCCTTGGCAATGCCCGCGTTGACAGCCTCTTCCAAATCGCCGCCAACTATGTGCAAGTCCTGCCCGACTTCCAAAAAGACAATCGTCATGCCGGTGTCTTGGCAGTAAGGACGATCCTCCGCCTTGGCGATTTCGGCGTTCTTGATGATCTGGTCGAGGACGATTTGACCGACAGGCGATTTTTCGGTTTCGCGGCCACGCTTTAGTGCACGGTAGACATCGTCCGGCAGATAATACGCCGCCTCCTTGCACATCTCCGCGACGTTCTCGGTTATGAGTTTAACGTCCAGCTCTCTCAAAGTTAATCCCTCCTGAAATATAATTTACGGCTCAAAAATTTTTTCGCTAATCGTGTTGCTTATTTGCCGTGTCGAAAGATTTTCCTGCCGCCGCCGATAAATTTCTGCCGTCCGCGCAACTTGCCAACCGATTCGCGACGTGCTAAGCTTGAAAAAATTTTCGGGGAGGCTTGACGCTTGTGAGAATTCGTGTACTGCAAACGGGCAAAGTTTATGTGTCGCACGCATTGCCGTTCAAGGACGCGGCGAAGAATCCCAATCCGTTGCAAATGTCGTTGCTGTCGCTTTACGGGCGGCGCAATCGAATCTGGTTGCCCGTCTCGGCTTATTTGATTGAACGCGGCGATTATAAAATTCTCGTCGACACGGGTTGGCACCGCGACATAAGCCCCGACGGCGAATACAATCGTCGCGCGCAAGTCAAGCACATGGGGCTTGGTCATTTCCTGTTGAATCAAGGACTAGTGCCGAAGGGCGAAGCAGTTGTCGAACAGCTTGCCGCTTTGAACATCGCGCCCGAAGACTTGGACTTCGTGATAATGACGCACTTACATACCGACCACGCCAGCGGCTTGAAGTCTGTCAAGAACGCCAAAAGAATTCTCGTAAGCGCGGCTGAACTGCGCGACACCGAACAATATCCGATTCGCTACGTCGCAAGCATGTGGGACGGCGTTAAGCTTGAAACATTCGACTTCAACGACACGGGCGTCGGCTCCGTCGGCAAGAGTCTCGATTTGCTCGGAGACGGCAGTATCGAACTCGTGAATATCCCCGGACACACAAGCGGCTTGACGGCGGTTAAGTTGAACGGTGGCGGTAAATTCGTCTTGCTGTTTTCTGACGGCGGCTATGCGAAAAAATCTTGGCAGGAATTGATTCCGCCCGGCACCGCCCTCGACGAAGAACTTGCGCTTAAATCGTTGCTTTGGATTCGCGAAATGAGCTTGCGGAAAAATTGCGTTGAGTCGTTGGCGAACCACGACCCCGACGTTGTTCCGCACGTGATAACACTTTAAGGAGAGTTGATTGACTTGAATTACATCGGCGCAAAAAAAATTATCGACAAGAAACGCGAATACATCATGCCGTGCCTCGGACACTTCTACGTCGACCCGCCGCAATTCGTGCGCGGCGACATGCAATATCTTTTCGACGCGACGGGCAAAAAATATCTCGACTGTTATGCGGGCGTCTCCGTCATTAACTGCGGGCATTGCAACCCGTACATCACCGAACGCATGATTGAACAGATTCGCACGCTTCAACACGTCTGCAATATCTACTTGACGGAAAACCTTGTTAACCTCGCCGAACGCCTCGCCGCAGTCACGCCGGGCGATTTGCAGAAAAGTTTCTTCTGCTCGACGGGCACCGAAGCCAACGAAGGCGCGTTGTTGCTCGCGTCGATTTACACCAAAAGTTCGGAGTTCATCGCGTTGCAGAGCGGCTTGCACGGACGCACGAAACTCACCATGAGCTTGACGGGTATCGGCATGTGGCGCACAGATCCGAATCCCGTCGGCGGCATTAACTTCGCTCCAAATCCGTATTGTTATCGTTGCCCGCTCGGAAAAGACCCCGCGACTTGCGACCTCGCCTGCGCGGACAGAATCGAAACGATTATTCAAACGGCGACTTCGGGACGCCCCGCCGCGCTGATTGTCGAACCGATTCAGGGCAACGCGGGTATCGTCGTGCCGCCGAAGGGTTACTTCAAGCGCGTCAAAGAAATCCTCGACAAATACGACGCGTTGCTTATCGCCGACGAAGTGCAGACGGGTTTCGCGCGGACGGGCAAAATGTTCGCGATTGAAAACTTCGATGTGACGCCCGACATCATGAGCGTGGCGAAGGCACTCGGCAACGGGCAACCCATAAGCGCGTTTATCTCGACGAAAAAAATCGCCGACACCTATACGCGTCCCGGCGCGTCGACGCTCGGCGGCAATCCCGTTTCTTCGACGGCGGGGCTTGCCGTTCTCGACTACATTGCCGAAAAAAATCTTATGGACAACGCCAAGGCTCGCGGCGAACAGCTTATCAACGGCTTGCGGGCTCTGCAAAAAAAATTCCCGATAATCGGCGACGTGCGCGGCATCGGGCTCATGGTCGGCGCGGAATTCGTGCACGCAAACAAATCGCCCGCCTTCAAGGAACTCGACGCGCTGCTTGAGGAGCTGAAGAATCGCGGCTTTATCGTCGGCAAGAACGGCATCGGGCGCAACGTGTTGGCTTTCCAACCGCCGCTCGTTATCACCGCGCAGGATGTCGACGACGTGTTGAACGCGGTTGAACTGATTTTGAAAGGCAAGTAACATGGACGACGACAACAACTCGAAATCTTTCAAGGAGCAAATCTCAAGCTCGTTCCTGCGCGGGCTATTGGTGGTCGTGCCGCCCGCAATAACCGTCGCCGTGTTGGTGTGGCTGTTCGACTTGACGGAGCGCATGATTTCAAAAGTCCTGCCGTCGCATATCCCCGGCATGGGGCTGGTTATCGTCCTCGTGGCGATTTGGGTTGTCGGCGTGCTTAGCGGAAATTTTTTGTCGAAGGCGATAATCGAATTCTTCGACGGGCTCATCGGCAAGATACCGATTGTCAAATTCGTCTACGGCTCGGTCAAGCAGGTGACGAAGGCTTTGTTTGAATCGGATTCGGCATTCAAAAACGTTGTGCTCGTGAAGTATCAGCACAGCTACGTTTTGGGCTTCCTGTTGCTGACGTTGCCCGAACCCGTCCGCGAAAAGCTCGGCGACGATTATGTTTGCGTCTACGTGCCGTGGAGCATGAACATGACGGCGGGCATGAATTTGTTCGCGAAGAAAGCCGACATCATTTATCTGAACATGGCACCGCCCGACGCGTTCCAATTCATTTTGACGGCGGGAACAATCTCAACGGCGGGGCTCGCGTCGAAGGGCTTGCAAGACATCAAGGACACGGTCAAGTAATGGAAACTTTAACGGTTGAAGCGGTCGTGTTGAAGACCGACGATTTCGGCGACGCCAATCGGGTCGTCACGCTCTTTACGCGCGAATTCGGCAAGGTCGAGGCGAACGCTTACGGCTGTCGACGCGTGCGCAGTCCGTTATCGGGCGCGTTGCAGATGTTCAATCACATATCGGCGGAGCTGACGCGCGGCGCGAAGGTCGACACGATTCGCGAGGCGGACATAATTCATTTCTACGACGCGTTGACCAACGACTTGGAGCGGCTTGCCTACGCGTCGTTACTGTTTGAAATCGTCAACCGCATGACGTTGCCGCGACAATCGGAGCGCGAAACTTTTGACTTGCTGACGAAGGCTCTGCCCGTGCTGAGCAAGCGCAACCCGAAAATCGCCGCGCTGATTGGTGCTTGCCAATTCATGGAGACGAGCGGCGTGCAGTTGAATTTCAGTCGATGCGTTCATTGCGGTGCGGAGCTTGACGGCGATGCCGCGATAAGTCTGCTTGACGGCGGTGCTGTTTGCTTTGATTGTATCGACGCCGCGCAGGACTGTCGCCCATATCCCGCCGCCTTGCGCCGAACGTTTGAGACGATGCTCGGTTTCGATTGGCGCGACGGCACGCGTTTGAGTTTCAACTCACGGCAACTTGACGCGGCGGAAAATTTTTTCTTGGAGTACGTGCACTCGATCTTGGGCGGCGGCTTGAAGTCGGTGCAGTTCATTCGCGCAATCGAAACTTTGACGGGTTGACGCGCAAAAAAATCCCCCCGCGCAGGTGCAGGGGATTTTTTGTTTGGTAAGCGTTCAGACTTCAACGATAATCGGCAAAATCATTGGTCGGCGGCGCGTCTGCTCGAACAGGAATTGCGCAAGCGCGTCGCGGATGTTCAGCTTGATTGTCATCCAATCGGAAACTTGATCTTCACGGCAACGGCGCAGGACGTGGAAAACGCGGCTCCTTGCGTCGTCCATAAGTTGTTCGGATTCGCGGACGTAGACGAAGCCGCGCGAAACGATGTCCGGTCCGGAAACGATTCTGCCCGAAGCGCGATTCATTGTTACGACGACGATTAAAATTCCGTCCTGCGAAAGTTGGCGGCGGTCGCGCAGGACGATGTTGCCCACGTCGCCGACGCCCAGCCCGTCGACCATTATCACGCCCGCGTTGACGTGACCCGCAATTTTTGCGCTGTCGCGTGTCAGCTCAATCACTGCACCGTTTTCGCCGACGATAATGTTTTCGCGATTCATGCCGAGTTCTTCGGCAAGTTTGGCGTGCGCGAACAAGTGATGAAGTTCGCCGTGCACGGGCATGAAAAATTTCGGCTTAACAAGATTGTGAATCAAGCGCAACTCGTCGCGGGCGGCGTGCCCCGAAACGTGAATGCCTTCCTCGCGGCGGTGCACGACGTTGGCGCCCAACCGCAACAGATTGTCGACGGTCTTGGCAACGAGTTTTTCATTGCCGGGAATCGGCGTCGCGGAGATAATCACGGTGTCGCCGGGGATGATGTCAACTTGACGGTGGTCGCTCATTGCCATACGTGTCAACGCGCTCATGGGCTCGCCTTGGCTGCCTGTTGTTATGATTACGATTTTATTGGCGGGATAATTCCTGATGTCCTCAATGTCAATGATTGTGCCTTCGGGCGCGTGAATGTAGCCCATCTCCAGCGAAATGTTGACGACGTTTACCATGCTGCGTCCGAGAATCGCCACGCGCCGACGGTAGCGAATCGCCGTATCAATCGCCTGCTGAATCCTGTGCACGTTCGACGAAAATGTTGCGACAATAATTCTGCCGGGCGCGTTCTGGAATTCGCGATTGAACGCCGCGCCGACGGTCTTTTCGCTTGGCGTGTGACCTTCCTTTTCGGCGTTGGTCGAGTCAGCCATTAAAAGCAGGACGCCCCGCGCACCCAAATCGGCGAAGCGGCGGAAGTCCGTCATCTTGCCGTCAATCGGCGTGTAGTCAAGTTTGAAGTCGCCCGTGTGAACGATCATGCCGACGGGCGTTTTAATCGACAAGCCGACCGAATCGGGGATTGAGTGATTCACGCGAATGAACCCGACGCTGAAACAGCCGATCATCACGATTTCGCCGCCGGAGACTGCGCGCAAGTTTTTGCACTCGACGCCGTCTTCCTTGAGCCGTCCCGTCAAAATGCCGAGCGTGAGCTTCGTGCCGTAGACGGGTACGGAAAGATTTTTCAAGATGTACGGCAGCGCGCCGATATGGTCTTCGTGCCCGTGCGTCAGGATTATCGCTTTCAAGCACGTTTTGTTTTCCATGACGTAGGAAATGTCGGGAATTACCAGGTCTATGCCGAGCATGTCGTTTTCGGGGAACATCAGCCCCGCGTCAATCATAATCATTTCGTCGCCGTAGCGGATTAGGGTCATATTCTTGCCGATCTCGCCCAATCCGCCCAGCGGAATTATTTTCAGTTTGTTGTCGCCTCGTTGGTCATTTCTCAAATAATATCAGCCTCCTTGTCAGCTTTTAGCTGTTAGCTTTTAGCTGTTAGCAACGTCTTCCCTAAAAGCTAAAAGCTAAAACCTAAAATCTTTTCCGAACTCTAAACGCTTGCGGGCATTGTATCAAATCGCGCAGTTAGGGACAAGGGACTTGGGACTTGGGACTAGAAAAAAATTTAAGTTGCCGCCGACGCCTTCCGATATAATTTGCAAGTCAAGCTCCGGCTTGATAAAACTTTGTACAATCGGGTCAGACAGCTTAAAGGAATCTCGGCGACAAGGAACAGTCAAACGAATCTGACCTCCGGCAATCGTGCCGCATTAAAAAAGGAGATGTGATTTACTATGATGCGTTCCCTGTACTCCGGCGTTTCCGGTTTGAAGTCGCACCAGACACGCATGGACGTTATCGGCAACAACATCGCCAACATCAACACCATCGGCTTCAAAGGCAGCCGCACGACTTTTTCCGATATGCTCTCGCAACTGCGCCGCAATGCTTCGGGCGCGACATCAACTCGCGGCGGCGTCAACCCCAGCCAAGTCGGTCTCGGCGTCGACGTTGAAAGTATCGACCTCATGTTCCAAGACTCCTCGCCGCAACAGACCGGCAAGAATACCGACCTCGCGCTCGCGGGCAACGGGCTTTTCGTTTTGGCGGCGGGCGAACAACATTACTATACCCGCAACGGCGCGTTCTCCTTCGACGAAGACGGCTATTACGTCATGCCCGGCAACGGCTTGCGCGTGCAGGGTTGGAACGCCTCCGCCGACGGTGTTTTGGATACCAACGGCTTGTCGACTGATGTTCTCGTGCCCGTCGGCAAAACCATGGACGCCACCGAGACAACCCGAATGGACTATAACGGCAACCTCGACAAAGAGGCGCGTATTATTGACAGAATCACTTACACCACTGCAGTAGGCGTCACGCCCGCACAGATAGATGCTGTCGTAACCAGAGAAGATCAGAACGACCCCGCATCCGCAGTCACGAGCGTCAACGTCGACGGACAAACAATCATTGCCGCGCGCATAACTTTCAAAGACGGCACCACAATGAACGTCACGGACGGCTATTATCAAGTCAATCACAGCGTTCCGATAACGACGCTCGCCACGGTTTACGATTCGCTCGGCAGTAAGCACGAAGTCACTGTTCTTATCGATAAAGACTACAACAGCATTGACGCTAACTTGACCGACGAAAACGCCATAGCTTCGGCAACAATCCTTGACGACGCCGGCAATAAAATTAACGCCACTAACATAACTGCAACAGGCACAGGCGCAGACATGGTTTACACATACGACTTGATGAATGATGACGGCACAGTAACGACCGGACAAACAGCCAATGCCGATCACGTCGTCTACTACAACCGCTGGAGAGTTTATATCGCGCCGGGCGTCGGCGAACACGGGCCTGCAGCAGACGACTTCACCAACTCTTACGAGCGCAGTGAAGCCAACGGCAACCCCGAAGCGGACGGCTCCAAGACTGTAGGCACCATGAACAGACTTAATTACGTTTACTTCAACGACAGAGGCGGATACATTTCCAACGGTCAAGACGTTAACGGTTCCATTGCCTTTGAATACTCCGAGGGCAACGGCGCGGCGAACGGGCAGACAATTATAGACTTCAGCGGCTTGACGCAATACGCAAGCTCCAGCACGTCCTTCCCGACGACGAACGGCAACACGGCGGGTATCCTCCAGAGCCTTGCGGTCGACGCGAGCGGAATCATTTCGGGCACCTACACCAACGGCTTGATTCGCACCGAGGCGCAAATCGCTGTCGCGCAGTTCACAAACGCCGCCGGCTTGACAAAAATCGGCACGACGCTTTATCAGGAGTCGAACAACTCCGGCACCGCCAACATAAGGACGGTTGACATCTTCGGCTTGACGGTCACATCTTCCGCGCTTGAAATGTCGGGCGTCGATTTGGCAACCGAATTCGCCGATATGATCGTCACGCAGCGCGGCTTCCAAGCCAACTCCAAGATGACGACGGTCGCCGACGAAATGCTTGAAACCGTCGTGAATATGAAACGTTAATCACGGGCTTAAAATAAAACGAACCCCGCCGCTCAATCGAGTGACGGGGTTTTTCTTTTGCTCAGTTAATCAGCGGTGTTCGTCAAGCCATTTGCGAGCCGCCGCGATTTGAATATCAACCTGCGCGGGCGACGTGCCGCCCAACGAGTTTCGAGCCGCAACGCACGTTTCGGGCTTAATGGCGTCGTGAATGTCGGCGTCGAACAGCGGCGAAAACTTTTTGAAGTCGTCGAGCGTCAAGTCTTTAAGATAACAGCCGCGCTCAATGCAGTGGTGCACGAGCTTGCCCGCAACTTCGTGCGCCTGTCGGAAGGGCAGATTTTTTTTGACCAGATAGTCGGCAAGGTCGGTGGCGTTGCTGAAATCTTCTTCAACGGCGCGGCGCATGTTGTCGCGTCGAATCTTCATGCCCGCAACGATTTGCGCGAAGACAGCCAACGAAAATTTCACGGTGTCGAGCGCGTCGAATACGCCTTCCTTGTCTTCCTGCAGGTCTTTGTTGTAGGCGAGCGGCAACGCCTTAACCGTCGTCAACAACGCCATGAGGTGACCAATAACGCGTCCCGTCTTGCCGCGAACGAGTTCCGGCACGTCGGGATTTTTTTTCTGCGGCATCATCGACGAGCCCGTACAATGCGCGTCGTCCAACTCCACGAAGCTGAATTCGCGACTGCACCACAAAATTATTTCTTCGCTGAGCCGCGACAGGTGCACCATCAAAATCGACGCCGCCGACAAAAATTCAAGCAGATAATCTCTGTCGCTCACCGCGTCGAGGCTGTTTGAATACAGCGCGCCGAAATCCAATTCGCGTGCGACAAAGTTGCGGTCGATAGGCAGCGTCGTGCCCGCCAACGCGCCTGCTCCGAGCGGCATAATATCTGCGCGGGCGTACACTCCGTCGAAGCGGTCGAAGTCTCTTTGCAACATGCTGAAATACGCCAACAGGTGGTGCGCGAACAAAATCGGCTGAGCGCGTTGCAAGTGGGTGTAGCCCGGAAAGATGACGTCGCGATTTTTTTCGGCGGCGGCAACCAACGCGGCTTGCAAGTCGAGAATCAGCCGTTGCACTTTGCGAACTTGACGGCGCATGTAAAGATGAGTGTCAAGGGCGACTTGGTCGTTGCGACTGCGCGCCGTGTGAAGTCGTCCGCCTGCCGCGCCTATCGCCTCCGTCAATGCCGCCTCAACGTTCATGTGAATATCTTCAAGCGCGACGCTGAATTTGAATTCGCCCGCGTCAATCGCCGCCAAAATTTTCTGCAAACCCGCGCAGATTTTATCGGCGTCGTCGGCAGAGATAATCCCTTGCGCGGCAAGCATTTTGGCATGGGCGACGGAGCCTTCGATGTCCTCGCGGTACATGCGCTTATCGAAGGCAATCGACGCTTGGAAGTCGTTAATCATCTCGTCGGTCGACTTCTCAAAGCGTCCGCCCCAAAGTTTCTTGTTCATTACGTGTTCACCTAATCATTGTCACATGGGCGGGCTCACGCTGAACAGTGCGCCGATATTTTACAGCGGGCACGCCCAAAAGCATTACGTAGTTCAATTCGCATTCGTCGGGGATTTCAAGCAGGGCGCGGACCTCGGGTAACTCTTTCATGACAGTTAAAGTGGCGTCCGTCCACAATGTGCCGATCCCCAAGCTTTGCGCGTACAAATCCAGGTAGGACAGCGCGATAATCGGGTCGGCATTTTCGCAGCCCGCGATGACCTTTGAATTGTCGACGGACACGGCAACCAACGCCGCCGCGCCGCGATAAATGAAGTCAATGCCGTTGTTGTAGCAGTTCCGGCACAGTTCGACGACGGGCGACGGGCTTTCGATTGCGTTAATCGTGTCGTAAGTGAATTTTCCGATGGCGCGCATTTTCTCCGCCGTGGCGACGATGCTGAAGTGCAACGAATCAGCATTGCCGCCTTTGGGCGGGTAAGCCAGCATGTCGACGATTTTGGAAAGTTTTTCGGGCGGAACGTCCTGCTCTTTGAAGAAACGGAAACTGCGGCGAGACTTAATCAGGCGCAACAAATCTTCGCTGTTGCCGTAATCCGCAAGGTCGGACATGTAAGGATTTCTGCCGCCGAACGACAGCGCACCCTTGGGGCAAATCGCCATGCAGTGTTGGCAACCGACGCACATGTCCTTTCCGCCTTCGACGTAGCGCGGAATTTTATCGGCGTCGAATTCAAGGCATTGAACGATGCAATCGTGAATGCACATGCCGCAATGAATGCACATGCCTGCGTCTACCGTAATGCGTTTAATCATTGTGAAGCTCTCCTAAATCAAAACGCTTGTTACTGCTTATTCACGAGGGCGCGAACTTTGAGCGGCAAGCCGAACAGGTTGATAAAGCCCGTGGCGTCCGCCTGATTATAAACGTCGTCGTGTTCAAACGTCACGAACTCTTGGCTGTACAACGAATGCGGCGACTTGCTGCCCGCGCTGATAATGTTGCCCTTGTAAAGCTTGAGCTTGACGACGCCCGTGACAGTCTTTTGGGTTTCGTCGACGAACGCCGCCAACGCCTCGCGCAACGGAGCGAACCACATGCCGTCGTAAACGAGTTCGCCGTATTTAACAGCGACGTGCTGTTTGAAGTGGAACGTGGCGCGGTCAAGACAAAGGTATTCCAATTCGCGGTGCGCGTAGTAAAGAATCGAACCTGCAGGATTTTCGTAGACGCCGCGACTCTTCATGCCGACGAGACGGTTTTCGCAGATGTCGACAATGCCGACGCCGTTGCGCGCGCCGATTTCGTTGAGCCGCGTGACGAGTTCAACCGCACCGAGCTTTTCGCCGTTGACAGCGACGGGGATGCCTTGTTCAAAGCTGATTATTACTTGTTCGGGGATGTCGGGCGCGTCTTCGGGCGCACAGCTTATCATAAACATGCTGTTATGCGGCGCGTTCCACGGGTCTTCCAGGTCGGAGCCTTCGTGCGACAGGTGCCAAATATTTCTGTCCATGCTGTAAGTCTTGTTGGCTGTGGCAATCGGGATATCGTGCGCCTTGGCGTATTCGATTTCGGCTTCGCGGCTGTCGAGTTCCCATTCGCGCCACGGAGCGATAATCTTCAATTCGGGCGCGAGAGCCTTTACCGTCAATTCAAAGCGGACTTGGTCGTTGCCCTTGCCCGTCGCGCCGTGAGCCACAGCGTCGCAACCTTCCGCAAGCGCGACTTCGACGAGTTTTTTGGCGATAATCGGGCGTGCGAAGCTTGTGCCGAGCAAATATTTTTCTTCGTAGGTAGCGCCGGCTTTGAGCGTCGGGAAAATGTAATTTTCGATGAAATCTTTCGTGAGGTCGGCGATAAAGACTTTGGACGCGCCGGACTTCAAAGCTTTGTCGTGCACGACGTTGAGTTCGTCGCCCTGCCCGACGTCCGCGCAGACCGCGATGACTTCGCAACCGTAATTTTCTTTGAGCCACGGAATGATAACCGAAGTATCGAGCCCGCCGCTGTAAGCGAGTGCAACTTTCTTGACTGTGTCCTTCATGTAAAAGAATCTCCTTCAAAAAAATTTTGTCTGTCGACGAAAAGCATTTTACCTGCGCGGCGGTTGCTTGTCAATTTCGGCGAGCATCGTACCCCTTGTCGAAAAAAAAGCCCCGCCGCTCAATCGAGTGACGGGAAAAATTTTTCGTTGCGTATCGATTTAAAGACCTGCCGCTTTGCGCAAGACGTCGGCTTTGTCGGTGCGTTCCCATGTGAAGTCGACGTCTGTCCTGCCGAAGTGCCCGTAAGCCGCAGTCTGCTTGTAAACGGGGCGGCGCAGGTCGAGCATTTTGATAATACCGGCGGGGCGCAAGTCGAAGTTTTCTTTAACGAGCCGTTCAATCAGTTCCTCGTCGACTTTAGCGGTGCCGAAGCTTTCTACGCGGACGCTGACGGGATAAGCGACGCCGATAGCGTAGGCAAGCTGAATTTCGCATTCGTCAGCCAAACCCGCCGCGACGATGTTCTTTGCGACGTAACGAGCCGCGTAAGCCGCGCTACGGTCAACCTTCGTGGGGTCTTTGCCGCTGAACGCTCCGCCGCCGTGACGCGCCCAACCGCCGTAGGTGTCGACGATTATTTTCCTGCCCGTCAAGCCGCTGTCGCCTTGCGGGCCGCCGATAACGAATTTACCCGTCGGGTTGACGAAAAACTTTGTATCAGACGTCAGCAAGTCGGCGGGGACGACGGGCTTAACGACGTATTCGATAACGTCGCGCTTAATCTGTTCCAACGTCACGTCGGGATTGTGTTGCGTGGAAACGACAATCGTATCGACGGCGACGGGCTTGCGTCCTTCGTAGGCGATTGTGACTTGCGTTTTGCCGTCGGGGCGCAGGTAGTCGACTTCGCGCGTGACTTTGCGGACTTCGGCAAGGCGACGCGCCAGCTTATGCGCCAACGATATGGGCAACGGCATGTATTCGGGCGTCTCGTTCGTCGCGTAGCCGAACATCATGCCTTGGTCGCCCGCGCCGATTGCGTCTTCGACAGCCATATCGCCTTCGCGAGCTTCGATTGACTTGTTGACGCCCTGCGCAATGTCCGGCGATTGTTCGTCAAGGGAAATGAGCACGCCCACGGTGTCCGCGTCGAAGCCGTAAGCCGAATCGGTGTAGCCGATGTCGCGAATCGCGCCGCGAATGATTTTGGCGATGTCGACGTAGCAGGTTGTAGAGATTTCGCCGACGACGTGGACTTGCCCCGTGGTTACCAGCGTTTCGCAAGCGACGCGTCCGAGCGGGTCTTTCTCAATGATTGCGTCAAGGATACTGTCAGAAATTCTGTCCGCGACTTTGTCAGGGTGCCCCTCCGTCACGGATTCGGATGTGAATAACATTCTGCGCATTTCTTATGCCTCGCTTTCAAAAATTTATCTGCTCGGGGATTGTAGCACAATAGTCAGCGTTTATCCAGTTTCTTCGCGAGCGTGTTGCCGACGAACTGCACGAGCTGAACAAGCACAATCAGCACGACGACGGTAGCCAACATGACTTCGGGGCGGAAGCGTTGATAGCCGTAGCGGATAGCCAAATCGCCGAGCCCGCCGCCGCCGATTGCGCCCGCCATAGCCGATTCGCCGACCAAAGCGATTATCACCGTAGTCAGTTGCGACACGATTCCCGGCATTGCTTCGGGCAACAACACGCGGCTGATTATCTGGAACGGCGTCGCGCCCATTGCCTGCGCCGCCTCAACCAAACCTGCGGGCACTTCCTTCAGTGACGTTTCGACTTGACGCCCGATGAACGGTATCGACGCGATAACGAGCGGGACGATTGCCGCCGTGGTGCCGATAGCCGAGCCGACGATAAAGCGCGTCAGCGGTATGATTGCTACCATTAAAATTATAAACGGGATTGAACGCACGGCGTTGACGACCGAGCCGACCGTTTGATTGACGACGATGTTTTCCAGGATTTGTCCCTTTGCCGTGGTGTGGAGCAGGACGCCCAATGGCACGCCGATTGCCGACGCGATTGCCATGCTCACGACGACCATGTAAATCGTCTCGCCCAAAGCCTTACTAAGCAACGGCAGGATTTCTGCGAACATAACCGATCACCTCCACCCTAACGTCTTGCCCGCCCAAAAAATTCAGCGCGCCGTTAATCGCATCGTCCGCGCCGCTCAAGCCGACAATGAATCGCCCGAACGGCACGCCGCCGATTTCGTCCAGATTGCCGAAAAGCATTGTGCATTCGACGCCCGCGCAGGTGCGAATCATGTTGGCAAGGACTGGGTCGTCTGCTCTGTCGCCGAGGAAAATCAGCCGCAACAACAACAGGCTGCCCGGCGTCCTGTCCTGCGAAACTTCGTTGCCGCGGAAGGCGGCGGGCAAGGCGTTCGACAACAAGACGCTGATAAATTCCTTGGTGATGTCGTGGTGCGGATTGGTGAACACGTCAAGCACGGAGCCGCGTTCGGCAATGACGCCGTCGCTTATCACGGCAACCTTGTCGCACAATTCCTTGATGACTTGCATTTCGTGCGTAATGACGACGACGGTCAGCGACAGGTTTTGATTTATGACGCGAATCAGGTCGAGGATTGACTTTGTGGTTTGCGGGTCGAGTGCACTGGTCGCTTCGTCGCAGAGCAAAACTTTCGGGTCGTTGGCGAGGGCGCGCGCAATGCCGACGCGTTGTTTCTGCCCGCCGCTGAGCTGTGACGGATATTGATTCGCCTTGTCGCTTAAGCCCACGAGTTCAAGCAACGGGCGAACTTTCTTGTCGATTTTGTCGGAGTCCATACCCGACAGGTTAAGCGGAAAGGCAATGTTGTCGTAGACGGTCGCCGAGCTCAACAGGTTGAAGTGCTGAAAAATCATTCCGATTGACTTGCGGGCTTCGCGCAATTGGCTTTCGTTAAGTGTCGTCATGTCTTGCCCGTCGACGATGACTTTGCCGGAGGTGGGGCGTTCTAGCATGTTTATGCAACGGACGAGCGTTGACTTGCCCGCGCCGCTGAGCCCGATTATCCCGTAAATTTCGCCGCGCGCGATTTCAAGGTCGATACCTTTGAGCGCGTGAATTTTGCCCGACGGGCTGTCGTAAATTTTTTCGATGCCTAAAAGTTTTATCAAGCGTCATGCTCCTTTAGCCCTTAAGATAGCGGTAAAGCGCGCCCAAAAGATTCGCGTCGTTGTGATACTTGCAGGCGACGACTTCGGGACGCGGCAGAAAGTCGGGAGCTTTGGCGCACAGTTCGTCGAGTTGGTCTTGCACCGCGTCTATAAAGCTTTGCTGTTCGCTGATGCCGCCGCCCAATGCAAAACGTTCGGGATCCAAAATCATTTGCAGGTTAAAAATCTTGACCGCGACGCCGTGCGCGAATTTGTAAAGCGCGTCCAAAACGTCGTCGTCGTTTTCGTCAATCAACTGGAAAATCATTTCGCCCGTCACTTCGTCTTCGGGCATGTCCATGATTTTGGCGCAAGTTTTTTGGAAGGCGAGCGCGCCGATATGCAGACCGTAAAAATTTTCTTCGCGGAAATCGGCGTCGATACTTTTGAGCGTGTAGGAGACTTCGCCCGCGCAGAAATGTGCTCCGCGATAAAGTTCCTTGTTGCGAATAATCGCGCCGCCCACCGCCGTGCCGAAGACCAAAACCATTGCGTCCTTGACGCCGACGAGACTGCCCGACCGCAATTCGGCAAGAGCCGCGCAGTTGGCGTCGTTTTCGACCGTGACGGACACGCCGCACATCGCTTGCAGTTCCTCGGTTATGCAATGCCCGTTGCTGAAATCCAATGCGCCGCTGGATATGCACACGCCGCGCTCCGTGTCGATAAGCCCCGGCATTGCAATGGCGATACCTTCCGCCTCGTCGCAGGAGTGAAAAATTTCGGAGAGTTTTTCCATTAATTCTGCGTGATCTTTTTTCGGCGTGGGAATTTTATTTTTCCCGCCAATTTTAAAGCTGCGTATGCCCGTCACCACGGCGTATTTGATAAACGTTCCGCCAATGTCGATTGTCAAAATTTTCCTCACTGCCAATCCCCTCCGCAAAAAAATTTTGCCCCAACAATACGTCAAGGCAAAAGATTTTGTCAAGGATTTTTTAGCGGGCGAATAAGACGCACTCACCGAAACCTCTGCTTTCGGGTTCCAAGTCCAAGGCGGTCAAGTAGTTAATATAATTGACATTGAAATTGGCGGGCTCCTCTTCTGGCGTTTCGTATGATTGGCGCAGGGCGAATTCGTAGTCGGGACGAATTGATTTTATGAACCGGGTCAGCGTCCAGAGGTCGTCAAGCTTGTGGTAGGCACTCAAAGCGAGAATCGGCTTGTAGCGGGCGATTGAAGTTTTTGCGCCCTTAAGTATGTCGAGTTCCGCACCCTCCACGTCCATTTTGATGAAGTCGACGCTCGGCAGATTTTTTTCGCGAGCGTAAGCGTCAATCGTCGTGACGGGCACGGTTTGCGCGCCGCTGGCAGTCAACTTGTTGCCGCTTCCTCCCTTCAAGTCGTAATGACCGTCGTGCTTGTAGGATCCGAGACCAAGATGTTCGACGACGAAATTTTTCTCTGCAGCGACTTTGCGCGAATGTTCGTAATTTATACGGTCAATCTCAAAGCCGTAAACTTGATAGCCCATCTCCGCAAAGACAGTGGCGGTGCCGCCGTCGAAAACGCCGCAATCAATGGCAACCGCGCCCGATTTGGGAATGAAGCCGTTTATCAGATAATGCGCCGCGTTTGAGTAGATGATTTCGCTGAGCCGATTGGTAATTTTGCCGAGCCAGTAGCCGCAGAAAGTTTTCTTCGAGTCCTCGTCAATCAGTGACTCGTAAACTTCCTGCAAGTCGAGCAAATGCGTCATGAACGTTTCGTAAATGCCTTCGGTGGTTCCGTTTTTAAGAGTGATGACTTTTTCTGCGGGAAATTTTTTTATCGCACTCCTAGCAGAAATTAATTCCGCCGTAACGATGTATTCGGACTGGAGATAAACCTGCGCGGCGTCCTTCACGTGAATGACTTTAAAATCAAGATTCGCTGTGGGGGGGGTTATTGTCGACGACGAAAAGATTCGTGACGTTGAGCCCTTGCCTGCGCAGATTCTGCACAATCGCGACGGCTTGAGCAGTCGGCGCGACGGACAGGAACGCGACGGGAATTTTCTTTGTAACGATTTTGTTCATGATGACAGAAAATCTTTCCTCGTGCGCTTGCTTGATAAGCTTGACAAAATTTTTCAAGATACAACCTCCTTAAAGATAGCTGATAGGATTGACGCGGTTGCCGTGTACGTGCACTTCGTAATGGACGTGCGGCCCCGTGCTGAAGCCTGTCGAGCCCATGTAGGCGATAAGTTGTCCGCGCTTGACTTGCTGACCGGTGCTGACGACGACCTGCGAGGCGTGACCGTAGCGTGTCATGATACCGTTGCCGTGGTTTATGTCGACCATGTTGCCGTAGCCGCCAGAATTCCAGCCCGCGTATTCGACAACACCGTCGGCAGTGGCGACAATCGGCGTGCCCATGTCGTTGGCGATGTCCATGCCGGGGTGGAAGTCGGTGCCGCCCCAACGCAAACCGTAAGGCGAAGACACAACGCCCGTCGTCGGCCAGATGGACGGGATATGCGAATCGGCCGCGCCGCTGCCGCCGACAAGACTCGGATCGAACGGGAAGGAGCCGGGCGCGGGTATTGAGCCCGCCGCAGGGATAATCGGCAAGCCGTTGCTGAAATCGAATTGCACGGAGCCTGCGGGAGCAGTCGCCGAATAATTTTCAAAGTTCGGCGAGTAACCGCTTGCGACTGCCGCACCGCGAGCCATTTGTTCGCGCTGTTGCTTGAGTGAGTTTTGGAAGTCGTCAAGGCTTTCCTTGCGCGAGCTGACTTTGACTTCCAACATGTCCAAAGCCTCGGACACGTCGGCAATGTCAAGCTCTTCAACGGGGCCGCCCTGTCCGTCGTGAGCGTCGGCGTTATCGTCCTGCGCGGGTGCGGCATCGGCAGGCGTTTCTTCGGTTGAAGTTTCTTCGGCGGCCTGTGCGGCGGCGTCGGCATCAGCCTGAATACTTTCAAGCAAGGCGTCAATGGGCGCGTCGTCTTTGGGCGGATTGAGCCCGGCTTGAATGCGCAATTCCTGTTCCTGTTGCGCGAGGTTCTGAATCGTTTCGCTGAGGGTCGCCGCTTTTTTCGACAGCGTTAAAAGTTGTTCCTGACGGAGTTCGGCAGCCTGTTCGATTTCGTAAATGGTGGCGGCGTCGCGTTGCATGCGCATGGTGCTGTAAAAAGAGTAAGCCGCCGTGCCGATTAGGAGCAAACCGCCGAGCATGACGCTTGCCACGGCAAAGCGGAACGTGCCCGACGACAATCGAATCGTGCGGTCTTTGTCGCCGCCCTTTATGCTGATAAGGTAGCTTGTGACCTTTTCGGGCGGCTTGGGATTTTTATCTGTCATTCCTTATTCCTTGTCCTTTCATAGCTTGGCTTAGTGCCTGTTCCTCTTCGCGAGTGAATTTGAAGCCGGAAGACGCGCGCACGTCCTCAACAGGCTTGGCATAAGAACGAACGCTCTCCTGCCCGGAAATTGAAGAAATGACCATGCCGTTGTTGTTTCTGTCGAGGATTGCGAGACACCAGCTCAAACCCTGCCCGGTCTTTTCAA
>Ga0247609_10000838_pt1 | contig 39653 bp, 71 predicted proteins | sample 172DNAGHGlowgp2_FD_193487 | JGI IMG/M metagenome (GOLD analysis project Ga0247609, IMG submission 193487) | Sheep rumen microbial communities from Palmerston North, Manawatu-Wanganui, New Zealand - 1728 DNA GHGlow gp2 | ecosystem: Host-associated > Mammals > Digestive system > Stomach > Rumen ... | reverse complement strand
CTTCACCTTTTTCTATATCGTATTCGTCACTTTCTTCTTTTTCTTCAAATAACTTTCCACCAACAAGATATACAGAGATAGCACCTGCAATTACTATAATTGACTTACTAATACTATCAATATGCCATCCCCATACTTCTGCAAGTCCTATTAATACCATATTAATAAAATTTAATGTATTAACTACATATTTAGATATTTTCTTTACTTTTTCTTTCATAATATCACTCTCCTATTTATTAAATTCATTTTGTAATATTTTTTCACAATATAATTTTGTTTCACTGTTGTATCCGTGAGATAAGTATTCATCACAAGCTTCTATTTTATCCCTAAGTGGTATTCCATCAGCCCAAATAAGAGTCCTTAGTGTTGTCTTATTTATCATTTCTAACCTATTAGAATTGGTTTCATACATTTTATATGCACTAATGATAAAACCAATTATTGCTATTAAAATCACAACCAATTCCTTTGCCATTTTTAATTTCTCTAAGATTTTCTTCATCATGATTCACCTCTTAACTATTCTTAATTACTACGTTAGCAGTTGTCCAAGTACTAGGTTTTTGTGTTGAATAAGTTAAAACCCAGTTTTGAGCAGTTGCGTCTTTTACATAAATATAAGGTATACCGTCTGCATAAGCTCCGTCACTTTGTAAACATTCAGTACCACAATTGTTAAACATACTTGAATAATTTGAAGTTACTAAACTAAGGTCTAAATCACTTATATCTAAAATAGCTAATTTCTTACAATAATAGAACATTTTACTTAAATATATCGTGTTTTCATGTTTAAATGTAACACTACTCATATCAATTTTTGTTACTCTACTACAACTTTCAAAGAAACTAGTCATATTATCAACGCATAAATGAGAGTGTGATAAGTCAACCCCTGTAACATAACTAGATTTAAACATATAAGACGCACTTACAATATTTGATAAATCATCAAATACAATAGGTTTTTGTAAACTATAATTTTGAAAAGCAAAGTCTAGTTTTGTTACATTATCCGTAACACTATAGTTAGGTAATTTTATAATTGTTCTAAGCATACTTTCGTAACTACTACTACTTGTATTTTCGGTAATAACTGTATCGAAATATTCACTTAAATTTCCACCTCCACCTGATACATTAACATTAGCAGTTGCCTTACTTGTTACGTCATAAGTTCCATTTTCAGTAATTTCTATTGTACCACTAGGTGATGGTCCTCCACCACCTTTGGCTTTACCTACTAAATAACTCCATACGTCCATTAGATTTCCCTCCATTGTTGGTTATCTAAATCATACATATAAAGTTTACCTGTGTCCATTTCGATAAATGTTGAACCATTTGCTATTTTTTTGTCATTTAATTCTGTTGGCTTTTCATCAGTTGAAAGTCCTCTTAATTCTGTCGTAATATAATTGTCATTTACTCCTAAATCTTGTTTTGTTGTATGATAAATTGAAATCATTACTTATCACTCTCCTTTTCTTCAAATAGTTTTCCACTTACTAAATAAAGTGAAATAACTCCTGTGATTGCTATAATTGTCTTACTTATATTGTCTAAATGCCAATTCCATATTGGACTTAATGCTAGTATTAAAGCATTAATCATATTTAAAGTGTTTACTACATATTTGCTTATCTTTTTTACTTTTTCTTTCATATATTCTCCTATTTCCATCTTCCTATTGCCATTAAAGATATTATATAAGTTGCGGATGATTGTGTGTTTGGTCTTACTAAATATGTTTTTCCCCAAGCAGTTGTTGATGTATCTGTTACTCCTTCTATAAAGCAACCTCTACCTCCTGCGTTTACTGCCATTACTCTTGGTGCTGATATATATGTTGATGGAAAACTACCAAAATCAACTGGAGATGAACTTTCATATAAACTTCCCCAAGCAGAATTTATTGTCGCCGTTACACTTTTTTTAGCCCAACACATTAATGTTCCATCACTATATTTAACGTATTCTCCATTTGCATTTGAGCCTGTTTCTTGTATATAACCTTTTACTTCTATTCCATTAAATCTTACTACTTTTGTTTCTGGATATATTCTTACAATTTCACCGCCATTCATATCCTTCATAGCCCAACTATTAGAGGAAGCACCTGTTGATTTATGTTGCATATTTCCATATTTGTCATAATCAAACCCACTTGCCGAGTTATCACTTCTTCCACCACTTCCATATTGTAATAAGCCACCTATTGTTACATTTCCTGGAAATGAACTTTGACTTGGCTCTAATTGTAATCTTGTTGTAACACCATTTTCAACATTTGTTAATCTTAATATACTTCCTGTTATTCTTCCTGTTTCCTGATTAGAACTGTCATAGTATAAATGATGTGTTATTCCTCCATCTTGTCGCATATTAATATAATCAACATTTAAATCCGTTAAATCATTATTGTTTACTTGTCTTTGTAAAAATTCTTCACTTGTTACCATTGTTGCTTGTGAATGGTCATCTTTCCATATTAATATCATATCTTCGGGACTACTTGTACTATCTGTTAATTCTAATTTTCCATTATTCATTTTTACACTTCCATCCTGATTTATTACAAAATTATTATTTGCCGTTACGGCTCCATTCAAATTTATTTTATCTGCATTTAAAGTTAAATTGCTTTCGTCATCATTTATACTTGCTATTACACTTGCACCTGTAACAACACCATTATCACCTATTCCTTCAACAATCATTTCGGCTACACCATTGGCTTTATCTGCCAAGAAGTAAGCATTTCTTGAAGTCTTTTCTAGTTTATCAGTATCGCTTGCATATTTGTAATCAGTAACACTTGTTGTTGGTTCTTCTGTGTATATATTTTCTACTAAGCCACTTTCTCTTATAATGTTATCATTTAACATTAAGCATTTATATGTTGCATTGTCTATTGATACGTTGTATATATCTCCAACTTCATAATACATAACGCCTAATGTTTGAAAGTCATTTAAGTAAAACTCTAAGCCATTTAATTGATTATAAATGCCATCTATAAATAATTCTCTATTTGTTTGGTCAAGTATTGGATTGTTTTCTATTTTTATTTCAGTAATGTTTTGTGGTAAAGTTGAAGGTCTTACTAAATTATCAACGCCATTTCTTGATAGTGTAACAACATTAATTGGTCCGTATTTCTTTCCTATATTCACGTTATTATCCTGGAAGTATTCTTCGTTGATAGTATCGTTTGTGTTTATTGGATATCTTATTTCTAATTCCCCATTATTATTGATAACTATAAAGCCACCAACTGCTTCTGCCAAGTCATCTAAAACATCTCTAAATGTATATCCCAAAGAATGTCCATCACTATCTAAATAATGTTCGCTTGTTATTTCTTGATTGTAATTTGTAAATGTATCACTTGAACTTCCAACTGTTATACCTAGATGTGTACAAATAGCACTTAAATAATTTCTTATTGTTATTGGATATGTAACATTTAAACTAACATAATCAGTCATTGTCTTAATCATATTATCGTAACAAGTATATCTATAATTGTTTGTATCTTTTTGTTCTTCTTTCTTTGTAATAGTGAAATTATTTAATTCAATATCACTATTTTGAACATCAACAAGACTGCATTTATAACTTACTATGTTTCCTACTTCTAAATCTAAATCACTATCAAAAGTCAATGTTTGCATTACTGATTTTAATAAAGAAGTATCAAAAGAATAATTAATGTTTGATAAATGTTCACTATCATACGTTGTTGTAACACCATTTGCAGAATAATATAATGTATCGTTAAATTCACGTCCGTGTTCTTTTATTTTATTTTTAAATTCTTGCGTGTGTGTTCTCATATTTAACTCCTTTTACTTTTTGAAATAAATGATATTTCAAATGTTTCGTTTTTATGAATACTATCAATTATATGTTTGTTTGTTACTTCCCAATCTCCTGTGTATGTATTAAGTGTTCTAGTTGCGTGATTTTTAGGGTCATAATATTGTAATTCTTGTGCGCCTGCGTCTAATATTGGAGCGATTGTTTCAAGTTCTGTTTTTGATAATTTTCTAAATGAAACAATTATCTTTGGAAATATTCCTATAAGTGTCCCACTCATAGTTCCGGCTAAATTCCTTCCACTATCTTTACCCCAAATTTTATTATAGCCGTATCTTGCTTCTGTAATGTAGTTGCCTAAATTAGTCCACGTGCTACTTCCTGCTATTCTTACTTTTAAACTATTTACATCAATAAACACTAAATAACACCTCCATTACTTGTGAATTCTGTATCTTGCATAACTCTTGAAATATATCTTGATAATTGTTTTCCATCAAGTCTTACTTCATTAGTCAAATTTACTACGATATTACGTGCGATTGCTTGTCCAAGTAATTCCATTTGTCCACTATCTGTAAGTGGAATAACGGCTTCACGTCCACGTTCTCCACCAATAGCACCACCATTTGCTAACATAACGCCTCGTCCTGGTCTATTAATAATGCCCCCACTTGCTAATCTTGGATAATTTATAATTGAACCTTTTGCACTATATTTACTACTTGAACTTCCAATCTTTAATTCTGCCGGTAATGTTACACCTTTTCCTGCAAAAAAGTTCTTTATTGTTGTTAAAGCATTATTCATACTTTTTTGAACAACTTCTACTGCAACTTGTAATTTTGGTAATGTTGTCTTATTTACTTTATTTTTTATTTCGTTGGTAGTTGTTGTTACATTCTTTTTAGGGTCCTCCTCAACTGGAACTTTTGTAGTTTTAGGGTTTTTATTATAATTATCAATTTGTGTTTTAGTATCATTAATTATTTCTTTTGTATTTTTAGATGAATTATCTTTTTGTTTTTGTCCTTCACTTTGACTTGTTTGTGTTATTAGTCCTAATGCAGTAGTCCATATATTACTTATATTAGTTGAATTTGTTTTAGCATTTGTTTCCATATTTTTTGAAGTATTATTAACGCTAGTACCTGTTTCGTTCCAACTTGTTTTTGTTTTATCTGCACTTTTCTTTCCTGCTTCACCAGTTGCGTCTACTACACTCTTTAATTGATTAAATTCATCTTTTGTATATTTTATAGTTTGTCCACTTGCTAATTTGATTTCATAGAAGCCATCTTTTACTTTATAACTTCCACGTCTTATTGCTTCAAATATTTCGTCATTCAATCCTTTAATATTTTGTGTTGCTTGATTTCCTGCTTCTTGTATTTCTTCATTACTGCCAAACATTGATTGTACCCACGATTGTTTTTTAAATTCATCTATTGCGTCTTGTCTTGCTTTATTATTATTGAAAATAAAATCTTTAACATTTTTTTCAACTTCTTTTAATTCTTTTTTATTTTCTCTTATTGTTCCAAATAATAATTCACCAATATTTGACTTTTTAAGTCCTTCAAATGCTTCAACTATTTGTGCACCAACGGCTCCTGCTTGTGCACCAATTTCTAATGCGTACCATTTTGTTTCCTCCTCATCTAAACCAAAAATATCTTTTATCGTATTTGTATTAAGTTTTGGCTTTTTGTTTATATCTTCAATTATTTTATTAATATTTCCCGTTGAACCATTATCATTAAGAATGTTCATTTCATCAAAACCCATTAATTGTTTTCTTAATTTTGATGTTTCTTTATTACTCTTACGAATATTATTTGCAAATTTTTCTGCATTACTAGAAAATTCGCTTGTATCAGTTGAAATTGTTCCTGTATACGTAGATAATATACTTAAATTGTTATACATCCATACAAGTCCATCAACTATTTTTTCAATTAGCCATACAACTCCTTCAAGAATTGGAAAAACAACATCAAGTAATATATCTCCAACTTGCATTATAATATTTAATATTTTATCTGCAAACTCTAATAATCTTGGTAAATAAGGTTCAAGTCTTGTCATAAATGAACTTACGATATAATCAAATGCACCTTGTATATGTTCAACTGCTTTTTGTAGTTCAGGGTGTCCTTCTTTAACTCTATTAAACGATTGACGCCACATAGACATAGCACTTTGAATACCCATCATTAATAAGCCGGTTTTTAACATTGATTTACCAATGCTTTCAATACCACTACCTATTTTCTTTATTGTTTTACTTAAATCTATTGCTTTATCATTTGGCTCATTAAACATATCTTGTAATACTTCTCGCCAATCTATTGTAGTTCCAAACATTTCATTAAAAGTATTTGTCATTTCTTGAACAATTTGTTCAACATTCATAACATCACTTTCAACACCATCCAATGCTTCTTCTGTTTCTTGTATTGATTGTGTATTTGCATTAAATTTGATATCTTTTACATCAGTTTTGTTTTCAATATTTTGTAAATCTTTTTCAAGTCCTGTTGTATCGACTTTTGTTCCAATTATTATTTCACCAGCCACTATCATCACCTCCCAAATATAATTTTATCTAATTCTTTCATACTTTCTTCTTGTTCTTTTGTTAAGTGATTTTCTTTTTTGTTTTTCTTTAATGCGACTTGTTCTTTTGCTTTTGCAAGTTTATCTCTTTCTTTTTTATCGCTTATTTCTCTTAAATCAAGATTCCGTAAGTTTCTAATTCGATTTAAAACACAACAATCGCCTAGTTCACTATTAGACAACCCATTCATTAATTCATTAAATTCCCACCAATGAATATTTTCTTCATCTAATTTAATGCCATAATCACTTCTAAAAGACGTTTTTATATATGAATAATCTTCGATATAGTCCATATCAGGTTCTTCGTTATTATTGCTTATTTCTTCGCCACACGATAAATAATATTTTGCTTTTTCAAGTAATTTATCTTTATCGTTACTTCGTAAACCTTTTTCACCAAATAATAAATAAATTATAGCCAATGCCCTTTCTGTATCACTAATACTTGTATCTTCTGCTATTTCGTTACATCTTATTGCAACTTTAAAATCAGTATTAATCTCATACACTCTATCTTCTATTTGTGCGTACTTTGGATAATTCATTAAATCACTTCTTTGTTTTCTACTTTGTATTTATTCATTATTCTTGTTTCTATATCTTTTACATTCTTATCAAAATATGGAAGTATTTGTTTTTCAATTATTTCATCTATTTCTGCTAGTGAAGTCCAACCTAACTTTCTTCCATTTAAAAGTTTTTGAACTCCATTTTCTCCTAAGAACATATTGTAGACTTCGACTTCTTCATTAAAGAATTTACCGATTGCTTTTAATTTATCTTCTTCATTTTTTGATAATAATTTTTTACCTTTTACATCTTGTCTTTTATCAATTATGATAAATTCTTTTTGCAACCAATCTCTATTCTTTTTATCTTTTTCAATCATTTCTTGATAACGTAGAGATAGCCCAATGTCCTCTAAATCAAAAACAAGTTCATTCCCTGTATCTTTACCATCATCTGTTGTTATCTTTAATCGTAACTCATTACTTTTAGATAACTTAATTTCATTTTCCATAATATCTCCTTCTTTATTTAAAAAGAGCAAGGCGTAATTTCGCCTCGCCCTTAATAGACTTTTATAAACTTACTTGTGTTTCTGTGAATGTTGGAACACCATCTTGGTCAAATGTTACGGTTCCTACTTTTGCGTCCCCATCATAATATAAATCATATTCGATAGTTGCTTCCTCACCCATCCAAGTTGAAACGGTGATAACTACATCACTCATTTTTGCAGGATAAGTTGTTCCAGTTCCATTCCATCTATCAATATCTAACACGTGTGATTTATAATTTAATTCATCACGTCCTGCTTGAACGAATTCAAAACAAGGGTCATTCTTATAAATCTTTTGTGTTACGGTTGATTGTTTTTCATTTGATGTATGGTCTGTTCTTGCGTTATCTTCAATTATCCATTTTTCTGTATCAACTTGTGGATTGTAGTCAATTCCATAATCTGTAATACCAATTCCAAGAACTTTCCACGTTGGAGTTGAACCACTTGGAGTTGTATCAAGAAATGTTAAGAATTGACTTCTTTTTACTTTCTCTATTGTATCTGGTACCATATTTCCTCCTATTCTCTATAAGTTATTCTTATCTGTATATCAAATACTGATGTGTTTGTTTCGTTTGTTACCATTGAACCACAATTCAAACACTCAATACTTTCTATTCCTTCAATATCAGGTAAAACGCCTGCTTCATTATTAGATTTTATTTTGTTTTCAAATTGTTCAAAAAAACCAATGTTTGCAAGATTGTTAATTGTATCTTGACTATACGCTTTTCTACTTCTAAAACTAAATGTATCTTGCTTAATAGAATTACCTATTATCCACGTTTCTAAATCGCTATCTGTCGGTATTTTATCTAATGAATAATCATCTACTTTATTACTTAACATATCTGCGTTTATTTGATAGTTTCTATCGTCTGTAAGCGTATTAATTACTTCAAATAGATATTGTCTTAATTTTGTTATTCTTGCGTCATTCATCTTCTACCTCGCTTATTGAAATAATTTTGAACTTCACGAACTACAATATGTTTTTCTGCCGTCCACATCTTTCTATCCCATAGCGTTGTTGCTTGTGGATGTTTATCTTGATGTATTGTTCTATATGACGGATAATAAACATATGTTGCATAGTTTTGATTGTATACTATCGCATTTTCATATACATTCTTTTTATTGATTTGTCCGTTTACAACAACCGTTTCTGCTAACGCACCTGTATCAAATGGAACATACTTGTCCATATGTAAGGCGCACGTATTAGTAAACCATTGATGTACTGGACCTTTATCTTGTAAACCTAGACTAGCAATTATTACGCTATTAGGCTTCATTTTAATTTGCATTATTTACCACCGATATGTATATGAGGAGTTCCTCCAAAATCATTATTATTTATGCTTGTTATATTATAGACATCATAATCTTTTAAATCTTGTTGTGTTTGTATGTCAAAATCAAGTTCTTCTGTTACAACAATATCACCTATTGCGAAGTTTCCAATATTCACGTTATCATTCTGTCCATAAGGAATTCTAACTTGAATGTCATTGGCGTTTTCGTAACCTTTATTAATTCCAGAACCTTTTCCACCAAAACACCAAACATTATTGTAATTATATCTTGTCCATAACTCGAAATGTGTAGCAACATCTAGTCCTGCTTTATGATATATCGTTACTTTTTTATTCGTTATCATAATGCTCCATTGTAAATTATGTGTTCATTATTGACTATTACACCATATAAGTCTGTCATCATAATGTCTTGTAATTCATAGTTTTTAGAGGAAACAATATTACTTACTTCGCTTGGAGATAGATATGCTATTGAATAGCCATCAATCGTTTCTTGCGTTACATTATTTTGACTTGCACTTTGTAATGTACTAGCATAACTATTTATTTTATCTATTAAATGATATACACATAATTTTACTTCATTTGGTATAGTTTCAAGATTAATCAATCTTCTTTGTGTTCTTAAATCAATTTGTTTTCTTGCTTCATATTCTAATAAGTTAAAAGGCGTTTCTTCCAATGTGCCACCTAAACTTTGATATTCTAAATAAGTCAAGTATTGTCCATCAAACATAAACGCCCTCCTTTAATTTTATAAACTTGTTGTTCCGCTTGGTTTTAAACTTGCGAATGGGAAACGTGTTTCAGTTTCGTTTTCTGCATTTACAGGATTTGGAATAGCCCAACCTAAACGCATTGTTACACGTAAAGCAACCATATCATCTTGTGCTAAGTTATATAAGATTGAACCATCACTAGGGTCTTGAATAACTGCTTCTGTTAATACTTTGTATGTAACATCTTGTCTAATTTGATATACTGCTTGTTTGAAATCACCTGCAATTAATGTTGAAGCAGTTTTATCCCAAACACCATTGTCCATATAGTATCTCTTTAATGAACCAATTTCAGTTGTGTTAAGTGGTTGTCCAGTAGTGTCTGTCATCATACGGAATTTACCTTTTAAGCCAACGCCACCAAGTAAACCATTTACTTCATATCCACTTTCCTCAACTTTTGTCATTACATCATTAATATCACTATATAAACCATTTCCTGTTTCATCAACTTCTGCACCAACACTTATGATTGAAGGTACTAAACCATCTCTCCATTCTGTTGGTTTATCAGTTCCAAAGAAAATAGCGTCATCAATTTTACGTGCAAACGCTTCAACTACACGTGGTTTAATTTCTGCCCATAAATCAATGCTTGTATCGTTTAATAAGTTTTCTTTAATTGGAACGATAACTGCTAATTCGGCTATGTTGATAAATACTTTATCCCAAGCCATTTTTGTAATTTTCTTACGTCCGTTATCAGTTGTTTCATCTACGAAGTAAGCAACTGGTAAACTATCTAATACTCTAATTTTTGTTTTATCACTTGTTGCATTTGGTAAACGTCTTAATAATTGTAATGCTTTACTTTCACGAATAGTTCCTTCAAAAATTTCGCTAGCAACTTGTGTTTCTATTAAAGCGTCTACGTCATTTCTAACTATGCCTGCCATATTTTTAAATCTCCTTTTCTTTAATTAAATTGAATTTCTAATAATATCATTCATAATACTATTAGATGTTTTTGGTTGATTATCATTCACTAAACTTGGTGAACTACTTGTTTTAATAACTTGTGTTTCTCCAAAGTATTGTGGATGTTCTTCTTCAAAATTGCTTAATGCAGTTTCAAAGTCTGTATCATCATTAACCATTGATAATACTTCATTTTTAACGAATTTAGAAAATTCGTCTTTAACATTTCTTTTACTCATTTGCAACTGAGCATTTAAGTCAATGTTTTCGTTTTTTAAATTTTGTAAATCTTCTAATGATTTTGAATCAGTATCAACTTTACTATTTAATTCATTAATAGTATCTTGATAAGAACTAACTTGATTTTTGAAATCATCAATTTCCTCTTTATATCTTGTTACGTTCTTGCCATATTCTGCCATTATCGTATCAATAGTTTCTTCGTCTAATTCAAGACCTTTTAAAAATTCACGCATAAATTAATATCTCCTCCTATCGTTAGTTTTACGTGCCACGAACACGTGTGAATTGATATATAAGCACTCACGTACTCTACATAAAGTATAAGACAAAAAAAAAGAAGTGTCAAATTAACACTTCCTTATTTATTCATATTTTTAAATTGACTTAATGACATTTTGCTTTCAGGATGTTCTTTTAGATATTGTTTGTAAGCATTTTTTACATTTGCTTGTTTTCTTATAATTTCATTAAATTCAACTGCTTCTGGCGATTTCATCATACTCATATTTGCTTGATATGTTTCGCCTGTTCTTAAATTTTTTGTTTCTGTTTCTCCATATTCATTTTTATATAGTTCAAACTTATCACCTTTTTTGCCTGCGTTTGTATCTATTTTTTGTGTATATACTATCTTTTCGTAATCTCTTGGAATTGTATTACTCTTACTTGCTTTTTCTCTAATAGTGTTGTTCATTGTTTCATTTGTTGTTTTTGGCTCTTTTGTTTTGTTTAATTCTTCTCTCCAATCTCTTAATGATTGTGTGCTTCTTTGAATATTACCATTTTTATCTTTATAAGGTTCCTCGTTTGTTATTACTTCGCCATCAGTGTACTCCATTATATCTCTTGCATATTTATCAATCTTTTCTTGCGTTGAATTTTTATCATTTAATTGATACAATTCTTTGGCTATATCTCTTGCTATATCTAATCTTTCTTGTTCTTCATTTGTTGATTTATTTTTAACACTATCAATCATCTTTTGAACATTTTCTTTACCAGTAAGTTCACTTCCAACACCCCAACTTGATAATGTAGTCTTGTCTTTGATTTCTGTTAATTGTTCAGGAGTTAAATTTGCTTCACGTAATTGTTTCATTTCTCCGTGCCAATTAGCGTCCTCTAAATGTGCAAGAAATTCTGCGTTTGTATATTCCTTACCACTCCAATGGTCCTCGTTGTTATTCATATGTTTTTGCATTTTATCACGCATTGTTTCGTATGCTTTTGTTACTTCTTCACGTGAATAATCAAATGCGTCTTTTCTTGCTTCTTCATTTGATGATTTACTAGATGTTTTAGGTTTGTCTAATTCTTTATCATATTCTCTACTTGCGTCATATTGTAAACTTGATAATTCTCCATAACTTACTTTTCCATCTTTTCTTAAATCTTCAAGTTTATCATTTAATTCTTTATAAGTCATATCTCCATTCCAAGTAGACTTATATAGATTTTTTATTTCATTATCTCTTTGCTCTATTTCCTTTGGTGTATAACTTCCGCTTTGTGTGTGAATTGTTTTTTCTATTTCTTTTTCTTCTCTATATTTTTCACGTAATGGCTCTGTACCTCTTTGTTTATCTATTTCATCATTTCTTTGTTTTTCTTTTTCACGTTCTTCTAACGTCTTTTCATATTTTTCGCCATTATCTTCTACTTTATTTAAGAAAGCATAATAATCTTTATCAGTTTCGCTTTCTTGAAATTTTTTTGCTAAATCTTTTTGTTCTTTATAATCTTTCTCTTTTTCTTTACGATAACTTTCACGCATACCAGGTTTATTCTTTTGACCTTTAAATTTTCCACTTTCAATCATTGCGTCTGCTAAATTTTGCCCTTTACGTATGAATACTTTACGACCACCGATTGTTCTCCATACGCCATCTTCTTTATCATAATCTTTTGCCATTTTTATTCCTCCTCATTGATTAATTATATATTATCATAATATCTCTCATATATCAAGTTATTTCTTTTTCTTTTTAGATTTCTTTACATTTTTTTCAATTTCATTTGTTATTTTTTCTAATGTTTCTTTGTTTTCCAAAGGTGTTACAAATTCTTCCACTTTTGCTTCTTTTATTACTTCAATCAACTTAACTACAACTTTGTTTAATGCGTTATCGCCTGTTAAATATTTAAACATACTTTCTTCACATTCAAACGTATCGCCAACATATAAACGTCCTTTCACGTCTTTCGCTTTTCTCTTAATGTTCTTTAATTGATTAAAGTCTTTTAGTGTAAATTCTTCTGTTACTTCTACTTTTATCATAATCTTCTCCTTTCAATATTGTTGATAAATGTTTTTATTTACTCTATTTATACACTCTTTTATTCTTTTTTCAAGTATTGGTATCATCTCTTTATGTTTTAATTGACTTAATAATTGTAATTGATGTCCTATATGACAATACGCACTTGCGTTCCAAAAATCATTACGCACTATTGAAACACTATTTGTTGTGTTTGTTCTATTCCATACATAGCATACTTTTTTTAGATTTATTACTTTATCTAAATCAACATTATCTGCTTGTCTATAAGACCATACTCTATCTTCCATCAATGTATCTTCACAAAAATAAACAATCTTATCACGTCTTATTACTCTTGCCCACGCCGTACACCAAACTTTGTTATCGCTTAAAAAAAAGTCCTCATAGTTGTTGTATTCGTGAAATTTAGTCATAAATACGCCTTTTTTATCGACAAGTTCCATTCCTAACAACATCATTTCGTGATTGTATAATCTACTATTAATTGTATTTAAAACTTCGTTATCTTTCCACCAATCATCGGAGTCCAAGAAGCAAAAATAATCAAAATCAACGTGTTCTAATGCGTATTCAATGCCAACATTTCGACTTCCACCATTATATCGCTTTCGCTTGTTTTGAATAAGTATAATTCTATCATCATTGTAAGATTTTATCGTTTCTATTGACGTGTCATTACTGCAATCATCAACTATTATCAATTTAAAATCTTTATACGATTGATTTAAAATGCTTTCGATACAATTACGTAAAAAAGACTTATTGTTATAATTCCCTCTATCATTATTACAATTCGGTACAATAATAGCGTATTTATAATCTCTTTTATCTAATTGTAAGCAATCATCATCAGTTATTTTTGCTTTTTTAATACAATCAACATCATAATCTGTTAAATTAATATCAACATAATCGCAATAACGAAAATCAATACAATGTAAATTAGGTAAATCTTCGTATTTTTCATCATCAAACAAATAAATATATTCGTTCTTGTTATCCACTATACTTAATGAATTTTTATCTACTGCTATTTTCATAATATACTCACAAATTTATTTTATCAAAAAAATAAGAGTATGTAAAATTACTCTTATTTGGTTAATTTTAATGCCTTTTCTATGTTATATCCTTTTTTTAATTTTTTCCATGCTGTTTGATAATTTATATCATATATCTTGCACCATTCACTTAGCAATTTTGTTTCATTCTTTAAAGTATATAATAGTTTCCCACCGCTTTTAATAACAGGTTTATTTAATGCTTCATCAATAGACATTCCTACTTTTAATCTATCACTTAATGTTACTACATTTATATTGTATTTTTTTGACCATTGTGATAAAGTCCTCGTTTCACCGTTATAAGTTATTTTCCTATTATTTCTTCTATTATTATCTTGCACTTCTTTTGTTACCCATCTGCAATTAGAAGGTTCATAATTGCCGTTTACATTTATTCTATCAATAGTTAATCCTTTTTTGTATCCATTATTTATTGCCCAATGATAAAAACTTTGAGGATTGTTTATCCACTCATCACACATTATAATTCCCCTGCCACCATATCTTTCATAGCCATTAGTAGTAGGATAATAACATCTACAATACATACTATGTCTTATAACTATTAGTCTTTTTTTATCTTCTTTGTTCATAATAAAAATACCTCCCGTAATAAAGTATTAGGGAGTGATTACGGCACTCCCTACAAACATTATATCATATTTTCCAAATATATTCAATTTTTTTATTAGTACAATCCCAAGTGTCTATTACATAGCCATTAACACACGCTGTTATATGATTATTAGTAGTTATTAAATATTTACCAACGGGGTGGTTTTCCGCAAATTCTCCTATATATGTTTCAATATATGGAATTCTTCTAAATTTATTATCTAAAAAACTTCTTACAAAATTAGCACTATCCATCATATAACCTTGTTCCATTGCACTTTTACATAATTCTTTATATGCTTCTTTCCAGGTTATATTCATTACAATCGAATATGCTCTAGGAAAGCAGTCATCAATAAAATTATTATGACTATTAGCATTGTAAAAATAATATTTCATATTACATATTTGCAATTCTTTGTGCAGTTTGTTTAATCATCATTACTTCTTCTTGACTTGTTGCTTCTTCTTTAAGCATACGTGCAAAATCTTCCATACTTCTTAACATATATTCAAGTGATTTTTTAGTATCTTCATTCGCACCATATCTTTGACGTCCTTCTTCATAGCGTCCATAATTATCATACATTCTATCTAAATGTTCGTGTCCTCTGTATCGCATATCACGTCCTCTTGCTCTATAATTTTCGCCATAGTTTTCTCGTCCATAATTGCTTTCGCCATAATTTCCATAATTGTCATATCCTGGTCCACGTCCGTTATAGTTTCCATAATTCATCTTTTCATCCTCCTTTGCCATATGTTTTACTTTACTTAATTTATAAAGCGTATCTAAATTATTTGTATTAAGTCCTTCATCTAAAATCTTTGTAATACTTTCTTCCATTTTTTCTATTACTTTACTTTCCATTATCATCACTTCCTTTCTTTAACAAATTTAATATTTCATCATTCTGTTTAATTATTTTTTCAAGATAATAATTATCTTGATTTTGTAATTCTTGCATTAAGTCGCTATTGTTGTAATCTTTAAACAATATTTCAAGACTTAACGCTTGTAAAATTAAACTTAATCTATCGTAAATATTATTCATTAGTTGTTGCTTCTTGAAATATTAAAAGTTGCATTAGTAATAATAGGAATTTGTGTTGTTATTGGTGTTGTAGGAGTTGTTGGCGTAACAACACTAGGAACGCTTGCAATCGTTAAAGTTGATGTACCACGTGGACACAATCTTACTTTTCTATTAAAAGATATAGTTTCGTAATCATCAGGTGCGTCTAGTGTAACCACTCTAATTGTGTCTGGTAATAACACGCCGTCCTCATAAAGTCCAATAGCGACAACTCCCGCCGTTGCAGATGAAATTGAAGCACTAAAATTAGCAGTATAATAGCCATTATAACCATTACCAAATATTCTAAATAATGGACTTCCATTTTCATAATCTAACCAACCACCATTGCAACAATAAGCACATCTCGTTCTTATGCTTGTTGTATCAAATGTAATAGGACTTGTATTACTTGTTAAAATTAATGGTTCATTTATATTTGTTTGTATCATATTATCATTCTCCTTTCATATTAAAAAAGAATAGGGCTTGCCTATTCTTATGTCGACATTTTATGTCGCTTTTTAGCAAGTTCTCGTATAGAGTATGTCGTAATCGACTATTTGCTATTAAATAAATTGATTATTGTAATAACCATTGTTGCAACCGCAACCATTTCCTAAACTGTTAGGACAACTGAAAATTGCAGTACGTCCATAGACCGGTGTTGACGGAATAGGACAAGTGTTCAATAAATTTAGCAACTCTGTATTAGCAGTTTCTTGTCCTGCTCTTAATGTAGCAGTTTGTTGAATTTGACTTGCTTGTAAATCTTTCATCAATATTTCACGTTGTAAGTCATTAATCTTCTCATTTTTAGCGTCAATCTTATCGTTACATAATTGGTCTAAAATACGTTGAACGCCTTGTGTTTGACTTGTGATAATATCTCTTACACCTTCACTTAAAGCACTTCTATCTGCACAATTTTCTGCAAGAATAGTTGAATTTAAGTTAGCCAAGCCAAGTCTGTTTTCACAACAACAATCACTAAATCTTGAATTCAAGTCATTTAATGAATTTAAAAGACTTAATTGATTAGTGAAGTTTTGGTTCATATTAGCCATTTGTCTGTTGCAATTTGCAACTTCGCTTGTATAGAAGCCGTTTGAAATGTTTCCATTTATATCTGCACAACAATTACATAATTGATTGCTTAAAGAGTTAATTCCATCACGTGTTCCTTCAAGTTGATTGCTTAAATGTAATGAATTAAAGCCATCACTTGTATTATTCATAATGTCTTTTTGTCCATTAGATAACCAAGCGTAACCGTTATCAAAACCACCATTACCACCAAAGAAGCCATTTCCATTTCCGTTGTTACCCCAAATTAATGCAAGTAAAACAATTAGCCAAATAGCACTATCGTTTCCAAAACCAAAGCCACTATTTGCGTTATTTCCACACATTACAGGATAAGGATAAAAACCATTTCCATTATTTGTTGCTAGTTCAACGGTAGGTTGAATTCCGTTATTCATAAAGTCCTCCTTTCTTTCTTTTATATCAACTCTTTTTAGAGTTAATACCAAATTTGTCTAGTTGTTCGTTAGAAAAGCCAAAACTATTTGCGTATTGTCTAAATTGATTTATTTGCTCATTTGTGTATTTACTTGTTATTTGATTTAAAAATTCTTGTGGATTACTTTGACTTTTTTGAAGATTTTGAAATTGTTGAAACATCTGTGGATTTCTCATCTTCAACTGGTTCATCAACATTTGCATTATATTCATTCTTCTTTATTTCCTTTCTTAGTTGTTCTATTTGCGTCTGTAAAAATTCAATCTGCATATCTTTATTGTCTTTTGGTATAATCTCGTTTAACTCAAAACTTCGTATATCACCTTTTGAATTCTTTATCCATAACACGCTTAAATCTCTACTAAAAAATGGCGTATCTAAAACAACTACTTCTTTTTTAACGTCATCTAGTGAACTCACGTATCGCATTTGATTGTATTGTGGTGTTAATTGAAAGTTCTGCGTTAAGTTCGTTGGTGTAGTCGATTGCATAGGTATTTGACTTCTTAACTTTTCAAGTTCCGCTATTTGACTATTTATCCTATCAATATTCGCTTGTGGATTGTAATAAGCGTTATACATATATCCTCCGTATAATGAAAAAAGATAGATTAATTATCGTTTTAAAATAATCATCTATCTCCTTTCGCTTTAAGTGTATAAAAAAAAGACAAGAACAAATTATCTTATTCTTGTCTTATTTAAGTAATAATAACTTCGCTAATTCCAGTTTTTTGTAATTGTTATATTTCTCTTTTAAATCTGCAATCGTCCGTGATACAGAACTTGTACTTTGATTTGTTGTGTTCGCTATCTTTACTATGCTTTCGTTCTTAATATACAAGTCTAGTATGCTTTTTTCGTTGTCTGTTAATATTATCTTGCTAGTAAAGTCATCATATATTTGTTTAACTGCTAATTCTTTTTTCATAAATCTTCTCACATCTTAATCTTATATCGCTTCGTTATTTAATTCTTATCATATAATTATCAATAAACTTGTTTCTCGATTGAATATATTACGTTCTATTGCATAAATGTCAAACAAGATAATGACAATTAATGACATCTAATGACAATTACTGACATTTTAGTATAAATAAAAAAAGACTTACATTAAGTCTTTTGTCTTTTCAAATAATGATTTTCGCTTACGACATATCGTTCTATCGCAACAATCGTTTTCACTTGCTAACTCTTTTACGGTCTTTCCATTTACTATTTCTTTTAACAAGTCTTTTTCACTTTGTCTTAATATTCTACTAGCCATTATGTAGTTGTATGCTTCTTTTGAATAGTCAAAATAATATACGTTTCTTGTTTGCTTCATAATATACTCCTTTTCAAGTCGCATATTATAACATAAAAAAAAGATTAATTCAACTCATTAATCTTTTGCATATTGCCAAATAAAATTACTAGCAGTTTTTCTTTGACCTTTACATACGTCAAATATATGTCCATTTTTATAATATCTTATTGCCTCATTCATACAATTCCATTGTTTAATAAAATTGCCTTTTAAATCATATTGATTAATTTTAACTTGTAGTTTTTCTTTTACTTTTTGTGTTCTTGTTCCATAATTTATATTTTGTTTGTGATTACACCACTCTAAATTATCTACGTTGTTATTTCTTGTGTTTTCATCTTTGTGATTTACTTCTTTATAATTGTTTTTATTTTCAATAAACGCTTCTGCAACAAGTCTATGTATTAGATGATTTATTTGCTTACCATTTTTATATAAAATAATATGGTCATAATTACCTGTTTTTTGTATAGATAATATTTTTTCTCTCTTTATCGTTGTCATACGATTTTTAAATACTAATGATTTAACTCTGCCTAAATTACTTATTTGATAATAACCTTCATATCCTTTTATATCTTTCCAAATTTCCTTCATCTTATACCTCCAATATATAAGTTAGAGGACTAATTGGAGTAGTCCTCTTTTAAATTATAATATAATTACTTTTCTTTATCAAGTATGTCTGTTTTTGATATTTGCCAAGTGTCTATTTTTCCTTTTAGTGTATCGACAAAATCATTACCGCCTAATTTTTTATAAATCTTAAATGAATTTAGCCAATTTTTCAAAACATAATCAGGTATTTTATTTATTTCATTATAAACAAAATACGTGTTTGTTAATGAACCTTGTAACATCATCATCAATGCTTCTTTTGTTAAGTTGTTTTCATCATCTTTCTTTTTAAGACGTTTCTTGTAGTCTTTAATCTTACTTATACAAAAACCTAATGCCACACTCACTATCACACTTATAGCACTCTTAATAATTGTTTCAATCATCTTACGTTCCTCTTAATCTTTCATTGTAAGTATAACATTGAATTAATGTTTTGACAAATTAGTAAACATACTTAAAATCATAAATGTTATTACTGCTATTGGTAGTGTTATTAATGTCTTAATGAATAGCAAGTAATCGCTATCGCTTTCTAGTATCATAAAGAATAAATCAACAATCAATATAATACTTAATACAACCTTTACCCATTTTCTTAATCTTAATTTTCTCATTTATATCTCCTATGTTATATTATTATATTATCATACTTCGATTGATTAATAAATAGTTCACGGTTAAGTTGTTTGATATTTACGTAAAGAAAAAAGAGTGTTGTTACACTCTTTCTTCAAATTCATATTCTTCTTGATGATAATACATATACTTTAATTCTCTTAACGCTTCTATTCTATAATTGTATCTCATTATTGAGTTCATTATATATTCTAGTTGAACATTCTTTTTTTCTCTATCAACTTTCTTTTGTGCTTTTTCCTCTAATTTTTCCTCATAACGTCTTTCAAGTAATTGTTTTTCGTGTTTATCATCTTCAATCATAATGTCGATTAATTCTTCGTATGTTTTCATTTTATACTCCTTTCAATTAGTCATAGGGAGATTATCTCTCCCTAGACCTTCTTTCAATTTCTTCTCTAACTGGTTGCACGCATAGTATTTCTTGACTTGTTATCGTGTTGTCTTTTATCTTTTGTTCTAATTCTTCAAGCCAAAGTTTTAATTCTATCGTTGCCCATTTGTCGTATCTACGTTGTAAGTATTTCTCATTGTAATGTACTTTCATAGTTGCACTCTCCTTACTTCATACCATTGTAAAGTTAATTCTTCTTTACTAGGTAACGTATCACAATGTCTGTTAATACCTCGTTGTCTTTCACGCCATACATAGTTTTGATAACTTGTTTTTGTCTTGTCATCAATTCTAACGCCTAACTCTTTACATCTGTCTATTGCCCATTGTGTTGCATAAAACTCTTGTTCACATCTTCGCATTGAACTATCATTGTTTTCACAATGCCCTATTTCGTGAAGTAATTCAAATGTTGCTAACGCACTATTCTTGTACTCCCACTTGCATATCATTCTTTTCTTTACGTGTACGTGCATACGACTTCTGCAAGTTGATTCCGTGTTGATAGTCATACGATATTTATTTATAAGACTATCTTGTAATTCTCTGTAATTCATTTTACTTTCCTCCTCTATTTTTAAATTGTCAAAGAACTCGATAAACAAGAGTATAGTATCTCTCTCACTTATCTAATACTATTATATCACACATTTTAATATTTGTCAAGTATTACTTTTTTCACATAAAATAAAAAAACAAGATTTCTCTTGCTTTTTAACTAACTTTAACACGTCTATATCCACTTACTCGAAGTCTATCTTGTTTACTTCGTAAGCCACTTGCGTTACATAACTCTTTGTATCTACGTTTTAAAATTGATATGTTATGTTGCGCTTCTTGAATCATCTCTTTATTGTCGCTTTCTCTTGCTAGTATTTGATAGTTCTTATTATCACGTATAGCCGTTTCTATTTGTCGTTGTAATTGCGTACCCTCATACATTGTATAGTGTCTATTGTTATACATAAAGCCTTCGTTATTATCATCAATGAACTTTTGTAATTGTTCATCTGTATATTGTGGCTCGTTTACTCCAAGAATAATTGCAAACGTGTAATGATAACAATTATATTGACTTATTGGTCTAAAACTTCTTGCACGTAAACCACTCTTTTGTAACACGTGTAAGTTGATTTTCTTTTTCTTGTAATCAGTTGCTAGTCCAGTTGTTTGTAATTTTCGATATTCTTCATTACTAAATTGTCGTCCTTGTACTTCTTTGTGGTCGATTGCAGGATAACTATGTACCGTTATTTCAACGCCATCACTATCAAATTGTTGTCCTATCTCTTGTTGTAATTCGTTGTGTAGTGTTCTTAAACCATCATTCATCTGTTGTCTTAATGCACTATCAAGACGTCTTGTATAATGATGTACTCTTCCATCTTTTCCAATGTAAGTTGTTGGATATATTACTTTAAGCCCTCTATCAAATTGTTTAAGACTTCTTTTAAGCACGTCATTAATCGTTTCTTGTCCCATTGATACATTTAGTATAGCGTCATCAATTATTTGTCTATAAGCGTCTTTTAGCCCTTTAAACACTATGTTCTTGTTTTTATCAACATAGCCAAGTCCAATAGATTGTGTTCTTGATATGTTTATGTATTCATTAGCCGTCATTCTTGCTATTGAATTTACTAGACTTTTTAATTCTGCATTTTGTTCGTAAGGTATAAATTTCATATTTCGATATTCATAAAATCGCTTCGCAAAATTATAATCGTGTTTCGCAACTTCTTCAAAAATCTTATATATATCACGCTTATTTAACTTCGTTACTTGTCTTAATTTGTTTACTATCTTTTCGTAATCGCCACCATATTTTAAGATATTCGCTATTCTATTAATATCTTTTGGCTTTAACGTGTTAATCTTTTTTAATGTTTTACCTATTTGCTCCAAGACATATTCGTTACATTCTTCAATTCGCTTCAATAGTCTTCCATTTACTTTTTCTATTACGTCATCATTTAACACGATATCACCTCTTAACAAGTCTTTTTGTGTATTCTTCTTTTATGATGTATGTGCCTTTACGTGTTCTTACATTACAATATTCTTTTTCAAATTGTTTTAATATGTCATCAATACGTTTTAAATTTTCAATATCCAAATAGCCTTTTTTATTTTCTTCTATCATTTCACGTGTTATTGCTAAAAACATATCTCTATCGTATTGTTCTATCATATGGAGATAGTTATGTGATGTATTTTGTACTAAAATAGCACCATTCCACATTACATAACCATCACCAATTCCTGCTTTTTCACTTAATCTTTTAGGAATAATAAGATGATGAAATGATAATTGTTTTTCATCATTAAAAGGATAAGCCATAAAGTCATATTTAAGACTTTTTAAAGCGTACCTCTTTATCATCAACTTCGTTATTTCCCTCATTTTCTTTTTGTTCTTCCTCTTTATCTTTTTCTTCGTTTTCTTCATCTTGATTAAACATTTCATCAATGCTTGGCTCTTGTTGTTCAATTTCTTCTATCTTTTGTTTTGCTATCTCTGGACTTTCTCCAAATATCTTTTCACGATATTCTTGTTTACTTAATACACCTGCACTTATTTCGCTTAATGCTCTCATACTTTCTGCTTGCTTATCTTCAATTATACTATCGTCAAATTGAATTACCATATCTTCTGTATTTATGTTATATTGTCCAAACTTGCTTGAAGCGTAACAAATTGCATTTACTAAATCATAAATAGCACTTTCGTAACCTATTTCAAGTTTCTTCTTACGTCTAAATAATTTACTATTACTTGATACAACTGCGGTTGCCGTTGATAAATTAGTTCCATCAAAATGATAATGATTTTCGCCAAAGCCAACCATATTGCCTAGCATATTTAAACAAGTATTTAATGTTGCTATTTGTTGTTGTGTTCTTAATTGGTCGCTTTCACTTTGAATTAAATCGTCTTTTGTTGCTCCCGTTGGTAATTGATAAATCAATGTATCGTTAGGGTCAAATACAAGACGTTGTTGTCCATCATCATAGTTGAACATATCTGCTCTTGCAAAAATACGTCTACGTCCATCTTTTATTTCGTGTCTTATTTCATCAAAACATAAATCAACACTCTTTAAGTTATCTATTGCGTTCGCATAATGACTTATACCAAATGGACTATTGTCAAATAAGTTGTTTGTTAGTAATGGCTTGAATATACTAAACCATTTAATATTTGACTTCGTATCAAACTCTTTTAAAGTTTCATTTGTTGTTACTTCTGTCAATGCTCCATTAGTTTCTTGAAATAAGTGATTTATTATTTTATAATTTTCTGTCTTTTCATCTTGTTTGTGAACACTCAACACTACATACTTTTGTCCGTTCTTATATTCAACGCTTCCAAATGCACATTCTGTTATCTCTTTATTATTCCAACTTAATGGATAGATGTTATCAAAATCAACTATATCAACACGTGTTTTTGCTTTACTAACATCAAGATATGATTTTTCTTCATTCGTTATAATGTCATATACACTAACAACGGTTGCACTTGTTCCTAATGCACCACTCTTTTCGATTGTTTGATTAATGATTGAATATAAGTCTAACTTGTCAATCAAGTCATCAAATGCGTCTTGATTTTCTTTGTTATTAAGTGATATTTCACACTTTTCGCTCCATAGAATATCGCTCCAATCTTCACTTATTTGTTTTGCCATATTCATAGAGTATCTTATTTCTTTGTTCTTTTTCTTACCATTATAAACAAAATAATTATGGAAATTTCTTACATTTCCTTTATACCAACTTTTCCATTGTTCAACATAACTTTTTATGTCATTCTTTATGTCTTGTTTATATCCATATGTTTGTGTTAAAAAATCTTCTAGTTTCATCTATTCAACCTCCTATTAATCCAGTAAATATTTCCAATGTAAATTTTTTACATTTTCTTGTCTATCTTTGCATACATTTATTATTCCCATTTGACTTATATTTAATTGTCTTGACGCTTCTAATATGCTATCATAAACAACATTTGTTTCTATACATATTACCTTTTTTCTATTTACGGACGCTTGTCCTTTTTTAAATGATGTTTTATTTGCTTTCATAATGCCTTTTGTGTTTTTGTTCCAAGCAATTTTACCAATATGTGCTATTCTATTTTTTTCTTTTGCTTCTTCTGTATGATGTTTTCCATAAAAAGCATTATTCATTCCAATATGTTTCCCTTTTTTACTTTCACTTAATTTTCTTTTTGTTTCATCACTTAATTTTTTATCTTTCCAATATCTTGCATTATTTTTGCTTATCTTTTCTTTCGATTGTTTACTATGATGAAAACCAAGTGAACTTTTTTCACCACCTATTGAATTATTATAACCATACTCTTTTTGATTACTTTTATATTCATCTATCAATTTTATTTCAATTTTAGTCGCTTCGTCTTGCGTTATATTTTCTTTTATTATTTCGTGTTTAATATTATTCCAACCATATTTTTTAATAGCACTATAAAAATGTTTATTGTTTTTATAGCCATTTCCATTGTTCCATCTCTTATTAATATTTTGTCTTGTTATTCCTATATAAACTTTATTGTTAGGACACGTATGTTTATAAACTATATAATTACATTCTTCCACTTAATTTTTCACTCCCTAATAATTTATCATAAAACGGGAACATTGAATATTCGGAGGCGTCAAGACTATCTATATCACTCGTTCCGTCATCTAGTCTTTCATCTTCGTGTTTCTCGTCCCATACTGCCTGTTCGTATGCTTCTTTTAGATATTTACACTTCTTTAATAAAAATCTGCGTCCTTGTGCAAAAAGTATCTGGTCCATATAAATTCTATCAATGATTTTTCCTTTAATACAATCATCAACTTTGATAGGTATGCGTTTCTCTTGTAAGTATTTATTAAGACCAAATGTTAAGACTTGTCCTAACGCTCCGTAATCTGCGAAGGCGTGCGTTACTTTTCCATAGTCTTTAACAACTCTATTATAAAACTTTTCAAATGTTTCGTAAAATTGATGTGGTGTATATAGTCCGTGTATCTTTTCTTCATCTATTGTCCACGCTTCTTTAAAGAATGGCGTTATTCCTGTTGCTTTTAGTTCTGTTTCACCTTCCGTTGCTCCATAGTCAACACCGATTGAAATTATCATAAAATCTTTACGTGTTCCATCTTCATTTACTGCTTCGTCTTTCATAAACATTTCAGTATTATTTACAAATTGGCGATATATAAGCCCTTCTGCAAGTACCCACATACCAAGAATAAAGCGTTGATAAAATACGCCTCCCATAGATAAATACTCTTTTTTTAAGTTATCAAAATATTCTTGATTCTCATTTCTCAATATTACATTATCATCTAGCGTAAACGTCCATACTTGCTTGTCTATTGCTTCATTGTCTACTATATCAACTTTTACCCAATGATTAGGAGTATCAGGGTTTGTTGTTGCGTAAAGTTTTGCGTTCTTAACACTTAAACGTGATAATAACATCTTATAAAAATCTTCAGGTATTTGTGTCATTTCATCAATGTACGCTCCTGCTAGTGTCATACCTCGTATCTTACTTTCTGCTCTATCGTCATTAGCACCTTCAAGCCACACCACACGTCCAAATAGTTTGCCATTCTTTTGACTTATTGAAAAAGTAAAATTCTTTTCGCCTATCAAGTCTTGTAATAAGCCAAGACAATTACGTTTTAATGATGTTAATGTTTTACCTGTCATTAAGAACTCACAATTTTCAGGCATACTCCCAACAAATATAGCCCATTTTAGCAACGATATGTACGTCTTACCACTTCTTACAGAACCAGTTAATAGATTTATACGTCTATCGTCATTAAGCATAAAATCGACTTGTTTTGGGTTTAACATTTCATCAAGACTTTTTGACATTATTCATAGCCTCAATTAAATCGCTTAATACACCATTTGAATTATTTGCTTCTTTACTATTTAATTCGCCTAGTGTTTCAACTATTGTTCGATAGTTATTACTATTGCCTTTAATTGCTCCCTTTAGTAAACCTTGATTCACTGCTTCACGATACGTTACACCTTTTTTATATTCTGCGTCTAATAACATCAATAAAGTTTCTCGCATTGTTTTTGCTTGCCTTTTTGCTATTCCACTGGCTATTCCACCCATACGTGCTATCTCTCTTTGTTTTTTCTTCGTTTGTTTATTCATAGGTATTAAGTTTTGTTCATTTGCCATATTATCACATACTTTCTCTTTTCATTTTATCATTTCTTTCGCTTCTTGTCTAATTTGTGCAATACGTGTATTAAATCAAAATAAGTTATGTAATCATTCATAAATTCCCAACATAAATCTATTTGCCATTCTTTTATGTTTATTTTGTAGAATTTATCACGTATTTCTTTTATGTAAGTGTTAGTTCTTCTTTTGTCATCAATTTTATTTGAAGATGAAAAAAACGCAAGAAAAAAGATATACTCTTGTTTCAAGCGTTCTATGTTACATATTAATTCATTAAATGTCCAATTACTATCAATACTCATAACTTATACCCTTATAAGTATATTATAACATAAAAAAAACAATAGTAAAGTATTTGTTACTATTGTCCAATAAAAAGGGGTATAAATGTGAAATCAGTGTTTCACAATATCATTATAACACCTCTTTTGTTTATAAGCAAGTCGATAAGATATTTAAGATTAAAGGAATTATTATTACACTTGCTTACACGTGCTTATTTAAAACAATAACAAAGGTATCACTCACAAATAAAGATTAACTATTGTTTTATTTATAAACACCATAGAATAGATAAAATTAATCACCGACAATTAAATGACATCCTTGGCTAGCATTTTTTGTCTTTTATCTACTCTATGCAATCTATAAAAGATTGCACGTTCTTCGTTTGAGGCGAAATTGACTTTTACATCAACAATTAAATTATATCACTATTCTTTTTCCTTTTCAAGATTATCAAGATATTTATTTGCTTGTGTTTTAGACATACCACAATGCTTTTGAAAATACGCTATTAAAAAACCATATCTTGCGTCAAATTTATCATTTTCACTCACTTTAACTTTTGTTATTGTATCATCATTCCATTTTAATACTATCGTCTTTTTCTTTTCGTTTATGTAATATTCTTTTGGCTTTTCATCATCTTTACAACAATAATTACAAGAACACATACGGACAGAAACATAATCATTATACCAATTATTTAAACTTTCCAAATTAGGATATGTTGTTGTTGTAAGATACGTTTTATAATCTGCTTTCATTTTATCATCTCCTTTAACACTTTCTTTAAACCCTTTTTAAACCCTATATAATCACCTGATTTAATTTGGCCTTTAAATGTTTGTATTTGTTGTCTTGTTAATATATTGTGATATTTTTTTAATAAATCATAACACTCTTTCATAACATTTCTTTAAATATAGCCATTAACACATTAACAACTATACTATCTCCTGCTAAATGATATAAACTACTACTTGATTGATTTTTAGAACATTTTTCAAAATCTTCATCTTTAACTCCCATCAATCTAAAACATTCTCTTTCTGTTAATCGCCTTATACGTAAATCATTATAAACTACTTCTTCTTTTTGAGTTATTTGTAATGTATCACTAACTTCTTTACCAATTTGTAATCTATTTTTGCCTTGCATAAAACTATCACTTTTAGAATATTGATATGTTCCTACACATACCCCAACTTCTGTTGCAGAAGTAGTTAATGTTGGACTTATATTGTTATTTTGAACAATATCATTTTCTTTTATACGTCTTGATATAAAATTTGTTAATAATGTATCATTTTGTTTTACTTTATCATTTTTAATTAAATCATCACACATCTCATTTACTTTTTTCATAATTAATCTATGACCGTGATTTTCATTTTTATACCCTGCTTGTATAGTTCCAATAGTTTCTCTTCCATTTATTTTATGATTATACTCATCATATGTATTTAATAATTCATCAGTTATATAATCACTTGTATCTGCTCTTGACCTTCCTTCTCTTGTTGTTTTACTACAAGCAATATCTCTATTTATTACCATACTATTTTTGTTTACTTTATATTTATCATTTTCACTAAAAATATATTTTATCATTTTATCACTTAAATAATATTTTTCATCAACATTATCTTCTAACATATCTTTTAGTTTTAATTCCAATGGTATTGATTTAGGAAATGTGTAATTATAATCTCCTAAAAGACTAATCATAAAACATCTATTTCTTGTTTGTGGTATTCCATAATCAGTTGCTATTAAATCTTGAAAATAATTTTTATATCCTAGTTCTTCAAGTCTATATTTCCATTTGTTAAAATCAACTAAATTATCTTCACTATGAACTTGGGGTACATTTTCCATTAATAAAACTTGCGGTAATTCTTTACACTCACTTAATATTCTTTCTACTTCCCATAACATACCACTTCGTGTACTTGTATCACTCATACCTCGCTTTTTTCCAGCGTTTGATAAATCTTGACACGGAAAGCTATATGACAAAATATATGTATATTCGTCTTTATCAATTATTTCTAAATCTTCACCTTTTATTTGTTGTATATTAACAAGATTATGCGTTGTTTTAATATTGTTGTATATTGTTCTTAATTGTTTTTCATTTAGTCTTGTTATTTGCTCTTTTGTCATTGGTTCATTGTAATTTGATGATATTCCTAATTTATATAAAATTTCTATTAAACTTTCTTTTGATATGAAATCACTATAATCTGTATCATCATCAGTAAAATGTATATCTTTATATGCTTGAATTGACTTAACTGCCCACTCACATATTTTCCAATGTTGAAATTCTACTCCTAAATATTTTAACGCTAGTGCTTGACTACCATATCCTGCGAAAAATTCAATTAATCTTATTGGCTTATCTATCTTAAACTTTGGATATATTACATCAAAGATATTTAATTGTCCATTATTCATCTACATTCTCCAACATATAGATTTCTTTTTCCTGTAACAATTTATCGTTGTTTTTTGTTATTGTATCATTTTTGTATTCTTGTTTTATCTTTTCTATTTGCTTCATAAATATACCTTTTTCAACACTATTTATAACATCACTATCCATACTTGCCATTTCTTGCAGTCTATAAGGACTTCTTACATATTGTTTTAAAATCTCGGGTAATTTATTAAATTCTTCTTCTGCATAATAACTACTACGTCCTATTGCGTCTTTTAATTTGCTCCATAATTCAGTATTATCATCTTCTTTATGTGTTGTAGAATAAATTTTGCTTTTTATTGTTGCTATTGTTGGTAAATATTCACTTGTTTTTATTATATCAATAATTGCTTTTGATACAACATTGTAATCATCATCTTTAAACATTTCTTCGTAAAGACTTACCATACTTTCTGTTTCTTGCTTATTCATATCTTTAAAAGCATAAGGATATGATGTTTTTAAAATCATTAAAATTTTAGTTACTTCTATCTTGTTCATTACTATATATCTCCTTTAACGTATCCATAAAATTATCTTTTTTCCTTGTTTTATTTTTAAGTTCAAAAATACCTTTCCAACTATTTATAATTGATTGTTCAATCATTTCATATTGTGTTTCTTCATCATATTCATTAAGTTTATTTATAAGCATATTAATTGCTCTATCTGTATTTACTGCTTTTAACTTTTTTCTTAACTCTAAAAATTCATTAAAGATTGTATTTACTTTTAAACTTTCAAAATATTTATTTTCAATATTATTTTTATTATCATTATCAATATCATTTTCATTTTCATTTTCTAAAGGCTTTTTTTTGGATTTTAATTCGCTTTTACTTTCGCTTTTATTTTGGCTTTTAGGCCTACCACCTTTTTTTCCATTTTCTCGTTGATGTTGTATATATTTCTCTCTTTTATTTATTTCAAATTCTAATCGTTCATTATAGTAGTTTTCATCATCATCTTTTTTAAATTTTTTTAACACATCTTGCGAAATATCTTTTATGTTTAATTTTATTATTTTCATACTTAAATGTCCTAATTGATGTTGTAAACATAATAAAGTAATATATTGTCCTCTTTCTTTCATTGTTAAATTAGCAACACCAGTTAAAAAATCACTTGTATAGAACGTAAATGCAGGGTCTTTCATTTTTCATCACCTGACTTCATATATTTTTTTAATCTATCATCTAATGACAAATTATCTAAATATTCTTTCGTATAACTATAATTTTCCTCATTAAATTCAATATTACATTTTATATTTATAAAATTTATATTTGTTTCTTTCTTACAAATATCTTTCATTTCATTTGAACAACCAAACGACACAAAACAACCATATACATTATCGAAATTATTGTAACAATCTTTTTCTTCTAAAACACATATATATCTCATTAATTGTGATAAATCTTTGCACTCCAATTCTCTAAACTTTAATTCAACTATAATTATTGACTTAAAAATATTATCATTACAATTATCTTTTCCATAATAAACTAAATCTGCAATGTTATCATTTCCAATTCTCACTTGTCTTCCAACAAATTCAATTTCATCAATGCTATATATTTTTTTTAATGTATCAATAAAATTCTCCTGATTATTACAAATATAATTTTCTAATTCTTTTTCATTACTAATCATTTTATACTCCTTTAACAAAAAAAGATAATCTTAATGAACACACTAACAAGTTTTTTGAGTTCAACAAGAAAGTTAGTATGCTCATTAAAATTATCTTTCTCCTGTTGAACTCTCATATTCATTATATCATATCTTTTTTCTTAATCAATTCTTTTTTGTCAAAATATCCATACTTTACATATTGCATTTCAAGTAATTTTGCTTGATATTTCTTCTTATTACTATGGACTAACATATGGCATTGTTTACATAATCTTATCAAATTTCTTTCATCATTATTGCCACCTTGACTTCTGTACATAATATGATGAATCTCAAGCCAATTTGTACTACCACATAATTGACACCATTTTTGTTCTTCTACTATTTTTTGATATATCTCTTTATCTTTCATTTCATCTCTTTTAACATTTGTCTTATTACTTGTATTATTTCTTTACGTCTTATTCCACTTTGTTGTGATAAATCATCAATGATTTTGGCAACTTCTTGAACTATCATATTTATATCACCAACGCAACCGTGTAGCCTACCATTACTAAATAATAATACTTCTGTTTCATTATCTAATTGTTTTTTTATTTCATCTTTAAATTCGTTCATTACTTTTCTCCTACCATTTAATTTTATCTTTTAAATAATCTTCTTCAAATTTTCTACCATTTACCATTTGTGTAAATATATCTATTGTATCTCTTAATAATTGATAACAATGTATTTTTTGATAATCTTCAAATGTTTCATAGTAGTCATACAATATTTCACGATATACTTTACTTATTTCCTCAAATGTTAAATTAAATTGTAACTCGTCTTTGTATTTAATTACCTTTTCAATATTCATTATTTATTCTCCTCTCAATAAATCAATAATAATCTTTCAATTTTTTCATTTGTAAGTAATTGATGTTTTACATTATCTATTTCATCAAATCTAATGCCACAAGTAGATACTCTATACATAAGATAAGACATTCCAAATTTTTCTATATCGTGTATTGGAAATTCTAAACAAAAACCACATTTAGGTGGGTTTATATATTCTTCTATCTTTGAAATGTATTCGTGTTTACCATCATATTCATATACTTTAGGCATTTCTACTTTTAACCCAGAAAACATTAATACAATACTATCAGTAATAGGACTATAATTTACATCTCTTAACTCAATATTTATTAAATCTTCTGGCGTAACTTTTGTTATTTTATCTTCTGGAACATTAAAATCATATAATGTACCACAATACGGGCATTTATGATTATAACTGTGTTCTAATGGACTACCACAATTTTTACAATTTCTTTGTATCATTATTCTTCTCCTTTAACTCTTTAATTTTAATATCATCTATACCTTTTAGATTAAGTATTGTTAATTGATTATGTGGTATTAATTCTATTGTTATTTTTGGTCTTTCTCCACCATCTTGTTTTATATCAAATGCTGTTACATACTTTGAAATATCTTGACCATTAATTATTAAATGTGTTCTACTACCTTTGTTAGTTAATTTTACTTTATTCTTATTGTTTTTCTTTTTCATCATTATTTTCCTTTAACTCTTTTAGTTTATCTAATTTTTTCCTTCTTGGTTTACTTGCTTTTATTGAAATTATTTTATTTCTATTTCCATAATTACAATTATATTTATTCGTACACCACTCAAGATTGCCAACGCAATTATTAAGTTTGTTTTCATCTTTATGATTAACTTGTGGTAATTTATTTTTGTTTTCTATAAATGTTTCAGCAACTAATCTATGAATATAAAATTGTTTTGATTTACCATTTTTGCATAACCACACAATATAATATGTTCCTCTTAATAATGGTTTTAATTCTTTTGCTTTTGTCTTTCTAGTTGAAATAGCACCATATTTATTTTTTACAATTACTTCTCTAATTATACTTCTTACTTTACCTGTATTTGATATTTCATAATAATTTTCATAATCAATTATAGGTTGCCATAATTCTTCTTTATTCATCTTTATTACTTTCTAATGCTTTATTAACAATATCCATCAAAACATTGTCATCTTTTACATCTGTTACTAAATATTTCATATTTGTTTCTTTAATGATTTTTGTATGTTTATCAATAAAATCTTTTATATTTTGTAATGCTTTATTTAATCTTTCTATTTCTTTTACAATTAAATCAAGTTCTTCTCTTGTTATATCTTGATATAAGCAACCATTAGTTCCCACATAATCTCTACTTGTATCTTTAATTGTTTCTAATAGTTTATTTATATTCACTCTTTATCACTTCCTATCATAATTGCTGGAATATCACACCACTCGGTTTCTATTTCTATTTTCCAATCGTTTTTATTATGTAAAGATGATATTATTGCTTCTTTACTAAATAACCATTTTAAATATTCTTGTAAACATTGTTCGTGTATTTCTGCACTTTTCCAACTATCAATACTATCATTTCCCCAATCATTATGTGAGGAAGTTACATTGATATATTTATTTCCATTATTTATTTCTTTTTTACAATAATCACAAAGCATTTTAGTTGCAATTTCTTCATTTACTTCTTTCATATATTTTTTATATTCAGTTTTATACATTACTATCACTCCCTTTTAGAATATCTAATAAGTCCTCAAATGCAGGAATACAATAACCTATATCTGTTACTTTTCCACTTGTTAATTTTGAAACCGAATTACTATTTATGTTATTTTCTAGATATTTTATTGCTTTGTCTATTCTTTCTAATAAAAACATATTTTCAATAATTAATTTTCTTATAGTTTTTTCTTTAAATTCATCATTCACTCTTTATCACTCTTTTTCTTTCTACTTCTTAATTGTTTATATATGTTTGCTACTTCATTATTTGTTAATTCTTCAAGTAATTGTCTTTGTGCTATTTCCATATTTAATCTATCATTTGTTTGTTTTTTATAATTTTCTAATCTCTTTTCAAGTTGTAATACTCTTTCCTCTAATTCTACTATTTCTAATTTTAGTTTTTTATTAAACATTATTTTAACCTCAATCTTTCTATTTCTTGTTTCGTTAGTGTAGGTATATTTTGTTCTTCACAATGTTCTATTATTCCATCAATAAATATCGACATCTCTTTACTATCAAATTCACTACTACCTTTATATATCTTGTAATGCTTAAATTTCTTGTTATTAATTGTTCCTGTTCCTAATACATCATAGTATTTAAAATAACTTGTTACATCAACTTCTTCTGCAATACTTACTACCATTGATTGTCCATAATCTTTAAGCAATTCAAGATATACTTCTTCTTTACTTTTATGTAAAACATTACCAAGTTGGGTTATTAATGTCCACGCATAAGCATTTTGAGATAAAGACCTATGTTCTTTATATTCCTTTATCTCAAATACCTTATCGCTATTTTGCGTTGATAAAAAGTTAATTAATTTGATTGGACTTCCTATCATTTTTACGACCTGCCCTATGATATTCTAAATCACCATTTCTATGTAATCTTGACCAACAATTATGACAATATCCTAATGCGTAATGACTTGCTTTTCCACAACATTCACATTTATTTTCGTGTTTTCTGTTCTTTAAACCCATTTGTTTTGCTTGTTCAATAAGTTCGCCATTTATTCTTTCTTTTTGATAGCAACCACAACTTTTTATTAAGCCATCAATAACATATTCTGCTCTTACATCTTTTACATTTCCACAATCACATTTACATTCATAATAATACGCCCACGTTGTTGTTTTTTTACCATAATGTTTTTTCTTGACATCTAATACTAATAATCTATTAAATTTCTTTCCAATATTTTCAGTATGATTTATATTTCTTCTCATTTTATACTCCTTTTAAAATGGTAATTGATAATCATTGTCATTCATTACTCTATTACCAAAATCTTTATATACGTCTTTTTCGTCATTTTTAGACGTACTGACGCTTGTTTGTGTTGAACTAATATAATTTATCGTTTCTGCATAAATCATTGTTCTTGACACGTTTTTGCCGTCTTTATTCGTGTATCTATCATTTTGTATTTTTCCTTTAAGTTCTATGAAGTCGCCTTTGTTTTTATACTTAACAAGATTTTCTGCTTGTTTATCGAAGCATACGCACTCAATGAAATCAACACCACGCTTTCCATTTTCATCAACTCTATTGTTATCAACTGCTAAACTAAATTGACATACGTGTTTTAAACTTTGTGTAGTTCTTAATTCAGGTTTCTTTGTTAATCTTCCACTAATTACTATTATGTTCATCTTCGTTCTCCTCTATATAATATCTTGCGAATTCTGTTTTTTCTCCATATCTATTTTTTGCAACTTCCATTCTTGATTTAATTGGTATATTATAATCGTGTCTTAATATATAAATTGTTGCACTTAATCTTGTATTACCAAATTCTCTTATTGCGTCAAGACTTGTTATACTACCAAAATCATTTAAGTATCTCATTACTCTATCAATATGTGTTTCTTTTTTCATTATTATTCTCCTTTGTTAATCTTTCATATACTTTACAATTTTTAATACTATCGTTTTTCATAAATTGGTTCATCTCAAATATACTATTAAATTCTTTATAATACACTTTTGTAAAACCAAAATATTTACTTTTCATTTCGTATTTTAATACATATCTCATATCTTTAATTTCCTCATCATTTTATCTTTAAATTCACTTTTTTTACTAGCATAATGTAAACGTCCACAATGATTGCAAGTTTTAGGGTGATGAGATAGAAAAGTTAAAGTATGTCCACATTGACATTTCACTCTAACTAATCTAACATTTTCACCCGTTAAACTTCTTGTTTCATTATAACTTAATATTTCTTCTTTTGATTTCATATGAAATCACAATCGCTTACATCATATTGTTCGGCTTTGCTTATTGGCTTGTAGTTATCCTCTATATCCTGTTCCATTTGTTCTATTTTGTATTTTAAATCATCAACTTCACTATCTAAATCTTCAATAACTCCAATTAATTCATCTATTGAAATAAAATCTTTATCAAAATATTTTGCTACCCAAGAATTAAGTTCTTGTGTTCTTACATATACATCACTCATTTTTTTAATACCTCTAAAATTTCACATAACTTATCGTAAACGTCTTTTATTGTTACTTCGCTATTACGTTCTTTTGCTTCTTTTAAGAATTCTTTATTTTCTTCAAGATAATTCTTTAATTCTTCTTTATGATTCTCTTGTTCTTGTTTTTCTCGTTCTAATCTTTCTTGTTCTTCTTTTATCTTTCTTTGTTCTTCAATATACTTTTCTGTTTCTTTAATATCGTAAGTTAAATTTGATAAACAATCATTATTAATATTTCCGTCAATATGATATAAAGTTTTATTATCATCAGTAGGCTTTAAATTAAATGCTTCTGCAACTAGCATACATATTTGACGTGTTTTTTGATTTTCGCCTGCTTTTGTTAAATTAACAATTCTTCCACGTGTATAATTTGGTCTAACATCACTTGCTTTTAAAAGTTTTTTTGTACCATCATCATTAATCTTTCTTACGTTTCCTTTATTACTTACTTCATACCATCTTTCGTATCCAACAACCCATTTCCATATTTCTTTATCATTGTCTTGTTGTTGTTTTATTTGTTTGTTTATTAATTCGTTGTCAATTCTATCTTTATCACTATATTCAAACATTTCATCTTTATCTTTATTATGACGATATCTTAAATTATCTAATCTGCAATTCATTGTATCACCATCATTAGGCATTATTTGTTTTCTGTTTTTTGGATTTGGTATTTCAAAAGTTTCTCCCATTAATTTTGCTAGTGTAGTTGATATTGTTTTTTCAGTTTTTTCATTTGTTAATTGTATCTTCATTCGATTTTCAAATTTATCATAATATCCTATCTTTTTATATGTTCCATCTTTTAATCTTTTTCGAGCATTTCCTAAATTACTTAACTCATAGTTTTCGTATCCTTTTATTTTAGCCCACATTTCTTCGTTATTTTTGCATTTTTCTAATGCTTCTTCATATAAACTTTTATTATTCATTTCTTTATACTCCTTTTCTTTCTTAAATAAATTTTTTAAAAACATCTTTATACCCTCTTTCTAATTTTTAAATAAATATTTCTCTTAATTGTTGTAATGTTAATTCGCTATTTGACTTAACATTATATTTTTTGTATATTTCATCTCTTTGTTCATCAGTTATTAAATTAAATCTATTTAAGTATTCTAACTTTTCCATTTGTTCTTCATCAGTAGGTATTTCAGTTCTTCTTAAATCAGTTATTAATTCAATATAACTTTTTACTTCTTCATTCTTACCGTTGTCTAAACACCATTGTAAATAATTCTTATCTTCATCTAATATTTCTAATATTGTTTTACCTGCGTGTTTACCTTTTAAAAACTTATACGCTTTTGCTCTATCTTCAATTTGTTCTTTTGTAAGTTCTCCACAAGACACGCCATCATCATCATCAGTTGAAAGACCTAACGCCATTAATAAACTATACCTACGACAATATGTTAAACTTGACCCATATTCTTGGACAGGGTTTTTAATTCCTTGTAATTTCGCTTCAACTATTTGACAACCTCTATGTTTTGTTATTTCATCATTTTCTTTAACGTATGTAATTATATAGTCTTTTCCGTTAATTTCACAAGTTTCTGTTTCTTGATAATAAGTAATGTTATTTGCTTCACAATATTTGTTTATTTCGGCTAATTCGGTATACTTATAGCCATATCCTTCTTTATTCTTTTTTATTGTAGTTTTTCTTTCACTATTCATTAATTTTAATCTCCTTTATATGTTTCATATAATTACTTTGATAATTTAAACTATTATTTTTTTTACTATTATCACTAGGAGTTAATAATTGTAAATTATTAATATTACATAATTTTATTAATTCTTCTTCACTATTTGCTATTGATAGTGGTATCATATGGTCTATCTCAAATAAATCATTATCACATAATTCATTTCCATAGTTTATAAACCACGTATATTTTAAATGTTCTAACGCTTCTTTATAACTAACCCCTATTAATTTATATGTCTTACTTTTTTTTGTGTAATTTTTTCTTTTAAAACTATACGCTATATTGTGTCTTAAATTACTTTTTATTTTAAATAACATATCGTTCTTTCTTCTTGTTTTTGTATGGTTTTTCCAATATTCTTTCAAATATTCTTTATGCGTTTCTCTCCATTCTTTTTTATAATTAATTATTTCAATTTTATGATTTTCTCGATAAATTTTTCTTTTTTCTTGTATTTTCTCTTTATTTTTTATTGTCCATTCTTTTTTGTATTTTGATATTTTTTCTTTGTTTTTTAAATAATAATTTTTTTGTCTTTGTATCTCATCTTCTTTGTTTGTTTCATAATATTCTTTTCTTTTTTTTAGTATTCTATCTCTATTCTTTAAATACCATTCTTTTTGTTTTTGTGTTTGCATTTTTCATATTATACCTCTTTCTCTAAATATTCTGCAATTATTGTTCTAATTAATTGATTGCTTGTCATTCTTTTTTTCTTTGCAATTTCTTCTAATTTGTCTTTGTCATCTTTTGTAATTTGTATTAATTTAGGAACTAAATCATTCATTCTATCACCTTCACTTTCAATATCTATTTTATATTATTGAAATATTAAAGTCAATAACTTTTTATATCATTTACATATTTTTTACAAACAAAAAAAGTCATAGACTTATCAGTTGTCTACGACTTCTTTTTAATTATAACATAACTTTTATTTATATGCAATTTCTATTCCGTCTATTGCTTCTTTTTCAGTTCCTGCATATCCTTTGTAATAATCATTAATATCGTATCCTGTAATCCAACCTAACCATTTATTGCGTTCTTTTATGTGAACCCTATATTTGAGTTTATTAGATTTAATGGCTATCGCACCAAGATTATTCTTTTTATTTCCTGCATAGTCTTTAAATCCTTTGACAACAGGTAGCCATTTCTTTTTAACCATATCGTAAGCACAATATTCATCTGCTTCCTCCGTTCTAAAACAACTTATTGCATTACTAAACTTTCCAGCATATTTTTTATTTCCAATAATTACTTTGGATAGCCATTCATTCTTTACGTTATCATAAACTTGATAATACTTTTCTTTTTTCATATCAGGCAAATCAGCATTAATATATGGTTCAGGATTAATTCTCGTTTCATTTGGTTTTCTCACTTCCCAATGAAGATGATTTCCTGTTGCTACACCCGTATTTCCCATATAGCCAATTTCTTGTCCTCTTTTAACTTTTTGTCCTTTTTTTACATAGACATCTTTCATATGTGCGTAAAGTGTATAATATCCATTACTATGCTTTAATTTAACACAATTACCATACGTTGCATTTGTTCCTGGCTTTAAGTTGTTATTGTGCTTTTGTCCCGTTTGTAACCATACTACTTCGCCATCTGTATGTGCAACTATTGGACAAGTTGAACTATAATATTTTACTATATCAATACCTTTATGCTTTGAACTAAAATATTGTGTTATTCGGTATTTATCACATTTTAAAATTCTATTCATAATTAACTCTTAATTACTACGTTAGCAGTTGTCCAAGTACTAGGTTTTTGTGTTGAATAAGTTAAAACCCAGTTTTGAGCAGTTGCGTCTTTTACATAAATATAAGGTATACCGTCTGCATAAGCTCCGTCACT